>Ga0137378_10002990_pt1 | contig 14582 bp, 15 predicted proteins | sample SagtaG_21_FD_104813 | JGI IMG/M metagenome (GOLD analysis project Ga0137378, IMG submission 104813) | Vadose zone soil microbial communities from Sagehorn Ranch, Mendocino, California, USA - Sage2_L_60_16 metaG | ecosystem: Environmental > Terrestrial > Soil > Vadose zone | place: USA... | reverse complement strand
CGATGATGTCGGCGCCGGCCAGCGTCATGGCGCGCGCCTCGTCGGCGTTGAAGACGTAGGGCGTCGTCAGCAGATCGAGCGCGTTGGCGGCCTTGATGAGGTCGACCTCGAGCGCGTAGCCCATGCCGGTCTCCTCGAGGTTGGCGCGGAACGTCCCGTCAATGAGGCCGACGGTCGGAAAATTCTGCACGCCCGAGAATCCGATCGCCTTCAGGGTATCGAGGAACTGGTCGAAATTGCAGAACGGGTCGGTGCCGTTGACGCCGGCAATTACCGGCGTGCGTCGCACCACCGGCAAGACCTCGCGCGCCATCTCGAGCACGATCTCGTTGGCGTTGCCGTAGGCGAGCAATCCCGCGAGCGAGCCGCGCCCCGCCATGCGATAGCGGCCGGAGTTGTAGATGACGATGAGGTCGATGCCGCCGGCCTCCTCGCATTTGGCCGAGAGCCCCGTGCCGGCGCCGCCGCCAACGATCGGCTCGCCGCGCCGAATCATTTCGTGAAATCTCTTTAGGAGATGATCTCGCGCGATGTGGGACATGTCAGGGCTCGAAATCTCCAGGCATTGTGCGGACTCGACTTCGTACCGATTACAGATCGCTCAACGATTTTCGTCCGCGTCAAACCTAGTTCTCGATCGGACCCATCGAGGTCCGGTGAGCCTACCATCTGTCCGTTTCGGCGAGTAGGTTTGCCGTTCTCGCAGGCCCCGGGCCCCTCGTCCGCTTAGAGTCGAGGTTGCCGCGCAGCCTGCGCCGATGAGTTGATCGAAAACGCCGATGACTGCTGGCATCGACTGCGCCATGTCCGATAAGGGGTCAAACAAGAAGCCTTAACACTCTGAGAAGATCGGGCTTCCCTTCGACGGGGCTGCTCTTCGTTCAAAATCGGACTTCATTGTCTCGCTTGCGATGCTACCAGAAAGCGACCTGGCCCATGCACGGCAGCAAACAGCAGCCCGGCGATAAATGTAAAATGATCGATGAAAAAGCCGAACTCGGTCTGGTTGCTCGTCCAGTGCGCGGGCCCGTGGAAGGTGACGCCAAGAAACAGCACATAGGCAGCCGCAAATAGCGCCGCTTCGCAAAAATATGCTCCGGTCAGAAAGCACAAGACCAGGGCACACTCGAACAACGCGGCAAACCAGGCGAGCAACAAAGAAAACGGAAATCCTGCCGCGGCAATGTAACTCGCCGTACCGCTCATATCCATGAACTTGAATGCCGCCGCCACTATGAAGATGCCTGCAAAGATCAGACGGCCGATCAGGATTGCTGCGGTCTTCCAGGAAAATTGAACGGCTTCGATATTCATGCAGTCTCTCCGAGATGATGATCGGCCTTGGACCGCGGGTTCCGCTCCTGGCCGATCCCCAGTTTCACTTCCAGGGCGCGACATGCTATCCGACAACTGTCCTGGCCCCTCCGCCGCCGTCTCATGCGACCATAAGACCGAGATGTTCCTCCATCGGCGCGAAATCGCGGTCATCGTGTAGCAACGCGTGGCGAAGCTCAATGCAGAAGGTAGCGATGATGATATCGGCCGTCTTGCGGACCGTGATGCCCAGTTCTCTCAGCTTGCGATAGTTTCGGGCAGCGCGAGGGGCAAGATCGGCATCGAGGAGCGGGACGAGCGCATACCGGCGCAATCCGCGCTCAATGCGCGCGGCATGAGCTTCATCCCGAGCGCCCTGAAGAATCTCGAGCAGGATGAGATCGCCGATCAGAAGCGGTTCACGACTGGCGGCAGCTTCCAATTTGGCCGTTGCGGGCGTTTGCTGGCCACGCAGGTGCGCGATCCAGACGGAGCTGTCGACGAGAATCACCGCCGGCGCAGCGAGCGGGCCTGACGCATTTCGTCGAGGTCACCTTCCCACCCCAATCCCTTTAGTCCCGCAAGCGCCTTGGCCTGCTTGCGCACCCGAACCAGCAGCCGCAAGCCCTCTTCTACTGTGGCTCGTTTGGTCGACAGGCCTGCCGCTGTCATCGCTTGAGCCAACAACTCGTCGTCGATTTCGATATTGGTCCGCATCCCGATGATCCCATCATGTGTATAGGTTGACCATTACATACACATCGATGCGCCAGTGCAACAGTGGCTACGTCCTCGGTATAGCAGTACCTTTCAGTTCTGCGCCGGACGCGAGAAAAGGCGCAATTTGTACGCTCCTCCCTCGCAATCGCCATGCGCAACGTTTCCAGATTTACTTGCCTATGAACTTCGGCGCCCGTTTCTGGCCGAAAGCCGCTACGGCTTCGGCGTGATCGCGGGACTGGGCGGTAAGGGCCTCGTAAGCCAGCCCCATGTCCATCAGAGCGTGAGCAATCCGCTTGAGCTCGACGTTCACCGTGATCTTGGTCCAGCGGATCGCCAGCGTCGCTCCGGCCAACAGCCGGTCGCAGAATGCGTCGACGGCACTGTCCAGCTCGGCCGCTGGCACACAGTGGTTGACGAGTCCGATCGACTCGGCTTTCGCGGCATCGAGAAGCTCGCCGGTCATCAGAAGCTCTTTCGCTTTGGCAAAGCCAACAAGCTGGGGCCAGATGACCGCGCCGCCGTCGCCCGCGACGAGGCCGATCGATACATGCGGATCACCGATCTTGGCGCTGTCCGCCATGAAGGTGACGTCGCAGAATAGTGCGAGCGTCGCCCCGAGGCCCACCGCATGCCCATTGATCTTTGCGATGAGCGGTTTCTCGAGATCGAGAAGCGAGAAGACGATCTGCTTTGCCGTGGCGACCCCGGCAAGGAACAACGCAGGATCATCGACGACCTCCTGCATTCTTGCAATGTCGCCGCCGGCCGAAAACGCCCGGCCCGCTCCCGTCAGGACGACGACGTCGCTGTCGGGGTCCTTCGCAGCGTCGAGGAACACCTGGCCAAGCTCGGCATGCATCTTGTCGCTGACCGCGTTGAGGCGGGCTGGATCATTGAGAACGATAGTCAGAATACGATCGCGGCGCGCAAACCGAATGGCCTGATAGTTCTCTTCCCAAGCAGCGCTCATCGGGGTTTTCCGTCGGCCCCCGCGGGGCGCTCGATCTCCGCGCTCCAGACCGCACCAGCAACATCGCGCAGCTGGCGGGATGCTCCTCCGAGCTTGGAGAGGAGCAGCTTCACCCGGTATGACCACCTGTAAAGCGGGTGCTCCAGCGTGAGTCCCATGGCCCCCATGAATTGATGCAGATCATACAGCATGCGCGGAGCACAGTCCTGGGCATAGCCCAATGCCACCAGCGCATCTTCGACCCGCCCGAGGTCCGCGGCCTGTCTGGCGAGCAGGCGGATCGCGGCAATATTCGTCGCGCAGGCAGCAAGCCGGTGCTGGACCGTCTGAAAGGAGCCGAGCGGCCTGCCGAACTGGCGGCGGTTCGTCACGTGCTCGGTCACCGAAGCCAAGGCACCCTGCAGCGCACCAGCGATCTCGCAGGCGATTGAGATCTGTAGAAGGCGCCGCGCCTTGCGTGCATCGCCGCAGGGTTCCGCGCGCGCATAACACGCGTCCGGATCCAGCAACCGGCCCATCGGGTAGGCGAAGAAACTCTACGTGGATGCGCAATCCCCCTGCTCGAGAGCGGCAACGCGCACCTCGCGCTCTCCAATGAACACGACGGAGCGGGCCTGGCACATGAAACGCGCGGGCCTTTGACGTTGGCCCGCAATCACCGCCAGCGGGCGCGGCCAGCTCGGGCAAAGGATAGGTCGGATCAGAGCAGACGCCCCGACCTCCACGACGGTGGGCAGGCGGGAAACCTCCTCGACCAGCAGCGCCGCCGCGACGATGCCGAACTCATCGAGTCCCGCGGCATCCAACATCCCGCTGCTTTCGAGGGCCGCATCCAGCTTCTCGCTGAAGAGAGATCTGCGACCGTCCATCGGTTCGGTCTTGGTCTGCGCCAGAAGCTTCTCGAGCGCGTCAAGCAAGGCGAGGTGCTCTTCGGTAGGTTCAAAATTCAAGTGAGGTCACGCGCGTGGAAGGTGGAGATGGGAAGCGGCCACGATATCGAGCTGGACTTCGGCAGCCCCGGAGGCAATCCCCGAGGCAATCGCGCGCTCGTGTTGGCGCTTGAGGACCAGGAGGTCGTTCGTGACGAAGGAGTCGGGAAGAAACTCGAGTGCGAAGTTCGCGACCGCATGATCGGCCGATACCACCGCGACACGCGCGAGGCTGGCGTCGGCACTGGGAGGCATGCCCCGAGCACGCTGATCCACGACCTGATAGACGAGCACACGGGCGGCTTCGCACGCCGCGAAGGCCTGCCCGGCGCGAAAGCGAATGTGCTCGTCCCGCCACAGGCCAAGCTCCTTCAGGTGCTCGACCGCGGCATCGAGGGTGCGACGCGAAAGCTCGTAGCGCGGGATGCCCACACGCTCGTTGCCGAGCGCGAACTTGATGATCGAGCCCGCCTGTCCCTCCTCTCCCAGCATGGCCGCCCGCGGCACGACCACATCCTGGAAGAACATCTCATGGATGTCGCCCTCGCCGACAAGACTCGGGATCGGCCGCACGGATATCCCGTGCAAGGCCATGTCGACGAGAAAGATGCAGAGCCCTTCCTTGCGCTTGCCGCCTGTACGGGCGAGCAAGAAGCAGTGGTCGGCAAGTGCGGCGTAGGATGTCCAGATCTTCGTGCCATTGATGACGAAGCTGTCGCCGTCCCGCTCGGCGGATGTGCGCAGCGCAAACAGATCGGAGCCGGCCGACGGTTCCGAGAAGCCCTGGCACCAGATTGCTTTCCCCTGGGCCATCGGACGAAGGTATCTCTGCTTCTGCTCCTCGGTGCCGACTTGCATGAGCGTCGGGCCGATCCAGTTCACGTTCATATATTGCGGCCCTCGCGGCTCGCCCGCGGCCCACATCTCTTCGCCCAGGATCTGATGCTCCCAGACCGATCCGCCTTGCCCGCCATATTCCTTCGGCCAATGCGGTACGAGGAGCCCGGCATCGCCGAGCCGGGGGCAGAATTTGAGCGAAAACTCGGTTTGCTCGCGCGATCCAGGACCGTGCCGCGAAACCTGGTCCCAATCATCCGGGAGCTCGGTCCGCAAAAAATCGATAATGCGCGCCCGGAATGCCTGCTCGGCTGCGGACCACCGGAAGTTCATCGGCTCAATGCTCACATTCCATATCGTGGTACACTTAGCGTGCAGTCGAAGTGCCGAACTCTTGGCCGACAGACCCGCTCTGTCAATGGAGATGGCATTGCTGATGCATGTTGCGAAGTGCTATGGTGCTGGAACATCTTCAGATCGTTCCATATGATGGAACAGCTGTCGTGCCGACAACAGAACCGCGGCTACCCGCGACCTAGGCACCGGAAGGTGGCCGTTGCAGCTGCAGTTCACTGAGGAAGACGAAGCCTTCCGCCATGCCGCGCGAGCATGGCTGAAGATCAACATGCCGCGGACGCGCTGCCCGCCGGGCGGACCGGATGCGCGCGGGTTCGCCACCGCCTGGATAAGACGTCTATACGATGGAGGCTGGTCGGGCATTTCCTGGCCCCGGCAGTATGGCGGCCGCGGCTTGTCTCCCGAGCGACAAATGATGTGGCATGAGGAATACGCGATGTCCGGTGCGCCATCGCCGCTCGATCCCTCGTTCGTTTCGCTCAACCACGCCGGGCCCACTTTGATGGCTTGCGGCACCGAGGCGCAGAAGACCTTTCATCTGCCCAAGATCCTCTCCGGAGAGACCCTGTGGTGCCAGGGGTTCTCGGAACCAGGTTCGGGCTCGGACCTCGCCAGCCTCACCACGTCTGGTCGGATCGACCGCGACCGCCTTGTCGTCAACGGCCGGAAGATCTGGACCAGCTATGCCGATATCGCCGACTACCAGGAGCTCCTGTTGCGGACGGAGCCGGGGTCGAAGCGCAATCAGGGCCTGACCTGGGTGATCTGTGATATGCGCGCGCCTGGGATATCCGTGCGGCCGATCGAGAACCTCGCAGGCACCTCGCACTTCTGCGAGGTGACATACGATGACGTCTCCATTCCGGTCGATAACATCGTCGGAGAAGCGGGACGGGGATGGAGCGTGGCGATGGCTACCTTGGGATTCGAAAGGGGCGCTGCCACCGTCACCTTGCAGCTCGCGCTGCTGCGCAAGATCGAAACTCTCCGAGAGCGTGCGCTTGCATGCGGCACGCCGGTCCAGTCTAGTTTGATGCAGCGAATCTCGATCGCGCGCTCGGAGGCTCTCGCCCTCCGCGCCCTGACCTATGAAATGTTCTTCGGAACGGCCGAGAGCCCTTTCGAGGCTTCGATCGTGCGGCTGGTCTTCGCCGAGCTTTCCCAGCGTGTCCATCGCATCGCCATGGATCTGCTCGATGCGAGGAATGTCGACTTCGAGCTGAGCGAGCCGTGGGTCGAAGATTATCTGGAATCGTACAGCGAGACGATTGCCGGCGGCACCGCGGAGATTCAGCGCAACATTATCGGCGAGCGGCTGCTTGGCCTCCCGAGGCAAGCCCGCCCATGACCATCGACCTCGACCTCAGCGCAGACCAGCGCCAGGTCGTCGAATCCTTCCACGATGTCTTGACCGACAAGTTTCCGGTCTCGAGATTTCGGGGCTCCCGCGGCGGTGGTCGCGACAATGATGGCCTCGCCGAGGTCGCCGCGCTCGGGTGGCTCGGTCTTGCCATCGACGAGCATCAGGGCGGCGTCGGCCTCAGCTTGGTCGAGGACGTCTTGCTGTTTCGTGCGCTTGGCAGACACCTCGTCACGCCAAACGTCATGGCGAGCTCCCTCGGTGTGCATGTCGCGCTTGCCGCCGGAGAGAGCTCGCTTGCCGCCGAGATCATGAAGGGCCGGAAACGGGTATCCCTCGGCAGCTACATGAACGGCCTCGGAGCGGACAAGTCGACCACCGCACTTGCCCTCTACGACGCTGTCGGCGCGGATTTTTGCCTGTTCTGGAACACTATGCAAATCGCCTGCGTTCCGATGGACGAGCTCGGCGCGCTGCAGCCAGCCAGGTGCATGGATTGGACGCTCTCGCTGCTGCGCGCATCGGCCGCGTCCAAGTACAACCCGTCACTCGCGGCGGATGCCGCGCAGCGGCTTCGCAGGCGGGCGGACCTCCTGCTCGCTGCGCAGCTGCTCGGGCTGGCAGAAGGCGCCCTCGATCTGGCGGTCGACTACGCGAAGCTTCGCCATCAATTCGGTCAGCCAATCGGATCATTCCAGGCGATCAAGCATCGGTGTGCGGACATGAGGGTGCGGGCGAAGGCTCTGGGCTCGCTCGTGCTGATGGCGGCCCTGTCGGAGCACGAAGGGCGAAGCGACGCTGCTTTGCAGATCGCGGCGGCGCGGCTTCTGGCGTCGCGCTATGCGATCGAGAACGCTGCGTCCGGGATCCAGATCCACGGTGCGATGGGTTTCGCCGCCGAGTGTGACGCGCATCTGTTCCTGCTTCGCGCGCATCTGCTCGAGAACCTGGGGTCGACGTCGATCGAGCGAGAGGTCGAGATGGCATCCTTGCCCCTGATGCGGCCGACGAGTACGGAGCACGTGGTCCCATGAAAGCTGCACTCATCACCGGAGCCGGAAGCGGTATTGGCCTTGCGACCGCATTGACGTTTCTGCGATCGGGCGTCGCTGTCGTTGGCGTGGGCCGCAGTCGCGACAAGCTGGAGGCGCTGCAAAGGGCGGCGGGCGAGCAGGCAGACAGGGTCGCGACGCTCTCGCTCGACATCACCCAAAACGATGCGCCGGAGCGTTCGGTCGCGCTTGCGATGTCGCGCTTTGGCCGGCTCGACTACCTCGTGAACAATGCAGGCGTGGGTTCGCCTAAGCCCGTACACGAGACCGATGACCAGACTCTCGACAACAGTCTCGGCCTCATGTTGCGCGCGCCGTTTCGCTTTATCCGGCAGGCGCTGGAGGTGATGCAGACTGGCAGCAGTATCGTCAATGTCTCGTCGACCTATGCCTTGCTCGGAGGCTTGCGCGGCGGCGCATACTCCGCAGCCAAGGCCGGCCTGCTCGGCCTCACTATGCATGTCGCCTGCCAATACGGCAGCAGCGGCATCCGCTGCAACGCGGTGGCACCCGGCGTCATCCCGACCGATATGACCCGCCATCGGCTCCAGGATGAAGGCTTCCGCCGGATGAACTACGACATGTCCCCGGCGAAGGGATGGGGTACCGCCGACGACGTCGCAAACGTGATCGTATTCCTCTGCTCGGAGAAGGCGCAGTGGGTGAACGGCCAGGTGATCGCCGTGGATGGCGGCTGGTCGTCGACGAAATTCCTGTCCGAGGCGGCGTTGACCGCCCAGAGGGCCGAGGTCGCACCATCCTTCACGCATTCGGGCAAGCCGCGAGGATGACGGAGCCGTCGGCGCTCTGCCGTCAGCCAGCCCTCTCGCTGGCTGACACTCGTCAATATTTCCCCTGAGCTGCTTTCGGCATCCACCGCTTCCAGAGAGCAATCTGATCGTCGGTCGCGGCCGACTGATGTGCGGCGAGACTCAGTGCGAGTGTAGGAGGACCATGGTTGGCGGGAACGGCGATGCCAAGGCCGTAGACGCCCTCGACCACGAGCCCGCGGCTCTCCGCCAAGCCCGTCTTGCGGGCTGCTTCTACGTTCCGCCGTATCCGATCTATTGTGAGCGCCGGATATCGGTCCAGATACGGTGCGATCCCGCTCAGGACCCGGTCGAGGTCGCCATCCGTTGTGGCCGCGAGGAGTGCCGTCGCGCCGGCACCCACGCCAAGCGGCCGACGTTGGCCCACCTCGACGGGGATGACGCGCACGACCGACGACCCTTCCGCCTTGTAGAGGCAAACGCTCTCATTGCCGCTACGCCCCATAAGGTAGACCGTCGCTCCCGTCCTCTTCGCGAGCGCGTCGACGGCCGCGCGCCATCTCATGACCTCGTGTTGGCGGTTGGTCGCGGCGAGCCCAAGCTCGAACGTCAGGCTTCCGACGACATACCGGCGCGCGTCGTCGCCGTGCTCGATCAGCTTCTCGTCAAGCAGGCATCGGAGGATCCGATGCGTGGTAGAGCGCGAGAGATCCATCGCCTCCGAGACACCGCGAAGGCTGACCCCGTTTTCGGGCCCGCGGGCGATGTGCTTGAGAATGGCCGCGGCACGCCTGATCGCTTGCGTGCCGTCGGGCTTCTTTTCGCTGTCGGACAAGGTTTTTCCCGTGACTGGAGACATGCAGCAAGTGTAGTGGGTCAGAAAGCCATGTGGCGTTGGATCTGCTCGATCGAGCGGTTGAAATCCTGCCAATTCCCGGTGAACGCGATGCGGCCCGTGTCGATGACGATCGTGCGGTCGGTGCATTGACGCGCAAACCAGATGCTTTGCTCCGCCAGAAGCAAACCGATGCCGTAGGTCTCGCAGCAGGATACGACTTGCTCGGCGAGTTCCTCCACGATCATCGGGGCGAGTCCTTCGGTCGGCTCGTCGAGCAGCATGAGGTAGGGCCGCGCCGATATTCCTCTCGCCACCGCCAGCATCTGCTGCTGGCCGCCGCTCATCCTGGAGCCAGGTCTGTCCCGCAGCGGACGGAGCATCGGAAAGCGGACGAGCAGCTCGTCGATATCCACGAACGCCCGATCCTGGATCGAGCCGTATTGCGCGATCTTCAGATTCTCATATGTGGTCAAATGGCCGAACACACGGCGATCCTCGGGGACGAGCGATAGACCAAGCCGCGTCCGCTGGTTGGGCGGACTGTCGCCGAGAACCTGCGATCTGAACCTCACCGTGCCGACCACCTTCGGGCCGGCGTTCATAATGCTTTTCAGCAGCGTCGTCTTGCCGGCACCGTTGCGGCCGAGGACGGCGACGCGCGCGCCCTCGCTCATCGAAAGGCTGATGTCGTGGAGGATATGGCTCTGATCGTAGAACGCATTGACCGCGAGCAATTCAAGCATGAGCCATCCCTTTGCCGAGATAGACCCGCTTCACTGCTTCGTCCTGGCGAACCATCTCGGGATCCCCGACACAGACGACCTCGCCATAGTTCAGGACCATGACCCGGTCCGCCAGGCCGAAGACCACATTCATATCGTGCTCCGTGAGGACGAGCGTCATCCCCTGCGTCTTCAGGTCAAGCAGCAGGCGAGTCGTGCCCCTGCGATCTTCCGCCGACATGCCGGCCGTGGGCTCGTCGAGCATCAGAATGCGCGGCCGGCCAGCGAGGGTGATCGCGAGCTCCAGGCGCTTCTTGTCCCCGTGCGACAGGAGGGATGCCGCTTCATCCAGGGACCGGCTGAGCCCAACGCTGGCGAGCGTCGCCATGGCCTCGTCCCGGGTCTCGCCGAGCGGCCGCCAATCCCACCAGTGCGTGACGGTCTCGCCGCGCGCAGCCCGCCGGGTTTCGATTGCAAGAACTACGTTGGTGAGAATCGATAGTTCGCCGAACACCCGCGCGACCTGAAAGGTGCGACCAAACCCGCCACGCACCCGCCGATAGTTGGGAAGGCGGCTCACGTCGTGGCCATCGAAGGTCACGGCGCCGCTGTAATCGAGCGTCTCACCGGTCAGAACCTTGAACAGGGTCGTCTTCCCTGCGCCGTTCGGGCCGATGATGGCGAAAGCCTCCGATGCCGCCACCGAGAAATCGACTCCCCGCAGCACTTCGAGGTTGCCGTAGCTTTTTCGTATACCGCGGGCGCTCAGCAGGCTCATGAACGCCCTTCGGGACGCGGCCCGCGCGCCAGCAACCGGGTGCGCCCGGCGATGGATTGGGCGAGTCCGGAAATCCCTGCCGGTGCGATCAGCACCACGGCCAGCAATATGCCCCCAACGGTGATCTCCGATAGACCCGCCATGGTCCGGGTGAAGTAGCCGATGAAGGCCAATGCAAAGGCTCCGATCACCGGGCCCCAAAAGGAGCCGGCCCCGCCCAGCAGCGTCGCCAGCATGGGCTGGGCCGAGGTCAGCCATGACATCGTGTCGGTTGCGATGATCTGCGACCAGGGAGCTAGCAACGAGCCCGCGAGGGCCGCGATGGCGCCGGCGAGAGTGAAGGCTAGGATCCGCTGTCGCTTCACGTTGATCCCGAGGAACGCCGCGCGCTCGGCGTCGATTCGCACTGCGAGCAGCGTCCGCCCGCGCGGCCCTGAGACGAACCACAGCAGTGCCGCGGTGACAGCGGTGCAGACGACCAGGATGAAGTAGTAGTAGGCCGTTGGTGCAGTCAGGTCGATGCTGAGCGCTCCCAGCTCCAGACGCGGCCGCGTCAGGCCGGACAGGCCGTCATCACGACCGAGGAAACTGGAATAGCTGACAAGCAGCAGCGCCAGCTGCGAAAGGGCGAGCGTAAGCACCGCGAGCTGTATGCCGGTCGTGCGCGCCAGCACGATGATGCCGACGACGAATGCCGTCAGTCCGCCTAGAGCCGCGGAAAGCAACACGGCCGCCAGGAAAGGAACCGGGATATGGTGAAAAATGATCGCGGCGGTGCAGTATGCACCGATGCCGTAAAACATCGCGTGGCCGAAGGAAGCAAGTCCGGCATAGCGAAAGAGCAGGTTCCACGAGAGCGCAAACACCGCCTGCACCATGGTCAGCCCGATCAGGAACAGCAAGCCGCGATCGACGAAGGCGGGAGCCAGGAGGAGGGCGGCCAGATAGAGAGCGACGGCGCCGAGGCGCAGCATCAGGCGCGCTCCGGAAAGAGGCCTTCGGGCTTCAACAGGATGACGGCAATCAGGATCGCGTAGGATACCGTTCCGGGCATCGACGGCAGCAGCACAGAGTTGAAGCTCTCGAACAATCCGAAGATCAAGGCGGCCAGGAACGCGCCGCGCACGCTGCCCAGACCTCCGACGATGACGGAGTTGAACGCGAGCAAGAGGTATGAGTGGCCGAGGTCGAGCGACAAGCTCTGATTCGCCACCAGAATGCCGCCGGCCAGACCGACGAGCGCGAAGCTTGCGCCGACGCTGATGAGCTTGATGCGTTGGATGCGCAAGCCGATGACATCGGCCATCCAGGGATCGCGCGCGACGGCTTGGATGAGCTTGCCGAACCAGAGATGGTTGAGCCCGAGCTCGAGGAGCGCGAATACGGCCACCCCGCAGGCGATGATGAAGAACGAATAGTACGTGACGGGAATGCCGATATCCGCGATACCCTCGAGCGCCGGCGGCGGATAGACCGTGTAGATGTCCTGCCCGAAGATGAGCTTGGCGGCACCCTCGGTCAGCAGCAGGATCGCGAACGTTGCGATCAGTGAGTAGTCGTTGGAGACCCTGGAAAGCCGCCGCAGGACGATCCGGTCAGCGATCAGGCCGATCAATCCGATGACCAGCGCCGCGGCCAGCGAAGCGAGCAGGTAGAACCAGAGCGTCGAAGGCTCCTGCCCCATGATCGCATGGGCAAGATAGGCGCCGATCATGAAGAAGCTGCCGTGCGCGAAGTTGAAAATTCGGAGAATGCCGAATACGAGCGTCAGCCCGGCCGCGACCAGGAAGACCGCCATCCCGAGGACAACACCGTTTACGGCGGCAAATGCCCATTGGGCCGTCATGGCGCGGGCACGCTAGCGCTGGGCGGGCGCAGGTTGGCCTCCCGCGGCAATGAGCTTCAGCTCGGACTTCAAGACCTTGCCGATGGAGTTTGTCGGCAACGTATCCATCACGTGCAGCTCTTCAGGAAACTTCTGGCGGGCGAGGCCCGAGCTCACGAGGAAAGCTTGCATCTCCGCGAGCGTCAGGCTGCGCCCCGGTTTCAGCGTCACGAAGGCGACCGCCCGCTCGCCGGTTCGTGGGCTCGGAACGCCGACGATCGCGACGCGCTCGATCGCCTCGCATTGCAGCAGCACGTTCTCGACCTCGAGCGGGCTGATGTTCTCGCCCAGGCGGATGATGATCTCCTTGCGCCGCCCGGTGATCTCGAGATAGCGGTGCCCGATCACCCGCCCGAGGTCGCCGGTTCGAAAGAAATCGTCTTCCGTGAACTCGCCAATCTCGTCCTCGGTCTCGAGATAGCCAACGAGCATGCCGGGCGAGCGAACCACGATATCTCCTTCGGAGCCTGGCGCGAGCATCTGGCCGGCCTGGTCGACGATGCGGAGCTCCGCGGCGATCTCACCGTCCGTTACCTGCCCTTGCCGCGCTTCTCCGCGCGTTCGGATACCGGGGCAAACGAGAGGGACCTCGGACGATCCATAGGCGCGGGACACCACTGCATTCTCGAACTGATGCGCTGCATCGGCGACGAGCGCGACTGGAACGCTCGCCCCGCCGCAGATGAAGCGGCGGAGGGAGGCGAGATGGCTTCCGGCAGCTCTCGCGCTTTCCAGCAGACCGCGGAGGAACGGGGTTGCACCGGCGCAGAGCGTCAGCCTCTCGCCATCGATCAACGCGGCCGCAGCACCCGCATCCCACGTCTCCATCAGATGGGTGGTCGCTCCAGTAAACCACGGAAACTCGAACGCATAGATCGATCCGCCGATATGCCCGATCGGCGACGGAACCAGGAAACGGTCGACATCCGCCAATCTCCAGAAGGCGGTCGCGCGCCGTATCGTGGCATGGGCGGTGTAATGGCTGTGAAGCACACCCTTGGGCCGACCGGTGGTTCCAGAGGTGAACGTGATCGTCTTGATGCTGGCGGGATCGACCCTCGGCGGCTGGATCAGGTCGCCGCGCTCGGCGATCAGCTCTTCGAATGGATTGATCGCCGTGCCCGCGCGGACACGGAACACCTGAATGCCGGAATTGCCGTCCAACGGGGTTCGAGCCAGGAGGGCGTGATAGTCGAAGTTGCGAAAAACCCCCGGGATGAACAAGGCGTCGCACCCCGTCTGCGAGAGGATGAAGCCCAACTCGCGCTCGCGATACATCAGCAGCAGCGGACAAAGCACGAAGCCATAGAGCGCGCAGGCCAGGCTGATCACGCAGGCTTCGGACCAGTTCGGCAGTTGGAAGGCCACGACGGCCCCTTGCCGCAGGCCGCGCCGCACCAAGGCGCTGCCGAGCCTGATCGCGCTGTCGCGAAGCTCCCGACGCGAAAGCCGCGTGACATCGTCGACCACAATGATGCGTTCAGGATCTTCCGCCAGGCGGCTCTCTACCAAATCCGCCATCAGCTCGCCCGTCCACTCGCGCGAGGCCAGATAGCGCTCCGCCCGCCCCTCAAGTGCCGGTAATGCCCAGCCCGAGCTCGATCTTCTCCGCACCGCTATGCCCGTCGTTGCTCACCCCGAGCGTACAGGGCCCGACGATAGACGTCTTGCCTTGCGGACCGCCCGGCGACTATTCGAACTTGATCGGGACGCCAGGTGTCGGAGGGCCAGCCAACTCGGTGCCGTCAGCCTTGTAGTAGTCGGCCACTTTCCACCCCATCTCGCTGTCGTCGGGCTCGAGTTTGACGTAATTGACGTCGCACAGAGCCTGATGGTCCTCGGCTCGGATCGTGAGCTTGCCCTTCACCGCGTCGAACGAGAGCCCTTCGAGCCCATGGATCAGCGCTGGCGTCGTGAGGTCGCCGGCCCGCGCCGCTGCCGCGGCAACTCCGGCGACCGCGGTATAGCCCATTCCGACGAAACCGTCGGGGAACTTGTCGCCGGTTTCCGCCACATACTGATCGAACACCGCCCGCGAGATGGGATT
>Ga0137378_10002989_pt1 | contig 14588 bp, 9 predicted proteins | sample SagtaG_21_FD_104813 | JGI IMG/M metagenome (GOLD analysis project Ga0137378, IMG submission 104813) | Vadose zone soil microbial communities from Sagehorn Ranch, Mendocino, California, USA - Sage2_L_60_16 metaG | ecosystem: Environmental > Terrestrial > Soil > Vadose zone | place: USA... | reverse complement strand
TGCGCGGGCTGCGGCAAGATCCAGCAGCCGGCCAGCCTGCTGAAGCAGCGGATGCCGGTGCAGCAGGCGCTGGCCGCGATCGAGGAGTGCGGCGCGCCGATGGTCTCCATCGCCGGCGGCGAGCCGCTCATGCACCCGCAGATCGACGTGCTCGTGGCCGAGCTGATCAAGCGGAAGAAGTACGTCTTCCTGTGCACGAACGCGCTGCTCATCCCCAAGAAGCTGGACAAGTTCACGCCGTCGCGGTACTTCGCCTGGGCGGTGCACATCGACGGGCTCGCCCAGCGGCACGACGAGTCGGTCTGCAAGGAAGGCGTCTTCGACGAGGCAGTCGCGGCGGTCAGGGAATGCCAGCGCCGCGGCTTCCGGGTGACGACCAACACCACGTTCTTCAGCACCGACACCCCGCAGACCGTCATCGACGTGCTCGACTACCTCAATGACGACCTGCGCGTCGACGAGATGATGATCTCGCCGGCTTACGCCTACGAGAAGGCGCCCGACCAGGAGCACTTCCTCGGCGTGACGGAGACAAGGGAACTGTTCCGCAAGGCGTTCAGCGGCGGCAACCGGCAGCGCTGGCGGCTCAATCACTCGCCGCTGTTCCTCGACTTTCTCGAGGGCAAGGCCGACTTCGGCTGCACCGCGTGGGGAATCCCGTCGTACTCGCTGCTCGGCTGGCAGAAGCCCTGCTACCTGATGTCCGACGGGTACGTCGAGACGTACAAGGAACTGGTCGAGACGACCGACTGGGATTCCTACGGCCGCGGCAGGGACGACAGGTGCGCGAACTGCATGGCGCACTGCGGGTACGAGCCCTCCGCGGTGCTCGCGACGATGGGGTCACTGCGGGAGTCAATCCGCGCCATGCGCGGCGCATGACGTAACGTTCGGTATCCTCCCGGCTACGGGCAGTTCAACCCGCTGCCCTTCCAGCCGATGCATGACGTGCCGGGAGAAGCCTGATCATGACGCCGCGTGCTGGACCGGACATTATCGGCGGGCGCGCAGCACCCGGGCATATCGCGGTGCCCAGGCAGTCGCCGCGGGCCGTCGCCGGTGGATTAGGCAGTCCGCAGGCCGGCTACGTGGCAGGCCCGAAATGGCTATGGGCCGTCCCGCCCGCGGTCACGCTCGCCGTGGTGCTCTGCGGGATCCAGCGCCCGTCGTACTGGCGGGACGAGGCGGCGACGCTGGCGGCGGTCCGGCGGCCGTTCGGCGATCTGGTCAGCATGCTGTGCAATGTCGAAGCCGTGCACGGCGTCTATTACGTAATGATGTGGATCGTTGTGCGGCTGGCCGGGACCGGCGAGCTTGCCACCCGGCTGCCGTCGGCGCTGGCAATGGCAATGGCCGCGGCCGGGGTGGCGGCGACAGGCCGGCGGTTAATCTCGCCTTGGGCCGGGCTGTTCGCTGGGCTGCTCTTCGCCGCCCTGCCCGAGGTGAGCTTGTACGGGCAGGACGCGCGCCCGTACGCGCTAGTCACCGCGCTTGCCACGACGGCGAGCTACTTGCTGGTCAGGGTGCTCGGCGCCGGCCAATCCCGGCGCGGCTGGCTGGCGGCCTACGGGCTGGCCCTGACCGCGGCCGGCCTGGTCAACATCTTCGCGCTGGCGCTCATCCCGGCGCACGGGCTGACGGTGGCGCTCGCGCTGCGGCGCCAGCGGAGCCGGCCTGCCCGGCGATCACTGCTGGCTGGCTGGCTGGCGGCCGCGGCGGTGGCCGCCGCCGCGGCCAGCCCGCTGATCGCAGCCGCCTGGGCACAGCGTGGCCAGGAGCACTGGCTCAAGAGGCCAGGGCCCCGGATGCTCGCCGCCCTGCGCTACCTGGTCGGCCCGTCAGCACTGGTCATCGTCGTGCTGCTGGTCATCGGCTGCGCCGTCGCGGTCAGCGTCGCTGGCGGCCGGGCCAGGGCCAGGGCCGACTGGCCGGCCAGGCTGCCGGCCCTGTGCCTGCCCTGGCTGCTGCTGCCGCCGGCCGTGCTGCTGACCGGCTCGCTGATCCAGCCCGCCTACACGCTGCGCTACGTCCTGTTCACCCTGCCGGCATTGGCCTTGCTCGCGGGGGCGGCGCTAGCCGCGCTCGGCCGGATGGCTGGCACCATCGGGCTTGCGCTCGTCCTGCTCGCCGGCCTTCCCGCGCAGGTCGATGTGCGGCAGCACGGTGCGCATGGAGACAACATCCGGATGGCTGACAGCATCGTGGCGGCCGCCCGCCGTCCCGGCGACGCCGTGCTGTATGCGAACTCCGGCGCCGCGAACATGGCGGCTGCCTATCCATCTGGCCTCCCCCAGCTGCGTAATGTCGCCCTGGCACGTACGCCGATTCCGTCCGGCACGCTGTCTGGCAGCTACCTGCCGCCAGCCTGGGTGCGCCGCAGGCTCGCCAGCGTCCGCAGGGTCTGGGTCGTCGAGGTCCGAAAAGGCGTCGGCCCGTTCCGGCTGCCGCTACTTCAGGGCGAGGGCTTCCGGCTCGTCCGCAAATGGCGGACGAGCGACATCTGGCTGATGCTCTACCGGCATCGGCTCCGGCACCGGCATCAGGAAACCGCAAGCACACCGCGCCTGCAAGGCACGAGCGCTGGCCTCCGCTAGCTGACCGCCAGGAAGCGCGGAACACGGCAGGTACCCCGCCTGCACCTGAAACCACCAGCGCAATGATTAAGTCAAGCGTACCCCATGTGTGAATACTGGTGAAGTAACGATTTTTTCACCTTGTGCTGGGCGGATAGACTGCGGCATCGGAAGGTACCGGGCATGTCCGGTACCTGCAGGCGTTTCGAGGCGGCAGGTAAACCGTGGCTGTTTCCATACGGCTATTCGATAATCCCGGATAATGTCGCGATGTCTGTGCTTTAGCGAGGAACGACATGCCGATGGGCCATCAGGTCGCTGCCGCGTTCTCCGCCGACGTGGTGATTATCGGCGGCTGCGGCCGGGTCGGCCTTCCTTTTGGCGTGGCGCTTGCATCCCGCGGATTGTCGGTTCGGCTGTATGACGTCAACGCTGCCGCAGTCGACCTGGTTAATAGCGAGCGCATGCCATTCACCGAGAAAGGCGCCGACGAGCCGTTGCGGGCGGCCGTCCGCGCTAACAGGCTCATGGCGTCGACCGACCCAGCGGTTGTCGGCACTGCCGAAGTCCTCGTTGTCGTCGTCGGAACCCCGGTCGACGAGCATCTCAACCCGGATCTTGGCGCCGTGCCCGCCGTGCTCGACCGGTGCGCCGGCCATCTGGTGGATGGCCAGCTGGTGATCCTGCGCAGCACGATTCACCCTACGGTCACCGCGCTGACCGAGCGAATGCTGCGCAAGCGCGGTATCTGCGTCGATATCGCCTTCTGTCCCGAACGCATTGCGGAGGGACACGCCATGACGGAGCTGTTCGATCTGCCGCAGATCGTCGGTGCGCGTACCGATCGCGCGGGAGACCGGGCGGAGAAGTTCTTCCGCAACATTACCAACGAGGTTATCCGGCTGCAGCCTGAGGAGGCTGAACTCGCCAAGCTATTCACCAATACCTGGCGGTATATCAAGTTCGCGACCGCCAATCAGTTCTGGATGATGGCGAACGACTACGGACTCGATTTCCAGCGTATACGCGAGGCAATCTGCCACGATTACCCGCGAGCCGCCGATATGCCGGGGCCTGGCTTCGCGGCCGGTCCGTGCCTGCTGAAGGACACAATGCAGCTTGCCGCGTTCAACCAGAACAATTTCCTGCTCGGCCACTCGGCGATGCTTATTAATGAAGGCCTGCCGCTCTACCTCGTGTCCAAGCTGCAGTCCCGCTATGAGCTCGCGTCGATGACCGTGGGGATCCTAGGGATGGGATTCAAGGCCGGCAGTGACGATCCGCGGGAAAGCCTGTCCTACAAGCTCCGCAAGATCCTGCTGCTCAAGGCAGGCCAGACCCTGTGCACGGACCCGTATATCGCCGATGAGCGATTTGCGTCCCTGGAGGATGTGCTTGCGAAGGCGGACCTGCTGATTATCGGGGCGCCCCATCCCGTATACCGCGACCTCGTCACCGACAAGCCGGTCGCGGACATCTGGGGAGTGACCCGAAGAGGCATGCGGATATGAGTCTCCAGATCACGGTGGTGATCCCGGTCTACAACGAAGGACCGGCTGTGCTGCCCTGCCTGGAGAGGATCCTTGAAGCGGTGACCTCGCAGTGCGAGGTGCTCGTCGTCTACGACCGGCCCGACGACACCACGGTGCCGTACATCGAGAAGGCCGCCAGGTCTGATCCGCGGGTGCGCGGCGTGCTCAATGCCTACGGCCCTGGCCCGGCCAACGCGATCCGGTCCGGTTTTGACGAGGCGTGCTCGGCGGTAACCGTGGTCACCATGGCCGACGGGAGTGACGATCCGCGGCAGATCGACGACCTGGCCCGCCTGGTGGAACGGGGCGTCGCAGTCGCCGCCGCATCGCGATACATGCCGGGTGGCCAGCAGGTCGGCGGTGCACGGCTCAAGCGCAGACTGTCGAGGTGGGCTGGCAAGTCACTGCGACTGTTCGCCCGGGTGGGCACCCGCGACGCCACCAACAGCTTCAAGGCGTACTCCACCGAATTCGTGCGGCAGGCAGGCATCGACTCAAGGGCGGGATTTGAGATCGGCCTCGAACTCACCGTGAAGGCCACCAGGCTGGGGCTGCCGGTCGCGGAGATCCCGACAGTCTGGCTGGACCGCTCGCTCGGGGAGTCCCGCTTCGAATTGGTTCGATGGCTGCCCGGTTACCTGCATTGGTACCGCTTTGCCTTCGGCCCGAGGCTGACTACGGACAAGCTGTCCAGGCTCCGCAGCCGTGCTGCCGATGCCGGACGCAAGCATCAGCGCGCTGACCGGCGGGCGCGGGAGCGCTGAGACTAAGGAGTTTCGTGGCAAAGATTCTTGTCACCGGCTCGGCCGGCTTCATCGGCAGCTACGTTACAGCGGAGTTGCTCAATAGCGGCCACGTTGTGGTCGGCGTGGACAACTTCTCCAAGTACGGGGTCGTGAAGCACAGCTTCGACGACCATCCTGACTACTACTTCGCCGAGGGTGACGCGCGCGATGTCGGCCTGCTGACAGACCTGCTTGAGGGGTGTGATCATTTCATCGCGGCGGCCGCGTTGATTGGCGGGATCTCCTATTTCCACGCTTATGCCTACGACCTGCTGGCTACCAATGAGCGGATCATTGCGTCGAGTTGTGACGCTGCGTTGCGGGCACACAAGTCCGGCGTGCTGAAGAAGATGACCTACGTCAGTTCCTCGATGGTGTACGAGAGCACGGACCAGTGGCCATCCGTGGAAGGAGACGAGCGGCGGATTCCGCCGCCGCTCTCCTCGTACGGCTTCCAGAAGCTCGCCGTGGAGTACTTCGCCCGCGCCGCGTGGGATCAGTACAAGCTGCCCTACACGATCGTGCGCCCCTTCAATTGCGTTGGCATCGGCGAGGGGCGGGCGCTCGGACAGGCTGAGGTGCTCTCCGGCAACATCAAGCTCGCCATGTCACATGTAGTGCCCGATCTAGTGCAGAAAGTGCTCAAGGGCCAGGACCCGCTTCGCATTCTCGGCCAGGGTAACCAGGTCCGTCATTACACCTACGGCGGTGACCTTGCTCGCGGGATCGCCGCTACGCTGCTGCATCCTGGCGCGGTCAATGAGGATTTCAACCTGTCCACTGCGGAGTCGACGAGCGTGCTGGAACTCGCCGAGCTTATCTGGCGCAAGATCAAGGGCCCGGACGTCCCATTTCGCATCGTCACTGAGAAACCGTACGAGCACGACGTGCAACGGCGCGTTCCCGACGTGGCCAAGGCCAGCCGGGTACTCGGCTACCAGGCGACCACCACGCTTGACGAGATGCTCGCCGAGGTCATCCCGTGGATCGAACAAGCCGTCCGCGAGGGTCGGTTGTGATGGATCAAGCCGGCCCCGGCCGGCCGAGCCGGCCTGCCTCGGGCACGGCACAGACGCTTGACAACGATGGCACGGCCACCGCGGCCGACGGCCAGACAGCGGCCACCCCCGAAGGCGGCCAGACGGCGGCCCCGGGGGTGGACGGCCCGGGCCGGACCGCGTTTTCCAGGATCCGCGCGACGGCCAGGCACCCGGTCGCTATCCAGCTGGCAGTCCTGGCTGGATTCATCGCCGCCGGCATCGCAGTGAGCTGGCCTCGGGTCACCTACCTGGCCGGGCGCCTGCCGGCCACCCGTGACGCGGGTAGCTACGTCTGGGGATTCTGGTGGATCGCCCATCAGGTCGAGCATCTCGGCAACCCGTGGTTCACCCGTTCCATCGACGCCCCGGCCGGGGCCCAGCTCGGCCTGCACGCGCTGCTGCCCCTTCCTGGCGTGCTGATGATGCCGGTCACCATCGCCTTCGGGCCAAGCGCCTCCTACAACCTCCTGTCCATAGCGATGCCCGGCCTGTTTTGCTATGCGATGTACCGGGTGGCCCGGCTGTGGCTGCCATCGCCGGCCGGCGCGATTGCTGCGGGCGCGTTCTTCGGTCTCTCATCGATGCTGACCTGGCGCTCCTTCTATCACCTGAACCTGGCGGCGGGAGTGCTGTTCCTGCCGCTGGCGCTGGCGGCCGCGGTCCGGCTGACGCGCAGGCCCGGCTGGCGCCGGGCGGTGATTCTCGGGATGGCCGTCGGCGGGGCGATCCTGACCGACCAGGAAACGGCCGTGCTGGTGATCATCCTGACCTGCCTCGCGCTGCTGCCGTCGCTGCTGCGCCGCCCGATAACACCGAGGCTATGGCCCGCGGCACTGGCCGCAGGCATCACCCTGCTTGTCGCCAGCCCGCAGCTCGTGGCCATCATCCAGCAGGCCAGAGCCGGCGGCGCCGCCTCCCCGCCGCATGCCCTGGCCGTCTCATATCTCGGGAACAGCGTCACGTTCCCCCGGATGTTCCAGATCTCCCCGATGGTTAAGCACTTCGGGCTGTCCGGCCTTGGGTTCGTCTACCACGGCCCGAAAGGCGACGGGATCCCCACATTCGGCCTGGTGCTGAGCGTGCTCGCGGTGGCTGGCCTCATTGTTTCCTGGCACAGGCGCAGTGCCTGGCTGCTGGCACTCCTGTGGCTCGGCTGCGCCGCGCTGGCACTAGGCCCGGCGCTGCGGGTCGGCTCGCACATCTACGTCCCCGACGCTGAGACGCTGAATCGCGTGCGGCTGTCAGCCGTCATGCCGTACACGTGGTTCGTCCATCTCCCGGGGCTGTCCGGCTTCCGGGAGGCGAGCCGGATCATGATGCTCGGCATGGTGCCCGCCGCCCTGCTCGCCGGGGCAGCGGTGAACTGGCTGCGCTATCATGCGGCCCCGGTCATCATCATGGTATTGGCGCTCGGAATCCTCGAGTCGGGCTGGTCGGGTAACCCCCGCATCGGGTCCATGCCTACCGCCCGGCCGGCCGTTGACCGCCCGATCGCCGCGGACCACTCAGGCTCGCTCGTCGTTGACGTCCCCTATGGCCTGCGGGGCGGAACTGATGCCTACGGGAGCCAGTACGATCCGCAGGCGCAGGTGCTGGCGACCGCCGACGGTCACCCGCGCGCGGTGGGCTTCTTGTCCCGCGTCCCGGCCCCGACCGTAGCCGCGATCAGCAAGCACCCCTTCTTCGCCCGACTGGTCGCGATCCAGCATGGGAAGCAGAACAATCCTGCGCAGCTTGCTGCGGCCTGGCAGGATGCCCGTCACCTGCACATCGGCTGGGTGCTGGTGTGGAGATGGGGCGGCGCCAGGGAACGAGCCTGCATACGCTATCTGCACAAGACGGGCTTCCGGCTCGGCTACCAGGCTGACAAAGTGAAGGTATACCGGCCCGCGCCTGGCCCGCCTAGTCCGCCCCGCCACCGGAGGTGATCCGGACGCGCCGCCGGAGGTGACCCGCCACGTACAGCGGGGGAGCAGGCCGTCGGCTTCCCTGGCGGGGTGAACAGGGATCTCGCTGGGCTTCGTCGGTCACTCCGTACAAGCTGAGCATCGCACGCAAGCCGGTCAGGTGCAGCCGGACGAACTGCGCGCTCTCGATGCGGCCGATCTTCGGCTGGTGCCAGCCAAGGCGCGCTGCTGCCTCCCCGCAGGAACCGGGATTCCGGCGTTCTTGCAGAGTTCCCCCAGGCTCCTTTCAGGGTGGCCCGCCAGTATCGAGACCGGCGCACGCCGGTGCGCCCGGCGCCTGCGCCGGCCGTGCCGCGGCTGCCCGGCGCGCGCCGCCATGCCGGCCCGCCGGACGCGGGCGCTCGCGGCGGGGGGGCGGGCTCACGGCACGGGCAGCGGGTGCTGCAGCGCGGCCAGCGTCAGCAGCACGATGGCGCAGGTCCAGCTGAGCGGCGCGACGGATACCGGCTGCCCGCTTGCATTGACCCGCTCGGGCAGCGCCCCGGCCGCGGTACGGTGCGCGGCCAGCCAGTCCAGCCAGGCCGCGGCGGCGGCGGTGTGGCCGGACGCGGCTTCGTAGAGCGCGAAGAACCCGGTGGCCGGCGTCCATGCGGCGGTGCGGTCACCCCGCCACGTGGTACCTGGCAGGATCCCGCCGTCGGGCAGCGTGAGGGCACGGGCCGCGCGGGTGACAGCGCCGCTAACGGCCGCGCTTGGCGGCGCGAACGGCGGGCCGAGGAAGGTGACCGCGGCATCGGGGCCGTTCAGCACGGAGTCGGCAGGCAGCCCGGCCAGCCTGGTGCTGGCCCCGGCGCCGAACAGGGCGAACCAGGCATTCGAGCCGCCGGTCGCGTTCGGGAAGCGGTCATAATCCGGCCTATACGCAGCCTGCGTCGCCCGGTCCAGCCGCGCTGCAGCCGAGGCCCACCGGCTGGCGTCGGTAACGTCGCCGCGGCTGGTCGCCAGCAGGATGGCCGAGCGCAGCCCGGCGAGCAGCGGGGCGGCGGTGCCGATCGTCGGCTGGCTTACCCGCCGCTCCCAGTAGTCCGGGGCGGGCGGCGGCAGCCCGCCGGGCGACGTCGCGGCGGTCGTCGCCGCAGCCGCCCGGCGGACGGCCGGCCACAGGCCGGCCAGTTCCCGCCGTGCGGCGGGCGCGGCGTGCTGCTCGCTGTACCAGACCCAGACTGCCCAGGGGAACCAGCCGTCCGCGTCGAGCTCGGACGTGAGCCCGGTCCGCACCGGCGCTCCCGCCAGCGTGTACCTGGCCGCCCAGGTGCCGGACGGGTACTGGACCCGGGCCAGGAACCGCAGGATGCGCAGTGACTCAGCAGGATGGCCGGTGGCGGCGAAGGCGGCGGCTACCCAGCTTGAGTCGCGCGGCCAGGCGTATTTCCAGCCGCCGTACCAGGCCGCCGCAACCGCGCCGCCGGGCCGGGTCAGCAGCCGCATGTCGAGTAGCGCGCCGCTGGCCAGCCGGCGCTGCGCGGGCGTGCTGCCGGGCAGGCTCCCTGCGGCGAGCCAGGACCGGTCCGCTGCGCTGATTTCCGCACGGCCTGCCGGGCCGGTTGCGGCCTGCGGGGCTGCGCCTGCCGGGGGAGTTGTTCCGGCTGGGTGCCGGAACTTCCCTGCCGGAGATGAGCCCGCCGATGGCACAGCGCCTGCGGCCGTCCCGGCACCGGCCGGAATCGCCCGGATGCCGTCCGGCGCCGCTCGATCCGCGGTGATCCCGCTGAGCAGCAGCCGCGGCGGCGGGGCCGTGCAGGCGGTGACGGCGCCTGCGCAGAGGGCGGTGGCCGCGGCTCCGGCGCTAATCCTGGCCAGCCATGTCCCTGGATGCATGCGCCGCCGCCCGGTCCGGACTCTGTCAGGTCGAGCCCGAGCCTATCCTGCTGGCCGGGGGCGCTCCGCGCCGCTGGTCGCCCGAAAGTCCGGCGCCAGTCCCGAGCGCCGGCCGGGCGGTCGCGCCTGGCCATCCGGTGCGGCGCCAGGCGGCAGCCGATGACAGCCGCCGCGCCAAGGATCACGGTCAGGAACAGCGCCCCGGGCGCCCGGCCCGCAGCCCGGGGGACGGGCCGTCGCGAGCCGCTTCCGCTTGTTGGCCTTGCTGCCGGGGCTAGGTACGGGCCGGCCGTGCTGGTCGTTGGCCTGCGGGTGCGTATTTCGACCATTAATCGTCTTTTTCGTATATAACCAGACGGCCCTGTATGCAGCGGCCAGATATTTATCATCGGACTTGCTTGACGGCTATAGAATTGCTAAAACGAAGTTGATGCGCGAGAAGATTATTCGTGGCCACTGCCGCGTGCTGGCTTTTCGATCGCGCGACGGGCGGCCCGGTGGGATTCCCCGGGCTCGTGGCAGGCAGGAGGCTCAGCCATTCACCACGGCTTAAGCGGGCCGGATGGCCGCAGGCCTGCTCACCCCGCCGTCCGGGCGGCGCTGGCAGGCCTGGCCGCCGTCGCGGCACTCGCGGCGATCGGGGCGGTCGGCGTCACGCTCACCCGGCACAGCCTGAGCGACGTCGCCGGGACCAGCGCGGCCGCGCACTCGCGGGTAACATCGCAGGCCGGGGGACGGGCTGGCGGGCTAGGAGTCGCGGCGCGGACCGCGGCGGGCCCGGGCAGCGGCAGCGGCGGCGGGCCCCCGGATCCCGGCCGGGGAACCCGGGCAGCGGCCGCCCGGCCTGGCCCGGATGGCATGCAGGCGCAGTGGGTCATCGCGGAGAACAAGCGGTTAGGCACCACCGCGTGGCGAATCCGCCATCCGAAGGGCAGCATCGCCGGATTCGCCAGTCGGACTTATGCCAGGGCGGGCCAGCGGATAACGCTTTACGTTACGACCGCTGCCCGGACATTCCGGGCCGAGGCATTCCGGATGGGCTACTATCACGGAACGGGTGCCCGGCTGGTCTGGCAGTCTCCGGAAATAGCCGGAAGGGTGCAAGCGTCGTGCCCGGTAACGGCCGGCGTCAATATGGTGCACTGTGACGGCTGGAAGCCATCGATCACCTTTACGGTTTCCGCTGCTTTCGTGCAAGGCGACTACCTGATCAAGCTGGTCGGCCGCGGCGGGCAGCAGAGCTACCTGCCGCTCACGGTCTGGGACCCGTCGAGCACCGCCACGTACCTGGTGCAGAACGATGTGCTCACCTGGCAGGCGTGGAACGCGTGGGGCGGCTACGACTACTACCAGGGCCTGGGCAATTGCCCGGCCGGGGAGTATCCGTTGTGCTCCAGGGCCCGGGTCGTGTCCTTCGACCGGCCCTACCGGGCCGAGCACGGGTCGGGCAACTTCCTGAAGTTGGAGTACCCGCTGGTCAGATTCGCGGAGAAACATGGCCTGGACGTGACCTACACGACCGACGTCGCGATCGCCCAGCACCCGCGCTCCCTGCGGCATCATCGCGTGCTGCTCTCACTCGGCCATGACGAGTGCTGGTCGCTGGCCGGGCGGACTGCCGCGGTGACCGCGCACGACCGCGGCATGAACATCGTGTTCTTCGGGGCCAGCCCGATCCTCCGGCATGTCCGGCTGCACAGTTCGCCGCTCGGGCCGGGCCGCGACGAGGTGGACTACCGGGACGCGCGGGCCGACCCGCTCGACGGGAAGGCAAGCCCGCTGCAAGTCACCGGCAACACCTGGGGGTCGTCGCCAGCCAACTGGCCGGAGAGCTACTTCGTCGGCGAGATGTACGCGGGATTCCTCGAGCCAGGCCGTCAGGTCAGCCTGGTAGTGACCGACGCCTCGTCCTGGGCGTACCGCGGAACCGGCCTGCGCAACGGCTCGGCCGTGCCCGGGGTGATCGGCATGGACGTCGATCATTTCTATGCCGCGATGATCCATCCCGCGAACGTCCAGGTGCTCGCGCACTCGCCGATCCCGCCGGACATGGGGCAGACGGACATCGGAGCGTTCTACTCGGACATGACGTACTACACCGATTCCCGTGGCCGCGCGGGGGTGCTGGACACCGGGACGACGAACTGGATTCCCGCGCTCGCCCACGACCGCAGCGGGTGCGGCCCCCGAGGGCGGCCCGCCGGACCGCACTGCGCCTCAGCGGTCATCCAGCGGATCACCGGCAACATCCTGCGCGTCTTCGGAGCAGGGCCGGCCGGCCGCCGGCATCCGTCGATAGCCAACTGGCAGCGTCACTGGCCAGTGACAAGTCCATGATCGCGGAGGATTCAGCACCCGCTGCGGGCTGTTGCAAAATCGATGTCGAGAGAAAATGATCTCCACTTCAGCGTCCAGTGCGGAGTTCTTATGCTAAGATCCCCCCACTTAGCGCCTGTTTACTGCGCTATATCGGCGACAGCGCCTCACTACCTGCCAGTAGCCAATTATCCTGCAACAGCCTCGCTGACCCGTCGGATCTTCTATGGTCATGGGATTGCGTGACCTGCGGCGCGCTAGTGCCTGGGCACGGACTGCTCGGACCAGACGACCTTGCCCGCTCTCGTCCGCCGGGTGCCCCAGCGCTGTGCCATCTGGCTGACTACCTGAAGGCCCCGGCCGCGTTCATCCTCGTTGCCCGGGTTCCTGAGCCTGGGCAGCGCTGCCGAATTGTCCAGCACCTCGCAGACCAGCCCGCCCTCAAGCACCAGGCGCAGCCCGATGGTGCCCTGGGCGTACCGCACCGCGTTCGTGACAAGCTCGGAGACCAGCAATTCGGTGACGGGGATGAGGTCGGAAAGCTCCCAGCGAGTCAGCGGACGCCGGATGAGGCCGCGCGCGCGGCGCGCCGACGTCAGCTCGGGCGGCAGCGTCCAGCTGACGTGCCGGTCCGGCGAGAGCCGGTTCAGCCTTGCGATCAGCAGTGCGATGTCGTCGCGCTGGTGATCGGCGTAGACGCTGGCCAGCGTGGCCCGGCAGAGGTCTTCCAGCGGGCGGCGGGTCGCGCCTGGGCCGAAGATCTCGCCGAGCAGCCGCAGGCCTTCGTCGATGTCACGGGTCCTGTTCTCCACCAGCCCGTCGGTGTAGAGCACAAGCAGGCTGCCATCGTCGATCTTGATAGATCTGCTCTTGATGGGTCCGGTGCTGATGCCGAGCGGCGGTGAGGGCGAGACGTCGAGGAACTCGATCGTGTCATCCGGGCGGACGAGCAGCGGCGGCAGATGGCCGGCCGACGCGACCTCCAGCGTGCCGGACACCGCGTCGAAGATCCCGTAGACGCAGGTGGCGAAATGCGGCTCGCGTACGCCGAGTTCCTGCATGAGCTCATTGAGCTGCTGCAGGGTCTGGGCAGGCGGCATCTCCAGCATGGCAAGGGTGTGGATCGCGGTCCGCAGTCTCCCCATGGTGACGGCCGCGCGCACGCCATGCCCGGCCACATCGCCGACGACAAGCGCGACCCGGCCGCCGGGCAGCGCGATCGACTCATACCAGTCCCCGCCGACCTCGATCATCTTGCTGCCGGGCAGGTAGCGGTGCCGCACCTCGACCGATGACGGCGCCGACAGCCCGGTCGGCAGCAGGCTGCGCTGCAGGGTGAGCGCGGTGGCGCGTTCCCTGCTGTACCGGCGGGCGTTGTCGATGAAGATCGCCGCGCGGGCGGCGAACTCCATCCCGGTCTCGGTGTCGTAGGCGTCGAACCTGCGGTTGCGCTTTTGCCTGGTGCAGACGAAGAAGCCCAGCGTCACGTCCCTTGCGATCAGCGGCAGCAGCAGCATCGAGGCGCCGGACAGCAGCCTGGCGACCGGCCTGCGCAGCCAGGACGTGGCGATCCTGGTGGCGTTGTCGTCACCGAGGTTGACCTCGCGGATCGGCTTGCCCGAATCCATGCACCGGGTATAGGGCGTGCCCGGCGGGTAGCGGAGGATCTCGCCGGTCGGGAACGCCGCATCCCAGCCGGGGTCGCCGTCATCGTAGGCGACCGCGAGCCGCCGGAGCAGGTGCGAGCCATCCGGGGGTTCCATCGGCGGTTCGTCGCCGCTGACCAGGCTCTCAAGCACCAGCAGCCCGGCCGCGTTGGCGAAGTGCGGGACGATGATATTGACGAACTCGCGGGCCAGCTGGTCGATGTCGAGCGCGCCGCCGATCCGCTTGAAGGCACCGTCAAGCAGCGCATGCCGCATTACCGCCGGGTCGAGGAACCGTCCTTCGGACGGCGGCGGGATGCGCAGCAGCGCCAGCGCGGCCAGGTTAGGGTCATTGGACCGCATGGGCTGCAGGGTGACGACCGAGTCGACGTGCCCGCCCTGGCCGGTCAGCAGCGCCAGGACCGCGGTGCCCTCGCGGTCCGCCAGCGCGGCGCTGAGCAGCCCGTCGAGTGTCTGCGCATGCGCGGCGGGATCGGCCAGCAGGTCGCTGATCTCGGTGCCGAGCAGTGCATCGCGCGGGAAAGCTAGGATATCCGCCGCATTGCGGTCATGCTGGATGATATGCCCGGTCTTGTCGATCCCCAGGATCAGCGTCCGTGCCGAGGCGTTCGTCAGGAGCGCTGACATCTCCGTGGTAATACCAGACGTCACAGCAAGCGCCCCCTTCCGCTGTAGTCGTCGGCTGATCGTCCAATTATGGAACAGGTCCGCCCATATTGAGAAAGAACGGGCTGTTGGCCTAGCGTGTCTCCGGATCCGGGTGGCTGCCGGTCCGGCGCCAAGCCTGCTCAATGCGTGTTTCAGCGCGCTGAGCCCGCCGCGCGGCGGCCCGGCCAGCCCGGACATCTTGGCAGGTCCGGTACCGAAAGGCGAGGAGGGGGAATGGCTGC
>Ga0137378_10002983_pt1 | contig 14593 bp, 9 predicted proteins | sample SagtaG_21_FD_104813 | JGI IMG/M metagenome (GOLD analysis project Ga0137378, IMG submission 104813) | Vadose zone soil microbial communities from Sagehorn Ranch, Mendocino, California, USA - Sage2_L_60_16 metaG | ecosystem: Environmental > Terrestrial > Soil > Vadose zone | place: USA... | reverse complement strand
CGATCTGGAATCACAGGGGATACCAAAATCAGCCATCATGTAATCCAGGAATTGAGGCACATTCATGCGCGAATTGAAGATAAACGCCGTAGCTACCTGCTGTAAGCGCAGCCATTCCAGCAACTTGTTAATCAGCGTCGTCTTGCCCGTGCCTACCTCGCCGGTCAGCAGGACAAAGCCCTTGCGGCTCTGAATGCCGTAAGTGAGGCAAGCCAGCGCCTCCTCGGTGTGCCGCGTCAGAAACAGATAACGCGGGTCCGGGTTGACGTTGAACGGGTTGGCTCGTAATCCAAAAAATTCTTTGTACATTGCTCGCGCTAGACCTCTACCATTTCTTTCTTCTCTTCCGCCTCGGACTTGCCATTATTGACCGCTCCACGGCTCTCGGCCGACCGCGCCCCGATCCAAGGCACAGAAACCAGCATTGGTAGTCCCAGTACCGCAACTAGGTCTTGCTCAGTCCGGATGGACTTGTCCCTTAATTCCAGCCACAGCGCCAGGCCCAAACCCAAGATCAGTCCTGCACCGAAACCTCCGCCGGCAAACAGTAGGCGGTTGGGAAAACTGGGTGTTTGCGGAAGGTCGGCGGGATTTAACAATCGCATCTGCTCGCCCTGCTGCCGCAGTTCCATATCCGTCTGCATTTCGGACTGACTCTTCTTAGCCAGCAAGTCGGCATAGATCTTCTGCGCCGTGTCGTAGTCCCGGTTCAATGCTTTGTACTGTTCTTCCACGTTCGGACTCAGTGCGACTTTCCCCTGGAACAAGCCGATCTGATTTTGCAGTCGTTTCTGTTCTCGAGTCGCGTCGCTAATGGCCGCATCGTATTGGTGAATTTGTACCCGCAGCTGGCGGATTTCCGGCGGCTCGCCCACACCTTCTTTGTCGGTATTGGTATTGTTGTTCTGGGCTGCCGCCGAACTCATCTCAGTCAGCTTGCGCTTTAGTTCGGCAACATCCTTCTTCGCTTTTACTACGTCAGGATGATCATCCGTATAGCGTGCCTGCAACGTCACCAACTGGCTCTGCAACGCCGCCAATTGCTGTTCGAGGGTTTGCGGATTGGTCGAATTCTGCGTGGATCGCCAGGCCGCCAATTGTTGCGCCAGCAGCGATTCCGTGTAAGACCGATCCTGCTGCGCCCGATTTACTGTCTGGGTATTCGCATCCAGTTGCGAATTCAGTCCCATGAGGATCTTCAAATTGTTATCCGCGTCGCCCGGCAATTGACCCATGTATTGCCGCTTGAAGGCGGCCATCTTGCTGTCTTGGTCATTCAGATTTTTCTTGGCTTCGTCCACCTGCCGCGAAAGAAACTCTGTCGTTCCCTGCGCCACCTGACTCCGTGCCTTGAGATTCTCTGCCAACAGCATGGAGGTCAGTTCAGAGCAAATCTGTTGCGCGTCGCGTGCATTATCCGCCGTCAAGTTCACATAAAATCCCGGCATATCGGTCTGTTGCCCAGGCCTTTTTCTTTGTGCGGCGGTGATGTCCGGCAGCACCGGCTGGATGAGCAGATTCTGCTGAATCTCATCTACTACCTGATCGACACTTTTCCCCTTCTTCGCCAATCCCAGGCGTTCGATCATGCCGCTCAAGCGGTTGCGGCTCAGTACTTGCTGCTCCATGGAGGCGATACGCTGGCTGATGTCTTCCGTGACCACTGGCTTTACATAGCCCTCCGGGACTTTCTGCTCCTCCACCAGTACCAGGGAACGCGAGGTATACTTTGGTGGAAAAGCAAACGAGATCAGGAATCCCGCCAGCGGCGCCAGCAAGGCCGGTATCAGGATCACCTTCAAGCGCCGGCGCAACATCGCCAGATAATCATCGATAGTCAATTCGCGATTTTCAATCATTGCCAGTTCCCGTTCCGCCATCCCTTGGGATGGCTTTCAATTAGTCGAGCCGAATGGGTCGAGGATGCCAATCCAACCCAATCGAGGCCACGTGCCGTTGCGAACTACTGCCGCACGACCCCGGGGTCGTACAAAACGATTGATCGAATGCAATATCGTTGAACTGATAACTGAAGTACATTCCGAAATATCTTCCCAACTGCCGGTGCGCCGCACCTCCCACATACAAATATTGGAAGGACTGTGCAGTGACACCAGTCACTGTTGGCAGAATGTGGCTATTGTGCGAGTAGCCAACGTCGCCATTTACGGTCCACAACCGGCCCAAGGGCCGCGAAACATCAAAGCGCGCTACGTCGCTGGTCGCTCCCAGGAAGAATCCTGATCCGTTGGTATTAAACCGGTCGTAAGAGAGCCCTACTGAAGCACGCGGGAACCGGTAGCGTAATGAGGCGCGACCACTTACTGAAAGTCTGCGTGCCGATCCTAACTGCGGATTGTCTATCATCGTAAGCTGCGGCCCCACACCGAGCAGTAAGTTCATACGGCCCGATATCTGATGCCCGTACAACACGTGCACTACGTGCGTGAAAAATGAACCCCCAGCCACTTGGGGATAATGGAAGTCTTGGAATCCGTACATCAACGCAACCTGGTCTTTCCGGTTCAATTGATAGTTGTATCCAGCCTGCGCCGACAATTGGCGGCTGTTGATAAACCCGGCGGGGTTGTTTCCCGTAAAATGCACCAACCCGTATCCCCCCGCCATAGTCACAGAAGAACGTGGCGTCAAAGCCTCTGTAATGTCAACGATCGTTGAGTTGGTGATTCGGGGCACCTGCCCAAGCGAGGCGAATTGTCCTGGCCCAAAGATTCCACCCACCGATCCACCCGAAATACCTCCACCCATTCCGCCTAGTCCGGACTGATACGCTCCAGCTCCGCCAAACGATCCGTATCCAAATGTTCCTTCGGGCAAATAACTGAAACTGTCTCGCAGCGCCAGTTGCCCGGTACGCCATAGGATCCGTTGCTCACCCATTAACGAATGAATCTGGTTAAACCTCTTGTTGAAACCGGAATAAACCGCTGTGCCACCGGAGTAATCCAGTGCGGTTTCGTAATGCCTCCACATTCGTTGCATCATGATGCTGCCCAGCGCGCGAGTGACTCCGTGAACGGCTGAGTTGCCGCTGGTCCCGCTCAGGTTCGAATCCACCGACTGGCTCACGTGGGCACTGGGTAACAGAAAACTGCGGGCCGCGGCGTGCGGCTCCAGCGACGGCGAATCGAGTGAAGATAGTGGCGGATTATCGTCCGCCTGTGGGGGCGGATTATCCTGGCCGAAGGCTGGGGCGGGAGCGTTATCTGCCGGCGGTGGGGCATTATTTGTGGGCGCCTGTCCGGTTCCCTCTTGCGCCCAACTGATGCCCAGCCCCAACACCAGGAAGATCGCCATCGCCATGAACTGCTTCATCGTCTGTTCCTTACGGGACAACAATAGTGTCTCCTGGTTTAAGGCTAATGTTCTGCGCCACCGTGTCACCTTTCATCGCTTGCTTGTAATTGAACGGCATTTTCTGCTGTTTCCCGTTCGTGATGCGTAGTACGTAAATGTTCTTGGTGTTGGCGAATTGCGTGAAGCCAGCCGTGGCCAACGCTTGCAGAACTGTCATATTCGGTAGTAAAGGAATTGCGCCTGAGTGAAGGACTTCGCCCAGGACATAAACCCGCTGGCTGTTCATCTGTGTGACCACCACGGTCACCCGCGGATCAGCCAGATACTTCTTCAATTTCTCAGTGAGCGAGTCGGCTAGTTGCATGGGCGTGAGCCCTGCTGCCTGCACATCGTTGAGCAATGGCATCGAGATCTTTCCGTCTGGACGTACCGGTAAGGTGTTGGTCAAATCAGGCTCTTTCCACACGGAAATGTGCAAGGCGTCGTCGGCCCCAATGACATAATCCGGGCCCGCGATTGACAATGGCTCTCTCGGCTGGGTTGTCGCTTTAGAGCTGCTGGCAGCGCTCGAAGCCGTTTTGCCATCTTGCTGGCCCTTGGCGGTGTCCAGTCCCCCGGCGATAACCGGCATTAGACTGAGCGACATCGCCATTACAAATATGAACCTTCGCTTCATACATTCTCCTGGGAGCTACGCTCCATTTCGGCGCCACCAATCTGTTTCAACTTGTACAGCAGCGCCTTGTAGCTGATCTGCAACAATTGCGCCGCCCGCCGCCGATTCCACCTGGTTCGAGTCAATACCTTCAAAATCAACACCTTCTCTGCTTCACGTGAGGCTGCGCGCGCTGCTTGCTTGAGCGAAACGCGTTGCCCCCCGACAGTACGTTCCGACTTCAACAGCATGGCGCGCAAGCCGCCCATGGCTATTGCTTCATCTCCCAAGGCAACAATGGCTTTTGCCGCATCTTCTAGCTCACGTATATTTCCCGGCCAGGCATAATCATGAAACAGCTGCTGGGTATCTGTGCTTAACACTGGAATAGGACGATGGAAATCTTCCGCATATTTCGCGAGGAAATGGCTCATCAGGTCAGCAATGTCTTCCTTACGTTGACGCAAGGGAGGTAAACGCAAGCACACGCCACTAATCCGGTAATAGAGATCTTCCCGGAAGCGGCCAGACTTCACCTCTGCTTCCAGATCCCGGACACTGCCGCAGATCAGGCGCGACTGCATTCGCCGGTTTCCGTTCTCATCCACTTTGGGGAGCATCTCCAGCATCTTCATCTGGCAGATGGGACTCAGATCGGCGATCTCCTCGAGAAAAATTGTTCCGGGCCGGAACAATTCATCACCTTTCTCAAAACTATCTGGCGTAAGAGTAGAGCTGCCCACGATCCGGAACTCTTCCTTGCTCAGGCACGAACTCTCATGAATCCTGCGGGCAATCGTTCGTTTCCCTGCTCCGTCTTCAGCCAAGAGCAATACTGGGACATCGCCTAGTGCCAACTCCCGGATCACTGCTTCAACGGCTCGCATACTCGGGCTGGAGCCTTCCAGGAATACGGCAGATCTGAGGGTCTTGTCCGGAAACTCAGTCTTCGAAGAGAAATGTGAGTCCATTTTGACCTATACACACTTTGGGAGAACTACATTCATGCCGGATGCGCCTTAGCACCTCTTGCAGAAGCACGGGTGCTGCCATCCAGTGACTCCGCCCGGCCTGCGATAGAAAACCTTTTGTGATTGTATTTTCAATGAATTACAAGAAGATATGAGCTCTGATCCCGGTATCCCTAACCTACATCAAACGGCACAAAAGGGAAACTTTTTTCCTATTCTGAGGCGGCCTACCAGCATGCTCATCTTGAGGCCCCCCGATCAAACTTCCTAAGTGGTTGCTGACATTGGAGATTGTCTCTGGCTGACGACGCATTTCTGGATCAGCACAAGTGGAAGATTTTCGGCTTTCCACAAAATTGGCGGCTATAGCCCTTCGCTCGATCAATAATCTGACGATAGCAGGAACCGTTACGCCTGGTCCAACTACCGTTTGCGCCCACCACTGACTTCGCATATCCTTTCTTGAGCCCCCAATTATTTGAAGTGGGTCATTCAGCACAACTCGCGACGCTATCTGACCGATTTTCCGGATCCGCTGCGAGGCGATATCCCCGGTGGCAGGCTGCTGTCTTGGTTGTTTTGATCGGATGGCTTTACTCATCCATCCTTTATCACTTGATTGGACAGTGGTGGCAGGACCCAAACTTTTCTCATGGGTTTTTCGTGCCCCTATTTTCAGCATTTGTGGTCTGGCAGGACCGTTCCCGGCTTGCCCGTCTGCCCGTAATTCCCTCTTCCTGGGGACTGCTCATTGTTGCCTGCGCTCTTTTCGTTTTGATCGTGGGCGTAATGGGTGCTGAACTTTTCCTGTCCAGGATTTCTCTGCTCATACTTATCGCCGGGCTCGTGGTTTATTTTCTGGGATGGAATTACTTCCGCACCATGCTCTTCCCCTGGGCTTTCCTCATCCTCATGATTCCCATCCCGGCCATAATCTTTAATCAAATTACTTTTCCCCTACAGCTTTTGGCCTCCAAAGTAGCCGCAGTGGTGTTACCGCTTTTGGGAGTTCCTGTTTTACGGGAAGGAAATGTCATCAGCCTTCCTGCCATGGTCCTCGAAGTGGCAGAAGCCTGTAGCGGCATTCGCTCGCTTCTCTCGCTCACCACACTCGCTATCATTTACGGATATTTAATGGAAACTCGAAACTCGGTTCGTATCGGCTTGGCGCTGGCTTCTCTGCCCATCGCTGTGGCCGCCAATAGCCTGCGGATTGTGGGCACGGGGTTGTTGGTCCAGTACTGGGATCCAGAGAAGGCGGAAGGCTTCTTTCACCTTTTTTCGGGCTGGCTTATCTTTGTAATTTCTTTGCTAATGCTTTTTCTTTTTCACCGGGTCTTGCGCCTTCTTTTTCGGGAGCGGGAGGCGCATCAGTGAGCTCTCATTTTAGATTTGCGATAGTCGCGGTCTTGTTGGCTGCGACCGCTTTATTTCTGCACGCCCGCAGTCGTAACGAATTCGTTCCCGCGCGCACACCTCTGGCCGGCTTCCCGCATCAGTTAGGGGAGTGGAGAGGAACCGATATCGCGATTCAGCGGGACGTTCTTGATGTTCTGGGAGCCGGGGATTTTCTTCTACGCGTGTATCAAAATCCTGTAGCCCGTCAGCCTTACATAGATTTGTTTCTCGCATATTTCCCCAGTCAGCGCACCGGTGACACCATCCATTCTCCCAAACATTGCTTGCCAGGAGCAGGCTGGCTGCCCGTGGAATCCAGCCGCGTGACGCTCACCTTGCCCGGACATTCGCCTTTTTTGGCCAATCGTTATGTCATTGCCAAAGGAACGGATCGCCAGGTGGTGCTGTACTGGTATCTGGCGCATAATCGGGCCATGGCCAGCGAATACTGGGCTAAGTTCTACCTGGTAACTGATTCCATTCGCCTCAATCGGAGCGATGGCTCATTGGTTCGCGTAACCACACCGCTGCGTTCAGGAGAAACAAGCGACGCCGCACAGGCCAGGCTGATGGCTTTTGCGGGCAATTTTTCCCCATTGCTGGATCAATATGTTCCGCGCTGAGGAATTCCACGCATTGTGAGTTTAGAATTCGGAGTGACGGCGGTAACTTTTTTTTGCTCTTCACCTACGTTACCTTTAGGGCAAGTGGCTTATAGATGCAGATAGGGCCGCCTCGGGCGGACCGCGTTGGGAGATATTGAATGAGGCATTCTTCGCTTTTTCGCCTGATCTTGAGTCTGGCCCTGACCGCTACATTCTTTGTTGGATGTTCCCGCGATCCCAACGTGCGTAAGCAGAAATACCTGGAAAGCGGACAGCGCTATTTTGACAAGGGCAAGTATCGCGAAGCGTCCATTCAATTCAGTAACGCCATCCAGGTGGACGCCCATTACGCCGACGCTCATTATCAGCTTGCCCAAACCTATCTCAAGCTTCAGGATTGGCCTCGAGCCTACCAGGAACTCGTCCGCACTGTTGAATTGCAACCCGAAAATTATAAGGCTCACATCGACCTGGCAAATCTGCTGACCGCCGGACATGATCTCAAACAGGCGCAGGAACACACCGACTTGCTTCTGGAAAAGAACCCCAATGATCCCCAAACTCACGTAGCAGTGGCCAATCTGCTCGCCGCGCGCGCAGATTACCCGGCCGCAATCAAGGAGATTCAAAAAGCCATCGCTCTCGCACCTGACCGCGCAGACTCATACACGAACCTGGCCCTGCTGCAGATGAGAATCAACCAGCCCGACGCCGCGGAAACCAACTTCAAAAAGGCAGTCGAAATGAATCCCAAGGCGATGAATGCGCAACTCGCGCTGGGCAGCTATTACGAATCCCGCAGCCGCTTCGCCGAAGCCGAGCAGCAATTCCGCCGTGCCATCGAAGCCGATCCGAAGAATGCCGACCCCAGAGCTGCGCTGGCTCGCCTCTATATGGCGCAAGGCAAGAAGGCGGAGACGGAAGACTTCTTGAAGCAGGTAAAGCGCGATCTGCCCGACAATTCCACCGGCTATCGCATGCTCGGAGACTTCTATTTCGCCACTGGTGATTTGGACAAGGCCATCGCTGAATACGGTTCCCTCCACCAAAGTCATCCCAGAGACTTGCAGGTAAAGAAGAATTACGTTCAGCTGCTGATTCTAAAAGGCCGCCTGGATGAAGCTCGGAACTTAAACGATGAAGTCTTGAAAGGCAACGCCAACGATGTTGAGGCTCTGGTCTATCGCGGAGAGATCCAGGTTCGTGAGGGCCACGCCCAGGATGCAGCTGAAACCCTGCAAAATGCCCTTAAGAACGATCCCGACAATGGTGTCGCCCACTACCATCTGGGCATCGCTTTCGACCTATTGGGCAATCTGGAACGAGCCGAGAGCGAATGGCGGGATGCTGTGCGTCTTCGTCCCGACTTGGCCGATGCGCAACGTGCTCTCGCGGCGGTGGCGCTGCGCAAGCACGACATGGCAGCTCTGGAACGAGCCGCCACCCAGATCATCAATCTTCAACCAGCATCGCCCGACGGTTACGCCCTCCGCGGCGCCTCGTTTATAAATCGCAAACAGTTTGACAAAGCCGCACAAGATATCCGCCACGCGATCGATGTCGCGCCTCAAAGTGCAGTCGGCTACGTTCAGCTGGGCAATCTAAAGCTGGTTCTAAAGCAATACAGTGAAGCCGAAAAGGCATACCAGCAAGGATTGGATCATGATCCTAATTCCTCAGACGCACTCAGCGGCCTGATGAACACCTATCTGGCCCAGAAGCAACCTGACAAAGCCGTAGCCGCTGCTCAGGCCGCAATCGCCAAGTCCCCAAACAACAGCGCTCTCTATGATCTTCTTGGCACCGCTTTGTTCAACGCCAAGAAAGACATGAACGGCGCCGAGACAGCCCTCCGTAAATCCGCCGAACTCAATAAAAATAATTCCGATGCGCTGCTCAAGCTGGGTCAGGTGCAAGCAGCCAAGGGCTCCGCCGACGACGCCATCGCCACCTACCAGCGCTCGCTTAAGGACAATCCGCGCGAACCCAGCTTCTATATCCTGATGGGAGAACTCTACGAATCCAAGCAGAATTGGGAAAGAGCAAAGGAATCCTATCAGAAAGCTCTCGAAATCCAGCCCGACAATCCGCTGGCCTCAAACAACCTCGCTTACGTGATGGTACAAAGCGGCGGCAACGTGGACGTGGCTCTCTCGCTCGCGCAGACCGCGCGGCGCGGCATGCCCGATTCTCCCAACGCGGCCGACACTCTCGGTTGGGTCTATTACCAGAAGGGCGCCTACAAATCCGCCATCGATCTTTTTCAGGAGGCGCTGAAGTTAGCCGATAAGAATAAATCTCCCGAGGATGCCACCTTCCACTATCACTTAGGCATGGCCTATGAAAGAACCGACCAGCCCGCCCTCGCTCGCCAGCATTTGGAGCGGGTGCTGAAGATCAATCCCAATTACTCCAGCGCCGGAGACGTAAAGAAGATGCTTTCGCAGTTGCGTTCCTAGCGTTGCGAATACGGCGCAGGCAGCTTCTTGCGTCGCGGATATTCCGGCATTGCTCTTGATGATGGGTCAAGATACGCACCGCAGAACACGGCTTTCCGGTACACAGCAGTACCAAGCCGGCTTCTCGATCCTCGCAAAGTAACTCACCAGCGCTCCAGCTTCGGATAGCGCAGCACTCGGACTCCATTTGTTTCCGAGTGACGCGGTCTTGCTGTGGCGGAGAACCTTTCCGACAGGGGCTTCTCTGATCCGGATGCGTTCTAGGTTCGTGGCGAGACGCGCCGAATCCGTACTCGGCCTTCCCTCTCAATCCTCGCTCCAGTTGCTATTGCACCGATACTATAAAATTGACAGCTGTTGCCACGCCTGCCACAGTCGCATTGACTGTCACTTGCCCCGGGGATGGCGGCGTAGTGTAAGTGGCGCTCGCTGTGCCGGTACTATCAGTTGTTAACGGGTTTGTGGCAAAGGCGCCGCCCGCCGCCCCATCGGAGAAGCTGACGCTTGCGCCGGGAACGGGGTTTCCATACTGGTCGTTCACTCGCGCCACCAAGGGCGAGGCTAGAGGGGTATTAGCCGCGGCGGTCTGCCCGTTGCCGGAGATTGCGACGATACCGGCTGCAGGGCCGGCAGTTACAGTTTCGGTAAATTGCGCCCTCGATGTCATGCCAGCAACCGTTCCCAGGATTGTTGCCTTACCGGCTTTGGTGGAAGTCGTGTAATTCACACTGGCGCGCCCAAGGCTGTTCGTAACAGCAGAACTTGCGGACAGAGTGCCGCCAAAAGTACCGGCGCTCAAATTCACAGTTATTCCGGAGATGCCATTGCCGTAGGAATCGCTCACCTTAACGACGAGCGGCAACAGCAACATTGTCGTCACGGGAGCGTTTTGCTGGTTTCCGCTTTGCACGAGTACCCATCTAGGCGAACCCGGCGTGCCGGTTTCCGTGAAGGTCACCTTTGCCAATCCGGGGCTCGATGCGGTGACGGTAACCGTCTTTGCGGTTTTAGACAGCGTATATGTCGTGCTCGCCAATCCTTGGCTGTCGGTCATAACCGAGGAAGCACTGAAGCTGCCATTTTGGCCTCCATCGCTAAAGGTAACGGTCGCCCCGGAAATTGCGCCCCCGGAATATGCGGTTGCCGCACTCACCTGCAGCGGAATGGGCAACGCCGTAAAGACAGCTGCGGTTTGACCGTTGCCGCCACTGGCGAGCAATTTTGGCAGAAGGCCATATACCCGCAAACTGGCCTGCGTTCCTAAATAGACCCTGCCGTTGGCAATTGTTTGCGTGCTGAAGTGCGCCATGGGAGGCGAGGCATCACGCGTGGCGAGCTGGTTGGTGCCGTACAGTTTCGTCAGAGTGATCGCATTGAATGCGGACAGCTGGGGGCCGCCGATCACCCACAGAATGCCGTTGGTATTTCCGTTTGCTGAAATCGACGGCGCATGTCCTCCCGGCTGATTTTGAAGCGACTGAATGATCGGCACGCTGGTGAGCAATCCTCCGCTCAGCCCGTAATAACCTTTGATGGGTTTGGAATTACCAGTGAAATAGACGGTGTTATTCCAATAGACGGGCGAGCTAAACATCGGTCCGACAGGCAGAGGAAATTCCTGAACAATCTGCGTGTCGCCCGCGGCATTGAATCGCCCCATGTTGTCCCGATCGAGCACATATACCGTTCCTTCTTTACCGCTAGCGACCAGCAGGTGAGGGTGCGCTCCGGCCTGGTCCGGCAGAAACCAGCACGCCACAGGAACTGATGTCTAGAGGTCCCTCGCGCTGAGGCTGGACTGGTTGTAAGGTGTGAAGTAATCTGCCACATCCAGCTTGCCTGTACTCTGGTTCAACTTAAGAATGCTCGAACCGTAATCCTGGCCGCCCACGTTGGCATTGAAAGTCGATTCTGACGTCGACACATACAAATTACCGAGATCATCCGTAGCAGGGCCTCCCGATTGCCAGATCGAGGCCAATCCTTTGCCAGGCGCGGCATTGAACGTGCCCACCTGCTGCAACGTTGTCGCGTCATAGGCGAGTACCCAGGAATAGTTGCCGTCATTGCAACCATTCGAGCCAAACGCTACATATATCTTTCCATTAGTCAGCAGCAGCCCCGGCCGATTCATCTGGTGAAGAGTGTTGAACGTGATCACCTTTCTGCTGTTGGCCGTATACGTAGCGGTGATCAGAATGCTTGCTTTCTGCTGTCCAGTGGCTACATCCAGCGCGTATAAATGGTGCGCAACCGTCCCGTTCTCATTCGTCTTGGCGACCACGTAAATTGTTCCTGTGTTGGCGTCGATTACGGGCGTGGAGACGATCCCCGCTTCGGGAAACCCGGTGACCCCTGGGCAAGGCAGGAAAGCACCCGACGCGGTGGTAATCCCATTAGCTGGATCGGTGAAGTTGGCGTGCCAGAGCGGCGCGGTGTTGCTTCCTGCGTTGCCGTCTGCGTCGAAGGCATAGACACTGTCGTGCAGAGTGGCCACATACACGACGTTGTGGCTGCCCGCGCCCGGGATCCATACGTTAGATAAGTACAAGGGTTGACCCACAATGTATCCGTCGACGGACTGGCTGAAAAGAAAACCAAAGTTGTTGCTGTTTACGTTGACGGGCGTGAGCAACGTCTCGTTGCGATTAGCTCCGGTGCGCCCGTTGTCATTGCGCGAGGTGAGCACGCTTACCTGACCGTGCACCTGGGCCACCAGAAAGCAGAAATACAGCAACAGTATGGCAACGACTACTGAATTACGGCTGGCGAAGGAAGAGCCACTGTACTCACGAAGGCTCCTGACGTTACGCATGAATGTCTCCTACCGCATTTTTTCGCCGCTGATGAATGGAACTCGTGAGGGTGGTGCTGCGTCTCTACCGAAAACGGATAAGGGGGATTATTCGTTCCAGCGGGAGTACAGTCCTTCTACCCCGGCGCCAATGATTCTGCCGTATGTCACGTGGGATCACAAGAGCTTCCCGACAAGCAGAAAAACGGCCGCGACTGGAGATAAGCCTAAATCTAGCTCTGTGTTGGAGGGCGGCAGGGTCCGCCGTGGTGATTCCGTCAGGCTGGAGTAGATTCAGGCCAAACTGTTTTCCATCGTGGGACGGTTCCTAGTAGACCGTGAAATCTATCGTCGTGAAGTTATGGTCTGAAGGTCTCACTCCTTTATCGTCAGTAGTTCCTATCTTTATGACTGGCGCAATCGCGAGGTCCCGCGTATCTGGCACCTTCCCGCCGCTAACCGCCAAGTTCGTGGCTCCCTTGGAATAAAAAACGTGGTCAATTCTGCTTTTGCGAGTCCTGGTGTAGAGATTGGGCGGATTATCGGCATAGGCGACCGCAGTGTTGTGGCTTACCGCTGTATTCCATCCGCTTAAGTACTTCTGCTCCACGATATTGATCTCCGGCGTGCCATCTTGCGCATTAAAATCACCGGCGATAATACGAGGCTCGGAAAAGCTGCTAGCGAAGGAAGCCAGCTCGTTGGCCTCCACCTGACGTTGCGAACTGGAAGTGCTCGGCCACTGGAAATGGGTGGAGAAGAAGTTAACGTATTTTCCGCCCACATTAAGAGTCGCTTGCGCTATCGGCATCTGATAGCTCATGAAGTATTGCGAGGTGCTCACGATCGGCCATTTGCTGAGAATCATGACGCCTTCGACGCATCCTGGGTACTTGGGAACGTAAGAGTAGTACCAGCTGATTCCCGTCTTCTGTTTTACCAAGCTGGTCAGGGTTTGCGGGTCATTGGAACCCCCTAGAACCTCGATCAAAGAGACCACGTCGGGATTCATATTGGCAATCCAAGTGGCATCACGGCTCAAGTTGGTGATGTCGTCGGTCCCATGGCCTCCATAAAAGATGTTAGCTTGCATCACACGCAGTTTTATGCTGCTGGAAGATCCGCTCACGCTAAGCAAAGTCGAGGCGCTAGCTGTAGCTCCAGTACTGCTAGTGATTTTTAACGATGCCGTGTAATTGCCGGAAGTTTGATAAATGTGAGAAGGCGAAGCTGCCGATGAAGTTTGGCCATCGCCGAAGTTCCAATAGTAGACCGAGACGTAGCCACTGGTGAGCGTCACATTGGAGGTGAAGTTTACCGATAAAGGAGCAGATCCGGAGGTCGGGTTCGCGGTAATGCTTACGCTGGTTGAGCTAAGCGATGGCAGATTGGCCGTTAGAATCGTCGTATCGTTGATGGCTTTGCCGGGAGCCGTGGAAAGATAGGTCTGCGGAGACAGCACGATTTGATCGATGCTGAGGCCGTCTTCGCGAACTTGCACACGAATGGTATGGGTTCCACTACTCTGGAAATAAATTGCCGACCCCAAACCGCACCAGCCATTATCCGTCCAACCCCAAGCTTGGATTGCGGCTCCAGAACAAGCCTGAAGGACTACCGGCGCTGCGGATGTAGTCCCGATGCGATAAACGGCGGACTGCGAGCTGTTCACGCTGTCGGAAAACTGAACGTACACGGAGTCGTTACTGGTGGAATTACTCAGGGATCTGGCGCGAATCCAAAGGTGATAAGCCTGTCCACTGTACGCCGGAAAAGTTAGTTCGAAGTAGTTCGCTGGCTGGGCAAGCGGGCTAGTAAGCTTGGCGGCACCCAGATTTGGGTTTCCAATGGCATATCCCCCCGCCGCGGTAGAATCCGCAACCACCGCCCACGTCCCTGATTTTACAGGTGCTTTCGAGGCATACAGTACCACGTCACTGCTGCTGGCATGCGCAAGAGTTCCGCTGGTAATCATCCATACAATCCATGCCATGCCTCTAAAACGAACGCTTAAATGCAACCTAGTCAAACTTGACATTCTGCACTCCTGCTCCAAGGTTTGGCGAAGACATATCGGATCGAGTTTCTGCGATAGAGTGAAGTGGACCGCATGATTATTGCTGCCCCGTAACGCTTGGTCGAGATTACGAGAGTTCAGTATTCATCTCTGAGTCTGAACAGATACTTTTAGTTATTAGTCACAGATCGAACGTGACCTGTGCTTTGCAAAACTGAGAGATGGGTCCGTCTAATGACTAAAATGGCGAGGATTTCCTGATGCTGGTGATTCATCGGGAGCCAATGTTTTCGCGTATTTGAAGAGGATGATTATCTGAACAGCCGGACACCGATGTAGCTATCCGAGCTGTGGCGTGTCCGCGGACCTGGGCGAT
>Ga0137378_10002979_pt1 | contig 14604 bp, 13 predicted proteins | sample SagtaG_21_FD_104813 | JGI IMG/M metagenome (GOLD analysis project Ga0137378, IMG submission 104813) | Vadose zone soil microbial communities from Sagehorn Ranch, Mendocino, California, USA - Sage2_L_60_16 metaG | ecosystem: Environmental > Terrestrial > Soil > Vadose zone | place: USA... | reverse complement strand
ACCTTTTCTGCCGGTATCGCAGACGTTTACTAACCTGACCCCAGCACAAGGGGGCTTTATCCAGGCCTCTTTGGCCAGTGGTAATGCCACGCGAATCGGCTATGCGGTGGCGTACGCGCACCTCGCTTCAACCGGAAGCCAGATCGCTTTGAACGGAACGAGCACGCTGGTCAACTTCCTTCCCGGTCTCGGCGTGCCGCAGGGACAGGTCATCGGTAGCCGCTTTATTCTCTCTGGTCAGCCAATTCCACTGACCCGCAACGCCGCGGGCGAGTTGGTCGCGTTCCGTCCGCTGGCGCAGTTGCGCCGTTTTTTTCCGATCTCGGAAGGCAGCACCTTCAATTCATTTCGCTTCGATCATAAGTTGAGTGGCGCACACCAGTTGAACATTCGCTTTGGCTACAATCCGGGCCGCATCACCGGTATTCAAGATGAATCGCAGAACCAAACGCTCGGCCAAAACGACTTTTCGCGCACCGGCATTCAGGACATAACGGACACCTCGTTCGGGGCTTCTGTGGTAAGCATCCTGCCGCACAATATTGTCAACGAGGGTTATTTCAATTTCGGACGCCGGAGGGCGAGTTTCGATTCGCAAGTGCCGAGTGTGGCAGATCAAATCGCGGGCACCGGCTTCATCGGCTCGAATCCGTTTTCGCCGGTCGCGCGCGTCGAGAAGCGCTTCCAAATCCGCGACAACGTAAACTGGGCAGTCGGAAACCACTCGATCAAATTCGGCGGCGATGTGAACTGGATTGATGTGACCGCCCGCTTTGAATTGAACTTTCCGGCGTTGTTCAATTTCGGCCAGCAGTCCGGGGGCTCGCTCGTTTCACTGGGAGGTGTTCCCTGCGATTCACCAACGATCGCGGCGGCCGACAGATGCCCGACCATCAGTGCGATCCAGGCTTACGGCCTGGGATTTCCCAGCGTGTTCATCCAGGGCTTTGGCAATCCCAACAGCGGCGTCAAGAATAAGCCGATCGCGTTTTTCGTTCAGGACACCTGGAAGATTCATAAGAACCTGATTCTAAACTATGGCGTTCGCTATGACGTTGAACTGACCGACACCTTCGCGCCGGTGGGGTTCAAGGATCCGTTGACCGGCATTACGCTGTCGGCGCAGGACGTGCAAACCGCGCAAGATGCGCTCAACGTTCAGCAGGGCTTCCCGCGCGACACGAACAACTGGGCGCCGCGACTCGGTGCGGCCTGGGACGTGAAGGGTAATGGCAAAACGGTTATCCGCGGCGCGATCGGCCTGTTCTACGATCACCCGCTGCTGGCCGTGGCGTTCAATTCCGACATCGCCGACGGTTCGCAGCAACAGCAGTCAACCTTGTTGCCGATCGGCGGGCCTTCGCCGACTGGACTCTTCAACGCGTTCCAGGTATTCCATGGCACGGCGATTCCGGGAGTCACACCTGGTCTGGCGGCCAGCGCCCATTACTTGACCGGCTTTCAGCGCTTTGATCCGAGCACGTTTACCGGCTTTGGTCCCATCTTGCCGTTCACATTGCATGTTGCGAAGGATTTCGAATACCCCTACGCGACGCAGGGCAACCTGGCAATCGAACGCCAACTGAGTAAAGACACGGTTCTTTCCGCCAGCTTCATTACCGTCAACGCACGCCACCTGGCACACCCGCAAGATGTAAACCTCGTGCAAAGCAGTTTGATGGTGGACAATTTCCGCCGTTTCACGGCCAACAATCCGGTGGCTTGCGGTGGCCCTTGTCCCGCCACAGGCCGAGCACCGACTAACCTGGCAGAAGCAGGCTTCTTCTCGCTGCCGACCACAACCAGCGCTTTATACACGGTCGTAATCCAGGGCTTGATTGTCGTAAATAACACGACCGGTCTCAAGATTGTCAGCCCGATTGCGGCGGACTATTTCCGTAAGCTGGGCCCAAACTATTTCTTTGTTGCATCGGTAACGGGCGGGGCAGTTAATAAGGCGACTTTTGATTCGCTGCTCGCCGGCAGCCTGCGCTCACCGGGACCGATCAATCCATATGCCGACGTGAACGCGCAGTTGTCGGACGGAGACTCGTTCTACAACGCGCTGAATGTTGAATTGAAGAAGCGCTTCTCAAACAACGTTCAGTTTTTCGCGTCCTACACCTGGTCGCATTCGATCGACGACTCGTCAGACTTGCAGACACTCCTGAAACCACAGGACAACACCAACTTCCGCGCCGAGCGATCCAATTCGTTATTCGACCAGCGGCACCGCTTCGTTTTTAGCGGAGTTTTTTCCGCGCCTAATGAATGGAAATCCGCGGGCGGATTGAAATCGTTCCTGCGAGGTTTCTCTTTCGCGCCGATCGTCGAGGTCGCTTTGGGTCGACCGTTCAACATTCTCGCGGTCGGGGATGCTAACGGCGATTTTCAGAGCACTAACGAACGGCCAAGCGTGCTGTCCGACGGCAGATTGTGCGCTACGGGCGTTGATATCGGTTGTTTGCAGGGCGTTTTTCCGGCAAACGGATCCCTGGGCCGCAACCTCGGAATCACGCACGGATACTTTTCGGTCGACGCGCGCCTCACTCGTCAAATCCACGTCGGTGAGCGGCTGCGTCTGGACGTCATCGTCGAAGGGTTCAATCTGTTCAATCGCTTCAACGAAGCTTCGGCGAACCCCTTTTACCAGGTTGTGAACGCGTTCGCTCAGCGAGCAGGCAACGGCGCCTACTACAGCCAACCGACCGCAGCCTTTGATCCACGGCAGTTTCAGTTTGGTCTCAAGCTGAACTTCTAAGTGAGACTTAATCTTTGCCTGTTTGTATAGACTAAACAAGCGACTGGTTGAGTAATCGCCGGTCGCTTTTCTTCTGTTTCGACAAACCTTAGTTTGCCCCAGACTTCGTCTATTGCCTCTTCCCTAATCAACGACAACCTGAAGTTTGTCGGACTCCGTAACTTGCGCTACATTGTTCCCGGAGGCGAACTCCAGGGTCGCCCGGCGCATCCGAAGGGTTGCGTTCGCGAAAGTCGCGTCTAGCGTTGCAAACCAACACTCTCCAGGAAAGAGTTTCCCTATGCCGGTCAGATACTTTCAGAGTTTTCTCGTTGTCGGCAGCATCGTGCTGTTGTTAACTGCGATTGCCAGCGCCCAGTCGAGCCGCCCGCGTCGAGTAGTCGAGCCAAAGAAACAGGATTCACTCCTGCTGCCACAGCCCACGCCGACGCCCGCGTCAAAGACAAAAAATGTGCCCCTGCTGGACGTGAAACCAGTAAAGCCGGTTGGCAATGCTCCTGCGTCGTCCGCGCCCGCCGATACCACTCATGCATTCTTACTGTTTCAGCGAGGTCAGTACGAAGCAGCCGTCAAAGAAGCGAAGCAGGTTGCTGCCGACGATCCGCAGAACGCCGAGGCCTGGAAGCTGGCGGGCTTTTCCGAAATGGGGCTGAAAAAGTACGCCGAGGCCTCGGCCGATCTACAGAAGGCGCTTGATCTGCAACGAGCCGCAAAGCAGGAAGATTCGCACACAGTCGACGAACTCGCGCAAGCCTATTTCTTTGCTGAGAAGTTTGATAGCGCGTTGCCTTTGCTCGTCTCTTCGACCGCACGCGCGGGAACACAACCAGACGCCCAGATGATTTATTATCGAGCCGTTGCTGAATACAAGACAGGCAAGACTGCCGACGCGGAAAAGTCGTTCAACTCAGTCGTCAAGCTGAATCCGAAGGACTCTTCATCACTGCTCTACCTCGGACAGATCGCTTTGGCGCGAAACGATCTGGACGGAGCGATCGTGGCGCTCAATCGGGCCACGGTAAACGATCCGCGCCTGGCCAGCGCCTGGGCGCAGCTCACCACCGTTTATCTTCGTCGCGCCGGCGCAGCCACGGATGAGACTAAAGCGGACGCTGACTACCTGAGCGCTGTGCGCGCCGGCGAGGGCCTGATCAAACTGCGTACAGATGAAGACGCACTGATTCTCTTCGGCAATGCTTTGATCGGTTCCAAACAGTATGCTCGCGCCGCGGCCGCACTCGAACGCGCCGCGGCCGGAAAAGATGCGAAGGAAACGACCTTCTATCTGCTTGGCGTTGCTCATTCCCGCGCGAAAAACTTTCCGAAAGCGATCGCCGCGCTCGAACGAGCCGCTCAGTTGAAACCGAATGATGTGAACGTCTATCGCGAGCTGGGCTATGCGTATGAGGTTATGAAGCAATACGCAAAGGCGCTCGCTGTTTACGAAAAGGGGCTGAGCATTGTGCCCAACGACGCAGACTTCAAAGAGTCAGCCGATCGCGTGCGGCCGTTTGCAAAATAGTTTCCCGGGAGCGCGGGCATCGCGGGGCTGCTATCCTGCCCTGAGTTTCGGGTTCGAGCGATGGAAGATTCAGACTACAATAACGCCTCGACCACCGCGCGTGCTTTTGCGACTTATGCTTTGGTTCCTTATCTTGGAATCCTGTTTTGTCCGGGCGCATTGGTGATGGCCGGCGTCGGCGTCTATCAATCTTATCGCGAACCCGACCCTGCGAGTCGGAACTCCTCTTACGCAATCATCCTTGTTAGTATGCTTGTTTTGTGCGCGCAACTAGCGTTGTGGTGGATTCTCTACAAGGCGCCTGTCTGGGCTCGGGGCTTTTAGCCTTGACCTTGGCAACGCGACGCGGAGCGGCGGCGTCCTTATAGACTCAGCTCAGAAAGACTGCTTTTGTTGAAAGGGAGATAGACATATGAATACCCCCAAAAAGTTTGTTGGCGTCGTCATGCTGATTGCAGCGATGGCATTTAGTGCAGCGGCGCAAAGGCCACGCTCAATCTCGGACGATCCCGGCAAGAACAATAGGCCTGCGGCTGCGCCGCAAACCGTCAAGGCCAAATACGAAGGTGGCGTCTTCGGCTATAACAAGAAGCAGGAGGGCACACTTTCCTTCGACGACGCCAACAATCGCCTGGTCTTCCGGAACAACCAGCAGCAGGAGGTTCTCTCGATACCCTACAACTCCATCTCGCAAGAGTTCGCCGACACCCAGTCGCGGCGGCCAAAGAGCGCCACGATCCTCGGTTCAGTCCCGATGATTTACGGCCCCAATCCAATTGGATTCATCAAGACCAAGAATTGGTACGTGACTTTGCAGTTCTACGATCCGGATTCTCACGCCGGCGGCGTCACCAGCTTCCGGGTCGAGAACAAGGAGATTTGTGCTTCGATCGTCAACACGTTGGGAGAGAAAGCGGGGCTGGTACAAAGGGGAGGGATTTTCGGGCGGCCGAGTGCATCAAGCTCCGAGATGACAGCACAAGTTGATCTCTCCAATCGGCCGGCAGTGGCCGTCGAAAACGGAGCGCTGAGCGGCCGAGTCATCAGTCTGCCCCGGCCGGTTTACCCGGACGAAGCGCGTCGGGCCAAAGTCACGGGCCTGGTGCGCGTGCTGGTCACAGTTGACGAGAAGGGCGACGTCGTCGAGGCGGAAGCAATTTCAGGATCGCCGGCGCTTCAGGCAGCTGCCATGGACGCGGCGAAGCAAGCGAAATTCGAGCCAGTAATGAATGATGGACATCCGGTGAAGACGAAAACCGTCATCGCTTATAACTTTCTTCTTAACTAGCGCGTCTTCCTGGAACAGTTAAAGGCTGATCGCGTTAACAGAACTCGATCAGCCTTTTACTTTGCTGGGAGGGCGCGCATCCTGCTAGCCCTCCTACTCTGTGTGTTTTTCTATCCGCGTTCTGGCCGGAGCCTAACTCCCGCCGCCGGTCAAAACGTATTCGACAACATAACGACGCAGCTTGTCGCGATTATCTCTCAAATAAGCCGGATGATCTCGCGAGATACCCGCGTCGGCGCGCGCTAGCAAAATGTATGCTTCGAGTAAACCCTCGTCGTTCAGCTTTTTCAATTTCACCAGGGAAGGACTGAGGTTCTTTGTCTTCTTGTCCGCGGCGGCGAGAGCGAGAACGCTGCGCAAAGCCTCCGCTTCCTCCGCCAAACTATGGCGATAGGTTTTCTCGTTCGGAAACGTCCTGGCGAATTTTTCTTTGTGCCAGGTAGAACGAGTCGCGCCGTAAGAGATCCAGGCAAATGAGCTGTCATCTTTGCCGCCGAGCAGCGCGCTGGCATCGAGGTTGATTTTTGCGTCGCCTTTCTCGTCAAAAGTAACGCTGGTGGGGATGTCAATTTTCGGATGCGCGAGCGCAGAGTTCGTAACTTGCGCCCATTGTGTCAAGCCGCCGGCGGAAAAACGATTGTAGGGTTCGGTGATGAAAGCCTCGACATAACGGTCACGCGCCTCGTCGTACTTACCTTGTTTCATTAAAGGCGTTGCGGAATACCGATATGCTGTTTCTCTGTTTGGGTCAATCGCAATCGCCCGTTTGTACCAGACTTCGGCTTGCGCGAAATCTTCTTTCTGCATGAACACGTCGCCGGAGAAAAGCGCCGCATGGTAGAGCTTTGGATCGAGTTCCAGTGCCTTCTGGTAGTCTTTGAGCGCTTCGTCCAGCTTGCCCTGTGAGAAGAGAGCCTCCCCCTCGACCATAAATCCGTTGGCCTCGACGTTCGGCGAAAATGCGCCTGCGTCCGAGCCATCGACAGGCAGCCCCCGAATCATAGCCTCAACGTTGGGTTCATTAATGCCGAGTTCTTTCGCTCTTATGAAGGCATTGCGCGCGCGAATGCGCAAAGTCTTCCTGGTCGCTTCGTCTTTGGTATTGGCAGCCTGTCCGAGCAAGGCTGAACCGAGATAGTATTGCATCTGCGCGTCAGCCGGTTCGGCCGCGACGATCTTTTCCAGCAAGGGCAGCGCTTCGGTGAACTTTGTTTGCTTCATCAGGGCGACAGCCCGTTGTTTCAATTCTGCGATGCTCTCGTCGGTCTGAGCATTAATCGAGGCTGAATGCCAAACGGTTGACAGACAAAGAAACAAAACCGCAGAACTGGTTGCGAATATTACAAACTTGCGTTGAGACATGATCGCTCCTTCAAAAATCCTCCGCTTCCAGATTCGTTTTCGGCGATCGGACGTGATGCCTGCCGAAGATCCATGCGTAGTCTTTTGAGCCCTGTCTAAGAATACGGGCGAAGCATACCTTAGATCTTGTTCCAATCCCACAAGCCCCGCTTCAACTCGTCGGTCAATCGATGGCCGCTTTGCTTCAGAGTTAGCAGAATGCTGCCACGATGATGCGAGTCGCGCGCGTTCAGATAGCCTTGTGCTATTTCAGCCGGCCCGGGGACGCCCGATACCTGGCGCCAGTTCTTTACTGCGTTACAATCGTTCCCATCTGCACGACCTCGAAGCTCGAGCCCTTGATCGCTTTCAGTGTACTCAGCTCGTTGTCATCCCAGCGCGGATCGGGCGCGCCGCTGATGTACCAGTTCGACCCGTTGTCCGCGACGATCATGTCGTACTTTTTCAGCGCGCGCCGGATCACCTGCAACAAACATTCCTTCAGTTTCGGAAGATCGACGACTCGAGGCGGAAGGTGTATTCGCCTTTCAGCCATTGCGTAACCGGCTGACCGTCTTTCAATGCGGGGCGGAATTCGATCTTGCAGGCGGCGTGAATCGCGCTCTCGTTCAAACCGAACGGAAGTCCCTTGAGAATTTTCACTGACGTGACCTTGCCAGTCGCGGCGAGCACCACTCTAAATTGGATGGTTCCCTGCACCGCGCGCCGGCGTGCTTCCTTCGTGTATTCGGGCGCCGGCCGAGAAGTGACCTTCGCTTTGGTCGTCACTTCATCGGGAGCGAACAAGTGCTCGGCTTCACTCGACTGAACGACAACCGCCAGAGTGCCGTCGTTGGTGCATCTGTATTCTTCGCCGGGAATCGCCGCGACCTGCGGTCTATCCTTGTTCTCCTGCGGCTTACTCGCGGGATCGGGCGATGGCTCAACTGTCGGCGAAGGTACGGGCGCCGGCTTTGCCCCGCGTCTACCGGACTGAGCGGCAGCAGGAATGCTAATTAACAGAACTGAGCCGAGAGCAAAGATTGGCAGGCATTTCATACACCCTCTCAACGGTTTGTGGTTGCTATCTCGCGCTCACGGCGCGGGGGTGCGGCGCTCAACGCTCAACTCGACGGCGGCTTGAGATAAAACAACTCAGCCAGCTCTCTGAGCCGATCGCAAAAAATCTTGACTGCTGCAGCGAGTTTCATCAAGGCAGATTGTAACGCAGAGAACCGTTGTCGTTGAAGGCGAAGGGCTTCATATGGACCCGAACATCGGAGGCATAGCCTCCTCGCTCGGGAAAGATTCATTGCGGAAAGGCAGAGCCTTTCCGAACATCAGGCGGCAAAGCCGTAGTGTCGAATGCCAGCGTTCCCTTTGTTGATTTGTATCCAGGTGCTGCAAATCTTGTTCTATTCTTCCGGTCCAGTGCAGGCTGGTCCGTGCAACGCCGGAATCTTTTGACTGATGACCGGATAATTTGGGGCTTCGTCGATATTGATCTGCGTCCAATGCGCGTAGTTCTCGGGCACGTTGGTGTCCGCGAAAATCGCTTCGACCGGACACTCGGGCACGCACGCATCGCAATCGATGCATGTGTCCGCGTTGATGTAGAGGCGGTCAGGCAATTCATGGAATGCCTCGACGGGGCAGACGGCGGCGCAGTCGGTGTACTTGCAATCAACGCATAACTCGACAACTACGTAGGTCATCTGGGAGAAGCTCCTTTCAAATTAAGGCAAATGTTTATTCAGTATCGAGCGGAAAGTCAATAAGAAAATATCACACTGAGCAAGCGGGAACCAATTCAAGTCTCGCGCGTCTAATGTGCTGAACAAAAACAAAAAGGAGAAAGATATGCGCCGATTCATTCTTCGCCTGAGTGTGATGATGATGGCATTTGTTTTTGGTGCGGGATTCAACGCGTTGGTTGACCGCGGTCTGGGCCCGGTTGTTGAGCGCTGGACGGACGACCCGAAGTCTTTTTTGGGACCACTCTCGATCAGCCTGCTGGCCGAGGAGCCGAGATTCAATCCTCGTTTGAACTATTGTGGGCTGCTGGTTGTCAGCATAACCAACGACCGCAAGCTCTACTTGAATCGGCAGGAAATGGGAAGCCTCGATGATCCCAGCGAGTTAGTCGCCAACCTAAACGGAATATTCAGACATCGTACCGAGCTCCGACTATACAGAGATGGCCGCGACTTGAATTCAGCAGTTCCGGATGACGAGCGCATCGAGAAAACTGTTTTGATCAAGGCGCCAAGTGTAATGAGTTATGGTGAAGTGAGCGATCTGATTGACATCGTCAAAGAGGCAGGCGCGAATCCGATCGGACTCGTAACCGACAAAACCGGCTATACAATATCTCGCTAATTAGCGAGATGAAGTATCCCGGCTCATTAGGACGAAGTTCCGCCCTACCTTGACGATTCTCTTAACGAATGTTCCAGCGTGCGCGTCGTGTTTTCAGTAACGCTCGGAATCGGTTCGGGCAAGGTACGCACCGGCGCCGCGCGCAGTTCATTCGGTGACGCAGTTGCCGGTTGAAAGAGCGGCTGCGGCTGATCAACGCGTTGGTGCTTGCGGCTGGATTCTCCCAGCACTCGAGACAGTTGTCGTAGCAAAAAGATCTCCACCGTGATTACGATGAAAAACGTGAGAAACATGAAAAGACCCACGGCGTCGTTGCCGAGCTGGCCGCTAGTCTTCAGGTTCAGCGCCCCCGCCAACATGATTCCCAGGCCGCCCAGGCCGACGACCACAATGCCGGTAATCAGAGCCGTAATGATACCGGCATGACTTGATTCTTCGCGCTCCCTACCCAAACTCGATCCACACCGATTGCAAAACTTTAGTCCCGGCGTTACCGGACCTCCACAAGCTGCACAGTACATAAACGATCCTTTCGTCTGACTAACAATAAGAAAAGTTCCGGGCCAAACCCGCTCGTGTGTGATTCCTCCATGGAACTAACGGTCCAGCTATGACTGATGTTTCACCTAAGTTAGCTCCCTGCTGAAGGCTCGCGACTCACGCGGCCCCAGGCATTCTACGGCGCAAACTAGCGTGGTGTCTCTAAAGTTCGCTGACAAAATCGCGGGGCATTAGCCCGACCTCGGGGTCCCCAGTCGGGCAGCCCGACTGGGGTGAGACGGTTAGGGAGAGCTCATCGGTGTAGCGGCGGAGAAATGCAGAGCCCTCCCTAACGGTCGGGCTAGTGCCCCGGCCAAAGGTATTAACCGATTGTCGCACCAGGGCGCTTGTCAGGCACGGCTACCTCGATGCTGAAGAGCGCTTTCGCGTTAACGAGATTTACGATTACAATCCATTGCTGTTCGACTTTGTCCTGAAGCGCACGATGAAACTTCCAGGGACAACCCGGCGGATGCCGGCGGCAGTGTTCATGTCTAACGGTGTAATTGGTGTGTGAGTGCGAATCCTGGTTCCACGTGGATAAGCTTAACTAAACGATGCTGACGATAACCCGACATGTCGCAGTCCTCGCGATGGCAGTCCTGCTAATCTCCGGAGGAAATGCTGTCCCTCAGAAGAAGTCGGTCCCGGTTTGCACGCAAGCGACCTTCGCCGTGTACAAACCACTGCCGAAACTGGAATACGAATGTCCCGAAAGTCTGATCGACTCTGACGACAAGATTCTAAAATTGCCGGAAAGACTCGCGGCAATTAGAAGCGTCGTAAATGACCTCGAATCGTTCGCGGACGCCGCGTGGTGGCAAGTGAACGTTGATGATCTAAACGCGTGCGAGCTTCACGGCCGCGCGGGCGCGCTCACGGATGAAGAGAAGGATGAATGGAGACGAGGCGATTATCGAATTTCTCTATTCGGCAATCATGAGATGCGTCTGGTGCTGCTCCCTGACCCCTGCTACCAAACCGGATTCAACGGCTCGAATGCATTCCTGCTCTACCGCAGAGGCGATACAGTCAGCGTGACCCAAGTCCTGAATGGTTACTACTCCCGCGTCGATAATTCCGTTGGTATTAACTTCGCGAATTTGAGTGGCCAGCGGTTAATTGAAGTCTCGACTGCGAACAGCATGCCTCCTTCTTTGGTTTCCTACTACTTTGTGATCGACCCAAAGACGAACAAGGCTGTCCCGAAAAAACTTTTCAAAGAAGGCGCCAAACTGACGAATGAAATCTACTCGGCGATGCTTTTCAACCAGCCGAAGGATTTAGGTCTTCCGAAAGACGCCGTCGAATTGAAGCTTATCCGTAATAACCGGCTGGCGCCGAGCTTCAGCGCCTACGAAGAAAACGAACGCGGCAAGGTCGAAGACAACGACCGCAAACTGCGCCGGATCGTTTATCGCTGGAATGGACGCTTCTACGTGGTGCAAAACCGGGAACGCTAGCGACCGGGTCAGCCTCGCCGAACAAATATAACCGAGCTTTCCGACTAAGCCCTCCCCAACCGTCCCACCCGCGGGCTGCCCGACTGGGGACCCGGGGTAGGGCTACTGCCCCGTTTTCCGACGGTGGGCGTTATGATGCCGCTCTGCTACCAACTTGGAACGACACTCCCGGCAGCGTATTATTACGACAGCTATCAGTAACATGACAATATCCGGTACTCTCAGAGATTCCTATGGCCGCCCTATCCGCGATCTGCGCGTGTCGCTGACCGACCGCTGCAATTTTCGCTGCTTCTATTGCCTGCCGCATGGCGAGCCGCCGATTGCTCCGAAAGAGCAGATGCTCTCGTACGAAGAGATTGAATACGTCTGCGACATCTTCGTTGAGCTCGGGATTGAGAAGATTCGGTTGACCGGCGGCGAGCCGATGATGCGCCGCGACATTGAAACGATCATCAGCAAGCTAGCGGCGCTAAAGTCGAAAGGCTTACACGATCTGGCACTGACTACCAACGGTTATTTCCTGCCCGATCGCGCGCAGGGTTTGAAAACCGCGGGATTGGATCGCATCACGATCAGTCTGGACAGTTTGAAGCGCGACGTTTTCAAACAGATGACCGGCGTCGATGTTCTGGATCGTGTGCTCGCAGGGATTGCAGCCGCGAAGAACGCAGGCTTGGAGCCGATCAAGATCAACGCCGTCATCGTCCGCGGTCACAACGAAGACGAGACGGCTGACTTTGCCGCGTTTGCGCGTGAGCATGATGTCTGTGTGCGCTTTATCGAATTCATGCCGCTCGATTCCGGCCACGATTGGTCGCGTGACGATGTTGTGTCCGGCCGAGAGATCCGCGCTTCGATCAGCGAACGTTTTCCCCTTGTGCCCCTCGACGTTCATCGCGGCTCAGAAACATCGTCACGTTATCGCTTCGCCGACGGCGCGCCGGGTGAGATTGGCATCATCGCGCCCGTAACCGAACCGTTCTGTGGCGCCTGTTCGCGGATACGGCTCACCGCTGACGGCCAGATTCGCACCTGTCTCTTCTCAACGGTCGAACACTCGCTGCGCGACGTGGTCCGCACCGGCGCGACGCGCAACGAAATCGTCGAATTCATCGAAAGCGTCGCGATGAAGAAAGAGCCACGTCACTACATCAATGATCCCGGCTTCGTCGCGCCCTCGCGCAGTATGAGTTTTATTGGTGGGTGAAAGAAATGTTTGGAACACCCAAAGCACAACTGACGACGCGCCCGCTATTGGTTGCCGCGTTGCTGCTTTTTATATTGCTCGTCAATGTTCAAGCGCAGAGTGGACGACCCGCGCCCACGCCTCAACGACCCGATCGAGGCGTGCTGCTGGGTTCGAGTACGATGCAAGTTGAACTGCCTACGCCGATCGCGGAAACGCCGGTGCCTCTGGTCGGCGGTGCGCGCGGAGGTTTGCAGACGCTCAGCTTCACTACTCCGGATGCGAACTTTGAGCGTGTTCTGGTAAAAGGATCAGCTTTTTCAGCCGACTCGCTCACCGAGCATTTCCAAACTCTCGCCGATGGCAACCGCATGGGCCGCAGGTTCGCGGCGCATATTTACCGCGACGCAGCCGGCCGCACCCGACGTGAATACGAGTTGGGCGCCAATTCGCTCGCTCCCGATGGCCAGCCCCCTCGGGAGATCGTCATTAACGATCCCGTCGGTCGCGTGCGCTACGTCATCAACACCCAGACGGGCACTGCCCGGAAAATGATTTTGCCGCCGGCCCAAGTCATGGAGGCAATGCAGCGGGCCAGGGGCGACAATGCGCCCTTCAGTGTCCTGATGCCTACCAGCACCGCGCACCGCCGCAAGGCTGAAGGCGACGCCGCGCCCCCGCCGCCAAAGCCGGTGAAAGAGCAATTGCCGGCCCAGACGATCGAAGGCGTGCTGGCCGAAGGCACGCGCATCACGTTGACTATTCCCGCCGGCGAGTTCGACAACGAAAAGCCCATGGTAATCACTCACGAAGAGTGGTACGCGCCGGAACTGCATATGATTGTGCTGATGAAACACAACGATCCGCGGTTTGGCGAGACGACCTTTCGGCTTACGAACATTCTGCGCGGCGAGCCGGCGGCCGAACTTTTTCAACTGCCGCAAGGTTATCGGGTCGTGGAGGAACGTGGGCGACCCGACATAACGGGTTCTGACGAGAGACCACCACCGATCAGAAGACCGTGAGATGTTTACAAAACGAATATTGGTTCTTACCTCAATCACGCTTCTGCTGACTCTCGCTGTCGCTGCACCAACTCTTGGACAAAGCCCAGGAGGCGCGGCTGCGGACGAAAAGTGCGACGGTCGGATCTATGAACCGAGGGAAGTCTCTCGGCGGCCGAAGATCAACTCAAAGCCATCTCCCGACTTCACTGCTGAGGCTCGTGCAAACGATGTGCGAGGACGAGTGGTCCTCAGCGCTGTGCTGTGTCGCACCGGAAAAGTCACGGACATTCAGGTTATCAATGGTTTGCCGTTCGGAATGACGGAGAAGGCGATCGAGGCTGCTCGCCATATCGAGTTCCAGCCTGCTGAGAAAAATGGTCAACGCGTGTCGGAAATAATTAAGCTTGAGTATGATTTCAGCTACGTTGGTGACAGACGCCCGCCCGCACAGGAGCCAATTGCCGGGCGAAACATCGAACGTGTGGAGATCACCGGTCTTTGCTCAAGACCGTCAGAGGAAATCATGTCGCACCTGAAGACTCGACCAGGCGAGTCTTACAGCCAGGAGCAAATCACAGCCGATTTGCAGTCCTTGCTCGCGCTCGGCTTCTTTGATCGGAAAGAAACCAGAGTTCGGGTAGAGGAAGGTTCACGAGGCGGCGTGAACGTCATCTTCGAATTGGTCGAACTCCCGCCGAAATAGCGCCTAGCTTCCCGCCTGCATCGCTTTGATTTCGTCCAGCAGTACGCGCTCGTGGCCTTCGGGATTCACCTTCTCATAAATCTTTCGCAGGGTGCCCGTCGGATCGATCACGAATGAAGTGCGGTTCCAGTACATCGTGCCCTTGTAATCGCTCTGGCCGACGCCGGCCGCCGACAGCAGCTCGTGATTCGGATCGGCGAGCAAGTCTACAGTGAACGAGAACTTGTTGCAGAAGTTCTTGTGCGATTCGATGTCGTCCGCGCTGACGCCCACTACCGAGATTCCGGCGTCGTCAAACTCCTGCTTCGTTGCCGTGAATGACTTCCCCTGAATCGTGCAACCGGGCGTATCGTCCTTCGGATAGACGTAAAGCACGAGCCACCTACCGGCGAAGTCATGGAGCGTTACGGT
>Ga0137378_10002977_pt1 | contig 14605 bp, 10 predicted proteins | sample SagtaG_21_FD_104813 | JGI IMG/M metagenome (GOLD analysis project Ga0137378, IMG submission 104813) | Vadose zone soil microbial communities from Sagehorn Ranch, Mendocino, California, USA - Sage2_L_60_16 metaG | ecosystem: Environmental > Terrestrial > Soil > Vadose zone | place: USA... | reverse complement strand
TCTCACCGGTCAGTTTTCGATTGGAAGGATCAACAACCGGGAGGCGTTGGAACCGGACCTCGACACGCTTCGGACCACCGCTTCCATTCATCACAATCTGCAGTTCTCGTCAGGCCACGCCGCTTCCAGCATCGTGTGGGGCCGAAACGAAGACATGGACCATGCCGACAAGCGCATCTTCAATTCCTACACTGTGGAATCCACGGTGAATTTCCTGAAACGAAATTGGGTATGGACACGAATTGAGAACGTGGACCGTGACCGGAGTCTGCTCGCTGGAGAATCACCCGCAGCAGTGCATATCGAAGAGAAGCCAATTGGGCGAGTTCAGGCCTACAGTTTTGGATACGAGAGAGACCTCGCGGTTCGCATTCCATCCGTGAATCTGGGGTTGGGTGTACAGGCCACCGCGTATGGCCTGACGCCGCAGCTGAAGACCGTTTACGGAAATCATCCGGTGGCTCTGGTTGCTTTCCTGCGCTTACGGCCATCAGGGAATATGGCGGAACACATGCGAACGATGCACGGACGTTGAGGAAATCCTAAGCGGGCTCTTCGAAAACCTCACGATCGATGTCATGAAAGAAATCCGCGTGGAGCTTCTGAATGGCGGAATCGGCATCGTTCTGATCAACGATGAAGCTGAAATTGATATTCGAGGCTCCGTGCGAAACCATCAGGATATTGATATCGGCAATGCTGCCAAAGGCGCGGCGAGCGACGCCGGGCGTGTATTTGAGGTTATTTCCGACAAGGCAGATGAGCGCCATGTTTGTAGCGACTTCGACGTCGCCGAGGGATTTCAAGTCTTCAACGATGGCATCGAGCCAGGAGACATTGTCCAACGTCAGAGAAACGGAGACCTCGGAAGTGGCAACCATGTCTACCGATGTGTGGTGCCGGTCGAAAACCTCGAACAGGCCCTTCAGAAAACCGTATGCCATCAGCATGCGTGACGACGAGACGGTGACGATCGTAATTCCACGTTTGCACGCGATCGACTTGATCAAGTTCCTGCACGGACGTGCCTGGCGAGTAATGCGAGTTCCGGTGCCCTTCGGCTTTCTCGAATTCAGGATGTAAACCGGGATGTTCTGCTCCACGGCTGGCAATAGGGTCAAAGGGTGGAGAACTCTCGCTCCGAAATAGGCCAGTTCGGATGCCTCATCAAAGGAGATTTCTTTCACCTTCCATGCCTCGGCCACGATACGTGGATCCGCCGTCATCAGCCCATCGACGTCCGTCCAGATTTGAATTTCTTCGGCGTTCAATGCCGCGCCGGCTATCGCAGCGCTGTAATCGGAGCCGCCACGGCCGAGCGTTGTCGTCATGCCCAATTTGGTTGCGCCGATATATCCTCCCATCACCACAACTCGGCCGGAATTCAGGCTTGGCCTGGCGATTTCCTCAAGCCGCGCGGTGGTCAGGTCCTTCAGCGGTGAAGCTTTCCCGAAACGATCGTCGGTGATCATACATTGCCGCGCGTCGACGTGAACCGCATCGTAGCCGAGACGTTTAACTCGGTCGGTGAAAATCAGCGAAGAAACAACTTCTCCGTAAGCAGCAATCAGGTCCTGTGTGCGCAAGGAAAACTCGCCGATCGCACCCAAAGCCTTCAGCAACTCACGCAATCGCACAAAATGTTCGGCTGTGGAGGGCAGCAGCTCCGAATGCCGCTGCTCGAGCCGGTCTGCAATCGCCATTGCGGCCCGGATTTCCCCGTTGGCGGCAAGGTTACCGGCTTCCAACAAGCCATTGGTCGCGCCCCCGAGAGCAGAAACTACAACGAAAGGCTTTCGAGAAATGCGTTCCCCGACAATCGAGCAAGAGCGGTCAATGGCAGCGGCATCTTCGACCGATGTGCCTCCAAACTTCATGACGATCATGGTTCCGAGATTATATTCAAAATACGAGCCGCGAATTGCGCGAATTACGCGAATGGGCGGCCATTACCGCGGTTCGCTGACGTCACAAATTCTGCCCCTTCGCATAATTTGCGCAATTCGCGGCTTAAACCTTTGCCGGAAAAATGAGGTACTTTGTCGTTTCCTACGGCAACTCGGTGCTGCCCATGAGGTACTTATCCATCGAGCGCGCGGCAACGCGGCCTTCACGGATGGCCCAGACGACGAGGGATTGGCCGCGGGACATGTCGCCGGCAGCGAAGATGCCGGGAATGTTCGTCATTTTGTCGGAGTCAGTGGCGACGTTACCGCGTTCATTGACGGTGACGCCGAGCTGGGCGAGCATCCCGTTGCGTTCGGGACCGAGAAATCCCATCGCGAGGAGCACGAGATCGGCATCAATCGTGAATTCGGTTCCGGGGATCTCATGCATGTTTCTGCCCTCGAATTCAACGTGGACGCCATGAAGTTGTTCGACCTGCCCGTTACTGCCGGTGAAGCTTTTCGTCAAAACGCTGTACTCGCGCGCGCCGCCTTCCTCGTGCGCAGAGGAGGTACGGAAGATGTTCGGCCAATTGGGCCACGGATTGTCCAGAGCGCGATCCAGCGGCGGCTTTGGAAGCAATTCAAACTGGACTACGGAACGCGCGCCCTGCCGGTGCACTGTCCCAAGGCAGTCCGCGCCCGTGTCACCGCCACCAATGATGACGACGTGCTTGTCCTTCGCGCTGATGAATTCGGAGTCGGGAATGATGTCACCTTCGCAACGTTTGTTCTGAAGAGGAAGGAATTGCATCGCGAAGTAGATACCCTTCAGCTCGCGGCCGGGAACCGGAAGATCTCGAGGTAACGTGGCGCCGCCAGCGAGAAGGATCGAGTCGAAGTCCCGGCGCAAATCTTCAACAGAGACGTTGACGCCCACGTCGGCATTGGTCTGGAACGTGATTCCCTCTTCATGCATGATGTTCAGCCGCCGGTCCAGGACCTGCTTCTCCATCTTGAACTCAGGGATTCCGTATCGCAGCAGACCGCCAATGCGATCGGCGCGCTCGAAAACGGTGACCCAATGTCCGGCCTGATTCAACTGTGCTGCTGCTGCCAAACCCGCCGGTCCCGACCCCACAACGGCCACTCGCTTTCCGGTACGCACGGATGGAGGCGATGGCTTGACGACCCCTTCTTTAAAAGCGCGGTCGATGATTGCGACCTCGACATTCTTGATCGTGACTGGATCGGCATTGATTCCCAGCACGCACGAGCCTTCGCACGGGGCTGGGCAAATGCGGCCCGTAAATTCGGGGAAGTTGTTGGTTGAAAGGAGCCGCTGCAGCGCTTCCTTCCATCGATCGCGGTAAACCAGATCATTCCAGTCGGGAATAACATTTCCAAGCGGACAACCTTGATGGCAAAAAGGCACCCCGCAATCCATACATCGGGAGGCTTGAGCCTTTAGCGTGCTTTCAGGAAATTCCTTGTAGACTTCTTTCCAATCCTGAATACGCTCCTCGACCGGCCGGCGCTCGGGCGTGACTCGAGCGATTTCCATGAAGCCGGTCAGACTACCCATGTTGCACCATGACGAGAGTCTCTCTTGTCTGCTGACCTCTTTCGGCGAGTACGCGCCTGTAATCGAGCGGCATTATCTTGACCAGCTTCTCCCGGTATGTTTCCCAATCGGCAAGAATCGCTTCCGCGCGCTTGCTCTTCGTGAGATCCGCGTGCCGCGCGATGAGTCTCCGCACGAAGTTTTCTTCATCGGGATCTTCAAGAGTCTCCAAATCGACCATCTGGAGATTGCAACGCTGCGGAAAGTCTCCTTCTTCGTCAATGACGTAGGCGACACCGCCGCTCATCCCGGCAGCAAAATTCCGTCCGGTTCTGCCGAGAACCACGACGCGTCCCCCAGTCATGTACTCGCAACCATGATCACCCACGCCTTCAACTACAGCGGCCGCGCCGCTGTTTCGGACCGCGAAGCGCTCGCCGGCGACGCCCCGGATAAACGCTTCCCCGGATGTTGCGCCGTAGAGCGCGACGTTTCCGATGATGATATTTTCTTCAGCTCGGAAAGTGGCCGACTCCGGCGGGAAAATCACGATCCGCCCACCCGACAGCCCTTTCGCGAAATAGTCATTCGCGTCCCCTTCCAGTGTCAGGCTCAGGCCCTTCGGAATGAAGGCGCCAAAGCTCTGGCCTGCAGAACCGGTGAAGCGGATGCGAATCGTGTCGCTGGGTAAACTTTCGCGGCCATAACGCCGCGAGATTTCGCTGCCCAGCATCGTGCCGACGGTGCGATTGGCGTTTCGAATCGGAAGTTGCAGTTCCACTGGGGTCCTGTGCTCGAGTGCGTCCTTCGCCAACTCGATCAACAAATTGTCGAGAGCCTTGTCCAGACCGTGATCCTGGGCATGGACATGCCGCGTGATGACGTTTTCTGGGACTTCAGGCATGTAAAGGATTGGCGTAAGGTCCAGCTTACTGGCCTTCCAATGGTCGATGGCTTTCCGCAAATCCAGCTTGTCCCGGCGTCCAACCATTTCATCAACCGTACGGAAGCCCAATTGAGCCATAAGCTCGCGCACTTCCTGCGCGATCATCTTGAAGTAGTTCACGACGTATTCCGGTTTGCCCGTGAATTTCTGACGAAGTACAGGATCCTGCGTCGCAACTCCCACCGGACAGGTGTTGAGATGACAAACGCGCATCATAATGCAGCCGGATACGATCAGGGCGGATGTGGCGAAACCAAACTCTTCCGCGCCCAGCAGCGCTCCGACGACCACGTCACGTCCGGTTTTGAGTTGGCCATCGGTCTGCACGGTAATGCGGCTGCGCAGATTGTTCATGACGAGCACCTGGTGCGTTTCCGCCAGTCCGAGTTCCCACGGAATACCGGCGTGTTTAATGCTGGTCACGGGTGAGGCGCCCGTTCCGCCGCTGTCTCCGGAGATGAGAACGACGTCCGCATGAGCTTTGGCGACGCCCGCGGCGATGGTGCCGACGCCCACTTCGGCCACCAGCTTCACGCTGATGCGCGCGCGAGGATTGGAATTCTTCAGATCATAGATGAGCTGCGAGAGGTCCTCGATCGAATAGATATCGTGGTGCGGCGGCGGCGAGATCAGCCCGACACCCGGAATCGCATGCCGCACTCGCGCAATGTTTTCATCGACCTTATGGCCCGGAAGCTGTCCGCCTTCGCCGGGCTTTGCGCCCTGCGCCATCTTGATCTGCAGCTCGTTCGCATTGACCAGGTATTGACTCGTGACACCAAACCGGGCGGACGCGACTTGCTTGATCGCGCTGGAGCGCGAATCGCCGTTAGGATCCGGAATATATCGAGCGGGATCTTCGCCGCCCTCGCCCGTATTGCTGCGGCCGCCCATGCGGTTCATAGCGATGGCCAAAGTCTCATGAGCTTCCTTGCTGATGGACCCGAACGACATCGCGCCCGTGGCAAAGCGTTTGACGATGGATTCCACCGGCTCTACTTCGTCCAGCGGAATCGGCTCGGAAGCGAATTTCAAATCCATCAACCCGCGAAGCGTGCACAACTTCTCGCTCGTGGAATTCACAAGCGCACTGTATTCCTTGAAGACCCTGTAATTGTTGGTGCGCGTCGAGTATTGGAGCTTGTGGATCGTCTCCGGGTTATAGATGTGATACTCGCCGTCCTGCCGCCACTGGTATTGGCCGCCCCAGTCCAAATCAGGCTGGCGCACCGGGCGCTCGGGAAACGCGTGTCGATGACGCGCGATCGTCTCTTCAGCAATTTCATCGAGCCCGATCCCCCCGATACGCGACGGCGTATTCGTAAAATACCTCTCCACAAATTTCTGATCGAGCCCAATCGCCTCGAATATTTGCGCTCCGCGGTAACTTTGAAGCGTGGAGATTCCCATTTTCGACATCACTTTCACGACACCCTTTTTCACAGCCTTCGTGTAGTGATTGACCGCCTTGCGATGGTCGATCCCCGTGAGCAGGTTCTGGCGGACCATGTCGTCCAGCGTTTCAAAAGCAAGATACGGATTGATGGCCGAGGCGCCATAACCAATCAACAGGCCGTAGTGATGCACCTCACGTGCATCGCCAGTCTCAACGATCAAGGTCGCCCTGGTCCGAGTTCCTTCGCGGACAAGGTGGTGATGCAGCCCCGAGGTGGCCAGCAGGCTCGGAATCGGGGCGTGGTCTTTGTCGACCTGGCGATCCGACAAGATCAGGATCGTTGCGCCCGAGTTGATCCCAAGACTGGCGGTCTCGAACAAATTCTCCAGGGCTCGGCGCATACCCTCGCCACCTTCGGCTACCTTGAAAGACATCGGGAGAGTGATCGACCGGAATCCGGGCAGAGCGATGTGACGCAACTTTGCCAGATCGTCGTTGTCAATGATCGGCGAAAGAACCTTGATCATCCGGCAGCTTTCCGGTTCCGGCTTCAACAAATTCCGCTCGGGCCCGAGCGCGGTTGACATGGACGTGACCAACTCTTCGCGGATCGCGTCGAGCGGAGGATTTGTGACCTGCGCGAACAACTGTTTGAAGTAATTGAACAGCGAGGGTGCGCGGTCCGATAGAACAGCCAGTGGCGTGTCGGTTCCCATCGAGCCGATGGCTTCTTCGCCATTCTTCGCCATCGGGGCCATCAGGATTCGAAGATCTTCATGCGTGTATCCGAAAATCTGTTGGCGGAGAAGAACCGTTTCGTGGTCGGGCTCCGGAACATGCTGCTCGGGAAGATCCGCCAGGCGAACCAGATTTTTGTTCAGCCACTGGCGGTAAGGTTTCTCGCTCGCCATCTTGTGCTTGAGTTCCGTGTCGTCGATGATGCGGCCCTCTCGCGTGTCCACGAGAAACATCTTGCCCGGCTGAAGACGTCCTTTGAGAACGATGTTCTCCGGCGGGACATCCAACACGCCGACTTCAGAAGCCATGATGACCAGACCATCGTTGGTGACACAGTAGCGCGAAGGACGCAGGCCGTTACGATCGAGTACCGCGCCGATGACCGTGCCATCCGTGAAGACCATCGAAGCCGGGCCATCCCAAGGTTCCATCAAGCACGAGTGATATTCGTAGAAAGCCTTCTTCTCATCGTTCATGGTCTCGTGGCCGTCCCACGCTTCGGGAATCAACATCATCATCGCGTGAGGAAGCGAGCGGCCGCACATGACGAGCATCTCTACGGCATTGTCAATCATGGCGGAATCGCTTCCGCCTTCGACAATCACCGGGAGCAGGTCCCTAATGCCATTGCCGAAGAGTTCCGACTCGAACAGGGCTTCGCGCGCCTTCATCCAGTTGATATTGCCGCGCAGCGTGTTGATTTCGCCGTTGTGAGAGATGTAGCGAAACGGATGAGCGAGCGACCAACTCGGGAATGTATTCGTGCTGAAGCGCTGATGGACTACCGCCAGCGCCGACTCCATGCGCGGATCCGCGAGATCGGGAAAATAGATCTCGATCTGCTCCGCCGAGAGCATTCCTTTATAAACAATGGTGTTCGCCGACAGGCTGTCGAAATACGGCTCGGCCGTCGTTTTTTCAACTCGTTTGCGAATCAGGTAAAGCTTTCTTTCAAATTCAGCCCTCGACCGGATGTACGGATTTTGCTCAATGAAAACCTGCTTGAATACCGGTTCCACTGCTTTCGCCGTGTCACCGATCGGGGCATTGTTTGTGGGCACGGTCCGCCATCCCAGCAGTCTCTGTCCTGCCCGCACGATGGCCGCTTCGATGATTTCTTCGCACCAGCGTGCCGAAGACGCATCCCGCGGAAGGAAAACCATTCCAACGCCGTAGCTTCCCGGCGCCGGCAGAGTGAAGCCCAATTTCTTGCATTCGCTCTTGTAAAACTGATGCGGAATTTGCATCAGGATTCCGGCGCCGTCGCCTGTGTTTGCCTCGCAACCTTTGGCTCCGCGATGTTGCAGGTTCATGAGAACCTGGAGGGACTTCCGCACAATTTGGTTCGATTTCCGGCCGGCAATATCGACCACGAAACCGACTCCACAACTGTCATGTTCGAATTGGGGATCGTACAATCCTTGCTTTGGCGGCACCGCTGAATACATATGGCTCTACCTCGTGCGCGAAGAGATTTGCCGTTCGACGCCGGTCTTACTCTATTCATTTTTTAAGAATAAGTCAGCCTACAAAATAAAAGTACTTTGCATAAGAATACCTAATACTGTATCTTCGGCCGTAACAAGGCAAGGCGAAGCTTAAAATATGAATCTCGATACGTTGAGTCTCTATTGCGATGTGATCCGCTCCGGAAGCTTCTCGCTTGGCGCAGCCGCACACCGCATTTCTCAATCGGCTGCCAGCCAGGCGGTCCGGCAGCTCGAGGAGGAAGTCGGCGCGCAGCTCATCGACCGGACCAAAAGGCCATTCATGGTGATGCCGGAGGGAAGGAAGTTCTTTGACGCGTGTCTGGTCCTGCTCGAAAACTTCGAAAAGGCAAAGGCGGAAATCACTTCACAACGGACGCTGGTGGGTGGCGCTGTACGCGTTGCGGTGATCTACTCCGTGGGACTGCACGATATGGGTTTTTATACGCAGCAGTTCACGACACGATATCCGCAGGCGAAAATTCGTTTAGCCTATCTGCATCCGAACGAAGTCATTGATGCGGTCGTCAATGATGAGGCCGATCTCGGAATTCTTTCCTTTCCGGCGCCGCACCGGTCGCTGACGATTGTTCCCTGGCACTCCGAGCCGATGGTGTTTGTATGCCACCGTACGCATCCGCTCGCGAGGAGGAAGACGGTTTCATTCTTGGACCTCGAAGGCGAAACGTTTGTTGCCTTCGATCGGGGTCTCGTTATTCGGAAAGCCATTGATAAGGCTTTGCGCCAGCGTGGCGTTTCAATCAATGCCACGATGGAATTTGACAACATCGAGACGATCAAGCAGGCCATCACGATTCAATCCGGCGTCAGTATCCTTCCACAACCTAGCGTGCTGAGAGAGATCGAGGCCGGTATTCTTGCCGCCATCCCGCTGGACATGCCGGAGCTGGTTCGCCCGATCGGTATCATCCATCGGCGTCAGAAGCTGCTCACGCCGACGGCGGATAAACTGCTGGATTTTCTCCAAAGCCAGAAGCATTAGTGGAACCGCAAACTTTTAGCCGCGAATGGCGCGAATTACGCGAATGGGCCGCAGAGAATTTCTGACGTTGCCTATCGCAATAATGCCGGCGGCCCATTCGCGTAATTCGCGCCATTCGCGGCGAAGATCTGCTTCTTCTCAGTTCAGGTAGAACGGCATTGGAGTAAAGCACAACACCAGCATTGCAAGTGCGATCCAGCCAAGCCAGATGTGGCGGCGGCTGAGCGGGATTGAATCGTCCAGAGTCATCGGATGACGCAAGCCGATGAAGAGGAGGACCGTGGTCCACAGAAGCCATCCCTGCCAGTAAAAAATACCGAGAGGGATGAGAGAAAAGAGGAATCCTTGAGAGATCCTCTTGTGGACACGTCCGAACAGCGCGTAAGCTATGTGACCTCCGTCGAGTTGACCTACCGGCAGCAGGTTTAAGGCGGTGGCGAAAAAACCGAACCACGCGGCCAAGCCAATGGGGTGGAGGTCCAGATCCATCCCGGGTGGCGGCACCTTGCCCATCAGGAATTCGAGGAGTTTGAAAATGAGCGGCTCGCCTAATCCAAAGCCGCCAGCCGGGTCGGGTACGACGAAACGGGACTGAGTCAGTGCGATGAGAAGTGCAGGTATGGCGAGGACGAATCCTGCGATCGGCCCCGCGATGCCGACGTCCAACAGCGCCGCCCGATGATGAATCGGAGAACGTATCCGGATGAAGGCGCCCATCGTTCCAACAAGTGTGGGGGCCGGTATGAAATATGGAAGACTCGCGGAGATTCCGTAATATCTGCACGTCAGGTAATGACCCATTTCATGCGCAAGCAGAATGGCCATGATGGCCAAACTGAACGGAAGTCCGGTGATCAACAGGGACGGTGTACGCCAAATTTCGCGTGTGAAGTCGCGGAGTCCACTCCCCAGGGAGTTCGTGAATCCGGCCATCAGGACTGTGCCAACGATCGACGTGCTCACACAGGTCAGCATGAACAAAGCAATGTTCAGCCAGGGAAACTTTTGCTCGGGCGCCTGCTCGAATAAGATTTCGGCGGGCGGATTAAACGTGTTGTCCATGAAACGCTTGGTACTTCTATTACAGCGATTGCAAGTCTTTGCCTGGCTTGAAGCGCACGGCTTTTCCTGGAGGGATATTCACTTCCGAGCCGGTACGAGGGTTTCGTCCGATTCCCGTCTTCCGCGGCTTTACAGAGAAGACGCCAAAGCCACGCAACTCAATCCGATCGTTGGCCTTGAGGGCGTCTTTCATGCAATTGAAGATGGTGTCCACTGCCTGCTCTGCTTTCGTCTTGCTGACTCCCGTCCGATCTACGATCTGATTGACAAGATCGAGTTTGATCACTGAAACCTCCGTCTCGTTAAGCTGGTCTGCTATCTCTTTTGTAACCATATTTTTAACATCACAAGGGGCGTTAGGCAATGCCAATTAAAGCCGACAGATGGATAAGGCAAATGGCCGAACTCCATCATATGATCGAACCATTTAGTTCCTCCCAAGTGGCCGAGGGCATGATCTCTTATGGGTTATCCTCTTACGGATACGACCTTCGCCTGGCCGACGATTTCAAAATCTTGGCCCCTCCCCCGGGCGTCACCCTCAACCCAAAGTCCATTCCGCCCGAATACTATCGTGACCACCGTGGGCCGTTTTGCGATATCCCACCTAACGGCTACATCTTAGGCCGGACGCTGGAATACCTCCGCATTCCTCGCGATGTGCTGACGGTGTGCATGGGCAAATCCACGTACGCGCGGACGGGAGTTCTGGTCAACGTCACGCCCTTCGAGCCCGAGTGGGAGGGATTTGTCACGGTCTCGATAGCGAATACGACACCGGTCCCGGTACGGGTTTTCGCCAACGAAGGTATATGTCAGGTGCTTTTCTTTCAGTCGGATGAGGCCTGCGAGGTTTCGTACAAAGACCGGAAAGGGAAATATCAGGCACAGACGCGAATAGAGTTTCCGAAATTGGAAAAGGAGAAGTAATTTCGGGACGGAGGAACAATTCAAGCGCTTCCGAGTTTTTCCTCCGTCCCGAAATTCCCCTTAAATCGCGAGCCCGCCATCCACCTGCACCACCTGTCCGGTCATATAGCCAGCCTTAGGTGAAAGCATGAATAACGCCACCTCGGCCATTTCTTCGGGTTTGGCGAAGCGGCCAAGTGGAATCCGTTCGAGTGCCTTCGCGCGATATTCTTCGTTCAAGACTCCCGTCATGTCCGTTTCGACGAAGCCGAGGGCGAGGGCATTGACCGTGATGTTGGCTTTCGCTACCTCCTTAGCGAGCGCCTTGGTGAAGCCGATCATGCCCGCCTTGGATGACGAATAGTTGACCTGGCCGGCCATGCCGACGATTCCGCTAATTGAAGTGATATTCAGAATGGTCCCACTTCTCTGACGGAGCATCACGCCGATGACGGGCTTGGTCAGGTTGAACACTCCTTTCAGATTCGTGTCCAGGACGTCGTCCCAGTCCTTCTCGCTCATTAGCGCAATGAGTTTGTCCCGCGTAATACCTGCGTTATTCACAAGAATATCGATGCGGCCAAATCGTTCCTTGACTTGTTTAACGAGGCCTTTGGCCTGCTCAAGGCTCGTGACGTCTGCCTGGTACCCCACCACGCCATCGCCATTCGTAATCTCATCCGCCAGCGCCTTGCTCTGCGTGTAGGTGAAAGCGACTTTCGCTCGCTCACGTGCGAGCGCCTGAACGATGGCCCGGCCAATACCGCGGCTGCCTCCGGTGACGACCGCGACCTTCTCAGAAAACATAGCAATGGAATTTAGCGCTATTTCCCAACGCCCGCCAGTAAGAAGTTCACTCTTGTCGCCTCGATTCGAAAAGTTTCGGCAAACAGCGGAGCCCAGCTCGTTAGGTTTTTAAAGCATTTCACAACAGACGCGGACCGATCTCTTTCGCCTTTCGGCGCGCCCGCCCGAGATTCGAGCGCCGGCTGGCACTGAGCTTCATCTCCAGCTCTGTCCAGGAAGGATCCGGCCCAATCCACGGATCCCAAAACCTGTCTGGCTGTTAAGTGTAATAACTATAGCGATTTACGGATATCAGCGTTGGGCTGAAAAGGAATAGAGCAGGTCCTTGGGTGCACTATGAAGGCTGGACCCGCGGCTGCAGGCTTGTCCGTTGAGTCTCATTCGCTTTTTCGGGCTGTCTTAAACAATGTGTATAGCGTGAGGACAATAGCGGCTGTATTATGTGTCGCGCTAGAAGAGGCCGAGCGTGACTCCGATTTGCGTCATCGGTTAGGTTCGAGTGAAGCAGCGGCCTCCTACATAAGGAGATGAGCATGAGCAGAGAAGAAGACGACCTGGAAGACGTCAATCTTTCGCCGGATGACGAGTTGGATTTTGGGCAGGGCGACACCTCAGGGCCAGCAATGGAAATGCCGCCGATCGGGGATGAGCCGGCTGCGCCCGCCCGCGCGCCGCGTCCTAGGGCGAAACGGAAGACCACACCGAAGCCCAAACCCAAGGCCAAGCGAAGGGTCGCCAAGCCCGTTCGGAAACCAGCCGCCCGAAAAACGGCCAAGAAAAAAACAAGAACCACCGCGAAAAAGAAAACGGCCGGCAAGGCAAAACGCAAAAAATAGGCGACGAAAAATTTGGGGACAGGTCACTAATTTGTTTCCTTTGGATAACAGACCATTCAAGAATCTGTTGGAAGGTTTGTTTCAAGGGGAAACAAATTAGTGACCGGTCCCCAAATTTCTCGTATGAACATCCTGCCCGCACTCAGAAGATTTGTACCTCTGCGATTGCGTCCGCCCTTGCGCAAGTGCCTGCACTTGGCGCGTTCCATCGTCCGGCCAGCCTCCGCTTATGATTCCCGGGTTCAAAACGAGCTTAAAGCGTTTGCGGACGAAAACGTTCTCGCCACACCGCCGATCATGAATTACTGGGCGAAGACCTACCTGGCCTCGATGCTGTCACCGTTTGGGTTCACGGACTCCATCCAGTTCTTTCGGACATACGTTGCTCGAATGTCTGGTGAACGGCCACACGAGACACTTCGGTTGCTAAGCATTGGGACAGGCGCTTGCGCATCGGAGATCAACATTGCCGAATGGCTGCGTGAGGTGGGTATCAGCAACTACGCGTTCGAGTGCGTTGACCTCAATCCGGAGATGCTCAACCATGCGCGCCTTAGCGCTGAAGAGAAGGGGCTTTCAGAGCACTTCACGTTTGCATTGTTTGACGTCAACGCGTGGCGCCCGAAGGGTCAGTACGACATGATCATGGCGATTCAGTCGCTGCATCATTTCATGGAGCTCGAGGCCCTGTTTGAGAAGATTCATCGGGCGCTTCACCCCGGTGGTTATTTCCTGACGGATGACATGATCGGCCGTAACGGGCATCAACGCTGGCCGGAAGCGCTCAAATTCGTGAACGAGCTATGGGCCGAGCTTCCGGACAAATACAAATACAACCACCAACTGAAACGCCTGGAGAAGGACTACGATAACTGGGATTGTTCGAAGGACGGCTTTGAAGGAATTCGTGCTCAAGACGTTCTTCCTCTGTTGGTCGAGCGCTTTCATTTTGATCTGTTCGTCGCTTTTGGAAACATCATCGATGTCTTTATTGACCGGTCTTTCGGTCCGAATTTCGACCCCCAGAACCAGTGGGATCGGGCTTTCATCGATCGAGTCCACACGCTGGATGTGGTCGAGATCGAAAGCGGCCGCGTCAAACCGACACACATCCTTGCCGCGATGACGAAGAACCCAAACGCACGCCCGGCGATACACAAACATTTGTCACCGGAATTCTGTATCCGGCGGGCAGATCCTGTGGACAATTCGCGGTTGAAACGCTGGTCCTGATGTTCGACAGATTGAAATCGCTTATTCACAAACGGACATATGGAGCTATGAGATCCGCGCGACGATTGCCTGATCCACGACGCGGACAGGTTGAGCAGAAGCTTACCGAACTGGGACCGTGGTTTCACAACTTTCAACTCGCTGCCGACCTCTGGACCAATCCCGGCGGATCAGGCCCCGGAGCGGACTACCCCGATTGGCGATGGCGCCATGTGAGGACATTGTTGCCGGGAGTGGTGGGGAAGACGGTCCTCGACGTCGGCTGCAGCTCCGGATTTTTCTCGCTGAAGATGAAAGAGCTTGGCGCGGCTTACGTGCTTGGAGTCGACGCCGGTGAACAACCGAAGGCCATCGAGCAAGCGCGGTTTGCCGCCGATACGTTGGGTCTGGACGTCGATTTCCGAACTTTGTCTGTGTACGATCTGCGGGAAATCGGCCGGCAGTTCGACCTCGTTTTGTTCATGGGTGTGCTTTATCACCTGCGTCATCCGCTGGTCGCGCTGGAGGCCGTGAGGTCGGTGTGTGGCGATGCCCTGATCCTTCAAACGATCACAACACCTCATGATAGAGCATTAAATGAGATCGATTCAGCCACGTTGCAAAAAGTCGGCCTCCGGTCGCCAGTTCTGATGGAGGACCGGTTCCCTACCGTCCGGTTTGTCGAAGGCGCTCTCGATAATGACGTCACCTGTTGGTTCATTCCGAATCCTCAAGCGGTTGTCTCGATACTTCGATCCT
>Ga0137378_10002975_pt1 | contig 14606 bp, 10 predicted proteins | sample SagtaG_21_FD_104813 | JGI IMG/M metagenome (GOLD analysis project Ga0137378, IMG submission 104813) | Vadose zone soil microbial communities from Sagehorn Ranch, Mendocino, California, USA - Sage2_L_60_16 metaG | ecosystem: Environmental > Terrestrial > Soil > Vadose zone | place: USA... | reverse complement strand
TCGGGTCATCGATTACCTCTGACAGTTCCAGCGTGTCATAGTTCACACGGTGGTAGGTTTCAGTTACCTTGAGCTGATCGCTGATCGGTCGGCCGGTAGCGTCAAGCCAGATTCTGTCCTCGGGCATCATCCCGACCGTCTGAACAACAAGGGTGGCATCGTCAATCCACTTTCCGACGGAGTAGCCATAAAATCGCTGCTCTCGCGTGTCATTGCCTATTTGTACGCCGCCTTCTATCGATTTGGGAAGCTCGCGCCCGTCTGTCCAGATGATGCGCCAGCGATTATCGTACTGGTAGAGCACCACAACTTTGACGTCATCCTGGAAGATTTGCGTCTGCCTTAATTGGTAATGATTCACATGCGGGACGCCCAGGGGATCGCAGAGCTCTCTCGGATCATTCTCTTGACCGGGAGGAACTGCGTCATATCCTTCTAATGGCTTATGAGATTTATACAGCTGCAATCCGTAGGGAGTGTAAGGTAACTGATGTTCCGGCTTGCCGTCATTCGGCATCGTTTCCACACCACCGGCTTGGACTGCGTTGACGTACCACATTCCGGAAATATTGTGGCGCGGAGCGGAGGCTGATGGCGACTTCTGCTGAGTTTGCTGTTTCTGCCTCCCTGGCGTCGAATCGAACCAAATCCAGCCATTTTGAGCGAATCCCAAGGAACAGAAGGTGAGCACTCCGATAACAATAGACGTCAAGATTGCCGAGCGTCGTTCACCCATGCAGTTCCTCCCTTACCAGAATTTCCGCTTAATTTTTGCGAAGTCCTACTCAGAGATGCCAACGATCCTGCCTTTATTTGGCAGCGGCGTCTGCGGGAACGGTGTTTCGATTGGTGAAACTAATCGAATCGGATGGCACACACATATATTCCCCGATTTCAGCATTCGGGCGCAGAGTGGCTGTGCCGGTTGTCGTCCAGGGCTGCGCATATACCTTGGGGTCGATAACCGTAAGCGTCGCCTGAAGCTTTCCATAGTCGAGCCGCTTGTAAGCTTCCACGACCCGCATTTCTGACGTATGCGGAAAGCCGTGCCGACGCTGCCTGCGGTCCTCAGAGACCCAGGACCTGTCGTCAAAGCCATTCGCCTCGACGATGAACGTGTCTCCGTCCCACCTGCCGACCGAATATCCCATGTATCGCAGAATCGGGGGATCCGGCGGCAGTTTGCGCCCGTCGGTCCAGATGGTCCGCCACGTATGACTCAGCTCAAAGAATTGCAAAACTCGGTCGGGCAATTGGACGAACTCCATCCCATAGTTGTAAGCGAATGCCCGTGGATAACCCAGGGGATCGCAGATATTCATCGGATCCTTTGAATTCCACTCTGGCGAGTCACTCTTGGTGGCGTCGTACAACTTCTGTCCGTAAGGAGTAAGTGGCGGAAGCGTCTTAAGGTCAAGCTCAATACCGTTGTCGCCCCACACTCCGGAGATATCGTGCGGATCAAACGCGCGCGTATCCACGTTCGCTTTCTTTCGCTCGTCCGCCACATGGGCTTCATTTTCGCAGCGCGGACACGTCTTCCAGCCGGGCCCTGGAGTGACCACGGGTATCTCCAGTCCGGGCTTTTGGGCGAGCGCTACCTGACCTGAGCCAAGCAAGGCCGCAGCGGATACAATGCTGAAAATTGCGAAAGTTCGCATTTCCTCAACCGCTCCTTCGTCGGGCGGATCGCGCCAGAGCAGACCATAGTATTCGAGGGGGGAGAATTCTAATTCCTGAACCGCGGCACGAATTTTCGGTCCACGACATGCCGTCACCTATCTCTGTTCTCGACCAGGTGCGTCCAGATAACTGGAATACCCGCCATCGGGACGACCTGAAGTAGCAAGCGACTTCGCCGCCATGCGCTAAACGTGGACTTGGATTTTTCCAGACTGTCTAATTCTTCGGCTTGTTGGCCTCTGCATCGCGGGCTTCGCGGGCTCTATCCCGCGCAGCCCGTTCTTCGTCTGTGCCACCAGCTTGCCGCGACCACCGCAACACCATTGTCCCATCCGCTCTCTTGATCTGATCGATTACGCTGTGTGGCGCGCCTGATTTCGCTGGACGGACGTAGATAATCACCTCATCGCCCGGCTTGAGGGAATTCTTGGTCATACCGCCATCCCCCATAAGGGTCTCTGGAGAAGCGAGCTCGCCGGTCCACTGCACAACGTTACCCTTGTCATCCTTTACATCCCAAATGACCAGCACATGCGGATTTCGCCAAACGTATTCCACAACAGTCCCCTTGAGGGTCACTTCGTCCGGCGACCAGAGAGCTGTACCATGGTGCGCCTGGACCGGAAGATTCAAGATGGGAAATACAACCATAGCTACCAGTGATGCAGTCACAAGCATAGGCCGCCGCATGAACTTATCCTCCTTACATCTTCTTCGGAAATTGCAGAACTAACTCGCGCCAACCGCTACCGTCGCTTACTGGCATCCGCCGTCGATGGTATCGTGTTTCGGTCGTTGAAACTAATCGAGTCGGACGGCACGCAAAAATATTCCCCAATTTCGGCATTCGGCCGCAGTGTGGCCGTGCCCGTTGTCGTCCAAGGTTTGGAATACACTTTCGGGTCTGTAATCGTCAGGGTGGTCTGGAGTAGTCCGTAATTAACACGCTTGTAGCGCTCCTCGACTCTCATTTCGGGAGTATGTGGAAGTCCACCCCAACCCATAGAGCCGCGGTATTCAACAATCCAGGATCTGTCGTCAAATCCATTCGCCTCGATAATGAATGTATCTCCCTCCCACCTACCGACAGCATACCCCAAATATCGATAAATCGGCGGGTCCGGCGGCAGTTTGCGACCGTCCGTCCAGATGGTCCGCCATGCATGCCCCCATTCAAAGAACTGCAAAACCCGGTCTGGCAGTTGCACGAATTCCATCCCGTAGTTATACGTAAATGATCGTGGGTAACCGAGAGGATCACAGATATTCATGGGGTCCTTCGAATTCCACTCGGTTGAGTCACTCTTAGTGGCGTCGAATAGCTTTTGCCCGTAAGGGGTAAGTGGCGGAAGCATCTTCATGTCCAGAGCGATACCGTTGTCGCCCCAAACTCCGGAGATGTCATGCGCGTCAAAGGGTCGTGTATCGACGTTCGCTTTCTTACGGTCTTCCGCGACGTGAGCTTCGTTTTGGCAGCGGGGACAGCTCTTCCACCCGGGACCCGGAGTAACTAAGGGTATCTCCAACCCGGGTCGTTGCCCGGGCGCTTGACCCAAAGCGGCCGACCCGAAGCCCAGCAGACACGGGAACGTCACAATGCTGACAATCGGAAAGATCCGCATTTGTTCAGACTCCTTTGCTTCGTCCCCGGAGGCTTGCTCCATGGTGAAGCTAGAAGCTCAGTCGGAAAGCTAACTGGATCGCGCGGCTTCCTCCTGTCCCCAGCGCAATATCGCCGCAGAAAAACTACTTGGCTGCGCCGAACTCCCATTCCGTCATTGGTTTAGTTTTGTGCTTTGGGGTTGCGCCGTTATTCTCGCCAATTGCGCGTCGGTGCATTCCTTGATGATTGTCAAAAAGCGATTCAAGTTGTCTTTGCTTACAAACGGATGGGGATCCCCTGATTTGCGGTATTGCAGCAGGTGGATCTTCTCCAGTGCATTATCATAGAAGGGATGGATGGTCAGATAAGTGTCGGCGCCCGCTTTCGCCGCGATTTCCTGAAATCGTACGGTCGAAGCGCTCCAGGTTTTGAAGGTCTCCTCCCAATTGGCGAAATATTTTACTCGATACCGCACTAGACTCGGATTGATGCCTCCCCATACGGCCCCGACGTGCCGTTGGTTTCCGTCCTTGAGCGGAACAAGTGTTGAAATCGTACCCGGCGTGTGGCCCGGCGTCAGGTACAGCGTCAGGGTAGTGTCACCTAAGGTCAGTTTCATGCCATCTGTCGCGATCATGTCTTTTTTCGGTTTGATCTCGTTGGGTTCGTCGCTCTTCGCGAGCACATCCCAATCCTTTTCGGACATGATGATGTGCGCATGATATGCGTCCTGGATGTATCTTGACCCGAAATAGCGATCCCCGTGAGCATGACTCAGAACGACATACTTGATCTGCGCCGGATCTAACCCCAGCTTCTTCAGCCCTTCCCCGATCAACACTGGAGCGCTGTAGTCATAGCCACTATCGATCAGGATGATTCCCTCGGATGTTGTCACAGCCCAGGTGGAGTCTCCTCCCGGGTTTGGAGGAATACGGGAAGCAGTACCCCAACTGCCTAGCCAGTACAGGTTATCGAACACCTTTGCCGGCTCCTGATACCAGTCCGCACGAGGCGGGACCTTTCGCTCAGACAACGGCGGTGGCGCTTGGTCGGGAGGCTCCCCAGGGCCCTTGGGCGACAATGCAGGCGCGCAAACCACCTCGTATAAATGGGTCAGGTCGTTGAGGCCGTCAGCCGGCCGCCAAGCCGCTGCTTTAGCTTTATCAAGGTGAGGCTGCGCCGCCGCCATCGAGCCTTGCGCGTAGGCCGCGCGCGGAATCGTGATTCCCAAGAGCAGTAAAATCCAAAACAGTCTCAGGTGATATCCCTTCATTGCTGCTTCTCCGCCTGATGGATTTCGATTCGGGTGCGCACAGCCTACCACGATCCGTGCTTGTGCAGGTAGGTCCCGGCGCAATTTATTGACGTCGCTAGACGGGTCTGCTGCAAATGGCGCTACACTACCCGACGACGCGCGTAATGCGTTGTGAAAAGCAAATCAGCCGAAACGCGTGAACGTGAACCCTCCGAGCTCGGTTCGCTCCACGCCGACAGCACTCGATAGGGTTATGGTAACGAACTAGCCGACGCTTCGGCAGGAGAGATGGGCGCCGGTTATATGGCCTTAGTCTGGGGCATCGATGGTTGAATTAGGCAACCTGGAAACCTTACAAAGCCGACGCGATTTTGGCACCTATGCAAAAGGTGACCGGTTATCAGGTCCGATTTTGGTTTTATTTTCTGCCAGTGGTTGCGCCGCTCTCATCTACGAGGTCGTTTGGCTGCAACAACTGCAATTGGTCATCGGATCTTCAGCTGTTTCTCTTGGTCTGCTCCTTGCTACATATATCGGAGGTCTATTCCTCGGCAGCATTGCCGCGCCTCAGCTGATTTCGGCCAGCCGTCACCCACTGCGCGTTTACGCCACGATTGAAATGGGAATCGCAATTTGCGGCATTCTCATTTTGTCCGTGCTACCTTCTGTAGCTTCCTTCTACATTAGTCGCGCAGCTGAAGGATTCCCGAACCTTCTTTTGCGGGGAATGATCTGTGCGGTTTGCCTGCTGCCGCCCACAATCCTTATGGGTGCGAGCTTCCCTATGCTTTGCCGTTGGATCGCATCCACCAACACCGGCGTTTCGCGTATGGGGCTACTCTATGCGGCGAATATTGCGGGCGCGGTTTTCGGCAGCCTGTGGGCAGGGTTCTATTTGCTGCGAGTGTACGATTTGACGACTGCGACTCACACAGCGGTGGCGATAAATATCATTGTTACTTCGGCCGCTTTCGGATTGGCGGGCCGCAAAAGTTATCGGGCTTCAACCTACGGCTTCAGCAAGGATCGTGGCGGCCAGACCGGAGGAAGCGCTCCCATTTACATTGCCATAGCACTATCGGGGCTTTCAGCTCTCGGCGCTGAGGTCGTGTGGACGCGGCTGCTATCGGTCTTGTTCGGGACGACCGTCTACACTTTCTCGATAATCCTCGCAGCCTTTCTATTCGGAATAGGAATCGGTAGCGGCATTGGATCAATGCTCACACGCTGGACGGAACGCCCACAATTCATGTTCGGCATTTGTCAGCTGGTTCTGGCAGCTTCAATCGCGTGGACGGCCTGGGCAATAGCCAAATCGCTTCCCTACTGGCCGATCGATACCTCGCTCGCTCCGAGTCCCTGGTTCAACTTCCAGTTGGACGTGTTGCGGGCGCTTTGGGCAATGCTATCCGCGACGTTGCTTTGGGGCGCAAGCTTTCCCTTGGCCCTGGCGTCGCTTGCGGCGGGAGCGCAAGACCCCGGCTGGCTTGCAGCGAAAATTTATGGCGCGAACACATTCGGTGCGATCGTTGGCGCACTCACGTTTAGTTTTCTGGCGATTCCGCGAATGGGAACAATGCGTTCCCAGCAAATATTGATTGGAATTGCCTGCACTGCGGCGCTTGCTCTGCTGACGCCGCAGTGTCTCCGATTTTCCGGGCAACTTTATCGAGAACCTGCGTTTCTATGGCGTGGTGTCTTGATTTTCGGCATCCCCATCCTAGCTGCGCTGACCTTGATCACCACTGTCTCTGAAATTCCATGGCAACTGATCGCCTATGGGCGGCGTATTGCGCTGATGATGTATTCCGATCGGAAGGACAGCAACACCTATCCCATCAGCGTGCTATATAGAGGCGAAGGATTGAATTCCTCAATTGTGATCACAGATCAGTCCGGTCTCCGCATTATTTATGTTAATGGGAATGTCGAAGCTTCCAATGCGGCTGACGATATGCGCCTCGAGCGAATAGCCGGACATATCCCCGCCCTCGTCCATGCCGGCGCTCGCGATGTATTTATCGTGGGTTTCGGTGCAGGAATTACCGCCGGCTCGTTCATAACCTACCCGGAAGTCAAAAGCATAACCATTGCAGAATTGGAATCCTTGATTCCTCCAGCATCCGCTAGATTCTTCCGGCGCGAGAACGAAGGTGTGTTGAATGACCCGCGTACCCGCGTCGTTTACGATGACGGCCGGCATTACCTCCTAACCCACAATGAGAGCTTCGACGTAATTACCTCCGACCCGGTTCATTTGTGGGTGAAAGGCACTTCTGCACTTTATTCGCGGGAGTACTTCGAAATCGTTCGCCATCACTTGAGAGCCGGCGGCGTCATTGCGCAGTGGCTTCCTCTTTATGACGGCGATGTGGAAGCCATTAAGAGCGTATTGGCCACTTTCTTTGAAGTGTTTCCGAACGGCACGGTTTGGAGTAATCACATCGGAAATAGCGGCTATGATTTGGTCCTTCTCGGTCAAGTCGGTCCGACCAAAATCAATGTTGACGAACTACAACGGCGCCTTGAACGGCCGGATTATTCCGCCGTCATCGCTTCGCTACGCGCCGTCGGATTCCAATCCGCAGTTGATATCCTGGCGACATACCTGGCCCAAGCATCGGACCTCAACCCCTGGTTGGCTGGCGCGCAAATTAATTTGGATAGAAACCTGAGGCTCCAATATCTCGCTGGACTCGAAATGAACTCCCGTGCTTCCGAGCGAATCTACCACTCGCTTTCAGGCTACCGGCGGTTTCCCGAGGCTCTTTTCACAGGATCAGACGGCTACGTACAGCTGCTGAGAGCATTGTTGAAACCCTCAAATTGACCGCTGCGGTTCCATCTGCCTCATCTCTACTTCAGCGCTTCACTACGAATTCAAACATTGACGTATTCGGAAAACATCTATATAGACGACTTATAAGTATTAGTCCTCCTGGCAAAGGTCACTGCGCGCGCTCGGACGAGGAAGTACATAATAAAAACGCATTCTGGGCTGAGCGCGACGCGCTTGGAAGGAGCAGCGTAAAGATGCGCCACATTGTGATCCCCGGCTTTGTACTGCTGGCGGCTGGCCTGGCCTCTGGGTCGGCTGCCTGGGCCCAAAAGCCCGGTCTGGAGGTGCCTCTGATTACTCCAGGACCCGGATGGAAACCGTGCCCGCGCTGCGAAAACGAAGCTCATGTGGCGGAAGACCGAAGAAAAGCGAACGTCGATACACGTCCATTCGATCGGCACGACCTTTCGGGAGTTTGGGGCGACAACGGCGTGCCTCAGGATCCGAAGACCCGTCCGGCATTTACTCCGTACGGAGAGAAGTTATATGAAGAAATGAAGAAAAAAGTGACTCCCAAGGGTGTGGACGACGCCCTGAACGATCCAATTGGAATCTGTGATCCTATCGGCTACCCGCGAGCCTTTGGATACAACTATGGCTTTGAATTCATTCAAGTGCCGAACCGCGTTTTTCAATTCTTTGAGTGGAGCCACACCTGGCGCACCATCTGGGCCGATGGACGCAAACTGCCGCCGGATCCGCCGATTGATCGATTCATGGGTTATGCGGTTGGCAGGTGGGAGGGAGATACATTCGTCGTCGAGTCGAATGGCTACGATGACCGAACGCTTCTTGGGGGCGACGCCGCTCATCCCATCTTTCCGCATACTGCCGAAATGCGGGTGGTGGAACATTACAAGCGGCTCAACTATGGGTTGCTCGAGTTTTCGTTAACCGTCATTGACCCAAAGGTCTTTACAGCACCGTGGACGACCACCGGCAGGATCACACTGCATCCCAATGCCGAAATTAGTGAATATTTTTGCGTGCCCTCTGATTCCATCGATTTCAACAATCGCAACACGATACCAGCATATTGAGTGTTGATGGGTATCCGGGATGCTAGCAGCAACCCGCTGCCGCGTGGCCTAAGGGTTAAAAGCCTGAAAATTGTTCCTGCGGTTTCATTGCTTTGAAAGCGGAGCTAATCATCAAGGCGGCGCTTGAGCGCGACGGCTGGGAAGTGATAACAAGCCCCGAATCGTGAGTTTTTTTTCGTGGCTCTAATCGGTTCCCACCGTTCTTCTTGCCGTCCCGCCGAACACAAATCGTCGGACCTCGCTTTTGACCGGTGTGCAACCAATGTGCACCCGTTTGTGCAACCAGCAGGTGCCAAGTGTTTGAAAAATTTGGGGTGAGCGACGGGATTTGAACCCGCGACCCTCGGTTCCACAGACCGATGCTCTACCAGCTGAGCTACGCTCACCACAGATTGATTGCAAACAGTTTAGCATCGTTTCCTTTAAGCTGCCGACGTTTGCATGTTTGCGATTGAAGGCAGACTAGTGATGATATTCGCATGGAATTGTGGCCGTGCACGGGTATATCGAGCTGCCATTTGGGGCGGCACGAGGAACGGAAGCAGTAGCTGAGCCAGAGGTCGATCGCGAAGAAGAAACAGAAACTCGCAAAACCAACTCCCAAGACAGAAACTTGGGAGTTGGGAATCTTGGTTAGTTAGCCAGCGGATCCGGTCGCATCTGGAACTTCACGAGCTTGCTCGTGGTGCCTTTGCCACCTTCCATGTGGAATGGCGCTCGCGTTGAGATTGGCGTGTAGATGCCCTTGCCCTTCCAGCCGCCGTTCGGATTATCGATGCGTCCGTCCAGGCCTTTCGCGTAGTAGCCCATTGGATACGGCACGCGCAGCGTCATGAACTTGCCGTCCACCAGCACCAGCAATCCCTCGGACAGATTGCCGGTCGCCAGCGCCACGTCCTTGCCGACGCCAAGCATGTCGAAGCGGTCGACGAAGTTGTAGTACGCCGAGTCGGCGCTGCCGTTCTCCACCGCTCCCTTGTAGTTCGGACCCGGGAACGGATAGAGCGTCCAGCCTTCCGGGCACTGCTGTCCCGTCGCGGCGGTCGGGCCGTTGAGCGGGCCCTTGCACTTGCTGCGGTCGAAGCTCGCGTAATGTCCGCTCGAGAGCACCGTCCAGACGACGCCCTTGCTGTCGACGTCCAAGCCGCGAGGCGCGAAGCCTTGCACTGGCGCCTTGGGGTTATTCCACGGGACCTCGTAGTACTCGGCCAGCGCCGTGTCGGGTGGGTGAGATCCGGGGATGAAACGAACAAGCGCGCCCGGCATTCCCAGGACTGTTCCCCAGACTGATCCGTCCGGCGCCGGCGAGACGCCGTAGAATGCTACGTTGATGCGCTTGTCCTTGGTTGGATCCGCGGGTTGACCAGGCTCGGTGTAGGCGTCGCGCTTGCCGTTACCGTTGTAATCGAGAACGAACGCGCTCCAGCCCTGCGCTTTCTTCTCATCGTGCGTCTTGTCCCAGATCTTCGTGTCGAACCAGCCCTCAACGCCGGCAGGCCCGAACGAGGACCAGAGCACATCATTGTCGTCGAAATTGACGTGGCCCCAGGTGTAACAGGTGTCGATGGTCGTCAACTGTTTGGTTTTCGGATCGTAGAGCTCCAGCCCGCGCTGGCCTTGAGGGATGGAGAGCAACTTCGCTGACGGATGATCCGATCCCGCCTGACACCATGCCGACGTCTCGGGCTTGCGGACGCGCGCCGCAGCCCACACGCGACCCTGCTTATCCATGGCGAAGCTGTGGACGGTCGTCTTGCTGTTCCAAATCGCTTCGTCGCCCCAGTACGGCGACGGCCCCGCCGGCGGCTGGTCGCCTGAACTCGGCGTGTCGGGATCGCGGACGATCAGTTTGATCTGGCTCGCCGTGTTCGTCTTCGGATCGACGACCGGCAGGTAGTCGCCGCTTTCTTCGAGCGCTCCGTAGATGGGGCCGTTGGCGTTCACCGTCGGGTTGCGCTTGTCGGTCGAAATATCGTCATGCAGATAGACCTTGGGATCAGCCCAGTCCCACATTGTCACGACGACGTTTCGCTCTTTGCCCTGCGGACGCGAGGGAGCGGCATCCGGCAGCTCTCCCTTGGCAATTCGGTCGGTCCAGTCCGCGTACATCGCTGCTGCGCGCTTGGAGCCGACTTGGTTGAAGCGCGCAGCCATTCCGGCACCCGCCTGGCCTGACTGAATGCGGCGCTCCCAGGCGCCGCTGGAATCGTTGGAGTGATGGAGAATGCTGTCGGGAATCTCGCGCGTGGCCTTGTCTCCCATCTGATGACAGCCGGTGCAGCCGTCCGTGTTTACGATCTCTCGGATCCATTGGCCCTGGCTCTTGATGCTTGCAGCAATACCGTTCCCGCTCGGCCCCGTGCCGGGGAAATCACTCTTGGGCGGCACCTGCAGCAAAGAGAACCAGTACAGCGCGGGATAGTATTCGACTGCAGCCTTCTTGTCCGGCGCCGCGACCGCCTTCAGGTCAACGGTCTGGCCCGGTGTAGCTTTAACCTTCGGCGAATCCACCAGCCCGTAGCCGCGAACAAACAGACTGTAGTTCGCCTTGGGAAGCTCCGGCACCAGGTAGCGCCCCTGATCATCGGTGACGACGATCTTGACGAACTTGGTGGGCAGGTCGGTGGTTTCGGCGATCACCCAGACCCCCGCCTCAGGTCCATTGGGGCTGCTCACTACACCGCCAATGTCGGCATTGCTAACACGGAGAGTTTCGCTCTTCAGTTGGCCCGCGCGCACTCCGCCCAGCGTAGCGGCCAAGAGCACGCCAAGTACGATCACCATTCCCGGATACAAAGCTCTCTTGCTCATAATCTCAGACCTCCTTCCACGGTCGAATCGCGCAACTACTAGATGCCAATCAGCCGGCTCAAGCGTTGGAGTTGCTCGAGATTCTGATCGTCCAGTTAAACGGCACTATCTACACAGACTCCGAAATTGGTGCCTGATGTGATCTGGGTCATTTCTTGGTTTCCGGATCACTCTCCCGCGCCTGCAGGCCGAGGAACAGCTTTCTGCCGTCAGCAAAGGTAACGCTTTTGCCGACTGCACGAGTGGAGAGGTCCTTGGCCTGGTAGCCCTCGACCATGATCTCGGAGCCAGGCGGCAGGGAATCCTTTGTGAACCCGAGTCTGTACAGATTGTTCGGGCTGCCGCCTTCGATCATCCAAGTGACCACCTTGCCATCATCGCCCTTCACGTCCATGTGGATCCAGGAGTGTGGATTGGTCACTTCCCATTTGACGACCGTTCCCTTCAGCTTGAGCGGCCTGCTCTGGTCGAATTCCGCCGCGAACGCGTGATGCGCCCACGCCGGCGCCGCCGTCAGAAGCACGCCAAACAGTACCAGTAGCTTCGTTTTCATCTCTTACTCCTTTCGCTTGAGTCTATCGATTACTTCGCTTCCTTCTTGGCCGCTTGCTCCTCAGCCACGCGAGCGCCGCGGAGGGTATCCGCCAATGGGTAATTCGCCTCATGACACGCGTACTCGTAGAGTTGCCCCTTAATCTTGACGATGGGCAATTCCCCAGACCATGGTTTGGTCCACATTCCCGGATCTTCCACGGTGAACTGGTAGAGGATCGTGTCTTCGTCGGCGCGCGTGAGCCGCTCGATCATATGCAGGTTCTGGGACCCCCGGAACGGGCTCAGGTCGGTGAAATTGGTGGTGTCGATCACCAGCGTATTTCCCTCCCAATGGCCGACCGAGTCGCCATACCACTGGCGGATGGTGTTGGGTATGTGCGGACGGCCGTCAGTGGGGATCATCCGAACGTCGTGGATCTCTTCTGTTTCAATGGCTACGTATCCTCTGCCCTGCACAATCTGTAGATTGCTGTTGTAGGCCGTGGGAAGCAAGGGCGCCACGTTCGGCCGAGCCAGACATCGCGCGCCCAAGGTAAGGTTCTCCGGGCCATCGAACTCGTGTCCTTTGGCCTTGGCCCTTATTTCCGCGAGTCTCGCGCGAGCCTCAGGTGTCAACGGAGGAATCTTCCCATCCGGCCCCACAATGATTGACGTCCGCCGGTTCCAGGCTAATTTAGACTGGCCCCGGTCCAGCCCGAACTGGGAGAAATCGTAATGAACGTCGTCCGCCGGTGCGCCTTCTACACCTGAATGGTTAGCGGGCGGCTGGCCCTCATCCTCAATCTTGGTGAGTCGCTCGCGTTCCTTTTTGGCAAGGGCCTGAAGCTCCGCTTCCGCATAGAACTCCTTCCCGGCAAGCTCCTTGGGCCGTTCCAAAGGCGTCACGGTATTATTGGTCCATACGCCCTGCAGGTCGGGCTGCCCGTCGGCTGTTCGCGGAGGAGTCCAAGTCTTGCGCACGGTGGTCGTCTTGGCGACGGGCGACAAGGCTTGGCCCGCTGCGGACGCCGATGTCAGCAAGACCACTACACCCAACGCCAGAGTGGCCATTGAACCGTAATATCGATAGTTCATGGTTCCTCCAAATTCATCGCATTACTTCGCTTCCTTCTTCGCCGCTTCCTCCTCCTGCACACGGGCTCCGCGGAGTATGGTGGATATCATCGTATTCCCCTCGTGGCAGGCCCACTCGTAGACCGGCCCCTGAGTCTTCGTCATCGGAATCTCCGCGGTCCAAGGTTTGGCCCACGTGGTGGGATCTTCGGCGGTGAATTGGTAAGTGACCGCATCGTCGGCGGTGCGCGTGAAGCGTTCCACCAGGTGCAGTTTCTCCCCGGATCCTCTGAAAGCGGTTCGAGCAGTGAAGTTGGTGGTGTCGATCACCAGCGTACTGCCCTCCCAATGGCCAACCGAGTCTCCTTGCCACTCGCGGATGTTTTGCGGGATATGCGGGCGCCCGTCGGTGGGGATGACGCGAGTGGAGTGGTCAATCTCGTGGAGCAGGGCTACGTATCCCGGCCCCTGCACAATCTGGAGAAGGTTTCCCTCGCCGGCTCCGGGAAGCATGGGGATCATCTCCTGCGCCATCAGGATACAACGCTCTGACAACGGCCGGTTCTCGTAACTGTCGAATTCGTGTCCCTTATTTTTCGCGGCACGTTCGGCGTTTCTCTGTTTGGCCTCTGGCAGCATAGGAGGAACCACGCCCTCCGGTCCCACAATCAGCGACGTGCGTTTGTTGGATGCGAACCTGGCCTTAGTGATGTCAAAACCACCGTACAGACTGATGTCATAACGGAGGGCGTTCTCTCTAGCAGCCCCGAGTTCAGCTTCCTCGCCTACATCGCCTTGCCGGATACGCGTCGACAGCTTGGCAAATTCCTCGTCCGTATAGAACTCTTTGGCGCCCAGCCCTTTAGGCCGTTCCAACGGAGTTACGGTGGCGTTGCCCCATATTCCCTGCAGGTCGGGCTTGCCATCCGGCGTACGCGGCGGTGTCCACGACTTCCCTGCGGGTGTCGCCTTCGCCTTCGCTGGCGCCGCCTTCGTCGCGGGCGACGCGGCCTGTCCGGCGGCGGGCGCCTGCGCAATCAGCAGAACGGCGATCATGGCCGCCAAAGCAGTTGCTGAAGCAAGAGAGCGACAGATCATGGGAGCCTCCTTCTTGCCGATCTAGTTACTGGGCTTCTTACGAAGAGGCCCATACAACAACTCCTCCGCGAATTCCGGGCACTTGTATTCCAGGAGCCGGACATTCTTCTCCACACGGCGATACAGCGGCATGCTGATCTTCCAGGGCCGCGAAAAGACCTTCGGATCCTCGATAGTGGCCTCATAGTTGAGAGTGTCCGCACTTCGTGGAGTGTAGCGCTCCACCACATGCAAGGCGTCACTGTGGAAGTTCCCGGAGCGGTCGAACCAGGTATCTTCCATTTGACTGGTCACATCAACCACCAGCGTTTCGCCTTCCCAGTGCCCGTTGGACCAGCCCATCCAACTATCGGCCGGGGCCTTGGTCGGCGCCCCCATGTTGATGACGCGAACGGCGCCCGCGTACTCATAGGAAATCAGGATGGTGTTCTGAGACTGGACAATTTGAAACGGGTAAGGGAGATACGTGGCGCGTGGCACACCCGGCAAATAACACTTGACCTCCGGGTCCAGTTTCACCCAATTTGCTTGATTCTCCTTTTTTTTCGCGGCCATCGCCGGCAGATACGGGATCTCGCCGCCTTCCACTACGCCCAGCCCGGGCGGCTTTGCGAATACCGCTCCGAGCGAGGGCACCGGCCCTGCTGCGGCTGCCTGGCCTTCGAG
>Ga0137378_10002971_pt1 | contig 14613 bp, 15 predicted proteins | sample SagtaG_21_FD_104813 | JGI IMG/M metagenome (GOLD analysis project Ga0137378, IMG submission 104813) | Vadose zone soil microbial communities from Sagehorn Ranch, Mendocino, California, USA - Sage2_L_60_16 metaG | ecosystem: Environmental > Terrestrial > Soil > Vadose zone | place: USA... | reverse complement strand
TACCCCGCGATGCTGGTGGCCGAGCGCCGCGCCGGCGCCGGCCGTCGCGACCCGGCGGAACCGGTGGTTCGAGCATGAGCGAACGGGTCGAGCTCGTGTGGTACGGGGACGACGGGCCATGGTACGACCATGGGCCCCAGCATCCGCTCCGGCCGGCCAGGGTCATCCTCACCCGTCAGCTCATCCGGGACTACGGGCTCATCGACGGCGAGCGGGTAGCCGAGACGCTCGCCCGCGACGCCACGGACGAGGAGATCGGACTGGTCCACGTGCCCGAGTACATCGAAGCGACGAAGCGTGCCGGTCACGGGGAGGCGGGGGACTGGGGGCGGTTCGGCTACGGGCCTGGCGACAACCCGATCTTCCCCCAGATGCACGAGTCCTCGGCCCGCGTCGTGGGCGCCTCGCTGGTCGCTGCGGAGGCCGTCCACTCGGGCCGGGCAGAGCACGCGTTCAACCCGGCGGGAGGCCTGCACCACGCCATGCCCGCCCGCGCCAGCGGGTTCTGCGTGTACGACGACCCGGCCGTGGCCATCGCGTGGCTGTTGGCCCGCGGCGTGGGCCGCGTGGCCTACGTCGACGTCGACGTGCACCACGGCGACGGGGTCCAGGCGGTCTTCTACCGCGATCCCAGGGTCCTCACGATCTCCCTGCACCAGACGGGACGAACCTTGTTTCCGGGCACGGGCTTCCCGCACGAGTGGGGCGCCGCCGACGCCCAGGGGACGAAGGTGAACGTGCCGCTCCCGCCCTTCACCGGCGACGACCAGTGGCTCCGGGCTTTCCGCGAGATCGTCCCGCCGCTGGTGGAGGCGTGGAAGCCGGAGGTCCTGGTGACCCAGCTCGGCTGCGACACCCACCACACCGACCCCCTGGCCAACCTCCAGCTGACCACGGGCTCCTACCGCCAGGCCGCGGCGGCGTTGCACGACCTGGCCCACCGAGCTGCCGGCGGGCGGTGGGTGGCCACCGGTGGGGGTGGCTACCAGTGGTTCCGGGTGGTGCCCAGGGCCTGGACGACCTACTTCGCCGAGATGGCCGGGGCGACCCTGCCCGACGAGCTTCCCGATGCGTGGATCGAGGAGGCCGAACGCCTGGCCCGAACGGAGGCCCCGACGCGGATGTCCGAGCCCCCCGTGCCCGACCGGGGCGACCCCGAGGCCGTGGCCCGGGTCATCGACGACGTGAAGGGCCGGATCTTCCCGTTCCACAACCTGGTGGGCTAAGCGTTCGGGAGATCACACGCTCGCGCCTCCCAATCCGTCATGCGTGGCGGGACATCGGTCCAGTCCGGCGGCCGCATGCCCGCCGGTTGAGGCACCTGCCCGAGCCATCACACGAGTCCGGGGAGACCTACTCCTGCCCGAGATCTCCAGAGGGGTTCGTCATGCCACGACGACGCCTGTTAGTCGTTCGACTCGTCCATCCTCGTGGGGCGGATGGTTCGCTTGACGGTCTGCTGTAGGCCGAACCGGTACAGGGGCGGGGCGATCAACCGGACGATCTGCATGGCGGCGAGGGTTCGGGGGATCGAAACCTCGGGGGCCTTGCCCTTCCGCACCACCTCCACGACGAGCTCGGCGATGCGTTCGGGCTTCATGACCCTGCGGCCCTTCTCGACGGCGTCGCGGTGGGGGAATCCCTCGGTGGCCACGAGGCCGGGATTGACCGCCGTCACCTTCACGCCCCGCCCGGACAGCTCGTAGTGCAACGCCTCGGAGAACGCCACCACCGCGTGCTTGGTCGACGAGTAGACCGACGAGCCCGGCGTGGCGAACCGGCCGGCGAGGGAGGCGACGTTCACGACGTGGCCCCGGCCCGCGTCGAGCATCATCGGGAGGAACGCCTTCGTCACAGACAGCACGGCGAGGTAGTTGACGGCGACGACGCGTTCGATCTGCTCCCACGAGAGCTCGGGGAAGGGTCCCCCCCCGGGGATCCCGGCGTTGTTCACCAGGATGTCGCACCGCCCGTGGAGCCCCTGGACCCGTTCGGCCAGACGCTGAACCTGCGAACGGTCGGCCACGTCGCACGCCACGGCCGAGGCCCGCCCGCCCCGAGAGGCGATCCCCTCGACGAGCTCCCTCAGTCGATCCTCGCGCCGGGCCGAAGCGACCACGAGGCAGCCCTCGCGGGCCAGCGCCTCCGCCGTCGCCCGGCCGATGCCGGCCGAGGCCCCGGTGACCACCGCGACGGCACCGGCCAGTTCCATCCCGCTCAGTATGGATCGGTTCGCGGACAGAGGGTCGGTGGGACTTGTCTTCCGAGGCCCGGCTATACCAGGGAGTACGCTATCGTGAGGAAGTTGTACGTGCCGTGCCGCGAGGTCCTCTCGGTCGACCCGGCGACGATGGCCGCGGTTCCGTTCGGGTCGATCGCCAGGGTGCCCGTGATGTCGTTCTCGTGGTCAGGATCATCGTAGTAGCGGGTCCACAGCTTCCGCCCGGCACGGTTGTACGCCAGGGTGGTCGCGTCGAGGCCGGTGCTTCCTGTGCTGCCGCCGGTCACCACCACCGTGTTCGAGTCGGGGGCGATGGCCACCGCTCCGGCCTCGTCCTCCGAGACGTACGCGGGCCCGTCGTAGCCCCTGACCCACAGTTGATCGGGCCGATCTGCCGCTGGATCCTCCGCGGGGGCTGAGGCGAACGGTCAAGCCGGCCATGGCGGCGTCCCTCTCTCCTCAGGCGTGTGGACGCGCTCGCGGCGCCAAGGCGGCACGCTCTGTTGGTGCGTCCAGGGACGGTAGGGCCGGTGCCCGACCGTGTCAATTCGGAGTCAATTCGCCGCCCCCGTGGCCGATGCATCAATGAGGCCATGGACGACTCCGCGAACTACTGGGTCCGCCCCGAGGCGAGGATTCCCGTGGGCACCCCGCCCTCCGCACCGCTGCCCGATTTCGGCGGTCGGATCAGCGAGCGGAAGGGGCGGCAGATCGTGCTGCTGGTCCTCCTGGCCCTGTTCCTGTTCGATACGTTCCTGCCGTGGCAACGGGCGTGTGTCGACCTCATCGCCTTCGGTTTCCACCTCGCCGGCTGTCTTTCCGCGAATGCCTGGTCCGACACTGCCGCCCAGGCCGGTCAAGCGGCCGGCGCGTTGGCCATGGGTACGATCGTGGTGGTCGGCCTGCAACTCGGAGGCGTGGGCCTGGGGGAAGGCGGGAGGCTCGTGGCGCGGGTGGGTCTCTACGGGACCGTCGCCGCTGGGAGCCTGAAGTGGCTCCTGGTGATCGGCAAGCTCGCCTCGTTCGGCGCCTGGTTCGGCCTGCTCCTGCTCCTGGCCATCGCCGTCGTGGAGTCGATCGACTGGCTGGCCATCCGTTGACTCGTGCCGTGTCGCGAAGCTACAGCTGAACCAGAGCGGTCGTGGTCTGGCCGCCGTCGATCACCAGGACCGCGCCGGTGATGAACGACGCGGCCGGAGAGCACAGGAAGGCCGCCGCGGCGGCCACGTCCGACGGCTGGCCCCACCGGCCCAGGGGGATCGAGGCCAGGGCCTGGTCGTAGAACTGGGGGAACTGCCTGGCCTGTTCGTTCATGTCGGTCTCGACCCATCCCGGCGCCACCGCGTTCACCCGGATGCCGCTGGGGGCCCACTCGCGGGCCGCCGTCTTGGTCAGGTTGATCAGCGCGGCCTTCGCCGTCGAGTAGTACGACAGCCCCGGGCTGGCGATGAACCCGGCCACCGAGGCCACGTTCAGGATGCACCCACCGCCACGCTGAAGCATCACCGGGGCCACGGCCTTGGTGCAGTACAGCGCCCCCATGAAGTTCAGCCGGAAGTACTTCTCGAACCCGGACTCCCGGACCTGCTCCAGGGTCGACATGAACGGCGCGGCCCCGGCGTTGTTCACCAGGAGGTCGACCGTCCCGAACGCCTCGACGGTTCGGTCCACCAGGGTCTGCACCGCGGCCTGGTCGGTCACGTCGGTGGGCACAGCCAGGGCCCTGCCGCCAGCGGCTTCGATCTCCTTGGCCGTCCGGGCCAGGTCCTCCTCGCCCCTCGCGGCCAGCGCCACCGATGCGCCGGCCTCCGCCAGGGCCAGGGCGATGGCCCGGCCGATGCCCTTGCTCCCGCCGGTCACAACGGCGGCCTTCCCGTCGAGCGACAGATCGAGCATGGACTCCCTCTGGGCCGGCCCTTCCGACGGCCTAAGGAAAGCACAAAGCCCGGCTACACTGCGCTGCAGTGGCTGCCGGCCGCGCGCGAAGGGTCCTGAGGCTCGCCCACCTCCTGCTCGTCCCGGCCATCTTCGCCGGCGTGTTCGCGGGGGTCCTGCCGCACATCGCGGACCTCGACGACGTGTGGCGGGTCATCCGCGGCATGACCGGACCCGAGGTCGGCCTCCTCGCCGCGCTGACCGCGTGGAACGTGGCCACGTACTGGCCGGTTCTGTTGGCCGGGATGCCGGGGCTCTCGTGGACCCAGGCCATCCTGGTGAATCAGTCCTCCACGACGGTGGCCATGACCGTGCCCGGCGGCGGGATCCTCGCGGTCGGTGTGTCCTACAGAATGTATCGGTCCTGGGGGTTCGGCCCGACGGAGGTCGCGCTGTCCGCGATCTCGACCGGCATCGCGAACTCCGTGGTCAAACTGACCCTCCCTCTGGCGGCGGTGGCGCTCGTCGCCGCGGAGGGTCGAGACGCGGGCGACCTGCTCTCGAGCGCCCTGGTCAGTGTGGCCGTCCTGGCGGCGGCCTCGGTCCTCACCGCGCTGGTCCTGCGGAAGCCTCGCACAGCTCGGGCCCTCGGGTCGCTGTTCGACCGGGTGACCGGGATGGGGCGCCGGGACCGGGACCGGACGTGGGGCGAGACCGCCGACCGCTTCCGGGCGCACCTCCTGACGTTTCTGCGACAGCGCTGGGCGGCGCTGGCTCTCACGACCATCGTCAGCCAGGTCTCGGTCTACGCGGTGCTCCTGGCGAGCCTTCGGGTCGCCGGGGTCTCGGATGCCCGGGTGGGGTGGGCGGAGGCGCTGGCCGTGTTCGCGGTGGTTCGCCTGGCCTCGGCCGTGCCGATCATGCCCGGAAACGTCGCCCTGGCCGAGCTCGAGTACGTGGGCGGACTGGTGCTGGCCGGGGGTGGCCGGACCGAGGTGGTGGCGGCGGTGCTGGTGTTTCGGTTCCTGACCTTCTTCCTACAGATCCCCCTGGGCGGCTTCACCTACCTGGCGTGGCGCCGCGGGCTCGGGTCGCCACACCGGGCGCGCCAGCAGCAGGACGAACCGGATCAGCACCGTGGAGCCCCAGGCGAGGGCGGCCGTGGCAAGGGCCAGCTCGGGCCGGGCCGCCAGGGCGAACACGGCGATCAGGAGGAGGCGGCCGTCCCGGCCGCCCAGCAGTAGCCCCAGCCGACGCTCGGCCGGAGCGGGCCGTTCCAGCGCCGGGATGGCCGGCCAGGTCCTCTTGGCCGTGAGCGCGATCAGCGCCCATCCGGCCATGGACATCCCGATGATGAGCACGCGGAACCCCTTCGAGGGGTTGTTCCACTGCCACAAGGAGAGGCCGGCCACGATGGCCGCATCGACCATGCGGTCGAAGACGGTGTCGAGCCACGCTCCCCGGGTCGAGACGCGCCGACGGAGCCGGGCCGTCTCCCCGTCCGTGCCGTCCAGCACGGAAGTCGCCTGGACGAGAAGCCCTCCCACCACGGCGCGGCTCGCCGAGAGCGACCACGCGGCCCACAGCCCGGTCAGCAACACCAGCACCGACAGCATCCCCGGCGGGACCCTCACCGGGGCCAGGGCCATGGTCAGGCGGGTGGAGATGGGCCGGTTGAGGTGGCGGGACACCGGCCCGTCGGTGTCCTTCCCCAGCGATCGCCGGACCAGGTTCCTCGCCGCCACCAGGTCCTGCGGGGTGTCTACGTCCTGCCACCACCGCGGCGCCTCGAGCGTCACGGCCCGCACGGGGCGCGCCGTGGCCACCCGGGAGATCGCCCCGGCCAGCGAGTGGTCGCCCTCGGCGGCGGCCGTTCGATATCCGTCGAACACCGTTCGATCCAGGACGAACGCCCCGCAGTCGATGCCCGGCTCCACGAGCTGCTTGCCGAAGCCGAACGCCCGGCCACCCTCCACCCGGACCCGGGTGCCCTCGTCCCACGCCGTGGAGACGGGGTCGGGGTCCACCAGCACGGCCGGCTCGCCCGCCCCCAGGAGCTCGTGGAGCGAGCCCTCGGCGAACACGTGGTCGGCGCACGTCACGGCGAACAGCGGGGCCGCGCCCACGGCCGGCTCCGCCGCCGCCAGCGACGCGCCGTTGCCCAGCTCCCAATGTTCGGACCGGACCACCCGAACCCCGGGGAGTCCGCCCACGGCCGCCGAGACCGCGTCGGCGTCGTGCCCGACGACCACCACCACCACGGTGACGCCGCCGTCCCGGAGCGAACGGACGGCCCGCTCGACGAGGGTGGTGCCCCCGACGCGAAGCAGGGCCTTGGAGGTGCCCCCGGTGACCTTCGCCAGCCGCTCGGACCGGCCCGCGGCCAGAACGACGCCGACGGGCGGGGGCGGGCTGGACGGCTCGGCAGAGCGCGCCGCCGGTTCCATCCCCCAACTGCGTTGGCGGCTGTCCGCCATCGGCCGAAGGATAGCCGGACCGGTCGCTCGGGGTCCACCAACGCCGCCCCCCGTAGAATCGCCTTTCGAAATGCGCGACGAGACGCTCATGCGTGGCGAACGGTGGCGGCCGAGCGCCCATTCGAAGGAGGAGCTGGCCCGGGCCCTGCTGGCCGGGGGGATCGCCGGGCCGGTGACCTCGCACGACCGGATGAACGTCCGCTGGAAGGTTGGCAACCTGGTGCGAGGCGACGAGGAGGCCCGGTTCGGCCTGTCCCGGCTCGAGGGGTACTCGCAGGAGGAGGTCCTGGCCATGATGGGGGCCGAGGCCGGGTTCGACCCCGACCCGGCGCTTCGGTTCGACGCCGTGCCCATCGACCCTTATCGAGTGCTGGCGTCCCTGGAGGCGGCCGGACGGCGGCTGGCCCGGGGGGCCGAACGAGGGGAGCGGTTGGTCGCGGCCACCGGGCACCCCATGGGGCTGCGGGAGCTGTACTCGGCCGTGGGAGAGCTGTTCGAGAGCAACGGAGGGAAGCTGCTTCAGCCGGCCGAGGGGGTTCGGTGGCGCGAGTCGGGACGGCACCGGGAGCTCCGATTCACCGGCGGTGTGGGCGTGGTCCTCGACGGCTCGGTCGCCATCCACACCCACCGCCCCGACGCCATGGAGCACGTGCTCGACGAGGCCGCGCCCGACCTGGTCCTCGGGGACCACGGCCTGGCCGGGGCGGCCATCGAGGCGGGGATCGACACGATCGGGGTGGCCGACATCAACGATCCCGCCCTCGTCGTGGCCAAGCGGCAGGGCCGAACGAGGGTGGTCGTCGTCATGGACGACAACGTTCGGCCCGGCGACTACTGGCCCTGCTTCCAGGCGATCGCCGCGCAGTTCGCGTAGAGGGGTCCCGGCCCGCTCCGCCGAGGACGACCGGCGGGCGGCCGGGGCGGCGGATGAGGTGACGAAGGCCGAAGGGAGCGGTGTGGACGGCTACGACGTGGTGGTCGAGCGGATCGCCTCGTCGGCCCGCGTGGTCATGCTGGTCGGCGGGCTGGACACGGGCAAGACCACGCTCGGCCGGACCATCGCCCGGGCGGCCATCGAATCCGGCCGTCGAGCGGCCTACCTCGACGCCGACGTGGGCCAGAAGGCGGTGGGCCCGCCCACCGCGGTGACCCTTCGGCTGCTGGAGTCCGTGGAGGACCTCACCCCCGAGGCCATGGATCGGATGGACGCGCTGCACTTCGTCGGGGCCACCTCGCCCCAGGGGCAGTTGCTCCCGCTGGTGGTGGGGGCGGGCCGGCTGCTGGCCCGGGCGCAGGACGAGGGTGCCCAGATGGTGATCGTGGACACGAGCGGGCTGGTGTCGGGCGTGTACGGGCAGATCCTGAAGTACCACAAGATCGAGCTGCTCAGCCCAGACGTCGTGGTGGGGCTGCAGCGGGGCGAGGAGCTGGAGCCGCTCCTGGGGATCATCCAGCGGTTCTTCTCCTCGGAGGTGGTGGTGCTGCCGGTGCATCCCGACGCCGTGCCGACCTCGGTGGACGAGCGGGCCCACAACCGCGAGATGCGCCTTCGGGGGTATTTCGCCGAAGAGGGGCTCATGCGGTGGCGGGTCAAGCCGACCGTGTTCATGCCGGCGCTTCCGGCGCTGTTCGACTACCGGCAGCTCGACCGCATCCTGGTCGGCCTGGTCGACGGCGACGGGTCCTACACCGGCCTGGGCTACCTCGAGTACACGGTCGAGGACGACGTGCTCCGGCTGATCTCCCCGGTGGACGAGGCCCCCAAGGCCCTGAAGCTGGGATCCGTTCGGCTGGACGAGACCTTCCGGGTCCGAAGGGTCGACCTGCGGAACCTGTTCGGAACCGACTAGACTCTTTCGGCCCGCTGTGCCCGGAGTTCGATCCGATAACGAAAGGGAGACCGCTTGCCCTCGGTCGTCAAGAAACGCCGCAAGAAGATGCGGAAGAAGAAGCACAAGAAGCTTCTGAAGAAGACCCGCTGGGAGCGCCGGCAGAAGTAGGTCCTGATCTCGCTCCTCGGCGGCCTGAGCAGACCACCCCGATCCCAAGGAGGGTCCGTGCCCGGGAGGCCCATCGTGTTCATCTCCGACTTCGGGCTCGAGGACGAGTTCGTGGGGATCTGCCACGGCGTGATCGCCCAGGTCTCGCCCGACAGCACGGTGATCGACCTCACCCACGGAGTTCCCGCCCACGACGTGCTCCGGGCGGCGGTGGTCCTGGCCGAATCCATCCCGTTCATGCCCGAGGACGCCGTGTTCCTGGCGGTGGTCGATCCGGGGGTGGGAACGAACCGAAGGGCCGTGGCCCTGGAGTGTGGGGGCGGCGCGGTCCTGGTCGGACCGGACAACGGCGTCCTCTCGCAGGCCTGGGCCGCGCTGGGGGGCGTGGCTCGGGCCGTGGAGATCGTCTCCGAGCGCGTGCTGCTGCCCGCGGCGTCCCGAACCTTCCACGGCCGGGACGTGTTCGCCCCCGCGGCGGCCCACGTGGCCGCGGGGACGGCCCTGGACGATCTCGGCCCCTCCATCGACGGGGGTGGGCTGACGGAGGTGGCCCTGCACGAACCGGTGGCGAGCGACGGCCGGCTGCAGGCCGAGGTCCTGGCGGTGGACCGGTTCGGCAACGTGCAGCTCAACGTGCGGGACGAGCACCTGCTGCAGGCCGCCCTGACCGACGAGGTGCTGCTCCAGGTTCGAACGGTCTGGCAGGCGGTGACGGTGCGGCGGGCCTCCACGTTCGGAGACGTGGCTTCGGGCGAGTTCGCCGCGCTGATCGACTCCCGGGGCTGGCTGGCGGTGGTTCGAAACGGCGGGAGCGCCGCGGCGGCGCTCCGGCTGGAGCTGGGGAACCCGGTCGTGGTGGAGGTGCCCGACCGCCCCGCGGGCTGATGCCCGCCCGGCCGTTTCGGCTCCCGGCGTCTGCGGTAGGCTCGGGTCATGGCCCAGAGCGGGAAGCGCGTCATGATCACCGGCGTCTCCCGGCATCTCGGGGGGAAGCTGGCCCAGCGCCTGGAGGCCGACCCCGAGGTCGACTACATCGTCGGGGTTGACCTGGAGGAGCCCGAGGTCGACCTCGAACGCACCGAGTTCGTCCACGCCGACATCCGCAACCCCCTGATCGCGAAGACCATCCAGACAACCGAGGTCGACACGCTGGTCCATCTCTCGATCATCTCCACCCCCACGCGGGTGGGCGGGCGGAGCGCCATGAAGGAGATCAACGTGATCGGCTCGCTGCAACTGTTCGCGGCGTGCCAGAAGTCCCCGGCCCTGAAGAAGGTGGTGATGAAGTCCTCCACCGCGGTGTACGGGGCCAGCCCGAGAGACCCCGCCCTGTTCACCGAGAGCCTCTCGGCCAGCGGCGAGATCCGCCACGGCTACGCCAAGGACTCCATCGAGGTCGAACAGTCCGCTCGCGACTTCGGGCGGCGCCGGCCCGACGTCGGCCTGACGATCCTGCGGTTCGCCAACGTCATCGGCTCGGAGATCGAGACCACGCTGACGCGGTACTTCTCGCTTCCGCTGGTCCCCTCACCGATCGGGTACGACCCGCGGCTGCAGTTCGTCCACGAGGAGGACGCCGAGGAGGTCCTGTACCGGGCCACTCGCGAGGACCACCGAGGGATCTTCAACGTTGCCGCCGACGGGGTGGTGCTGCTGTCGCAGGCCATCAGGATCTGCGGGAAGCTCCCGCTGAAGGTGCCGCTCCCCCTGGCCTCGCCCGTGGCCAACGTGGTCAGGCGGCTGGGGCTGGTGGACTTCCCGAGCGACCAGATCCCGTTCCTGGTGTACGGGCGGGTGGCGGACAACTCCAGGCTCAAGGAGGTGTTCGGGTTCGCCCCCCGCTACACCACCCGGGAGGCCCTCGAGGAGTTCGTGCGGGGACACCGGTCGCGGCGGTTCGTCACCCGGGAAACCGCCGAGGCATGGGAGCAGGAGGTCTACGACTTCCTCCGGCGGGCTCGGGGAGGGCGGGCGGGGGGAGCGGTCCGGTGAGCGCGATGGCGCAGGTCATCCCGATCGAACGGGCCAGACGCGAGCCCGATCGCTGCCGGGCCCTGACCGCCGCCGGCAGGCCGTGCCGGAACAAGGCCGGCTTGTCGGGGTTCTGCCGGGTCCACCAACCCCCTGTGGCTCCGGAACACATCGGGCCGTTCGACGCCGAGGGCGTCCGGGAGGTCCTGAACTTCGTGACCCGCCGATTGACCGGGGAATACTGGGTGGACGACTTCGGGTTCGACCCCGAGCTCCCCGAGCGGGTCTTCCTGCCGCTGGTGCAGGGCCTGTATCGAAGGTACTGGCGGGCCGAATGGATCGGCCTCCCGAACGTGCCGTCGCGCGGCCCGGCGCTGCTGGTGTCGAATCACGCCGGAACCGTGCCCGTCGACGCCGTCGTCATGAAGTTCGGCGTGCTGGGGGAGCACCCGGCGCACCGGCACGTCCGGCTGCTGGCGGCGGACCTGGCGTTCCGCAGCCCCATCGTGGGGCCGATGGCTCGAAAGATGGGAAGCACCCTGGCCTGCGAGGAGGACGCCCGCCGGCTGCTCCAGGCGGGCCAGCTGGTCGGCGTCATGCCCGAGGGCTACAAGGGCGTGGGCAAGGGGTGGAAGAACCGCTACCGGCTCCAGCGGTTCGGCCGGGGCGGGTTCGTCGAGGTGGCGCTGCGCGAGCAGGTGCCCATCGTGCCGGTGGCCATCGTGGGATCGGAGGAGATCTATCCGATGGTCGGCAACGCCAAGCTGCTGGCGCAATTGGCCGGCTTCCCCTATTTCCCGATCACCCCGTTCTTCCCATGGCTCGGGCCGCTGGGGCTGGTTCCGCTGCCGTCGAAATGGATCGTGGAGTTCGGCGAGCCGATCCCGACCGACGACTACGGGCCCGACGCGTGGCAGGACGCCATGCTGCTGTTCGAGCTGACCGACCGGATCAGGGACACCATCCAGCAGATGCTGTACCGGAACCTCATGAAGCGCCGCAACGCGTTCCTGTAGCCGACTCTGTGCAGCCGTATTTTGACCTCTGTCGATCGAGGTTCGAGAATGCCCCCGTCCCCGAGCCCAAGGAGGCCGGTCCATGGCAGAGCGTCTCGGTTCGTTCCTGCGCTGGTCGACGGCGCTGGCGACGGTGGTTGCCGGGTTGGCCTTCGCGGGGACCCCTCCGGCGAGTGCACAGGCCTCGAGCATCGGCATCAACTTCGACAATCACGGCGCGCCCTGCGACTTCATCGATACGCACGCGCTGCACAGCCAGTACGCGGCCCAGGGGGTCCTGTTCGCCGGGCCTGGCCCGGGCCTGGCCAACGGCGGCGGGGTGCTGAACGAGTGCGGGAACTTCGGGGTGACCGGCTTCAGCGCGCCGAACTTCCTCGCGTTCAACAGCGGGGCTCCTTTCGCGGACGGCGGGCTTCCCGAGCCACCCGAGACGATCGCCTTCACCAGCGGGCCCGTGTCTCACGTACAGATCAATGCGGGGTCGGCCGAGGGTGGCAACATCACGCTGAACGCCTACAACACGAGCCATCAGCTCCTGGCGTCGAGCCACATCACGATGACCAGCGCGCTGGCGACCCTGAGCGTCGATGCGAGCGGCATCGACGGTGTGAAGATCGTGACCTCGGCCTCGATCTTCGTCCTGGACGACCTCCAGGCGAGCTGAGGCGAACTGAGGCAGGACTAGGGCGAGGCCGAGGGTGCGGGCGACCGAACGCACCCCGGGACGTTCGGGCCGCAGTAGCGAACAGGCTTGTGTCCGGCCCGGTACTGGAAGTACGCCGCCATCCCCAGCAGGGTGAACAGCACCAGCAGCGTGATCAGGGTGAACCGGCGCACGGTTCGAAGCCTAGCAAGCCCCTGACGATGCTCAGGCCTGGCGGGTGCGGGCCCGAGCTCGCCGGGGGGCTCGCTGCGGAGCGGGAGGCGTGAACGACGCCTCGCAGAAGTCCTTGTTTCGAACCAGCACCTCGTGGAGGGCCTCGGGGTCCCGCAGATAGGGGCGAAGGTCCAGCTCGATGGACACCGCGCCCGCGAAGGCGTCAGCCGCCAGGTCCTCCAGGAACCCCGACAGCGGCAGGACCCCCTCCTGGTAGACCGGCAGGTGCGAGTCCCAGCCCCGGCCGGCGTTCTGCGACAGGTGGACGTGCTGGAGCTTGTCCCGGAACCGCCCGTAGAACTGGCGGACGTCGTGGCCGGCCACGGCGGCGTGCGAGGTGTCCAGGACGAGGAACGGCACCGATTCGAGCTCGTCGAGATCCTGGCCCGCGTGGAACGTCAGCCCGCGCTCGGCGGAGAGCTTCACCGGGAACATGTTCTCCACGGCCACGGTGACGCCGGTGCGGGCCGAGAACTCCGCGAGGCTCGACTCGATCCACCTTCGATACCGCATCTGCCACCGATACGGCGGGTGCACCACCACCAGCGAGGCTCCCACCTCCTCGGCCAGGTGCACCGCCCGGTAGATCTTCCCGACCGGTTCGGAGCCCCACACGCCCCGCGTCACCAGCAGGAAGGGCGCGTGGATGGCCTCCACCGCCAGGCCGAACTCCTCGGCCAGCTCGGCCAGCAGGTGGGGCTCCTGGGTGTGGGGGTCCTGCGTGACCATGACCTCCACGGCCTCGAAGCCGGCCGCCGAGATGTGCCGGAAGGCCTCCTTGAGAGGCTGGCGGAACCACGGCGCCGTCGAGAACAACAGGCGTGGGCGGGGAAGCGTTCGGCCGGTCACAGCCGAGCCATTGTACGGACGGGCCGGTTTCGGCACTCCGCCGGGCGTGTGAAGTTCGGGTGAACCTTCGGCCCGCGCACGGATCCGTGCGAAGGCTCGGTATCCTTCTCGGGCCGTGACCGAGCAGGACAACGCGCCCGCCTGGACGGGGCGCCCCGGCGCCTACGAAGTGTGGTTCCTGACCTGCACCGACCCGGCCAGCGGGCAGGGCTTCTGGATCCGTTCGACCCTCACCGCGCCGAAGCACGGCTCTCCGTACGGCGCGGTGTGGTTCGCCAGGTTCGAACCGGCCGACCCCGCGGGAACGTTCGGCCTCCACCGGCGCTGGCCGCTGGAGGCCGTGAAGATCGGGCCGGAGGGGTTCGACGTCACGATCGGCGACTCGCGGTTCCGGTCCGGACAGCTCGAAGGATCGCTCCAGGGCGACGGCCACGCCGCCGGGTGGGACCTCGAGTTCACCACAGGCGAACCGACCTATCGGCTGCTGCCCGACCTCATGTACCGGGGCGGCCTGGCGCCGACCAAGCCCTTCTCGCCGAACGTGGACTCGCGGTTGACCGGGACGGTCGAGGTCGACGGGCACCGGCTGGAGCTGTCCCGGGTTCCCGTCCAACAGGGACACCTGATCGGTCGGGAGCACGCCCAGCGGTGGGCGTGGGCGCACTGTTCGTCGTTCGACGCCCTCGACGGAGACGGGGAGGGCACCGTGGTGCACGCCCTCACCGCGCAGGGTCGCCGGGGACCTCTCTCCACGCCGTTCCTCACCAGCGTGGGTATCAGGTGGCAGGGCCGGTGGATCCGGCTGGCGAAGGTCAGCCGGCACCGCGACTTCGACCTCGGGATCTGGCGGGTCAACCTGAGCGACCGGCACTTCCGGCTCACCGGACGGTTCGAGGCGCCCACCGGGGCCCTGCTTCGCACGAGGTACGAGGACCCGCAGGGTTCGGAGCGGTGGTGCCACAACTCCGAGGTGGCCTCGTGCCGGCTGGTGCTGTTCGAACGCCGCACCGGCGGGTTCGAGGAGGTGGCCCTGCTGGAGTCGCGCGGATCGACCCACGCCGAGTTCGCCGGCCGGACCCCCGCCCGCTCGGTGCTCCGTAAGCACGTGGAGGTCGAGGGCGGGGGAGCCCGAAGGTGAACCTGGCGGACCTGGTACGGGACGCGGCCGAGGACTTCCCGGCCAAGGAGGCCCTGGTGTTCCGGGGCCGTTCGACCACGTTCACCGAGCTGGACGAACGGGTCGACCTGACCGCGGCGGCCCTGGCCGGCCTCGGCGTGGGCAGGGGCGACCGGGTGGCCCTGCTGGCCGGCAACATCCCGGAGTTCG
>Ga0137378_10002960_pt1 | contig 14640 bp, 15 predicted proteins | sample SagtaG_21_FD_104813 | JGI IMG/M metagenome (GOLD analysis project Ga0137378, IMG submission 104813) | Vadose zone soil microbial communities from Sagehorn Ranch, Mendocino, California, USA - Sage2_L_60_16 metaG | ecosystem: Environmental > Terrestrial > Soil > Vadose zone | place: USA... | reverse complement strand
TTCGGAGGTGAGTATGCCAGAAAAAGAAACGATCGAGCGAGCTCGTGAGGACGCGCGCGAGGGAAAGTCCCCCAGCACTCAGGCGGGTGAATTCGTGCGAGAGGAAATGCACCACGTGCGGGAAGGCAAACATGGTGCGGCTTCCACCAAACAGGCAATCGCGATCGGCCTCTCGAAAGCCCGGCGCGCGGGTGTGAAGCTGCAGGCGCCGCGTAAGGGGAAAACATCAGGGCAAGTAAGAAGGCAGGCCGATCGCGATTACCGCAAGGGACAGAGCGATCCCGGTCACAAGCCGTCGGCCACCCGCTCCCACGCAACCCGTGAGGCTCTTAAAAAGGAAGGTCACAGTGCGGCTTCACACCGCTCCCTGTCAAGGCAAGCCCGGGCTGCGGCGAAGAAGCGCAGTGCGGCGGCACGCCACAACTCAGCCGTGAAAGCAAGCCGGACGAGAAAAAAATGAGGGGCTGAAATTCTAATGGAAGCAGCGAGGATTCTCCCATGATTCGAAAACTCAAGTCTGGCCAATACCGTTTGTACTCGCGCAAGAAGAACGCGAAAACCGGGAAGCGACGGAATCTTGGAACGTTTACCACGAGACATGCTGCGGAAGCGCATGAGAGAGCGGTTCAATATTTCAAGCATCACTAAGAGGGCAGAGTCGGATGCGGCGGCCAGCAAGAACTGGTTAGGCGTCGGACTTATGCATTGGACTTATACGTCAAAAACTCGATAAGCAGCGGACGGTTGTTGGGCTTGCAACAAGGTAATGGCCACGTTGTAAACGGGGCTTCCTCCAATCGTCTTCCCTTCCAACTTTCCATGATGCGCGTGGCCGTGCAATACCAGATCCGCGCCATGGCGATCCACAACTTCCGCCAGACGCGTAGTGCCCATGAAGGGGAAGATTTCGGCTGCTTCGCCCTGAACCGTGCCTGGAATGGGTGAATAGTGGACTACGACGACGCGCTTGGGCGTGCGGAGTTGTGCCATGGCGCGCTCCAACTTCAAAGCCTCATCGATTGAAGCCTGCACAAATTGTTTGATCTCGGGTTCGCCAAAAGCGGTGAGCATGCCGCGCCCAAAGCCTCCGACGAAGCCCTTGGTGCCGGCGAATCCAACTCCGTCGCGCTCATAGGCAGTTCCGTCCAGCACCTTAAGTCCGGCGGTCGCCATCATGCGTATTAACTCCGTCTGCTTTCCGCTTTCATAATCGTGGTTTCCAAGAACCGCAACCGTAGGAACGCGGGAACGAACCACGACATTCAGCAGCGGTTCCATCTCATCGGGCTGACCATAATTCGTCAGGTCTCCAGCCAAGACCAGAATGTCGGCTTCCTCCCGTACGCGGCTCAACTGATCGTGTAATGCGCCGTGACGCGATGCCGAGAAGTGCAGGTCGGCAGTGGCTGCGATTCTCATAGCATTTCGCGCATCGTCGGCAGGTTTTTCAGACGGCGGTCGCGGTATTCTTCCACCACATTCTCGAGACCCCACTCATTGACGTCGATGGCGAACTGTTTGTCGTCGACCAGGCTGCCCCGAAAGTTCGCAGCGGGATCCGAACGGGAAACGGCATCCTGAAAGCGTGACACAAGGTCTCGCCATAACTCACTTGGAACATATCCCGTCTGGGCCGGATACACATAGCGGAACAGCACGAGCGCCCAAAAGAGAAGTTCCCAATGTTCCCCCACTAACCGTAGAACGCGCTGCCAGTCGAGCGTTCCTCGCGTTCCATAAATCACGTGCGCAATGTCAGCACCGTCGAAACGCTCGCGGCGAGCGATAAACAGCTTGGAGCCAACCAGTTCTTCCGCAGCCAACACTCTGGTCTGCACGCTGTGAATCAGTGCGGGCCGGGCACGTTTGATCCAGCGATCGTCCACAACGATGGCGGCATTACTCATGCCGGTGATGAGATCGACATAGAACGCATCCCGATGCGCCTTGAACAACCAGACTGGATCACGAACTTCACACTGGAAGCCATCTTCGCGAAGGTGGTGAAGAGCGAGAACGGCATTCTCGGGCGTCAGGAAGATATCGAGGTCCTTGGTGTCTCGACAAATGCCGGTGTGCTCTCGCAGGGCAAAAGCTCCCGCTACGGCGTAGGAAATCCTCTTCTGTTCCAGCAGGGTGAGGACTTCGCGAAACAGAGTCTCCTGCTTCTCGGGAATGTCTAGCGGTCCCGACGACGTCTCCGGTACAACGTTCGGCCGTGGTGCCTCGCGCATGAGACCTCGGATGTGAAACTAGTGTCGACAGCTGTCATTGCCCAAGAGCGTGCCTTACTGCTGTGTATCAACCTTGTTTCCGTTTCCGTGCGCACACGAATCCTCAAATCGCACGAGAACAACGCTAATTGGCAGCCAATAGAAACACTATCCGGTATAGCCTGTAAATCCGGCTGAGTCGGCATGTACGCAGGGCCTTCGAGGGTTCCGCGAGAATCCGCAGGGGATAGTCGACACGTCGTGTATTAATTTCGGTAGTAGGTCCCGTGGTGCAAGAGGGTTTCCACCGCGTCGATGACGCGGCTAACGTCATTCTTGTCGCACGCTCCGCGTATTCCGATCCTCATGGCTTGGTATTGGAGTTGGGGAGACATGTGGAGGGTCACCATGAGAATCGGAATTTCCGGTGACCGGCGCCTGATTTCTCTTGCGGCGTCCAGGCCGTTCATTTCCGGCATTTGGAAATCAAGCACGATTACATCCGGAAGGGATTGCTGGGCTTTTTCTATCGCTTCTCGACCGTTTGCGGCCTCAGAGCACACGCGCCACTGCTCTCGTTGTTCCAGCAGCATGCGCAGGCAACGGCGCATGAGTTGGCTGTCGTCCACCACGAGGATGCGGACGGGAGAGGTTTTCGAGCTGGCGTCCAGAAGGGCCATAGTTCAAGGTATGAAATGAGCCGATTGATGTCTATACTCCGCATCGCGTAGTCTCTTGTGTTTTTTCAGCACTTCAATGTAGCTCGTTTTCCGAACCCACGGTTGAACTCCAATGTACTAGTGGCCGCTGAAGAACTCCGTCATATCAGCAGCGGTGGCGGCCATACCCGGGAAGTTGTTGACTCCAGAGCTGGCAAGGATGAGTCGTAGAGTGCTTTGATGCTGGTAGAGGGTCAGTGACTGAAATCCCTTCTTGACCTTGGAGCCGATCAAGAGTGTGGCGACTTGTCCGCCGCCGTGGTTGAGGTCTGCCTGATTTCCTTCATCGAAGGTAATAATCAGCAGGCCGCCATTCTGGAACGCAGAACTCGCGATCAGCGGCGCGATATTAGTTTGCAGCCAGGCGTCAGCTTGGGCAAGACTGCCGGTGTGGGCGTCGTCCATAATGTTGGGCGCGATGAAAGAATATTGAGGCAGCGTGTTATTGGCGAGGTCGGCCGCGAATTGTGTGAAGGGCACTATATTCGCAGCCTGAGAGCTATCATTTTGAACGTCGGATAAATACGTAAACGGGTTGTGACGCTGGACGTAAAGGCCGATGTCGCTACCTACATAGCCGGGCAAGGGAAGAGACTCGGCGTAGGCCTTCCAGGTCTTGCCCGCCTTCACCAGTTCGCGGACGACATTGTCATCGCTGATCGTTCCAGCGAAATTGTCATCAAAAGTTTCCGTTAGTCCGGTGGTAAGCAGCAGGTAGTTCGGAAGAGATGGGTGCGCGTCAGCGAAATACTGCGCAGCGAGACCGTATTGCGGGGCCAGGCTGTTAATGTAAGGCATGGACGCATTGCCGATCACCTCTGAGTAGCTGTGATTTTCCTCAACTACTAAAACAACGTGGCTGAACGTGGGTTGGCCGGCTGGAACCGGTGTCTGAACCTGTACAGATCCGCCGCCGCACGCGAGTTGCAATGCGGCCAAGACGCACAGAGCGAACAATGCGAGGAAGGTTCTCGGTAAGCGCAGGGATCCGAGCCGCAATGACATCGAGCTCCTTTATGAGAGCTTGGATGTCCAGGCCAAATCAAATGTTTGCAACAAATACGAGGGCTACATTATTTGTCATTTGTCCTGCTGCTCCTGCACCTTTGGCTTAATCAAGTCCAATCCAAACTGAGGATGTTCATAGGTTCCGGTAATATGCACAGGCACGACCTCTCCTTTCTTCTTTTTCTTGAAGAACGGGTCTATGGCCTTCAGCAGCAGCGCTTTCACGCCGGAAGCCGTCTTTGAAATCTTCGTGTCCACGCGCATCCGTCCATGCAAATCGACCTTGTGATTCAGAATGTTGTACTTGCCATACATGCTCGCCGCAGCGCCAGGGATGCCGAAGGAAAGTTCGGAGAATGTGGCGATTCCGCCTTCAAGCACGACTCGCCCCTTCAGATCAGTGAGTACGGTTTCGGGATCCTCTTTGCTCTCGCCTCGCGCTCCTGCGCTCAATTCGTTCACATTCTTCTGCGTTTCCGGCTTCGAGAAAGTGCCTTCGTCGATACCAAAGGTTCCCTGCAGCTTCACCTTATCGAGGAATGGTTCTTTTCCCGGCGGAATTTCTGCTCTGGCCTTGAATGCGACCGCTCCCGACATTGGTGCGCGACGATCCTTGACAAACAAGCCGAGGATGTCTTCGATTCGTCCCTGCCGGGCCGTCAGATCGAGCAGTGCGGACTTGCCTTTGCGCTCTTTCGTTCCCTCGATGCTGCCTTCCACGATGAGGTTGGTTCGACCGAAGTCGCCATCCACGCGTTTCAGGAATGTGTCGCCGTGAACGGCATCAACGAACGCAGTGAACTGGGTCGCAAGCTTGACTGTATGGCCGCCCGATCGGACCTCGAAGTCGGGAACGTCGGTGGTGCCCGTGATATCGACGTGCTTGAGAATTCCGCCGTATTTTCCTTTGGACGTCAGTGTCCCCGCGATGCCGCCGTAAACGCCCAGGCCCACGCGATCAAATGTGTACTCGCCGGAAATCGGAGTTTCGCCCGGCGTTCCGGTAGCCCAGGCTCCAAATTGTCCGCCAGTTGCGATTTCGCCCGGCGGTTCGGGGTTATGAAACTTCAATTCGTACCCGATCGGACTGCCCCACCGCAGATCGTGTAGAAGTGCTTCGTGCACATCGAAGCGCAAGGGCTTTTTCTGCGGATCGTTCGAGGTGAACTCGACCACCGCTCCATTGGCCACAACTTCCTCGACGACAAGCTTGGAGTGCTGCGCGCGAAAAGTTACATTGCTGCCAAAAGGCGGAACGTACACATGCCCACCTTCAGCCCGGATGCGCGGCACATGCTGCGTGAGAATGCTGAGGTAGCTGCCTTCAATCGTCAATTTGTCGATGATGATTAGAGTCCAGTTGGCGGGACCGTGATGGAACTCAACACCTTCGAGGATGCATCCCGGAATTGGGAAATAGGTGCGACGAGACGTTCTGGCCGTGACTGTACTGTCGCTCGCTTGCGCCAGGTCTTCCAGAACCGCCCGCTCAGTAAACGGCCACATCCGGCTCCAAAGCAACGCCGCAATACCAACCGCAAGGCAAACCGCCGTTACCGCAATGACGATCGCGGTTGTCTTACCGCGAGGGAATTGCGGACCTGATTTGGGCGTCGTCTTGCCGGAATCTGTGGGCGGAACCGCAGAACGTGTAAGGGCGGGGGACGACATGAACCTTGGACTCCAAAATGCCACTCAAATGTTGGAAACTCTGGGGACGATCCGGAACTTTGCCGGGCTCCTTACATAAAAACGAAGTCCCGGCCCAGGCCGGGACTTCATTTATTTCGCTTACTGGCCCGACTAGGAGGCGCGGCGTTGCCGGTCTAGATTTTCGTTCTCTTCATTATTCTGGCCCTGGCCGCCCTTTTTCTGCTGTCCCGGTTGCTCACTCTGTTGTCCGCCCTGACCGGGTTGGCCCTTTTGGCCGGTCTGTCCGGGCTGGTTGCTCTGCTGTCCCGGCTGTCCACTTTGCTGTCGGTTCTTTTCCATATCGTCTGCCATGAAGTAGTCCTTTCCTTTTAGGGCGCGCGACTTGCGCACTCTTAATTCAAATCAACTGTCTTCGTTTAGTTGCCGCACGCGCTGCGAAGGTTGGGGCTAAACAACCTGCCGAGCAGCTTGCGCGATCTTTGCAGCAAAAAAGAATTCGTCCGGATTTTAAGGGAGAGTAGAAACTTCGCTCGAATGAGTTTCTGGCAAGGCGAGAGCCTTCAACCGTTGCAACTCGTCCTGTGTCTTCTCCCACGCCGCGGCATTACGTTTGGTCGCAACGGGAGCGGTCGGATCACCGTAGAAAGACAGAATGTTCTCACGCAGCTCCGGTGTAATCCTTTCAAAGTTGTGCTGAGCTAACTGGTCCAGCAGGTGCGCGTACGATTTGTCGGTCAGAACGTACTCCCCGGCGTGCGTCATGCGTCCAGTATCGAAGTCGGTGTTGGGAAGGCGAAGTTTCTTGGTTCCGGCTTCAGCGAGAAGACCTTTGTAGTTATCGAGCGTACGGTTGACGCTGGCAATGTAGAGATCCTCGGTTTTCTGTGTGGGGATTTTAAAGTCGAGAGCTTTAAACGGTCCCACCTTCGGCACAAACTTCAGGAAGAACGCCAGGACTCGCGTGCCAAATCCCGGGCGCCGATAGCCCTTGCCCCATTCCCGCTGGTAGTTGGCCCGCGACAAGTAGTAGCGAAACTTGCGCGAGTTGAAGTTGGGAGTCTCGGCAACCAATTCTTTTTTTCGCGCCAGCAGCGCTACCCTCGTCATCTCGGGGAGAACTTTACTGATCGCCCGCCGGAAGGTTCCAATCGCAAGGTCTTCGTCGGAAATCACGTCGCTGAGTGGAATGCCATAAGTATCCTGGAAGGCCCGTTCCAGCAGAGGTTTAGATATTTCAAATCCAATGAAGTCATGATACCGATCGGATGTATAGCGATTCTTGGCGACTTGGGTTACGTCGAAGCCGAACTCCGTGCGGATGTGGGCCCTGGGATTGTCGGCATACGTCACCTCGTTGCCGAACTTCTGGCGTAGCTTTGGAAACGAGAGCGCCACCGCCTGATTCACTGTGGGATGCCCGATGTTGTCCGCCGAGTAGTGCGACAACGCGCCCAGAGCGAAAGCGTATTCGTTCAGGTCGGTGGCGTCGTTGATCAGATTGACGATGAAGTCTCCGCTGCGCATGTAATGGGTGAGGTCGCTGAAGTACTTGTTGCCGAACGGGTAGTAGCCCATGTCCTGTATCAGCGAACCGCCGTAGGCAAAGGCGTGTGCTTTTTTTAGATCCTCTATGCTTGCGGCGGGGAAGCGTTTGATGAGCAGCGGCTGAATGTCATCCTTCCAAAGAAGGTCGACGACCTCTTCATGCGTGAGCACCGAATAGGCGCCACAAACTTGCGTCAGGCCAATGACCGTCAGACCGGTGAACGTGAGAGCAACGACCAACCTGAGGCCAAGCACAGCCTGCCAGAAATGGAGCAATCGTCTCATAGGCACGGTCGAACCTGACTTGTTGCGCTTGTCATGAGGCGTTCCTCGAGGCCCGTTTGGTCTAAGTGCAGGTGCAGTATGGTACCGCAATCCTTAGTTGCCAAAAGCAAGCGAAGGTTGGCCGCAAGACGCATCGCATTCGGACCGCCACCGCTTAACCCTTTACCAACTTACAGCCTGATTGCCCGACGGATACAAGATGTCCGGTAATGACATATCCACCGCCCCCGACTACGCTGGATTGAGCGGCGTTTGAACTCCGATTGTGCCGTGACTTGTATCTCGCAAGCCGAGGAGAAGGAAATGAGCATTTGGACCATACTATTCGTCATTTTGCTGATCGCATGGCTGGGCGGCTTCACTGTCTTTCATGTTGCCGGTGGATTGATCCACCTGCTGTTGCTATTCGCAGTCATCTCCTTGATCCTGCACTTTGTCATGGGGAGCCGCACCGCGTAGGCTCCCCGGACCAGATGTCTTCATCAGCCGAGGGCAACAGGAAGTCTCCAGCCAAAGACAAGGGCCAGCAGGATTGCTGGCCCCGGATCAAATATCAAAACATCAAAACTTTCCCCGGTATAGATCAATTCGGCGAACTGTCCTTCTTCATGTGATCTCCGGCCATCTTGAGCGACACGACCTCTACCTCGCCCTTGTCGGCTGAAACGTGCGCCTTCAGGGTGACGTGGTGTCCCTCATGTCCTTTGACCGCATCTGGGTTGCTGATGGTCCAGCTTTTGCCATCTTTGTCGCTCACGAAGGTCTTGCCGTCATCGCTGATTTTGCCCATGATGCTGGCGGCTTTTGCTGAGGTATCGGATTTCATGGTGTCCTGCTTCGTGGTGTCTTGAGCCACCAGACTAAAAGCCGTCAGCAGGCTAAGCGCGAAGACAATCGTCATCAGTTTCTTCATTTTGTCGGTCTCCTTTGCGCGAAAATTCGCTCCTGCCCGGCGCCGTCAACCGCGCATCGCTCCAGCCCGGGGGGCAGTCGTGAGGGTCCGAATGTCACTCGGTGACGCTAACCCATGACTACTCAGGTTCCGTTTCGTTAGACTCCGCCAACCTAAAAGAACCGTCCCGCAGCAGCAATACAGCGAACGCCGTAGCGAGACGTTCGCCAGTCGGACTGGTGCCTTTGGTACACGATGCACCGTATGGACGCGTTTCGACGCTTTGCTCAAGATTCATCTGTCCCTATCCGCTGCTCTAAATTCTGCAGCGGCTTTGGAATTTTGCGGAAGCCCGGGAAGGATCTCGATCAGTTTCACGCTATGAGGAAGAAATGAGCCCATCCAAGGTTTCAAATTTGGCTGCACAAACTTCCGAAGAAGACCGCATGCGCAACGTGGTTCGTTCGCAACAGCAGATGCAGGTTCTACTGACCGAGATCGAGTCGCGTCGCAAGGAAGAGCAATTCCGGTTATTCGTCGAGGCAGTTCCGGACTATGCGATTTTCATGATGGACCTCGAGGGCCGCGTCGCCACCTGGAACGTCGGAGCGGAGCGCATCAGGAGGTACAAAGCTTCAGACATCATTGGCCAACACTATTCCCGCTTCTTTCTGGAGGAGGATGTTCAATCCGGTAAGCCGCAGAAGTTGCTTGACCGGGCAGCCAAAGAAGGACACGTCGAAGATGAGGGATGGCGTGTCCGCAAGGATGGCTCAACCTTTTGGGCGTACGTCACCATTGCGGTTATTCGAGATGAAGCGGGCAGGCACGTGGGTTTTGGAAATCTAATCCATGACCTTACCGAAGCCAAACGCGCAGAACACGCGCTGCGCTGGAGCGAGGATCGTTTCCGCTTAATGGCCGAGGCTGTCCAGGACTACGCGATCTTCATGCTCGATCCCGAGGGCCACGTCAGCACCTGGAATACTGGAGCAAAACGAATCAAGGGATATCAGGCCGAGGAGATCATCGGCCGGCATTTTTCCTGCTTTTATCCGGAGGAGGACATCCTCGCAGGCAAACCCGCCCGGGAACTGGTGGATGCGGTTGCTCAGGGGCGTTTCGAGGATGAAGGGTGGCGTGTTCGCAAGGACGGCTCGACATTCTGGGCGAACGTGATCATTACTCCGGTTCGAGATGAGACCGGCAAGCTGATCGGTTTCGCCAAGGTCACTCGGGATATTACTGACAGGATGCAGAAAGAGAAGGCGCGCCGCGACCTCACCGCGCACCTGCTGCAATTGCAGGATGAAGAGCGAAGGCGGATCGGACGGGATCTTCACGACGCGCTGGGTCAGTGTGTTGCGGCGATGAAGATAAGCCTGGATTCTCTCGCGTCCAGCCTGGAGCCGAAGGATACCTCCGTGAGACAACAGGTAATTCAGTGTGTCCGACTGGCTGAAGAGTGCGTCAAGGAGGTTCGTACTCTTTCGTATCTGCTCTACCCTCCGATGCTGGAAGAAATGGGATTGAAGTCGGCGATACCCTGGTATCTCGAGGGTTTCAGCGCGCGCAGCGGAATCAAGGCTTCTTTCGAGGCATCTGTTGATTTTGAGCGGTTGTCTCGGGACACGGAATTGGCGCTTTTTCGCGTGCTCCAGGAGAGTCTGACCAACGTTCATCGCCACTCCGGTAGCCGGACGGCGCATGTCCGGCTGTCAGCCCATGACGGAATGGCCATCCTGGAGGTCACAGATGAGGGAAAGGGAATTCCGTCGGCGATTTTGGGGGAGTCCGGTGCCTCCTGGCAGCGGGCCGTCGGGGTAGGGCTCCGTGGCATGAAAGAACGGCTAGGACAGATTGGGGGAAAGCTCAAGATATCTTCAACCTCGCATGGCGCTACAGTGACCGCGATGGTTCCGGCCTAGAAGTCATCGCACCGCCGACAGATAAGTGCGTAGCGGTGGGCATGAGCATCAGATTTCAGAGTATCTCGCCGCCAACCTTTCCAAAAGGTTCCGGCTCTAAGCAAGTTGTCGCCTACGGCTCGCCCCCGGGTTATTTGCCCCGACCAATTCCACAGCCCGCAGCAGCAAAGCAGCACCGGGTAAGGAAAGGATGATTGGGCAGGAGAAAGCAAATGCATACTCGCCTTGTTCGTGCGGTATTGTTCGCGTGCGTAGTGCTGGTCATGTCGTCCGCTTCGTTCGGTCAACTGCGCGTCTCCGTGTCGTTCGGTCCGCCCGCGTTGCCCGTCTATGAGCAGCCCCTTTGCCCCGGCGACGGTTATATCTGGACACCGGGCTACTGGGCCTGGAGCGATGACGACGACGATTACTACTGGGTGCCAGGCACATGGGTCTTGGCTCCCGAAGTAGGTTTCCTCTGGACCCCGCCGTATTGGGCATGGGCTGACGGCGCATTCGTTTTTTATGACGGTTATTGGGGCCCGCACGTCGGATTCTACGGCGGCATCTCCTATGGCTTCGGCTATTTCGGAGAAGGATTCGAAGGTGGGCGCTGGGACAACGGACACTTTTTCTACAATCGCTCGGTGACGAATGTGAACGTCACGGTCGTTCACAACGTCTACAACACGACCGTCGTCAACGAGACGAGAAATGTGACTAGAGTCAGTTACAACGGCGGCAACGGAGGGATCAATAGACGGCCAACACCGCAGGAAGAATCTGCGATGCATGAGCGGCATGTTCCGCCTGCGGCGCCTCAGGTCCAGCACATGCAGGCTGCTCGCGGAAATCGGGAACTGCGTGCGTCCGCAAATCACGGCAAGCCGCCGGTCGCCGCGACCGCCAGGCCGGGGGCGTTCAGCGGCCGCGAAGTTGTGCATGCTCGCGAGGCCGGAGCGCCGTACAATCCTCCTGCGAATCGGGGACGTGCCGAGTCGCGGCCCGCAAACGGCGGCGGCGGACGCCCCTCTACCGCATATCACCCCAAGGAACTCCCACCAATGGAGCGCCGCGCCGCTCCCAACACCGGGAGTCCGAAGCGGGACCAAAAATATCAGCAAGAGCAGCAAAAGCTCCAGCAGAGGCAGGACCAGGAACGGCAGAAGCTCCAACAGCAGCAGGAGAGAGACCATCACCGGCTGGAGCAACGACATGCGAGCGAGCCGACAAAGCAACAGACTGAGCAGAGGCACCAGCAGCAGACTCAGCAATTGCAGCAGCGGCACGAGCAGCAACAACAGAAGCTGCAGCAGCGCCAAGCACCCCCAAGCCGGCCGGAGTCCAAGCCTCCGAAGGGACGGCCTCAGTGATTTTTGCCGACGCGATTTTTGCCAACCTAGGGGCGGGACATCTGCTAACCGGCGATGCCCCGCCCGCGACGGTTTTAATCACGCCATTCAGTTTTCGTGGTTACCGAACCGATTTGAGAACTCTAGGCTGGTAATTCGGTCTCGCTATCGGGGTATCAGCGGGAGATTCATTCAGTTGCGAGTTCACCGCGGAGAGATCTCGCTCGAAGGTCTCTATTGTTCGGGATTTCCCCGGTAATCGTGCGCCGTTTCTTGTCGCGCTCTTCCAGTGCTCTTGTCAACTCGGCGATCAGGCTCATCAGCTTCGCAGGGTCGGGCTCGTTCGCAGCCGCCCTACAGAGTTCCCGCCAGTCCCTTGTGCGATCCCGGTCCATATGATCTTGGTCCACGAGCCACCTCCCGCTGAAGTCGAGATTAGCCAGAGACCGTTTAACAACTGCAGGCAAGTTTCCAGACCCGAAGTCGAGATGTTGGAATAATTTAGGAGGAACGGGCCCGACTCCGCAGGGACAATTTGTCGCCGTCCGCGTAATTTCGCTATGCGGTCTCTTCGCGGCGCAGAGTGCGGCAAACCTTGTAGCTACAATCCGCGCGGTGCCTTTGTGTTCGCGCGCTATGTCCGATGTCGCTGGCCTTCCGCGAGAACCCGCGGTGAAGGAACAACAGGAGTGTCCCCATACTTCCCGAGTAAGGCGTTCCAACGGATCCGCAACATGTCCAGTACCATCTTCGATCCGTCGGCAAGTGGATGAATTCTGGTTCCCTCGTCATGCGCCCACACCACCGGTACTTCGGCGACTTTGAAACCGAACCTGCGCGCGAGGAATAAGATTTCCGGATCGAAGCCCCATCCTTCAATCTTTTGTAATGGAAACAGAGTCTTGGCAGCGCTCCGCCGGAACGCTTTGAAGCCGCACTGGGTGTCCTTGAAGTCGAGCCTCAACAGGATTCGCAGCAGCATGTTGAATGCTCTTCCCATGACCTGCCTGGCCACGGATTGACGCTGCGTCTGCAACTCACTGCGCACCCAACGGGAGCCAATCGCGACATCGGCTCCGGCTTCGAGCGCTTCGAGGAGTTTCGCCGCTTCTTCAATCGGCGAGGATAAATCAGCGTCAGTGAACAGAACAATCGCGCCCTGTGCATTCAGCACGCCATTGCGCACGCTAAACCCCTTGCCGCGATTGCCCGGGTTCTGAATCAAGCGAACAATCCGCTTGCTTCGGGCGTACTCCCTGACAAGATCGGCCGTCCGGTCGTGCGAGCCATCATCGACCACGATTACTTCGGCGTCCCAGGCCTGCCGGCTGACAAAATCCAGCACCCGATCCAGTGTGGGACCCAAACGCACACTCTCGTTGTAAGCAGGAATGACAACGCTGATGCCATCAATTGTATTCAAAACAGACTCTCTGTCTTTAGTGTCGTCCGCTGCCCCAAGAGGACTGTTCCGCGCAATCTGAGGGCTGAATACGGCCCGTATGCGGACCGTCTTTCGAGCGGATGCTTTCCTTAGAGATTGAAGTGGCTCAGTGGGTTGCGAACGAAAAGCTGGCGTCCCACGCGGGCCCGAAGGTGAACAGTACAGCCCGGCACGTCCGTGGGGGTCCTACAGGAAATACCTTAGAGTAGACCATCCAGCGATCATGGTACGAATACGTGAGTAATGGGTCCGGTGGCGGGGAGGCCGTTCTGGGCTCGTCTCAACGCTCTTGGGGTGTTGATGCCTGTCCCTTTCAGTAGTGCTTGCACCATAACAGAAGCAGAAGTACGTCCCCGACACCGCTCCGGTTCGGCTGAGATGGATTGCCGAATGGACGCCTTGATTTGAACTGCTCCTTCTTCCGGGAGAGACGATGAAACGATCCGCGCTCAACGAAATCGCGCCCAAAGCTACTGAGAACCTTCCTCCCACCATGGCGAAGAACAACGGGAAACCTAAAGGCGCCGATGGGTCCTTGGATTTGACGGTCATACTGACCAGCCTGCAATCGATGCGCGACGGCGATTTCACCGTGCGACTTCCGGGCACATGGGTAGGTCTGGCTGGAAAGGTTGCAGATACCTTCAATGAGATTGTCGCCGCTAACCAGCACATGTCGCAGGAATTGAAGCGCGTCGGGCAGGTCGTCGGAAAACAGGGAAAGACGCGAGAGCGTACCCGGTTCCACGAGTCCCGAGGCGCGTGGGGCGAAATGGAAGCTTCCTTCAACACTCTGGTGGAGGATCTGCTTCGACCCACCGCCGAGGTTACGCGTGCCATCGCCGCCGTTGCGCAAGGCGACCTCACGCAAACCGTTCGGCTCGATGTGGACGGCCGTCCGCTGGAAGGCGAGTTTCTGCGATCAGCCAATCTCGTCAACACGATGATTCAGCAACTCGGCGTGTTCACCGCGGAAGTAACGCGCGTGGCCCGCGAGGTAGGAACCGAAGGCAAGTTGGGCGGCCAGGCGCAAGTGCCCGATGTGGCCGGCACTTGGAAGGATCTGACCGACAACGTAAACCTGATGGCGAGCAACCTGACCGGCCAGGTGCGAAATATCGCGGAAGTCGCAACGGCCGTAGCCAGCGGCGATCTATCCCGCAAAATCACGGTCGACGTTCGCGGCGAAATTCTTCAGCTCAAGGAAGCCATCAACACGATGGTGGACCAGTTGCGGTCGTTCGCATCCGAAGTAACGCGCGTGGCTCGCGAAGTCGGCACCGACGGCAAACTCGGCGGCCAGGCGGTTGTGCCCGGCGTGGCCGGAACGTGGAAAGATCTCACCGACTCCGTCAACGCCATGGCCGGCAACCTGACGGCCCAGGTACGTAACATCGCCGAGGTCACGACGGCTGTGGCCCGCGGCGACTTGTCCCGAAAGATCACGGTCGATGTTAAAGGTGAAATTCTCGAACTCAAGGACACCATCAACACGATGGTGGACCAGTTGAACGCGTTCGCCGGCGAAGTAACGCGCGTCGCGCGCGAAGTAGGCACGGAAGGCAAGCTGGGCGGCCAGGCGCAAGTGCCCGGCGTCGGCGGCACGTGGAAGGATCTCACCG
>Ga0137378_10002950_pt1 | contig 14656 bp, 18 predicted proteins | sample SagtaG_21_FD_104813 | JGI IMG/M metagenome (GOLD analysis project Ga0137378, IMG submission 104813) | Vadose zone soil microbial communities from Sagehorn Ranch, Mendocino, California, USA - Sage2_L_60_16 metaG | ecosystem: Environmental > Terrestrial > Soil > Vadose zone | place: USA... | reverse complement strand
GACCTGGCCCGCCACGTCGCGGCCGGGCCCTGTGCTTTTTCGTTTACTGAGCGCAGATAGTACCCGGCGCAGGAAAGGGTGTCTCAATAAGTGGGAGTCAAATGGATTGACTGAAGCCGCGCAAACCTTTATCAGGACTTCGTCGTCCCCGGCGGTTGGTTTTTCAATGTCCGCCAACTTGAGAGCGCCGGGCGGACCGGCGTTGTCATAGACAATGGCTTTCATTCGTCTCGTCTACGATTCTGCAGAATCTAAGTTCGACCTGAGGGCCATGATCCGTCAGAGTTTCCGAGAACCCTTTACCACGAAAGAGGATCAGTCATTTTGTCCGTTGAAGGACGCCTCCCGCACGAAACGACTTGTTCCCTGGCAGCATGAAAGTGGACTCTTCGTTATGATGATTCGCATCAACGATCGTAAACGCGATACGGTTCATGAATCCTTTTTCGGTATTCCCAGTTATGTCGAAGAGGGTGAATTCCACACTGTTACCGTCCGGCGAGATCTTCCCTTCCATGCGGGGCCGGTTCCCGGAGTCACAATAATGCGTCAAGAGCAGCCGGTCCCCGTCCACATAAATCATCGTGATCGGATTGTCCGGAAATTCACTCGATGTCATCTCGTGAAGGATGGCGTTACCTCTGGATGTCACCCGAATGGTCGCTTGCACGGACATGCCCATTACGCTTCCTTGCCAGGAACCGGCCAGAGTCTTCAGTTTCTCAAAAGCCTTTTGTGCATCGGACTGTGCGCCAGCCGTTTTCGGCATCGGCATCCCCATTTCCTGCGGAAACACGACGGTGGCCGCGGCAATGAGTATAATTAGGATCGTAAGTTTTCGCATTGGTTCTCCTTTTTCTTCAACGGTTAGTACGCATAATCTATCTATGGCGGAAACCAATGGACATGATGCGACGTATCAAGAACATGACTGTAGGTTGCAAGGAGTTGACAGCAGATGCCTAACCCCACGATTGCCGCCGGCTATCCCAGAGGCTTTCTGGATTTCGCCGTCTCGAGAGGCGCCGATCGCCAGATGCTGATCGAGCGATCGCAAATCCGTCTTGACGATCTTAAGGACCAGGACAACCGCATTCCCCTGGCGAATTACCTGGCCTTGCTAAAAGCGGGTATCGAATTGTGCAACGAACCTGCTCTATCGCTGCTTTTTGGCGAAGCGGTAAGGTTGCAGGACATATCGCTGGTTGGGCTGATCGGCGTGGCCTTTGACAACGTGGAGTCAGTGCGCCGGCAAGTGAACCGCTATGCACCTCTGACGCTCGATGCGGACGACGGTGGAACCGCAGATGCAATTGAGTTGGTCCGCGAAAATGGCGATGTGTGGATGAAATTCACAAGCGAGATTTACAAGGACAATCCACTTCTTACGGAATCCGGCTTCGCGCGCAACGTCTGTGGCGCCCGGGCGCTGGCGGCTTCCATGCCTGAGTTCGCGCACCTCACGTTTCCGAAAGCCATCCGCGTCACTCACGCAGAGCCGAGCTACCGCGCCGAATACGATCGTATCTTCGGCGTGCCGCTGTTCTTCGGCAGCCACATGAATGGCTTCTTGATCGATGAAGCATTCCTGAAGATGAAGCTGCCGCGCACGAACCCATATCTTTCAGAGATAATGAGCGCTCGTGCGGAAAAATTGCTCAAGAGTCTGGAGATGTCGAAAACCATGAGGGGCCGCGTCGAGAACCTATTGATCCCCATCCTGCACACTGGAGAAGCGAGCATGGACACGATCGCCCGCAAACTAGGCCTGAGCCGCCAGACGCTTTTTCGCAAGCTGAAAGCGGAAGGCGTCACTTTCGAGCAGGTGATGGATGAATTGCGCCAAAAGTTGGCGCTCCACTACCTGAACCGAAAGAAAGTCTCAGTAAACCAGACAGCCTATCTGGTGGGGTTCTCCGAACCGGCCGCGTTCTCGCGCGCCTTCAAGCGTTGGACCGGATCGAGTCCGCGCGTGGCGCGCCTCAAATCAAACTGACCAGAATGTCTGGCAAAGCAAGACGCCGGCTGCTTTCTCACCACGCGGAGTGCGCTTTCCATTGAATAGCATCCGGAACGTTGCCGCTGATCCGCACGCGTTCAACGCCCTTTGGATCTACTACTAGTTCAGAAATCTTCAATGCAGGCGACGGGGTACCCTGTTCAGTTTTGGATTGCCACTTCCAAGCGCCGACCCAAAGCAATGTGTCCTCTGTGCTATGACGACGAACTCATGAAACCAATACCGCGAATGCCAATGTTTGATTCCAACTGATACAAGTGGCGGGTTGACAGCATCAGGCTGCCTGAGCCTAAGCCGACTGAACCGGACGAGATTTCTGCGATCGCGCGATCTGATCGGTTCCAAGAAAGCAAGAAACTAACTTAGAAACCAGTTTATGAGGAGAGAACGGATTTGAGCTTGGTAAAATCTAATGGCTTTGTCAGGAAGCCGTTGCAGCCCGCGGCTATCGCTTTGGCGTGCCACTTCCAGCGATTGTATGCCGAACAGGCAATGATCGTCGTGAATTTGAACTGGGGCAGGTCGCGAAGACGTTTCGTCGCTTCGTAACCGTCCATCGCGGGCAGACCCATATCCATGAGGATGACACTCGGTCGTTCGCGCTTCGCCACCTCGATGGCTTCGATGCCGTCGGCGGCCTCGACCACACGGTAGCCCATTTGTGCCAGAATGATCTTCATCATCTCGCGCGCGTCCGCGTAATCTTCCACTACGAGAGCGGTCTGCTGCTCGGTTGCTGGTGACATGTAAGACACTTGCTGATCTGAATTGGTTCCGTACGCGGATCCAAGAACAGAGAACTGATTTGGAACAGACCCTTAATCGGAACCAGAACTCTAAATGCTGCACGCCTTCCTGCCTCGTTGTTAGGCGAGCAGTCTACTTAGTATCGGTGCCGTTTGTGGCGAAGTTTGTAGGTGTAAAGTGCTGAGCCAGCGCCACCCGCTAGCAAGCCCACGCCCGCGCCTTTCTTGCCGCCGATAAGTCCGCCCACCAGAGCGCCCGCACCAGCGCCGCCCGCTACCGTTAGCTTGTCACGATGTTTCTGCCAGAATGTGCGTCCACGAGGTTGGTTGCCATAATCATAATAAGCCCGGCCATTGGAGTAACGGCGTCGAGTATCGTTAGCTACAGCGTTAGTACTGTTAGCTTCTGCCCTTTTCTCAGAGGCTAATTGGTCTGGCGTCTTTTGATCTTGATTAGTTAGCTGGGCGGGCGTGGTTTCCGACGTGTTTGTGGCGGCAGTGTTGTTTCCATGCGTCGAGCGAATCGCCAACGCACCGATGCCTGCACCCACCAGGCCTATGCCAAGCACCAAAGCTAGTAAGATCTTCTTTCTGATAAGCATCTCAAGTCTCCTTTTTGTTAGTCATACCAACCCATCTGGGAATTACCGAGATAATCTGCAATGTCTGTGCCTGAAGACCTCGAGTATTGTTTCCGAGGCCTTATTAATAGGCTGGACATAGAAGACCAAGCAATGCCGTGTTTGGCTCGGTGTACTACATCGTGTTCGGCAAGGCACGGATGAAGCTTAGGTCATTGTCGCGGAACCAGATCCTAGTTTTCTTACCACCTGCTTGCAGAGGACGAAGAAAAACTCTTTGCGAGCCACCGGCATCGTGGCCGAAAATGTCGTAAATTCGTCATTCAAGCCAAACACTTCAATCATGTATACTCAGCCTATTCACCCTCGGTTATGAAGCCACTTCGTGTAGGATTTTTAGGGTTCAATGGTGTAATGGCGCTCGATCTCGTCGGGCCAATCGATGCCTTCACTACAGCGGGGATCGACGAGGCCGACGGAAGAGCCGGCTCCTTATACGAGACTGTGATCATTGGTTTGAGTAACAAGCCGTTTAGATCCGAATCTGGTATCGCCTTTAACCCCGACAAGACGATCGCCAACGCGCCACCTTTGGATACGTTGATGATCCCCGGGGGTGTTGGATTACGAGATCCCGATACGCAGGAGCAGGGCGCCAACTGGATTCGTAAGCGTGCGCCAAAGATCCGTAGAATCGCGACCGTTTGCACCGGCACATATGGCGTCGCAGCTACCGGCTTACTGAAAGGCCGTCGGGTCACTACTCACTGGCGTCATGCGCGCGATCTCGCGCGTTGTTTCCCCGAACTGCACGTAGATCCAAACGCCCTTTACCTGAAGGATGGAAAGTTCTATACCTGCGCTGGAATTACCGCCGGGATAGATCTGTCGCTGGCATTGATCGAAGAAGACTTCGGGCCGCGCGTAGCGCTATCAGTCGCACGCGAATTGGTCGTGTATCTGAAAAGACCAGGTGGGCAGGAACAGTTTTCGGAGCCTCTACAATTTCAAACCCAGTCGCACGATCGCTTTGCCGATCTCGCCGTATGGATCAAAGGACACTTGCGATCGGAACTGTCGGCGGAAGCTCTGGCCGATCGCGCCAACCTCAGTCCACGGCACTTCTCGCGCCGGTTCAAAGCTGTTTTCGGAACGACTCCCGCAGACTTCGTTGATAGCTTGCGGCTCAGCGAGGCACGTGAGCGTTTGACGTTACCCGATCAGACAATTGACAGCGTCGCCTACTCGGTAGGCTTTAGAAGCGCCGACGCTTTTCGTCGAGCCTTCGAGCGGCGTTACGGCTTACAACCGAGCAGCTACCGACGCCATTTTTCTCCGCGAAGAACAAGCGAACATAAAAAGTGATTCTGCTGAAGCCTCACAGTCTAAATTGATTCCACCATGTTCAGCTCAAACAATTAAACTCTACGACTCAACTGATTCATTTGCGCAACAAATGTCCTGATCTGTCGCCATTTAGTCATAGGCGAAGGGAGTGCTGAACCAGTATGTTGTCCAGCGAGGACAGGTCAGTGGTCCGAGAGCTTAATCCTCGTTTTCCTTGGGGCTCGGATATTCAGCTGCGCGAGCTAGTTAATCATAGCGACATGCAATCGATGAATCAGAAGCGCCGTGTTTGTATTCTTATTTTTGATGAAGTCGAAGTGCTCGACTTCTGCGGGCCATTTGAAGTTTTCTCCGTCACTGGTGGACGCCAGGGGCTGACGCCGTTTGATGTCTGCACGGTGTCTGAAGAGACGAAGGTAATCAATACTCGCGGTGGCCTGAGCGTGAATCCGGGGCACAGTTTTGAGAGTTGTCCTCGTCCCGACATCATTTTGGTTCCCGGTGGTATGGGCTCGCGCCGAGAAATGAACAATCCTAGAATGCTTCAGTGGCTCAGACACCATGCGAAAAGCTCCGAGCTGATTCTTTCGGTTTGCAGTGGCGCGCTGGTTCTGGCGAAAGCCGGACTACTAAATGGTTTGAAAGCCACGACTCATCATGACGCGCTTGACGAACTGCGGGCAATACATCCGGACATCGGAGTCGATGGCCAAAGCCGATTTATTGATAACGGCCGGGTGATTGTATCGGCGGGAATTTCCGCAGGCATCGATATGTCACTTCACGTTGTGTCGCGGCTGCTCGGTAGAGAGCAAGCCCTCGAAACAGCTCGCTACATGGAATATAAATGGAATTCAGAAGACTTGCTGCCACAAGCCGCGGACTAATGATGCGGAAATAATTTGTCGTTTTCTCGCCTTATTTCACTAAAGCACCACAAGGGAGGTTGCATGAGATTCCATTTTGTAACGATATCGGCAGTGTTCCTGGTTCTGACAGTTTCGCTCCGCTCTCATTTCCGCACCCTCGTCCGCAAAGGTAAAGAAGAGAGTCCGAAGCGGCACATTCGCACTGGCGAGGAACGATACAAGTGCATTGAGTTCTTTGTGATCGTCCCAGGCGAGCCACGGACTTGCGGCGATGATTGCTTGAAAGAGCACAGGCTTCATTCTTATTGCGTGAAGCGCAAAGTTCCCGCCGGCTGAATGGCCCGCGAGAATTCTCAGAGGGATTGTGCGGTAGTTGGCTTCTGTCCAACTGATAAGTTCTTTCTCGAAAAACTCCAGAAACCGATCAGCGTTACCGCTGGTTGGAAAAGATATTATTCGACCGTTTTGTTTGAAGTCCGCTCGAGTAGCATACAGATCGTGAGTCCGATCGGGATTAGTAACGCCTATGATGATCATTTCAGGGATGATCCCGTTACGCGCGAGAAAGGCGGCAGTAGTTCGAGTGTGAGCGAACTGCCATTGAGCATCCGTCAAGTACAGCACTGGATATGCCTGAACACTTCGTGAGTACGACGCCGGCACGGCGACGAAGACGGTTCTGTCCTCGCCCAGGATATTCGAGTGCAGCGTAAAGGCCTCGCCCGCCGGAATAGTTGTGGCAGCTTTTTTCTCGTTCGGTTTTTGAATTAAGGTCGTGCCCAACGTCGCGCGCGCGGAGGTGTGAGCAGGATACGGCAAGCACATTAGAAGAAAAGCCGTAGCCAAGACAAAACGTCCGAAAAACTTCAGCCCGCAATCGAATTCTCTGTTCATTTCATGTCTACCACTATTACGCGCCCGAACGCGCCAGCTTCAGCGTGACAATGAATTTCTCTTTGTCATCAGGCGCGGGCTCAACCGTGCCGAGCCCATTCCACTTCCGCCCCTGGTCGTCCGTGAACTTCCATCTGAGTTCAGAGTCTTTTCCGCCTCTGTCGAAAGTCGGCCCCGTTTTGATGTGGGAAATCGGATTCGACATCCCGCCCATGCCACTGTTAGTAGCAATACGCTGACGCAAGAGATCGATAATCCCAGCAGTCGAGTTAGGTTCGGACATAAGCAGCTTACGCTCCCAACGGTCGATGTCGCCTTCCGTCGAGATCAGCTTTCCTTTGAGCCCGTAGGGGAGATACTTGTCGGCCATCGCGCCACGCGCCCACTTCGCGTCCGGATCCCAACGGTACTCCATACCTAAGGCAACGCGCTGGGCTGCGCCTTTCCCCAGCATTTTGGAAATGAGATGAATCGCGCCATCGATGCCCGAAGACAGGCCTGCGGTGGTGATTATTTTTCCGCTGTCGACGTACCTGGCGTCATAGACAACTTTCGTGTTCGGAAACAAAGCCAGGTCTTCAACCATTCCGGCAGTGCACGTGGCGGTCTGGCCTGAGAGCAAACCGGCTTTCCCGAGCAGGAAAGCACCGGTGCATACCGACATCACGTGACTCACTTCGTTCGACTTACTTTTGATCCACCCGATGAGCGCGTCGTTCTTCATCTGCGTTCCGTAGCCGCCGCCGGGGACTAATAGAACCTCCGCCTTCGGGCTATTCTCAAACGAGTAGTCCGGTATAACTTTCTGCCCGAAGACCAGAGTCAGTGGCTCCGTTTTTTCCGCAACTGTATGAACCAGAAAGCCCGCGGTACCGAACGCTTCCCACGGCCCGGCAATGTCGATAATCTCGACGCCGTTGTAGAGAAGAATGGCAACCTTAGGTGGACCACCTTCGCCATCCAGTGGGACCAGCGTCATTCCGCACTGCGGACAGTTTCCGGGCTGATCGAAGGTGAGCTTGTCACAGGGTAAGCCGCAGGGCGGGCAGACGTAAACTTTTGCGGTGGTGACGTCGCAGGTATGAGCTTCGACACACGACGTACTAAAGCCGATGGTGCTCATATAGCTCGCGGCGACAATTGCGCCGGCGCTGCCTTTAATGAAACTTCGTCGCGTCAGCAGATCGTTGGTCTGCTTGCAGTGTTCATTCATAATTGTTTCCTCCTCCTACGGATACCTACACGACAACTGATGAAGTCTAACGAAGATTGTCGCGCGTCGTAATGACTAATTCACGACATTTCCGGCCATCATAAGACGCAATCTGCAATGACGACGGCTGCAGCGCTGACTTTAATGAAATTCCTGCGCGTACATCCACATGGGCGGTTAATCTCTTGTCCCCATAAATCTCATCGCGGGATACAATTGTGACTGGGGCATTCCGTTCAACACCTTGATATTCTTGAATACCTGGTCGACGGTCTTCTCGGGTGGCGCAGCTTGCATGGTCGTTGCGCTGCTGACTTGATCGCGCGAGACCTTTGCATTACTGAGATTGGTTAAGATCACGAAAGCTGTCGATATGAGGAGCCTTAGCGCACGACTTTGAGCATGCTTTGCTTCATGGAATTTTCGTTTACGGACTCTTTGTCCAAACATCGTAGGTTGCCGTGATGTGATCCCACTCGTATCCGCTATTCGATCTGACGTTGGATGACGACGCGATGATCTTGTTCTCCTTCAGAAATCCCGTCCAAGTTGCAATGCTTCCGTAGGTGGTAAGACTCACGCTGAATGAGACGACGATCACATTGTCTCTGTTGGCCACCGGCGGGGCAGAGCTAACCCACCCAACGATGTCGAATTCCTTTCCGGCTGCCGCTCCTGACGGCGGAGAATATTTCCCCTTAAGTTGACCGGTGGCAGAATCAACAGCCGTTATGTTGATAGTGGCTGGCCCCTTTGTTTCATTTTGGTTTGTCCACCTACCGATGAGTTTGTTTTGCAGCGACGCATCTTGCGCACGGCTACGGGATGAATCGCACATGCCGATCAAGAGGATGCAGGCTGAGAGCATCAGCAACGTTCTTCTTATCATTACGCCTCCATCGCTAAAAGGACCGATGAACCTCTACGGGTTCCTGGTGAAAATGTCCTGGCCGGTCGAGATGTGATCCCACTCGTAAGTCGCATTCGGTTTAATGTTGAACCATGAAGTAGTGATCTTATTGTCCCTGAAGTATCCCGTGTAGCTGGTAATGCTCCCGTAGGTCGTAAGGCTCACACTGAATGAAATGGTGATCACGTTGTCCAGTTTTTCTCTGGGTTGAGCTGAACTCACCCAACCAATCACGTTGAACTCCTTACCACCGGCCGCGCCTGAAGGTGGAATCCACTTACCTTTTAATTGACCAGTGACCGAATCAACTGAGGTTATGTTCAGAGTTGCTCCCTGAAGCGACATGCCCGTGTAGTGCTGCATCCACTTACCAATAAGCCTGGATGGGATGGAAGTATCCTGGGCTTGGCTATGCGAGAAACCGACTAACACGATCAGGCAACAAGTCAGCAGTACTAACCTTCTCTTCATTCGCCCTCCCAAATTTGGCACCTTAAACTAACAGAGCTCGGCGAATCATATAGATTGGAAACGAACAGCCGAAGAAAAATTCGGCGAACGCGCCATTCAGGAGGGCGAATGAGCGGAGTGTGGTTTCTCTGGACTTTATTATTTCCCTGGCGCTTCTAAAGGATCACCGGTCATATGTTCCGTAATCTGGTATCGCAGGAAATCGTGCACTGCCTTTAAGGCATCCGCGTTTGTGGTCGAGATGCGAATCAATGCCCCGCGCTCGGTCTCTTTGTACTTATAGCTGATTTCCGCTTTGAGCTTCTGCATGACTTCGGCTCCAGGCGGTGTTTCCGAGTGAACCAACATCGGTACTTCAAAGTTTCCTTCGCCGAACATCATGGCGATGTGCCGCAGATGTTGCCGGATTTGATCGCGACTCTGTTTGTCTTTCGTATCGTTGGCTTCAACCTGAATCGAGCCGCCGTCGCTTGCCAGGAGAAAATGATGTGTTGTCTTTAAATGATCGAAGCCCATCGCTTGGTCCCCACGCTTGTTCATCTCGTCCATTTGCTGTTGCGTCATGGAGGTGTCGGGCTTTTGCTGCTGTTGTCCGCGGATTATCAATCCGGTCGTCAAGCCGATTGCCAGGACCGCGATGCCAAGACTCAAGTACGTTCTCTTATTCATTATTTTTCCCTTTCTTCTTCGGTTTAGGTTTGCGTAAGAGGAGACTGGTTGATGAATGCCACATTCTTTCTGTGCTTCAAGTTAGTTGACGGAAGCTCTTGGGTGTTAATATTTCCAATCAAAGGCTAACGCAGAGTCTATGTTGCAGATCATTCCAAAAGGCAGAACCCTAGCCTCGCTCAGTGCACTAATTCTAATGAGCATGTGGAGCAATGCGATCGCCGCAGTCTTTTGTCCGCACATGAGTGGCAGCTCCGATTGCTGCCTCATGCAGATTCTACATCCGCATTCCCACGTTAGCGCGAGCAATGCTCAGATGTCGATGGCGCACATGGATCACATGCAGATGTCTGATATGCAGGATATGTCGGCGGACATGTCTGAGATGCAAATGGACAACGCTACGTCGCTGCCGGAGAACGATTCGGTAAACAACAAGGTGTTCCAAGTCGAGCCGGAGCTGCAAACTAACTCTGAGTCAATCACCCTGCCGAATGAACCGTGTTCGCACTGCATGATGCACTCACAATCTGGTGCGGGTTTTCCACTTCGGCCTGCCGTCCAGAACAGTACTTCGTACCAAGTCGTCGCCGCCGATACGACAGCACGAATAGTTAATACCGCTCCTTTAGCTCTCACGTTTTTAGACTTACACGATCATGGGCCACCGGGCTCAAGCTCGAATCTATATGTCCTCGTCAGCGTCTTCCGCATTTAGATCCCATCTCTGATCACACAGCGAATAACTGTGCGGGCCTAAGTCTGCGCGGTCTTCGGCTCGGCTTTTGATCCGAGCCGGTTGTCTCAAACTGTTATCGATCTTAGGGGAAAGCATGCACTTCAAAAATCGTTTTCAGATGCCATGGCGATTGTTTACGATCGCGAGCGTAATTCTTATTTCAGCTTTGGTCGCATCGGCGAGACCTGTACAGGACATGCAAAACATGCCGGGGATGAGCAAGAAGTCGTCGCCAAAGAAAACGCGCGCGGCAACCAGAAAGAGGACGCCGGCCAAGAAACACAACATGGCGAACATGCAAGGCATGAACATGCCGGGCATGAGCATGTCGGGAATGCACAAGCACAGTCGGCGAAAGAAGCGCACTGCGCGAAAGAGGCCGCCGACTACAAAACATCAAATGGGCAATATGCCCGGAATGAAGATGCCGGCAACTAGGACGTCACCAACGCCTAAGCCTTCGCCACAACAAATGAACATGCCTGGGATGAACATGCCTCAGGCTAATCCTTCACCATCAGCATCGCCGCAGAAGATGGAGATGAATATGCCCGGCATGCAGATACCTGCAGCTTCGCCGAATCCCCAAGCTTCTCCGCAACCGCAGATGCAAATGAATATGCCGGGAATGAATATGCCTACGCCCAGCGCGAGTCCTTCGCCCGGCGCGATGCAGAACATGCCGGGGATGGGGAATATGCAGGGAATGGGATCAATGAACATGGGTCCATTGATGGTTATGCGCGGGAATGAGATGGCGGTTCGCATCGGTGACAGCGAAGCCAACGTTATGGACTTGGGGCAAATGGGTTCCGGTACTTCATGGCAGCCCGATACCTCCCCCAGCTATATGATGGATAAACAGGCAGGCGACTGGCTTTTAATGTTTCACTACAACGCGATTGTCGGAGTGAATGCCGAGGGCGGTCCACGCGGCGTTACGAAATTTGAATCCGCTAATTGGTTCATGCCGATGGCGTTTCACAAACTCGGGAAAGGAACCGTGCAACTGCGCGGCATGTTCAGCTTTGAGCCATTCACGTTTGCGCGCGGCGGATCGCCATTGCTTTTCCAAACCGGAGAAACTTTCAAAGGCCAGCCATTGGTCGATCGACAGCATCCGCACGATTTATGGATGGAGTTATCAGCGCAGTACACGATGGCGCTGGGAGAGCGCGGGACGTGGTTCACCTACTTCGGATATCCGGGCGAGCCTGCGCTTGGACCTCCGGCATTCATGCATCGCGCTTCCGCGTCAGAGAATCCTTCGGCGACATTAGCGCATCATCTCCAGGATTCGACTCACATAAGTTTCGGTGTATTTACGACCGGCTTCACTTACCGCTGGTTCAAATTAGAGGGATCAGTTTTCAACGGACGTGAGCCTGACGAGAATCGTTACAACTTCGAAGCCCATCCGTGGAACTCTCGTTCAGTACGATTGTCGCTTGCACCTAACCGGAATTGGTCGATGCAAATAAGCCACGGATTTCTAAGGCACCCTGAAGCTTTGGAACCGGGCGACGTGCGCCGAACAACGGCGTCGATTAGCTATAATAGGCCATTCAATCGTGGCAACTGGGCCACGAGCCTTATTTGGGGCCGTAATCACCTTAACAGTCCAGATAAAGTCGGCAACCTCAATGGCTACACTGCCGAATCAACCGTAAACTTTCTCAATAAGAATTATTTCTACACACGGCTGGAACTCGTTGACAAGGACGATCTCCTGCGGCTGGCGGAACGTGCTCGTTTGGGCATCGCACAAGCACATCTGAGCTTTCGCATCGGCGCTTACACCTTTGGCGGCGCGCGAGACATCTGGAATACAGATAAGGTTTCAATGGCGATTGGCAGTGACTTAACATTCTATTCGAAGCCGTCTGTGCTCGATCAGTTTTACGGAAACAATCCCGTTTCGTGGCGGCTCTTTCTGCGCATCCGACCGGCCAAGATGAAAATGGGCCGCATGCATTCAATGCCCGGCATTGTGGGTGCGCCGCAAAAGCCGCCGTCAAAGCCTTAACGCAGCAATAACGTGAGTTCAACGAGATCCCGAGCAGGCAGGATGGGGATCGCTATACCTGGGTCCATCATACCTCCCTCGACTGCGGCATTCTCCACATCTCAGCATCCTCCAAACAGAGACTATTGATCGCTCGCGACTGCTTGCTCAGCGATAAGTTCTCGCTACGCGAAAGCCAACATTGTCGCGACGAAGAATTGGAAAAGCGTTCCTGGTATCTCGATCTGCAGACCGCTGGTCTGCGGCTTCATAGGGAAATGCACCGCCTCGCCTTGAACGGGACTCCTTGTCTGAAACCAATAGAGCTTCATCCTCGCGGTCTTCGATGACAGCGCCCGCTGATACATCTTCATGCATGCGATCCTGACACCATTCCCACACATTGCCGTACACGTCGAATAGACCAAAATCATTCGGCTTCAGTTGACCGACCGGCCAGGTGCGATGGGGGTCGTTCGGATCAATAGGATCGCTTTTCTTTTTAGGAGGATTCCTGGAATACCAGGCATACTGTTGCAGCATTTCATCCGAAGTTCCATAGAAGCGAGCCGTCACTGAGCCAGCGCGAGCTGCGTACTCCCATTCGGCCTCCGTCGGGAGTCGGTAACCGGTTCGGTGCAGGTAGTCCTTCGGCATCATCATCCCATCCTTAATCTGCGCGAAGCTCGTGGGATATACCCACTCAGATTCTGGAATACCCTCTTGTTTACTTAACCAGTTGCAGTACATCGCGGCCTCGTACCAGGTCACCGCGATCTGTGGTCCATCTGGGTCAGGGGTGAAGGTCTGAAGCACTCGTGCCATTCGATCAGGACTTTCCGAGTAGGTAAACTTCGCTCTGACTTCTGGGTTGGCGTCGAGGAACCGCTGAAACCCACTGACAGTTATTTCCTTGTTCGCAATTGCAAATGATCTCGGGATACGCTCGCGATGCTGCGCTTCGTTGGGCGAATCGGACGCCGGCATTCTGCCCGGTTCATACTCTGGTGAACCCATCCGAAACTCGACCGGCGCACGGACAATCGCCATCGTCTGTCCTCCCTTTGTGACGTACCACTGTCTCCGTCCCGCAGGTTGTCCAGCCAGCTTGTGGTCGATCTGAGCCAGCGCATTCGCTTGTTGCCAGTCGAGCTTGCGCGGCGTCTCGCCCTGCCGTCCATAACGCAGCAGCCAATCGATTGCCCCGTGAATTCCTGGATCAGGATCGTCACGATACCAGCGGAGAAGTTTTGCAATTAAAGGTCGGCGAAGCGATTCAGGTAATTGCTCTCCGGTGTATTCACCCAAACTCAAAATCAAGGCTCGTCGCGCCGAGACATCTGTTTGCGTTTCTAAACGACGTATGACGACTGGAGCATTCACACTTAAACGAGCCAGGCCATGAATTATGTAAGTGCGTCGGCTGTCATCGGTACTGTGACGTAAGAGCGACCAGACCTGACCGTCCTGCCCAAGTTTCAGTAGCGCTATCGCTGCCTCGGCTTGTTGTTTCGCTAATGAGTCACGCGCAGCCGGTTGATTCTCAGGGGGCATCGGCTCTCGGAGTTTCTGACGGAGTTTTCTTATCTGAGCTTTCTGTGAAGGATTTTGTGCCGCCTGGGTTGGGATGACACCGTCAAAGTGCATTAGCAATCCCACAGTCAGCAGTATCACAAATAAGAAATCTTGCATAAACACCCCATTACTCGTTGCGGCTGCTCCGATTCAACGGTGTGCAGAAGCCTGCGCCACGAACTCAGGCCTTTTTCTTCCCCAGCTTCGATTTGCGCATGCGAAGCTCCTGCGCGAAGGCCCACTCATGACCTTCCGGATCTGCGGCGCGATAACGCCGATGGCCATATTCGGTATCCTCGAGTTCTTCGAGGATCATGGCGCCCGCTTTCTTAGCGCGCTCAAAATGTTTGTCCACATTCTCCACGTTTACGTAGAGGCTCTGCGTTGCCTGCCCGAGTTGCTTCGGATTTCGATATTTCATTGGTGGCCGGCCCATCATGACCATGTCCTCACCAAAGCGCATCGCGGCATGATTGATCTTTCTGTCAGGACCTCGCGTCTGCGTACCGTATTTGCATCCAACATTCTGATTCCCGACAGGTAGCCGTACTCCCGGTAAAATTCCACTTGGCTCTCACTCAAGCGATAGCTCGCCCACTCTTCCGAAATTGAAGGTT
>Ga0137378_10002944_pt1 | contig 14675 bp, 29 predicted proteins | sample SagtaG_21_FD_104813 | JGI IMG/M metagenome (GOLD analysis project Ga0137378, IMG submission 104813) | Vadose zone soil microbial communities from Sagehorn Ranch, Mendocino, California, USA - Sage2_L_60_16 metaG | ecosystem: Environmental > Terrestrial > Soil > Vadose zone | place: USA... | reverse complement strand
ACGATAACCCGCGATTCGATTTTATCGAAGATGTGGAAGGCAATATCCGCCTCCATTCCTGGACCGGACGCCCTGACGATGATATTCTCGCGATGGGCAATCCCCCACTGACACGCGCGGCCCTCTATGCACGCCCAGGCCAGTGGAGCGCGGTACAGTCACGTGACAAGCTTGACCTAATCACACTTTCGCAATACATGCGCATTGATTGGCAATGGCTGCAACTGGAGGGCTATAGCGACAGTTAAAGCTATACCTACCACAACGGGAAGATGACCAGGTGTGTCAAGATTGGTGGCTATTGTACGCCCGATGGCAACGAGCACAGCAAGCACCAGGTACGGCTCTCGCTGCATGACAAGACGCGCTTTCTGTGGGATCAGAATACCCCCGGCGAGCTGCTGCCCTGTGGTTTGCATTATCTCGACCGCGCCCGATCTGCAGGCTATCTTGTGATTGGTGAGGGCGGCTCTGACTGGGCCACCATGACCTTTCATGGTATCCCGTTCCTTGGCATACCTGGAGCAGAGCAGGCCAAGACGCTTGACGTGGAGCTGGTGAAAGACATCCCAACGATCTACCTGATTGAAGAGCCCGACCAGGCCAAGAAGCTGCGCGACAAGGGCCAGGGTTTCTACAAGAATATGCGTTCTCATCTGCGCGATAATGGATACCAGGGACAAATATTCTCGTTACGCTTCATGGAATCCACTGGCTACAAAGATCCATCCGATTTACATAAATCCATCTATGCCACATGTAAAGAGCAGGCCGAGGGCCCGTTCAGACTGGAAGTCAAAAAGCGATTCCTGGCAGCCATAGAGCAGGCTATAGAGCAGGCGATACCGGAGGGCAATGAAAGTCTATATCCTGTGGCGAAAGCACGCGATTGGTCGCAGATCTCGTTTGAAGAGTTTTTTCAGCAAGTATGGGCTGTCTCTGCTGAGTTTCTGTCTCCCATCCAAAAAGCCATTGTGTGCTATCTCTTCCTCTACATGCGCCAGGTCGAGCCCGATGAAGAGTTGGGCTGGTTTATTGATGCAGCAAAAATGGCTCCAAAGGTCGGGCTCAAGGGACCGAAGGGCAAGGAAAAGTTTTTGTACCATCTGTCCTATCTGTATCAGAGCCTGGGCATTATCAACAAAACACACAGGGCCAACAAAGAATACATCAATGATGATGAGGGGCCCGAGCAAGTGCGCTACAAAGGCACATCTCTCTATATTCAATTCAGCCCAGGTTTCTATACCCCTGGTGGCTATTGCGTCGTCACCCAGGATCAGCATAAGCCAGGTGGACCACGTATCGCCTTTGATGAGTGTGAGTTCTGTGGTAGTCGCCATTTGAAACACTTCGCCGTTCAATGCGTTGACTGCGGCCATGTGATGTATCCATCAATAGAGCAGGAAGAGCAGCAGCCGATCCCACAAGAAAAGGTGATTGAATCCACTCTTTCACATCAAGAAGAGAAACGACAAATTGTCGTCTCAGAAACGACATTTCCCGAGACCCCCAATTTGGGGGTCTCGGGAAACAAAGAAATTGAAGAAGAAAATCCGTATATAGAATCTATTACAGACCCCCAAATTGGGGGTCTCGGGAATTTGTTCTCTCCGCTCGATTCTCCACCTAAAACCCCTAAACCATTCTCTGAAAATGGACTACCGATCCGGAGGACGATCTGCTGCAATGTTCCATTTCAACGAGCAGCCGACGGACGAGCTGAGTGTAGCAATCCTGATTGTCCTGAGAAGCGAGAGCAGGTGCTAGCATGACCAGGCGCCTCTATACCAGCCGTCGCCAGTATACTCTGGCAGAATCGACAGTACGGCCGACGATGGAACTGAGCGAGGCGCTGCGCTACTTGCGACACCATCACCTGTTTCTCATCTGGACTGATAACGGTGTGGATCTCTGGTCATGTGGCCGCAAAATGCCGCAGCCACTTAGACGCTCAATCTACAAGCACCGTGAGCAGATTGCCGCCATGATGAGAGATGCGAGCCCGAAAGTGTGCCCTGCCAGGGATGCGGGCCACTGGAAGCATTGGGTGTACTACCCTGGGCAGGGACGGCATGTCTGTCTGATGTGCGCGGCGATTGCGGTATGATGTCTCGTCAATTGGTTGTACGTATGTTATGATTACAGAAAGGAGGAGGGAACCATGCCACAGCACGATCTGTATGCGCAGGTGCAACGGGAAAGCGCACGTCATCAACGCGAGTACCAGCGCTATCTCGATATGCTGACCAGTGGATTTACCCACGGTCGGTTCTACAGTGAGCAGGAACTGGCCGAGCAACTGGCAAAGGCTGACGCGGCGATGGAAGCGGGCGAAGCTGCACTGCAAGCGTATCATGAGGCAGCAGTGCCGGGAGTTGTGCAACGTGGCAAAACGCGAAGGCACTGATGGACTCACACCGCTACAACATCGCTTTGTCGAGGCGCTACTCACCGGCAAGAATGTTACACAGGCTGCTCTGCTCGCGGGATGCTCACGACGCGCCGCTATGTACTGGCTGCGCGACGCTGATAGCCCGGTGCGTATGGCATACGAATCGAGGCGCATAGCCAGCATTGACGACTTTGACCGGAGGATGATGAAGTTGCACGAGCTGACGCTCAAAACGATGGAAGACTTGCTTTCACCAAAGGTCGCGCCAGCCTTGCGCTTTCAGGCGGCGAAACTGCTCTATGAGGCGCATCTTGCGGAACATGGCGAACTGAAGCAAGCGAAAGCCTCTCATGAACTCGTGAATGAAGGGGCCCATGACTTTCACGATGAACAACGCGAGTGGGGTATGACTGATATCCTGCTCTACGACGCAAAAGGGCAAGAACGCATAAACGATGATGATTAATGCGCGAATGTGCCCGCAATTGCACACAAAAGGAGAATGAACACATGGTAAGCTCAGCATTGAACACGCTGCGCGGGATGGCGCAAAAACAGGCCGATAATTACAACACCTATCTGCCCGCATCTACCAAAATTAGGCAGGATACCTACCTTGATGGCGATGCACGCGCCGCACAGATCAGCAAGCTCGCGACGTCGGCACGCGCAGCCAATCAAGCCTTGCTCGACAGTGCCAATGCCAACGACGCAAAGCTTCAGGCGCTCGTTGCGCCATCGACAGCAGATGTATCGGAAGCATCGCTCGCGAAAGTACGCTACGCCTACAACAGCCTGGGTTTGAGCTTGCAAGCTATCTGTCAGCAGCTTGTGAGCGACGGCGACCGCGACGGTTTCAAAGCGCTCCGACAAGTGTTGCCCTGGCAAATTAGGGCGAGCAAAACCGACCAGACACAGTATCAACAAAAGGGGACGGGCACGATTGATGGCGACGTGTCTGATGGCCTATCCGTCATTGCGACGTACGAACGGGCGCTGCTCACACCAGCCGAACAAGCGGCCCGGCTTGAAGCAATGGAGAGTGCCACCAATATGGGCCGCGTGAAGGACAACTGGCAGGCGCTTGACGACTTTTACGCGAAGCAGCTATTACCTGGCGCGGTAGCTGGGATGTTCACGCGCTTGCACAGCATCTTTTCCTGGCAAGAGGTATCTGGCCTCGGCCGTGATGGCAGCCTGATCTATACCGATCAGCGTTCCGGCTCATCGCGCATCAATCTCGTAGCCGACGTCGTACCTACGGTCACGTGGGGGGTACGCTAATGGCACTCGTCGACTGGCGACCAGACGTCGGTATGGCTGGAGGTGCCTATGTGACGCCTACGCATCTAGTCAAAAAGGGCGCGGCTGTGCATGCTGTCCTCACAAACAGCGCGCATACGGTGGCGACTATTACCGAAGTCTTTGATGTGCCAACGGGTGCGGTCATGTTGCAAATCATTGGCGCAACCGCTGAGCATCCATCAGGCTCGCCGCGATATCAAATGCAAAGCATCTACAATGCTGATCAGGCGACGCAAGGTACTTGGCACTGGGCAGACGATCAGGTGTTGCCATAGTTGTGAAGAAGGAAGAAAGCACATGTTTATAAAAATCGGCCAGCGGTGGCTCAATCCCGCGAACATCATGTATGTCGAGGAGACGGGCCTGGGCCTTGATGTGCATTTTGTTGCAGGTGGCCCCTATTCGATGGTTACCCTCAGGCGAGGTGTGTTGAACGACACATCGTATGCGGATCTGCGTGCCTTCCTGAAGAGTCAGGCCGCTGGGAAAGAGGAATGATGGATCAGGACATCGTGCGCCATGCGCGTGTCGCGTTTTTGATGCTCGCGGAGCAGACAAGGCCCGAGGCGATACCGGACGCTGCTAAAGTCGTGAAGGCACTCAGCAAGTTCGCTGCGCTGGGGAAAGCTCTTGATGTGGAGCAGGTGTCAGACGAGGACGCAGCCAACCTACTGAAAATCGTCTTTCGGGGTGATACCCGAGTAAATAGTTAAGTTTGTATCTCGTGGTCAGTGCCTCGCCTGGTGGATGCCAGGGGAGACATTGAGCAGGGGATAGGAAAGAAGTAACACATGCCTGGTTATACTCAAGTCGGAAGCTTCGTGAATGGCTCGGCTCCCGCGCTCCAAGCCAGTTTCTTTAATGGGCTCGAATCGTGGATACAGCAAACGGAAGGGGATACCGGATCAGTCACAGTTGCCGGTACAACCTCTGGAAATGCGACGCTCTATCAGTTCTTTCAGGGCAGCTTGAAGGGCTTTTTCTTGTACTTCGCCAATTACAGGAACAGCACCGCAACGGAGCAGTATCTCACGCTTCCCGTTGCGTTCACGACCTATGCAATCTGGATTGCTGGCGGCGGCATCCCTCAGACACACATCGCTACAGGGACGACGAATATCAATAGCAAAATTGAAGATTGGTCTTCGTTCCCGTCTGGTAGCGGTGCTGGCGCAATCAATGCAAATCTGAACCAAATGAACGGATTCGCGGCTGGTGACATCACGCAAGGATTCGACCATATCGGGCTCGGTGTGAGCCAGGGACAAGCCTACACGGCTGGTGTGCTGGTGGTCGGCCTTTAGCGTGCTGCATACAGGATGGCAGCCACGAAGATGCAGTACAGCACGATACCAGCGATGAAGATTGCGCCAGGTAGGTAGGTTTTGAGTGTGTTCATGGTCGCTAGTATAGCACACCGGAAGGGGCGTCATACGTATGATGATTGAGGGCTATGTCGATAATCCCTTCCCGTATGAGATAGGCGAGCACTTACTAGACGAGGATGGAGACGAGTGCGTATTAGAGGATGCGAACTACTTTCATTGTCGCTTGCACTGGCTCTCTGGAGAGCTTGCGAGTCAAGGAGATGGACGGTTTACCGCAAGAACTGAGGATGTACATCATGATTTCAAGCGAAAGAATGCCCAAGCCTGACAAGCTCGCTGCTATTCGCATCGGGGATCTCGTCACCTACGAACGTGAGGGAACGCTCATTGCGCAGCGGGTATGTGGCTGGAAGCTGTGCAATAACGGCTATGAACATCGTGTGCTCGTTGGTGACACCTGGCGCGATCACGAGGTATCATTGAGCACTATCGTGCAACGACGGCGCGAGACGCTGCACGGCCAGGACATCATCGAGTTTTAACAGACATCTCTCGACTCTGGTGCTCTCCTTTCTGTGCTCTCCTTTGGTGGTCAGGTAAAGCGGCGGCCAGTGAGTCGCCGCTGGGGGAATACATGAACATCGCACTTAGACGCCTTGAAGTCCAGGTTGTCAATGTGGTCATTGATGCATACGACAAGCTGAAAAGCTTTCTCAAGCGATTGCTTGGCAAGTTTCTGAAGGACATGCGAGCAGAGCCGCGTACTTTCGTATGGCTGTATGACCATCACCGCTTGGCCACGCTCACGCAGCAAGTGACCGGCGCAATTGATAGCTTTGTTGCGCTCGTGGACACAACTGTGTTGCACGCACGGCAAGCAGCCGCTCAGCTCGGTAGTCAAGCAGCCGTGGCGCTCACCATACCGTCAAGGTTTCCAGGGCTCGGAACCATGATTGCACAGAAGATCGCCAGTATCCTCATGCTGGCCGTGAATGGTATCCATCAGACGGTAGACGCATCTATTGAGCAGGCGATTGACGAACCACGCTGGCGCGCGTTGTTGCTGGCCAGGACAGAGATGTACACGGCATATCGCGAGTCGCTGCTCCAAGCGTTCTCAGATGATGGCGCGTTGGGCTGGATCTGGCGAACGGAAGAGGACGAGCGTGTGTGCCCATTCTGCACGAGTATGGACGGGACAGAGCATAGTTTTGCTGAGACGTTCTCGACGCATCCGAACTGTCGATGTGAAGCCGAGCCCATGTATACTACCCCATAACAATCTTCACAGGAAGGCCGTAGCGCCACGAACAGCCCCTCGAATGTCCAATCTATCATCTACTCTCTCAAGCCGTCAGAAATCAATCCTACGCGCGCTATTGCATTCTTCCACATTTTAAGGTAAGCTTAGGAAAGCATAGAGAGAGGCGGGTATGATGAGCGAAACGAAGTATTACACGATTCGCGAAGTCGCGAAACTTCTGAGGGTCAATCCACGAACGGTGGAAAACCTTATATTAACCGGACAATTGAGCGCCACCAAAGTGGGGCGGCAATGGCGCATAAGCCAATCCCAGCTCGATGAATATTTAGCGCGTCACACGTAGTGACAGCCAGGGCTGCTGCTAACAGCCCGGCTGTGAACCCTGTAAAGTGTATTCCAGAGTCAGTTAGTTTAAACGATTCAATTGGAAACGGGGAGGCCTCCAGCATGAGCGAAACCACGAACGACAACCGGACCGATGTACGTATCAATTCTCATGTGAACTTCTACGGCCCTGTGCTTACCTTCTTTGGGGCTCCCATCATCGGGCTAGCCCTGGTCATCTTTGCCATATGGGCGGTGACCCACTGGTCTGCATTTATCGCGATGACCCCCATTCTCGTGTACTATGCATTGGGACTGTTCGGGCTCACCTTCCTCGTCCTGGTGATGGCGCTCTCTATTCGAGTGGTTGGCCTTCCCCTGGTACACCTCTATCACCGTTTAGTTGAGGCCAAAGGGCAGCGAGCACGAAACAAATTGGTGAGCTCACAGCCGAATTATGTGGTGGTCGAGCGGATGACAGGCGAACTTGAAATGCTTCCCATCGCGCAAGAGAAGTACGTCCACAACTACCGCTATAATCCTGTCCAGGTCACGGAAGAAGATCAAGCGGCCCTACCTGCTCCACTGCCTGACTATGTGCGCTATGAAGATGTGCGGACGCTCATTCCACAAGGGCGAACGCTCGTTGGTGTCACCGGGGATGGTGTCGAAACGAGAGAAGACCATGTGCGCTCGTTGCTCTGGATCGTCGGCAATTCTGGTACTGGAAAGACGAACTCGACGGTTATCCGCGTTGATGACGATGTGAAACGCGGCCATGACTTGCTAGGCATTGACCCTCATGCCTTCAAGGATGACAGCCTCACCAATGCGCTGCGCGGATATGCGCAATACTTCTTGCGCCCGATTGTCATGCACCTCCAAGACATTGACGAGATACTGCAATCATTCCTTGATGAGTTTGACGCGCGTAAGAACAGACGCCCACCCTATAAGCCGCTCACGCTTATTGTGGATGAGGTGGGCAGCCTCACCATGGACGTGGATCCAAAGAATCCGCTTGAGGTTGAGGTATGCCGCAAGGTCAAAGAGATTGGACGCATCTGCGGGCAAGAGGCGCGCGGGTTCAACATGTACGGTATCTTCATCTCTCAAAATGCCGCAGGCCTCGCCTGGCTACGTCGCTATGCCTTGATGGTGCTGGCCCACCAGGTGCTCATGATGTCTGAACGGTTACTCGTGTGTAATCAGAATAGGGAGATGGCCAACGATATGGGCACCTGGCCGAAGGGGCGCACGCTGGTATATGGGATTGCCTTTCGGGAAGGGCAACTCTTAGTCCAGCAACCAGTATGCACACCCCGAATCGTTGATGCTGACCCGATACCCAAGACTTTTTTTGAGACTCCCGACGCTCAAAAAAAAGTTTTGCGGGGAAACCTCGCAACTGAGGTGAAACCGCTTATAGAGTCATTCCCCGCTACGGGGGAAGTCGTGAAAGTTCCCCCAGAAGAGAGAGCACAAATTATCACTATTGCTCAAACGCACATGAGCACATACGGCAAAGTGAAACGTAGTGAGATACCTGCTCAAATGAAGAAAAATAACCGCTACTACTCGGTAGTGAGGCAAGTCTTAGACGAGGAAGGGTTGTAGGATGAAAATCAGGAAAAGACCGATAACTACGTCGAAAGCAAAGCCAGTAGAGAAAGTTTCACCTCCTGAGAGTTCCCCCTATCGCCCCTATTATGTGTATGGACTGGCTGAAGGTGATGTCATTTTCTACATTGGCATGACGAATGATATCAATAGAAGATACCAGCAACACCTGGCAGGGGATGAGAACCAGCGTAAAACCGGAAGGATTATGCACATCTATGGACGGGTAGATGTAAAGATACTTGATACTGCGATGAACCTTGAAGAGGCGCAACAGCTAGAAGCATTCTGGATTCTCTATCACATTCTTGATCAGCAGTACCTTACAAACACACATATGGGCGCTGCACTTGATTTGATGGACCTGGACAATGAGCATACTGAGAAGCTTGCTAATATGCTTCAACGGCGTTGGGGCGAGGAGGGTTTTGTGCGCTGGGATGCTCAACGAAACTCAAGAGCTGGCCGAGGAGGTTGGAAATACCTCAAAAGTATCACAGCAGAAAGTGAAGCGCGACGAAACAAGAATACGCGACCGTGATGAAACATCTCATCGGATAGTTGACACCACAACTATCCGACCAGTGAACAGAAAGGGAGACGAACTGATGGGTACATTCTGGCAATGGCTTAATGGTGCAAATGGCGGAGGATATGAAGGTGGATTCGATGAGGGCAAGAAGCTAGCAGATGAGCACGACAATTTAGCGTACGATGACTATACCTGGGCCATTGATAAGGCCAAAGAGACATTTAACGGCGATGAAGAGTTTCAGCAAGGTTTTGAGGACGGGTATAACCATACCAGTTTTTGGGACTGGCTGAACAGAAAGTGAGGCAACCATCATGGCATTCGATCAGCAACAGGCAATCAAGGACTATGAGCACTTCATGAGATTGATATCGGTTGGCGCTTATGAAGAGAGAAGCTATGAACATCGCTTAACAGACACATGGCCAGAAGATGGCGTGGAAGAGAGCGTGTTCAATCTTGAGGAGCTGGCGGCTCGCTCAGACTTAGAGTTTTGTTGGCACAAAGACAGCAGCTCCTGGTCGCTTGAGACGATGAGTGAAGCGACGAAAGCGGCACGAAAAGAGGCGCAAGAGTACCAGGATACCCAACACCACATGGAACATCACTACGAAGGCGGTGAGTGAAACATGAGCGAGCAAGCTACACGCGATTGGCACCGTCGCGCCCTCGTGCGCATCAAAGAGACGGTGAAGAAACGTTCAGTCGACCCGAGCCGTGAACGGACGTTCCCTATTGGGGAAGAACTCGAAATGGTGCAGTGGGGGAGCGCTGGCCGTCCTGTAAACCGTAGTGTCTGGTGGACGAGCTACGATATCGACGGCGCGTTTATCATCGAATCGGACAAGGTTGAGATTGTCAGCATACTCGAAGAGGTGCAGCCATGAGCGAACAGGAAACCAGCGACTACTGGCGAGGCTACAACAAAGCGCAAGAGGAGTACAAAATTCAACTTGAGGAAGCGTTACAAGACAGTTCTGAACGTCTCGACGAGCTGACGGCAAGCGTTGCACTCTTACGTGAAACAATGGATGCATCCATTCGCCATCTTGCTAGCCACATCTCACACCTGGCGCTACAATTCCAGCTCGATCACAAGAAAGACGAGGAGCAATCATGAGCGAGACCCCGCTGAACTGGAGCGTTGATTGGTTCGCCATTCCGAGTGAAGATATCATTATCCTGTCCCGGATTGCCGCTTCATATGGCTCGGGAATAAACCTGATGACACACAACCTTGAGCGGCTTCGCATCGAGGACCGGGAGACGGTTGAGCGCATTCTTGACGTGGCGCGAAGACCCAGGGATGAAACAGAAAGTGAGGAACCACTCATGCGCCTGTGTCCACATTGCGGCCAGCATCACTACGTCAAGGACGGTGAGTTCTACTGTCCACTAGATCCCAACAAAGCGTAACATTTGTTGAACATGTGAAGGAGCACACCAATGGAAATTGAACACTATCACATCACACCCGACGAGGTGACAGGTCCGTTTACCATCACCCGAATCAGCGACTTTGCAGAGGACGACTACTGCTACCTGTTCGTGGATATGCCAGGTGAAGGCGAGCGCATCATCATCTACAACTACCCGCCCGAAGATGGCGAGCGCATCCGTAGCCTTACCATGCCAGCATCGTATCGCTTCGACGAGGAGTATCACCTCGTCGAAGCATAACATTGTGAAACATTGTTGAACGTGGCCGCTTTGTCCCGCAAAGTCTAAAGCAGCCACGAGTAGCGAGTAACCCGCCACCAGAGCTAGTATAGCATTGTGGGTTGCTCAGAAGGAGTAACCCCTTTTTATGAAGACATGCCCGAATTGTGGCGCTACCATGCGCCTGACACGTGCTGGCGGTCGTTTCGTGTGGCTGTGCCCTCGTTGCCAGTATAGCGAAGAGTTGAAGGCGAGGAGGGCGGCACGATGACGACTGCAATCATTTGGATTTTTATTGCTGTGTTCTTGTTTCTGTTGTTGCTTCTTGCCTGGGCGCTCGCTGGAGCAGCGTCCCGAGACGCCCCGGGACCAGACGACTCAGGCGACGAGGAGGACGAGCAGCCATGAACGCACAACCACTTCCGATGGCCCCAGATAGCGAGAACTGGCAGCGGTGTTTCAATGCGTTCATGCGTCACCTGTGGGATAAGAGCCACAGCGCCAGCACCATTTATGAGTATCGCAGAATACTCACCCTCTTCTTCAGCAGTGGGAAGCATCCATCGCTCTACACGAAAGCCGACGTTGAAGAGTTTATCCATCGCGAAACGAGCGGCCAGCGATCCAGGGGGAAAGCACCAGCTACGGCCACCGTGAACCAGCGGTTAATGATATTGCGGAGTTGGTTCGCCTGGGCGACGGAATACACCATTGAGAACAATGGCCAGGTTGAGCGGCTACTCTCGACGGTGCCACCAACAACAGGGCTACGAGCTGGGCAGGCTGCTCGCTCAGGAAAGGCGATGTCAGAAGAGGAGCTTTCGAAGTTTTTTAGCGTGATCCCTAAGCATACTGTGAAGGGCGCGAGAGACACCTGTATTTACCTTTTTTTTGCTATAACTGCCCGCAGACGCTCAGAACTGGCTAATCTTGTGTACGGGGATATCTTCAAGGCAATCTTGATTGATGCAAACGGGACCAGGCGCGAGGGTTACTGCTTCAAGTTCAGAGGCAAAGGCACAAGTCAGACGGAGGACCTGCAGGAATGTCCTTCGTTAGTCGTCCAGGCGCTGACACGCTATCTTGAGATGAGCAATCGTTTGCAAACGATTAAACCGGAAGACCCGCTTTTTGTGTCCACGCCTTTGAATAAGGGCCTTCAATTCGATCAATCGCGACCGCTCTCAGATGAGACGATTGCCCATAGCTTCAAACGTTACTGCCGCTTGGCTGGCCTATCCACAAAGTACAGCTTACATTCTCTGAGACATTCTAGTGCCCTGCTCAGGTATTCTTACGGCGAGGACATTTTAAGTTTGCAAAAAACTCTTCGCCACCGTTCCTTGCAAACTACCACACTTTACCTGAACCATTTGAGTTCACCTGTAGATAAAGGCGGGCGAGCATTAGAGCGGGTGTTCGCTCAGTTCTCATGAGCCACGAGCAGCAAACCACGTCATAGTAGTACTTGACATAACGGATATAGCCAGCTAACACAGAGGGGATATAACCAGCTAACAAGGGACAAGTTCCGATACGGAACACATATCAGCACTTGCTCACCTCCTGACGAGAGCATGACGAGTCAACCGTTCCACAATGGTATCCCAATCCGCAGGGCGCCATACCCACACTTCAATACCTGCGCTTCGGAGCGCGTCTAGCCATTGCCTCTGTGCGGGCCTCAACCTGCCCTTATCCGTTTTCAGCTCCACGAGTAGGTACTCACCCTGGCGGCACAGGGCTAAATCAGGATACCCAGGCTGTGACCTACGGGAGTCATACGTATGATGTGCCATCCAGCCGTACATGGTGGCGAGCTGAAGCACCTGCGCTTGAAACGCCTTTTCTGAGATCATCATGGCCCCATTATAACAATTGGCTATGATTACTTGCATAACCATAGCCTTATGTCTCACGATTGTGCTACCAGGGACGCTCTCCCATCACGTTGACGTGACGCTTTTCGATAGAGACATTGGTATAGCCCTGCTCCTGGAAGTAGCGGGCATCTGCTTGCGCTATGGCCTTAGATGAGCAGGGTTTCCCCTCTCGCTTGCCGTCATGCTCGCGCCACACAATCCACTCGTCAAACTCGTCAACCTTTTCAATCTGAGGCATATGCAGCCCTGGCAGTTTGTATCCTACGTTACCCATGATGTGCTCCTTTCGCTTTCACAAAAAACATACTCCATTTCAAGTGTAGCGGAAGATTCCGCAGTTAATACGGAATCTTCCATCTCACGATCGCGCTACTAAAAGAGATCCTCGTGCAATCCCCACATATCAAAGTAGCCTCTGCTCTCCAAATGGTGCGCAGCCTGCCTGGCGAGCCGCTCTTCCATGTCCGACTCAGGATCCTCTTCCTGCTCTTCTTGCGACCAACATGGGCAGGATATGTCTAGGCAGTGGCTAATGCTGCCATCGGGCTGCACCTGGTGTTTCATATCGTCCAGAATGATCACCGTGTAGACGATACCAGGGTGTAGGGTGTCTTGGTTCTGTGTCATTGTGGTAAACTCTCCTTGTCTGATTTGTGTCTTCACTTCAGCGTTGAGAGACCATCTATCGAGGTGGTCTCTCTTCCTACGGTTAACGCTTTGTCGTCATGTCCGTATCTCCTTCAGTGTGGGGGACCGTCGCCAGTCCCCCGGGTCGTCTCTTATCGCATCGGAACCAGGCGTCCCGATGGTGCACTCTCGAATGTGCTCTCGGCTGCGTTGTGAATGGCCATCTTCTCAGCAACCACACGATTGATGAACTGCTGTGCCTCTTGCACCGGATTAGCCTTCACCGGCTGCATGACTTCGATGTCAGGGTCGACCAGGCTGGCGATGTCTTCAGCAGTGAGCACTTGCTCAACCTTGGCTGGCTGGCGGCTCTGGAAGTACTCGGCTGCGCGGGCCTTCAGTTGATCCAGGTGGTAGCACCCGCGAATGGCTGGGCAGGTGCAAGAGCCGTGGTTCTCGTCGCGATTGAAGCATGTATGATAGGTATCGAGCCCATTTGAACTCTCGACTACGAAGCAGATGCGAGCGGTTTCTTTGAAACGGTAGATCGTCAGGACTTGAACGGTTTTCTGTGTCTTCATCGGTGTATCTCCTTTTGGCTTATCGACTCTCTTCATTGATCTAAGTATACCTGATATTAAGCCAATTGTCAAGTGTTTATGGCAGCAGTATTGACAAGTCAGCAAAACTTGTTTATAATGAACTTGACAAGGAGAAAACTAACCACTATCGCCCAAAGGAGCACAACAATGCTAGAAGAGAAGGACACATACACCGTCGCTGAGCTGTATGAGGAGCTGGATATCACCCTGGTGGAGCTGGGACAGTTGAGCGGATTAAACGAGGTGACAATCGCCCGTATCAGGGATGGCAAACCGACCAGGCGTGTCAGCGTCAATAAGTTGCTCACGGCTTTTAGTCAGGTCTATGACCGGCCTCTGTCATTGCGGAATGTTACCGGAATCAATGTCCAGGTGAATAAGCGGATGGAGAAGAAAGCAAAGAAGTCTGACAAGACTGCTGCATAAGCCGTCGCCTGGTGTTCCTGTTTCCGACACAACCACCAGGCGACTACCCGCGGCGAACCGCTACGCTCATTATAGCATGCCGGTTCGCTCAGAAAGGAATCGTCATGAGACACCAATTCACCAGCGAAGAGCGCAAGCTCGGCGGCCAGCGCCGCCAGCAACGTGAAGACGCTCAGGCACATCAAGAGGAAGCATTTGAGATGCTGAAGGCGAAACGCCCAGACTGCTGGCGGTGGATTTATCGCAACCGTGTCGCTCCACACATGCAGATGAAAAGCTCTGGCACACGATAAAACATCATGACGCATCGTGTGAACACCGTGTTCACACGATGTCAATACTTCACTTTGGGAAGTATTGACACTTCCCAAAGTGAAGTGGGAAAGGTCTAGACAATGCGTTCCAAGAGGGGTTATCATGCAAGCATACACGCTGATGAGCAGCTGCGGCCGAGCAAGCGTAGGTTGAAAAAGACCTGCGCATGGCAGGTCACAGGAGAGTCAGCATGAACAACGAAAAGATAGGGACGGCCGATCGATTTGTCGGTTCCTCCCGTTCGAGCAGGATCGAACCCTGTAACGGTATACGCATATCTCAGCGTCGCAGAGCATACTGGTTTTCTCGGGCGTGGCTCCAGCTTTTGAGCTGTTGTAGCTGCGTCCGTTTTTTGTTATCTAGACCTTTTTTATTGTCCCTTGCCTGAAGTATTT
>Ga0137378_10002939_pt1 | contig 14690 bp, 10 predicted proteins | sample SagtaG_21_FD_104813 | JGI IMG/M metagenome (GOLD analysis project Ga0137378, IMG submission 104813) | Vadose zone soil microbial communities from Sagehorn Ranch, Mendocino, California, USA - Sage2_L_60_16 metaG | ecosystem: Environmental > Terrestrial > Soil > Vadose zone | place: USA... | reverse complement strand
CTGCTCCTGGAAGGTTTGCGTCTTTGCGACTCGACCAACCGCGCCCGCGCGCTCAGCTTCAGCCGCTGTGCGTGCTCTCGGGTTGCTCGAAGGACCGGCTTGTGACGCTAAATACCGCTCGTAAATCCCGCTGAGACCAGCTGTGATTTCCTGCTCGTGACGGTCCCAGAGACCAATCAGCACGAGAAGCACAAAGCCGGTAACCGCAAGGCCGGTGAGCGTAAGCAGGATACGACCAAGCATTCGTGCCACGGTGCGAACCCAAATCGAACTCGACCGCAGCGACCGTAGTCATGTTTTGTGTTAATTGTGCGGTAGGTGGCTGGGAGACCTGGCGCCCTAGTGCGCTTGGCCTAGCAGCCAACCTCGTAAAGCAAGTAATCATTCGTTAACAGCGCAGTCATACAGGCAACCGGTGGCTGAAATTTAGTTGACCTACCGCACTCATAATTGGCTCTGATGAGACGACCAACAAAGAATAAGCGCTTCCTTTTCACCAAGCTGGTTGGATCAATGCACGGTGCCAGTCACGATCCTGAACGACCTGCCAACCGTTAAGATACAAAGGATCCTTCCTACGGACTTGCCGTGGATAACAAAACTTGCCGCGAACAGGTCGAGTGTACCTTCGCGACAAAAGTCGGCTTTGCCATCGCGACGTTGGCCCTGGATTCTGCCGGTCTGGCTTAACGCCGAGAGCCGACGGGATTGTCGAAGCTTCCGGTAGGAAGGGTCGGCGCTGCGCCACTAAGCAAGGGAGGCGTGGCGCTCTCGGGCGGGCTCTGAGGCTCGGCACTCGCCTGTCGCGTTGGTGACGGCTTGGTCACCTCAGTTGCGGTTTTAGTATTCGCCGGCTGCGAACGGAGTTTGGCCGGATGCGCGGGCGCTGTTGCCACTGCGGTAAGTTTTGGCTTGGATGTCGCAGACTTCCTCTTCGGCGCGGATGGCTCGACCGGCGCCTCGTTATGCGTCACCGGGGTCTGATCCTCGCTCTTCGATCCGAACAGATCGCGTACGAAGCTACCGATGCTGCCTGAGTTTCCCGTTGAGGCCGGCGTCCCATCGGAAGTGCATCCGGCAAGCGCTATCGCCGCCGCGACCACAGTCGATGTTAGAAGCGCACGCACCGGAGATTGTGAACGCAGTACAAGTTCAAGTTCGTAGCGCACGCCAGCCCCGAATCCCAACGGCCCCATACATAACGGAAGCGAAAGCTAGGCCGAAACTTGGGTGGGACCAGGGCACGCGGCGACAATTTCAAATTCGTTGGAAAATGAAGCGTTAAACTCTCGCGGCACTTAGTAGCCCTTCCGTCAGCGGGTCACTTCACCGCCTCACCGCGTTATTGAGGACTTTGCTCTAACCGTGGCCTCACCACTGTCCGTAACGCGCATCGAACGTCTCCGGAAGCGCTATGTGAGGCGGTATCTCCCAAACGCCCCCGACGCCCTCGGAGCCGCCGAGGCTAAACGCCTTCATCAGATCAACCGAACTATCGCTTAATCGAAACCGAAGCGGGACCGGGTCGATAGCCTTCACGTGCACCACCTCGATCCGCGGCAAGGTCGCTCTCATCGCTTCGGTCGGCTCCATCATCGGAGGGCGCTCCGCACCCGCGGCAACCGGCGATGCGGCTGCCAAGCTCCCGACAAGCAATATGAACGCGCGACGCATTCGCTCAGGCTTTCGATGCGGACCAGTCATTTTGCGGCTATGTCAGCCACGGGCGAGCGCGCTTCCCAGCGCATGTACGACGCCAGTAACGGCCACGCCAATGACGCGGCACCAGCTCACTCGTCGCCCACTGTAGCGCCGGGTTGTCCGCCTACTGGCGGCTGTAGATTGTACTCAGGAGAGAGCAACAACCATCGGCAATAGTCGGAATGGATCGGGAGGGCTCACGTATAGGAGTGGCACAACGCACTTGATCGGGAACATTGGGCAAGCGAAGGCAAATTGCTAGCGTAATCCAGCGCCAACCACTTCTGACGTCAAGCAAAGAGATCAATGTGTTGTTTTGAAATCACACGCGTGAAAATTCAGTGATCCGGTAGGAAATTCGCCGGAATCCATTTGTGCTTTAGCAGTGGAGGAGCTGAATTTCGCAAGGTTTTGCGACCTTTGAGTCGTTCGTTTTCGTATGACCGCCTGTTCACCGGCGGGACCACATGTGGCGGTCTCAGTGGAAGGAGGGCAATCGGCTGCCGAATGTCGCGCCAGCGACCTTATTAGGGCAAAAGAAGGGGGCGCGTGGGGAATGAAACTTCGTAGGTGGCTTGTTCAAGGGCTGGGCCTTGCCTGCCTCGTCCTTGGGGGGATTTTATTGAGTGGTGGCGTCGTGTCGCTCACGGCACGCTCCGCCTATGCTCAAGCGCCTACGGTCAGCTCGATCGTCGTCCAAGGCAACCAGCGGGTCGAGGCCGACACCATCCGCTCCTACTTCCGGCCGGGACCGACCGGCCACCTCGACGCCTTCCAAATCGATGAGGGCGTCAAGGCGCTTATTTCCACCGGTCTGTTCCAGGAAGTTCGTCCGACGATCCAGGGCGGACGGCTGACCATCACGGTCATCGAAAATCCGGTGATCAACCGCATCGCCTTCGAGGGCAACAAGAAGGTCAAGGATGATCAGCTCAAGTCCGAAATCCAATCGAAGGAGCGCGGCACGCTCTCTCGTCCCGTCGTGCAGGCCGACACTGCGCGCATCGTCGAGCTTTACCGCCGCAGCGGCCGCTTTGACGTCCGCGTCGAGCCCAAAATCATCGAGCTCCCCAGCAACCGCGTCGACCTCGTCTTCGAAATCACCGAGGGCGTAAAGACCGGCGTCAAAGCGATCGACTTCGTCGGCAATCGCGCCTATTCGTCCTACCGCCTCAAGGAGGTGATCAAGACATCCGAGACGGGACTATTGCTCGCGTTTCTGCAGACAGGAGACATCTACGATCCGGACCGGATCGAAGCGGATCGCGAGTTGTTGCGCCGGTTTTATCTCAAGCACGGCTACATCGACGTGCGCATCGTCTCCGCGGTCGGCGAATACGATCCGAATCGGAGAGGTTTCGTGATCACCTTTACCATCGAGGAGGGCGAGCAGTACCGCGTCGGAACGGTCGACGTTCAGTCGACAATCCGGTCGCTCGATCTGTCTTGGCTGAGAGTGAAACTGCGGACCTATCCCGGCGACGTCTACAATGCCGAGGCGGTCGAGAAGACCATCGAGGACATGACCATCGAAGCCTCGAGGCAGGGCTTTGCCTTCGCGACGGTGCGCCCAAGCGCGACGCGCGACGCGCAAACGCGAACGGTCAATCTCGTCTTCACCGTCTCGGAAGGACAGCGCGCCTACATCGAACGGCTCAATATCCGCGGGAATACACGCACGCGCGATTATGTGATTCGGCGTGAATTCGACCTTGCGGAAGGTGATGCCTACAATCGCTCGCTCATCAATCGGGCCGAGCGGCGTTTGAAGAATCTCTCGTATTTCAAGACCGTGAAAATAACCACCGAACCCGGCTCGGCTCCCGATCGAGTCATTGTTAACGTCGACGTCGAGGAGCAGTCGACCGGCGAGTTCTCCGTCTCCGGCGGTTATTCGACCGCCGACGGATTCCTGGGAGAGGTTAGCGTCGCGGAGCGCAATCTGCTGGGGCGCGGTCTGTATGGAAGGATCGCGGTACAATACGGCCAGTATACGAAGGGTGCGACCGTGTCGTACGTGGATCCTTACTTCCTAGGTTATCGGGTGGCGTGGGGCGTCGACGTGTTCTACAAGCAGCAGCTGCCGACGAGCTATGTCTCGTACGAGACCGACTCGGTCGGCTTCAGCACCCGACTCGGCTTTACGCTGCGCGAGGATCTCGGTCTGCAGCTGCGCTATTCGCTCTATCAACAGAAAATTGTGCTGGCGCCCAATTTGACGAATTGTAACAACATCAATCCGGATTTCGTGACCACCTTCCCGACCCCGGACAAGCTGGGTAGCACGCCGGCTCTCACTCCTCCGGACGGAAATCTCGCCGCCAACTGCTACGCGGACGGTGAGGCGTCACTCGCCGTGAAAAGCACCTTGGCGAACGGCCCGGTTCTCACCTCGTTGGTGGGTTACACGCTGACGCACAATACGCTCGACAACAACAAGAATCCGCACGCGGGACTGTTGGCGGAGTTCAGACAGGATTTTGCCGGCCTCGGCGGCGACGTCAGGTTCGTGCGCACGACGGCCGACCTCTACAACTATCGCGAGGTGTTTCCCGACATTGTCGGCTTGCTGCATCTGCAAGGGGGGCAGGTCGCGGCGCTGGGCGGCAGCACGCTTCGGATGCTCGACGAGTTTCAGATGGGGCCCAATCTGGTGCGCGGATTTGCACCGGCGGGAATTGGACCACGCGATCTGACGCAGTTTCCGTTTACCGGCGTTTTAGGGGATGCGCTCGGCGGCTCGTACTATTGGGGCGCCAGTTTCGAGTTGCAGACGCCGCTCTACTTCCTGCCCAAGGATGCCGGGATCAAGGTTGCCGCTTTCGCCGACGCGGGCTCGCTCTGGAATTACAACGGCCCGACGACATTCCCCGCGACCGGTGAGATCATCTCGGGTAATTTCTGTCCGACCTTCGGTCCGGGCATCCCCAACGCGGTGCCGTGCCCGGTTGACAACGCCATGCATGTTCGCAGCTCGGTCGGGGTGGGAGTGATTTGGGAATCACCGTTCGGGCCGCTGCGGTTCGATTATTCGTTCCCGCTCAGCAAGGAACCCTACGATCGGGTGCAGCAATTCCGCTTCGGCGGCGGGACGAAATTCTGACCCCGCCTGCGGGGCCATGATCGGCACGGGCATGACCGAGCCCTTTTTCTTCAATCGGGGACGCGGGCTCAGCGTGCGCGAGATCGCGGCCCTCACGGGTGCCACACCGCGGCCGGGCGCCGACCTTGACCGCCGCATCACCGGGATTGCAGCGCTCGATCAGGCCGCCCCCAGCGATCTCGCATTCCTGGACAAGGCGAAATATGCATCCCAACTGTCGGCCAGCGGTGCCGGCGCCTGCTTGACGACGGAACGCTACGCTGGCCGCGCTCCCGTACATATCAGCGTGCTTTGCGTCGCCGAGCCTTATCGCGCTTTCGTCGAGGTGACGCGGACGCTGTTTCCGGATGCGCTGCGGCCGTCCTCCTTGTTCGAGGCGAGCGGCGTGGCGGTGGGAGCTTTAGTCCATCTAACCGCACGCATGGAAAGCGGCGTGACCGTGGATCCCGGGGCCGTGATCGGTCCGCGCGCCGAGATCGGAATGGGCACGGTGATCAACGCCGGCGCCGCGATCGGACCCAACGTGCGCATCGGCCGCCAATGCAGCATCGGTGCCAACGCCTCAATCACCAATAGCTTGATCGGCGATTGTGTGGTCGTGCATCCCGGCTGTGCCATCGGACAGGACGGATTCGGCTTTGTGATGGGAGCAACCGGTCACCGCAAAGTCCTGCAGATGGGCCGGGTCATCATTCAGGACGATGTGGAGATCGGCGCCGGGACCACCATCGATCGCGGCGCCAATCGCGACACCGTGATCGGCGAAGGCACCAAGATCGACAACCTGGTGCAGATCGGCCACAATGTGAGGATCGGCCGCCACTGCATCATCGTCTCGCAATGCGGCATCTCCGGCAGCGTCGTCATTGAGGATCGCGTCATCCTGGCCGGACAGGTTGGGCTTGCGGACAACGTGACGATCGGCGAGGGCGCCATTATCGGAGCGAGAAGCGGGGTCATGTCCGACGTGCCGGCGGGCGAAAAGTGGTTCGGCTATCCAGCGATGCGCGGCCGCGAGTTTCTTCGCAGCATGATGACGCTGCGCCATTGGGTGAGCGAAAACGATGCTGCTGGCAACGGCGACCCTCACGACGGATCTGAGCGACGCGGTCCCGATGATCGGCGAAGGCGGAGCCGATGAACAAGGCGGCGACCACCACCCTCGAGGCAGTCGATATTGCAGCCATCCTCAAAGCGCTACCGCATCGCTATCCGTTTTTGATGGTCGATCGCATCATCGACATGCGGGGTGACGAAGCCGCCATTGGAATCAAGAACGTCACCGTCAACGAGCCGCAGTTCGTCGGGCATTTCCCTGGCAATCCGGTGTTTCCCGGCGTGCTGCTGATCGAGGGCATGGCGCAGACGGCCGGTGCGATCTGCGTGCTGTCGCAAATGGGCGGCGACCATCCAAAGCAGGTCTATTTCCTCACCATCGACAAGGCGAAGTTCCGCAAGCCGGTGGTGCCGGGCGACACGATCGAATACCACGTCAGAAAGATCGCCCGGAAAAAGAATATGTGGTGGTTTCGCGGCGAGGCGAAGGTCGCCGGACACACGGTCGCCGAGGCCGAAGTCGGCGCCATGGTTGCGTGAGGTCGGCGATGGCCGCAATCGATCCAACCGCCCGGATCGAACCAGGCGCGGTGATCGGGCAAGACGTGTCGATCGGGCCGTATTGCGTCGTCGGCCCCCACGTTAAAATCGGTGACAGTTGCAGGCTTTTGGCCCACGTTCACGTCGCCGGCCACACCACGATCGGCCCGCGCACCGTGCTTTACCCATTCGCCTCGCTCGGCACTCCGCCGCAATCCGTCAAGTACCGCGGCGGTCCAACCCGACTCGTGATCGGCGCCGATTGCGACGTCCGCGAAGGTGTCACCGTAAATACCGGGACGGAGGACGATCGCGGCGTCACCGAAGTCGGAGACCGCTGCTGGTTGATGGTGGGGTCCCATATCGGCCATGATTGCAAGGTCGGGAGCGATGTGATCTTTGCCAACAACGTGGTGCTGGGCGGCCATGTGACGGTCGGCGACTTCGCCGTGTTCGGCGGCCAGGCCGCCGTGCGTCAGTTCGTGCGCGTCGGCGAAAGCGCGATGGTGGTGGGCCTGAGCGGCGTGCGCGCCGATGTCATCCCGTTTGGCCTCGTCCAGGGTCCACTTGCCGATCTGATCGGCCTCAATGTCGTCGGTATGCGTCGGCGCGGCTCAAGCAAGGCTGATATCCATCGGCTGCGGCGGGCCTATGAGGCGATGTTTTTCGGCGCCGGAACGTTTCGCGAGCGACTCGATCAGGTCGCGGCACAAAGCGGCGGCGACCCGCTCGTCGCCAAGGTGATCGCCTTCATCCGTGCCGGCTCACGACCGCTGACCATGGCCACTCGTCGTGCGTCGGCTCGCGAGGAAGCATGAGCGAGGCGGCAGCTGCACCGACGGCAGCGGATAGTCCGCTGGCGATTATCTGCGGCGGCGGAAGCCTGCCGTTTGCAGTCGCCGACGCGGTGGGCAAGCGCGGGCGCCGTGTGGTGCTTTTCGCCATTCGCGGCTGGGCGGATCCGCAACGGGTCGCAAGCTACCCGCATCACTGGGCCGCCGTCGGCCAATTCGGCTGGTTTTGCCGGCTTGCCCGCCAGGAGCGCTGCCGCGATGTGGTTTTCATCGGCTCGATGGTGCGGCCGGCGATCTGGCAAATCCGGCCGGATTTCAAGACGCTGCGCCTGCTGCCGCGAATCTACGGCATCTTTCGCGGCGGCGACGATCATTTGCTCAAGGGTGTTGCCACGATCTTCGAAGAGCACGGCTTCCGCCTCCTTGGAGCCCATACAGTCGCGCCAGAAATCCTGATGCCGGAAGGAGCCCTCGGCCGCGAGCGGCCCAGCGACCGAGACCATGCCGACATTGCAAAGGGGCTCGCTCTGCTCAATGCATCGAGTCCGTTCGATGTCGGCCAAGCGGTGGTCGTGGCCGATGCGCGTGTGCTAGCGATCGAGGCCGCGGAAGGCACCGACCGCATGCTCGCGCGCATCGCGGAGCTTCGTCAAAGCGGACGTATTGCCGCATCCTCGGGACGGGGCGTGTTGGTCAAGGCGGCAAAGCGTGGCCAGGATCGGCGCCTCGATTTGCCTTCGATCGGCCCGCAGACGGTCGACGGCGCGGCCCGGGCAGGGCTTGCCGGTATTGCCGTGGTCGCCGGCAGCACGATTGTCGCCGAGCCGGAGCGGATCGGCGCGACCGCGGACCGCGAACGACTGTTTGTCTTCGGTGTGCGCGACCAGACGGCCGAGCGATGACCGCGCCAGCGCGCCCCACGCGCCCCTCCGAAATCGTCGATGTCTTTCTCGTCGCCGCCGAGGAGTCGGGTGATCGGCTCGGCGCCGCGCTGATGCGGGCGCTGCGGGAGCGCACCGCCGGGCAGGTGCGTTTTGTCGGGGTCGGGGGTCGCGAGATGGCGGCGGAGGGGGTCGCAAGCCTCTATCCGATCGAGGATCTTCCGATCATCGGGTTCAGCGCGATCCCGCTGCGGATTCCGAAAATCCTGCGCCTCATGCGTTTCACCGCCAAGGCGGTAGTAGCCAAGCGCCCGCACGTGCTCGTCATCATCGACAGTCCGGGCTTCACCCGCGGGATCGCGCGGCGGGTGCGCACCGCCGATCCCACAATCGCGATCGTCGAATATGTCTCACCCTCGGTCTGGGCCTGGCGGCCGGGGCGCGCGCGGGTGATGCGAGCCTATATCGATCACATCCTGGCGTTGTTGCCGTTCGAGCCTGCGGTCCACCAGCGGCTGGGCGGGCCGCCCTGTACCTACGTGGGCCATCCGCTGGTGGAACAGCTGCGCAATCTGCGCCCCAATTTCGAGGAGGCGCGTCGCCGGCTGGCCATGCCGCCGACCCTGCTGGTGCTGCCGGGAAGCAGGACCGGTGAGATCGCGCGACTGCTTGGCGTTTTTTCCGACACCGTGGCGCTGGTCCAGGATCGGCTCGGATCACTCGAGGTGGTGGTGGCGACCGTTCCACATCTCGTGGACCCGATCCGCGCGGCAATCGCACGATGGCCTCTGCGAGCGCGGATCGTGGTCGAGACCGCGGAGAAGCAGGCGGCGTTCCGCATTGCCACGGCGGCGCTCGCGAAGTCCGGCACGGTCACGCTCGAGCTTGCGCTCGCCGGCGTGCCGATGATCGCCGCCTACAAGGTATCGGCAATCGAATACCTCGCCGTGGGGCGCGGAATTTTGAAGCGGCTCCCTTCGATCATCCTGACCAATCTCTTGCTTGGCGAGAACGTCGTTCCGGAACTGCTCCAGCATAATTGCACGGCGGAAAAACTCGCCGCAGCGCTGCTGCCACTGTTCAACGATACGCCGGAGCGCCGGCGCCAGATCGAGGCGTTTTCCCGGCTCGATACCATCATGGAGGTCGGATCGAGTGCGCCCGCGGTGCGCGCCGCCGACATCGTGCTCGCCACAGCCGGCCGCGCCGTGCCGTCACGATGAATGACGCTACGGCCGTCGTCTTCGCCTAGTAGGGGAACGGCAGCGGTTTAAGCGCAATCAATCGCGCTACTTCCGGCGCGAGATTGGCACGTAGTCGCGCTGCGTGGCACCGGTATAGAGCTGGCGCGGGCGCCCGATCTTCTGGTGCGGGTCCTCGATCATTTCCTTCCACTGAGAAATCCAGCCGACGGTGCGGGCAACCGCGAACAACACGGTGAACATCGTGGTGGGGAATCCCATAGCCTTGAGCGTGATTCCCGAATAGAAGTCGATGTTGGGGTAGAGCTTTTTCTCGATGAAATAGTCGTCGTGCAGCGCGATCCGCTCGAGCTCGAGCGCGACGTCGAGCAGCGGATCATCCTTGATGCCGATTTCGCTCAGCACTTCGTGGCAGGTCTTCTGCATGATCTTGGCGCGTGGGTCGTAATGCTTGTAGACCCGGTGGCCGAAGCCCATGAGGCGGAAGCTGTCGTTCTTGTCCTTGGCGCGGCGGATGTATTCCGGGATGCGTTCGGGTTTGCCGATCTCGCGCAGCATGTTCAGCGCGGCCTCGTTGGCGCCGCCGTGCGCGGGACCCCACAGGCACGCGCAGCCTGCCGCGATGCAGGCGAAGGGATTGGCGCCGGAGGAGCCGGCGAGCCTGACCGTCGAGGTCGAGGCATTCTGCTCGTGGTCGGCGTGCAAGATGAAGATGCGGTCCATCGCGCGGGCGAGGACGGCATTGGGCTTATAGTCCTCGCACGGCACCGCGAAGCACATGCGCAAGAAATTGGTCGCATAGTCGAGGTCGTTCTTCGGATAGATGAAGGGCTGGCCGATCGAGTACTTGTAAGCCATCGCCGCGATCGTCGGCATTTTCGCGATCATCCGGATGGAGGCAATCATCCGCTGGGTTGGATCGGAGATGTCGGTGGAGTCGTGATAAAACGCCGAGAGCGCGCCGACGCAGCCCGTCATCACCGCCATCGGGTGCGCGTCGCGCCGAAAGCCCTGATAGAACCGACTCATTTGCTCGTGCACCATGGTGTGGTGGGTGACACGATTGTCGAAGTCGGCCTTCTGCGCGGCGGTGGGAAGCTCGCCGTAGAGCAGGAGATAACAGGTCTCGAGAAAGTCGCCGTGCTCGGCCAGCTGTTCGATCGGATACCCGCGATAGAGCAGGATTCCTTCATCGCCGTCGATGTAGGTGATCTTGGACTCGCAGCTGCCGGTCGAGGTGTAACCAGGATCGTAGGTGAACATCCCGGTCTCGGCGTAGAACTTGCCGATGTCGATCACTGCAGGACCGATCGTGCCGTCGTAGATCGGAAAACTGGTCTCCTTGCCGCCGGCGATGAATTTGCCGGTTTTGATGTTGGCGCCCGTCTTCGCATCCATGATCGAGCCCTCGGTTGTGTCGCCCGGCGGACCGCGCTCCCCTGGGGAAGCCGCTTTTTTGCGTAGCCCATCCCAGTGTGCACTGCAAGACGCCGGCCCCGGCGCAACCTCGATGCGCCGCCCGGCCGACAAATCATGTGGAGATTGCCGCCACGCGCCGCCACAGCGTTTTCCGTTCCCATGGGAGTGGAGCGGGGTCTAGCGGTTGGCGATGCCCGGCGCGGCTTGGTCGTGCAGGCGGGCAAGGCTTTCGCTTTTCCCCAACACCGCCAACACGTCGAAGATCGGGGGCGAGGTGGTGCGCCCGGTGAGCGCGGCGCGCAACGGCTGCGCGACGGTACCGAGCTTGACCCCCTTGCGCTCAGCAAAGGCGCGCACGGCCTGTTCGGTGGTCTCCGCGCTCCAGGGCTCGACCGTCTTGAGGTCTGCCGAAAGGTCGCCGAGGAGATTGCGCGCCTCGGCCGTGAGCAGGCCCGCCGCGTTGTTGTCGAGGACGAGCGGGCGCTCAGCCACGATGAAGCGGGCGCCGTCCGCCAGCTCGACCAGGGTCTTGGCCCGTTCCTTCAGCCCGGCCATGGCCGCGAGCAGCTTCTTTCGCATATCCGGGGTCAACTTGGCGGCAAGCTCGGGTCCGCCGGCGATGTGCGGGAGCACGCGTTCAAGCTCGGCGAGCAGATCGGCGTCGGCGGTCTGGCGCAAATAATGGCCGTTGAGGCTCTCGAGCTTGGCGAAGTCGAAGCGCGCAGGCGAGCGTCCGATCTGCGGCAGATCGAAGGCCGCGATCATCTCCTCGGTCGAAAAGATTTCCTGGTCGCCATGGCTCCAGCCCAGCCGCACGAGATAGTTGCGCATGGCCATCGGCAGATAGCCCATCGCCCGGTACGCATCGACCCCGAGCGCGCCATGCCGCTTGGACAATTTCGAGCCGTCAGGCCCATGAATGAGCGGAATGTGCGCCATCATCGGGATGCGCCAGCCGAGCGCGTTGTAGATCTGGGTCTGGCGCGCCGCGTTGGTGAGGTGATCGTCACCGCGGATGACGTGGGTAACGCCCATATCGTGGTCATCGACCACGACGGCAAGCATGTAAGTCGGCGTGCCGTCCGAACGCAACAATACGAGATCATCGAGGTTCTCGTTCTGCCATTCGACGCGCCCCTGCACCTGATCCTCGATCACGGTCGCTCCTGCCAGCGGTGCTTTGAGCCGGATCACCGGGAGGACCCCAGGCGGGGCCTCGGACGGATCGCGATCGCGCCAGCGGCCGTCATAGAGCTTGGTACGCCCTTCGCTGCGCGCCTTCTCGCGCATTTGCGCGAGTTCCTCGGGAGTGGTGTAGCAACGATAGGCGCGGCCCGCTGCCAACAGCGCCTGGGCCACCTCGCGGTGGCGCTCGGAGCGCGAGAATTGGTAGACGGTCTCGCCGTCCCAATTCAGGCCGAGCCAGGAGAGCCCATCGAGGATGGCCTCGATCGCGGCCTGCGTGGAGCGCTCGCGGTCGGTATCCTCGATCCGCAGCAGCATCTTCCCGCCGCGTCCGCGGGCATAGAGCCAGTTGAACAGCGCGGTGCGCGCCCCGCCGATATGCAGGAAGCCCGTGGGAGAGGGAGCAAAGCGCGTGACGATGGTCTCGGTCATGTCGCGTGGTTTTTGCAACGGTCCGCGTTCGCTGGTGTTTCAGCGGACCAAGATCGCAGCATAAGAGCCCGCCGCAGCCTGCAACGCACAGACAGGCTGTCAGCGGGCTCCGTTTAGCATAGAAGTAACATAGGTCATTAAAGGTTTCGCGGGTCGACGGTCTTGGCGCGTGCCAGCGGATTTGGCACATAGGCTACAGTGTCGACAATGGGAAGTGGCATGACGGAAGCTGGAACGGCGGTGGCGGAGGTGGGTCGTGATTTCATTCGCGACATCATCGAAGCGGATCTCGCCGCGAAACGCCACACCACGGTGGTGACCCGCTTTCCGCCGGAGCCCAACGGCTATCTGCATATCGGCCACGCCAAGTCGATCGCCCTTAATTTCGGCATCGCACAGGAGTTCGGTGGCCGCTGCCATCTGCGCTTCGACGACACCAATCCGACGAAAGAGGAGCAAGAATATATCGACGCCATCGAGCGCGACGTGCGCTGGCTCGGCTTCGACTGGGGAACACATCTCTACCATGCGTCCGACTACTTCGAACAACTCTACCAGTGGGCCGAGCACCTGATCCGCATCGGCAAGGCTTATGTCGACGACCAGTCGCAGGAGGAGATGCGCATCGCCCGCGGTACCCTGACCGAGCCGGGACGCAATAGTCCCTGGCGCGATCGAACCATCGAGGAAAACCTCGATCTCTTCCGCCGCATGCGGGCGGGTGAATTCCCGAATGGGGCGCGGGTGCTACGGGCCAAGATCGATATGGCCTCCGGCAACATCAATCTGCGCGATCCGGTGCTCTATCGCATTCTACACGCGAGCCATCCGCGCACCGGCACAGCCTGGAGCATTTATCCCAGCTATGACTTCGCCCATGGCCAATCGGATGCCATCGAGCACATCACCCACTCGCTCTGCACGCTCGAATTTGAGGACCACCGGCCCTTGTACGACTGGTTCCTCGAACACCTGCCGGTTCCATCCCGCCCGCGGCAGTACGAGTTCGCCCGCCTCAATCTCACCCATACGGTGCTGTCCAAGCGCGTACTCACCGAACTGGTGCGTGGTGGGCACGTCAGGGGCTGGGATGATCCCCGCATGCCGACGCTGGCAGGGCTGCGCCGGCGCGGCGTGCCGCCGCAGGCGGTGCGCGATTTCGTCAAGCGGATCGGGGTTGCCAAGGCCAACAGCGTGGTCGATGCGGCCATGTTCGACTTTTCGGTCCGCGAAGTTCTCAACAAGGCGGCGTTGCGACGCATGGCGGTGCTGCGCCCCCTGAAGATCGTCATCGAAAACTACCCCGAAGGCCGATCCGAAGAGATCGAAGCCGTCAACCATCCCGACGATCCAGCCGCAGGGACGCGGCGCCTTCGCTTCGGTCGCGAACTCTATGTCGAGCGTGACGATTTCATGGAGCATCCACCGAAGAAATTTTATCGGTTGTCGCCCGGGCGCGAGGTTCGGCTACGCTACGCCTATTTCATCACCTGCCGCGAGGTGGTGAAGAACCCCGCCGGAGAAGTGGTAGAGCTGCGCTGCAGCTATGATCCCCAGACCCGCGGCGGCAACGCCCCGGACGGGCGCAAGGTGCAAGCCACGCTCCATTGGGTGTCGGCCGCCGACGCGGTGCCTGCGGAAGTTCGGCTCTATAACCAGCTCTTTGCGCGCCCCGACCCGAACCCCGCCGACTTCATCGCCGATCTCAACCCCGATTCACTCGAAGTGCTGACGGACTGCAGGCTCGAGCCCGCGCTTGCCGCCGCAAATTCCGACGACCCCGTCCAGTTCGAGCGGCAGGGCTATTTCTGCCGCGATCCGGACTCGGCGCCCGGCCGTCTCGTGTTCAACCGCACGGTCGGCCTCCGCGATACCTGGGCGCGGGTGAGCGGCGGGAAGGGTGCCTCATCCTAGGGCGCAACGGTGAGTGCGCGCCACCGGCTCAGCGCGGCGCGTAGTTGCGGAACTCGTTGCGCAGGAAGTTGCCGATCCGTTTGCCGCGATTGCGCAGCACGCGCAATATGCCGGCGTCGACGAAATAGGTGTGCAGGATGCTGTCGCGCGTCGTCACTTCACGACCGACCGGGTCAGCGGAATGCCACGTGTCGTCGCCCACCGCGAACGCGTAGCCGGTATTGGGCGCAAATTTCATCTGGGTCCGTTTTGGCAGGCTGCCATCGGGCAGCTTTTCGTGGAAGATCGTGCCGATGTGAGTATGCGACGCGTCGCGCGGCAGAAAGAGTTGCACGGTAATTCCCTTCCAGCGCGTATCAGTGTGCGGATCGATCTTGTAGCCGGGCACGTCTCTGGTGAGGATAGCGATTGGATACATGCCCACTTTGGCGTAGTTCGGCCCGAACCGGCGCGCCAGCGCCGG
>Ga0137378_10002933_pt1 | contig 14702 bp, 17 predicted proteins | sample SagtaG_21_FD_104813 | JGI IMG/M metagenome (GOLD analysis project Ga0137378, IMG submission 104813) | Vadose zone soil microbial communities from Sagehorn Ranch, Mendocino, California, USA - Sage2_L_60_16 metaG | ecosystem: Environmental > Terrestrial > Soil > Vadose zone | place: USA... | reverse complement strand
TCATGTTCAACCGGCCATCCCGCAACTATCGTTCCAACTGGAAGCGCGACTTTAAACGTTGCTCATCTATAGCGAGCACGTTAAATTGGTCCGCGCTACCAGGGGGAAATTCCCCGCTTCTCCGCCGCCATGGGGAGATTCTCCGTGGCTGTTCATGGTATAGAGATTAAAAGCAAACACGCCAGGATCTGCAGGTGTCGTGGAAGCGAAACGTGAGCTGTATGCCCCCTGGGTGAGGTGCGTTGTGTGCGAGGATTCTCCAGCGGGTCAGTGTTAGTACGAAAGTCGTAGTGGGCGATAGTCACCATTCGGGCCCGGGGCAATATGAACGATTTGACCTCGCTCCAGCACGTTGACCTTGTGCCACTCGCCTTTCCGCACAATGCAAGCGGTGCGACTTCTATCGCGACGCCGCCGTTGGTGTTCATATCGCAGGGGCTGTTTCATCCTGTGGCGGTCCGCGATTGACAAACTGCAGGACTTTGGTCTCAAATGCAACGAAACAATTGCATTCAACCTGGAGGTTGCACAATGAAAGCCGAGATCGTGGTCTTTGTAGCGTTGACTGCCGTGTTGCTACTGGTTTCCGTTTCAGTTTTTGCGCACCATTCGAATGCGCTGTCCGATAAGGACCGCCTGACGACGATGACGGGAACCGTAACGAAGTTCGCGTTCACCAATCCGCATGTGGGCATATCTCTTGACGTGAAGGATGCGCAGGGGCACGTCGTGAATTGGTATGCCTTCGGTGGCAACCCGGCGGCGCTACACAGGGAAGGCGGCTGGACCAACAAGACGTTCAAGGTGGGAGAACAGATCCTCGTTCGAGGCCACGTGAATCGAGACGACAAGCCAATCGTGTTGTATGTAAGGTTGTATCACTGCCAGGGCGGCGAAATGGTCAATCCGGGCAGGGGTAAGATCGAGGGAGACGAATACCTGACACGCGTGAAAGTCGAAGAACTTGCGCCAGCTCGCGTCATGGCGGTTTGCAGTGGAAAAGAGCAGCTTCCCGTAGTTCTTGGCGACCTTGCCAAGGGCAAAAAGTAAAAAACGAAGGAGGAACTTCAAATGAGGATTCGCTTCGCCACTCTAACCCTTGCCTTATTGCTGTTGCCGGCCTTCGTGTTTGCGGTCCTTGCTCAGACGGCCCCGAGGGCGGGTACCCCAGCGCGCACGCCGGATGGTAAGCCGGATTTTTCCGGATTCTGGCAAGTCGCCCCCGCGCCTGCGCCCGCCACAAGACAGGTGAGCGTTTTTCAGGGCGGCAACGCGGCTCGTAGGCCGACCAGAATCCAGTTGTCCCAGCAGCTTCCTCTCACGCCTAAAGGGAAGCAATTGGTCCAGGAATACACCAAGGGCGATGGAGAGTTCGGCGGTGAGACCGGCGCTGCGGGAGATGCTCGATATCACACGATCCCTTGCGGACCAGTCAGCCCGGGTTCGCTGACGGGTGACGTCGAGATCGTGCAGAATCCGAAACGCCTTCTCATGGTCTATATGGGAGGCGATTCAAAATGGATCCGCCAGGTCTGGATCGGGCGGCAACACCCCCAGGACCTCACGGATTACGAGCCCGTCTGGATGGGTCACTCGGTCGGCACATGGGAAGGCAACACTCTCGTGGTCGATACCGTTAGGGTCAAGACCGCATACGGAGAGATGATTGATAACGCATCGGCCGCACCGCAAGGTCCCCAATTCCACCTGATCGAGCGCATCAGCCTAGCTGCCGACGGCAGGTTGCACATCGACAAAACGTTCGAAGACCCGGATTACTATGTCCGGCCCTGGACCAAGAACGTGATCCTCAGGAAGCAAACAAACTGGGACGAGTTTGCGGAGGACTGGGAGATCCAGGACCAGCATACGGTGTGCGAAGACGCGAAGTATCCATCCGACAACAACCCGTATTTCCAGGACTCGAAAAAGTAATTCGAGGGATGCACCCCGTCCCTTCAATTCAGAACACCAGCTTCAAACCGAATTGAATTTCCCTTCCAAACCGGCGGACATGGCTCCCTTTTAAACCGAACCTGCCTGCTTTTCGGTGGGAATACTTTTGTACTGAGCGCGGGCAATAGTCTGGGTCCGGCGGCAAGATGTTGTGTCGTATGACGACGCGCTGAAGTTAACGACGTTCCGGCTTCGAAAGTCACGTCTACGGGATGCCGGTATTACGTCAACGGGCGGGAAACCAGACGCGATTTCTTAACGCCGCGCGAGTTATCGTTATCAACCCGCAGTCGCGCTCAATTCGGCGCGAGTGGAGGAAGGCGTTTATGGCCAGTGTTTGGTTTCGTGATCAGGCTCTGACAGCTCAACCCGTTTCGGTATAAGCTTCGCATCTTTGAGATCGAACCAGATATCCACGGTCTCGTGGACACCGACTTTGCCCGGCCATTCTCCAGGCCACGCATAAGTGCGGATGTGAAGCGTATCCCAGTCCATTCCGGTGTTGTAGCTGGCATGCCCGGGCGCGACTTTTTGAACACCATCATTCTGGGCCTGTTCAATATCAAGAAGGATCGGCCCGGACACGGTCCCTGTCCATGCCCACGTGCGAAACATTGGAATGTTCCCGCCAAAGTTCCTGGTCATAACGAGAATGGACGATCCGCCAAAACGATAGAGCGCTGGCTCAGGCAGATCGCCGCTCCACTTCAGGAGTGGTGCAAACAAACCGTCCCTACGTTCCGCCAGAAGCAGGGCACCGGGTATTTCGACATCGTTCAAGAAATAGCGGACCTCGCGAATCCGACTGGTTCCTAAAACGCTTATCTCCCGCCAAGTGGCCTTAAATCCGTTGTTGTTCGGCTGTATGCGGTCGAGGCCCGAATTCACTGAGAAGCCGTTCACGGGTTGCCGGAGCCACTCCGTGTGCAGATACTCTCAAATTTTCGGGGTTTCTCGCCTACGGCACAGGCATCGCCTGTGCCTTCGATGAAGGTACAAGTGTCCCAAGCCGCGGGCTTGCGTCGGACCTGCTGCGCCGAACTTTCCAAGGCAACAACAAAACTGACGATTGCGATGACGATCACCGTCTGTGGAAAGGGCAGTCTATGCATAAAAGCTCAGCTTGAATTGTAGTTTAACAGAGCTTCTTTAGTCCTGTTTCAAGCCGCGCTAGCGGCTATAGAGTGTAGCCCCAAGCGTCAGAGCCTGCCGAACGTCTATGGGACAGAAAGAGTCCCCGTTGTTCAGAGGCCGTTACAAAAAAGGCAGGCTATGACCGCTTTTCAGTCGTCGAAAAGTCGGCATCCCGGACATGTGACATGCAGCGTCGATCATGCGGCAAAGTGAAGAGTATTCGGTTACGGACATCTGACGCCGATACTACAGAGTTGAAGTTTTCCTGAGCCGGACATAGGCTGTCCATATGCTGAGCATGGCTCGCCAAATCTAGCAGAAATCCTCTAAATCGTCTGTTCGGGCCTCGGAGCCGGAAATCGACCTCAGCTGTTGGTAAGTCGGCTACTCGTCGATATGCCTCAAAGACTCAGAAGTCGGCATCGAAGAAATTGGCGGTCGCAGACCACAAGCCGACTTCAGGGGGACATGAAGCGATGTTACGGTTAGCCGACGATAAGTGAACGCGTACTTCGTGATCCCTGCGAGAAAAACCGCACTGAGCAGACGACCAAAAAGTTCACAAATCAACGGTGAGAGACGGCTGGCCCACTTGTTGGAGGAGCGAGGCAATTAAGGCATCATCCACGACTTCGGAGGATGCGAGGCGGTGCTGCTGGCGAAAATGAGATACCGCGCTTCGCGTCCGTTTACCGGCAATGCCGTCGATCGTGCCGGTATCCATATCGAGAAACATGAGCAGTACCTGCGCCTGACGGACCTTAATATCGGGTAACAATCCAGTAGCGAAGGCGGCGTAGCATGCGGCCAGTCTCGTATCGTAATCGTTCTTGTGAAAAGCCGGCCCGTTATAGCCACGAGCGAAGGCAGACCAATCGTGTTTCGCAAGCGGTACGTGAAGTTTCTTCGCCCGAAGAAACCACGCCACTGCGGCGAGTTGAGCATCCTCCCCATCCAGCATCGCCTCGATCATGGCGTCGACCGACGAATAACCGGCAAGATGTGCGTTGAAGCCCATGATCTGACCGATTCCCCAGGATGCGCTGTGGAGCGCGGCCGTGCGATTCAATACTGCCGCCTCTTGAAGACGGTCGTATTCCCGAGCCTTTCCAAGGTAACCTCCAGGCGTCGCTGAGCTGATCGATGGATGAGAGTCGTCGAAAGCGCAGCGGGTTTGTTTGCGAAAGATATGCCGCTCAAACAAAATGAGAGGCCGCCGATCCGGCAGAAAGCCACACCCCTGCGTTTCCACGGCCAGAAGCGTCCAGACTTCCGTGGCGCCAACACCAAGCAGATCGGTACATTGAGTCAGGCCCGACTCGGACAACGGTTGTGATGCTCCAACGAATTCCATATAAGGATGCAGTGAGTTGCCTGCGACCCGCGGCCGCAGGCGCTCGAGTACGAGTTGTTACCGGTTCGCGGATTTGTGGACTGTGTGGACTTCTGGTTTGCGAGCCATTTGGATTTCACCTCCTTCCCCAGACGTAGGCGTACGCGGCTGCCAGTGCGGCCCATCCACCCTTGAGCCAGGATTGCCAGAGTTCCAGGTGGGCGACCCGCTCCGAGAGCTTGCGAATCTCGCGCATTTCACCTTCGATCCGACCGAGGGACCTGAGGATTTCGTTAAGGGTGTCCATAATGTCCTCCTTTGGAATTCGGGGTCTGGCACGTAAAGCGGATAGAACCAGTGCCAGCCCCCGAGATTTAACCCGGTTGCTACAGCGTGATGTGCGCTACCGAGTTACTCCAGTCTGTGTATCCGGCCGAGCCGACTGCGCGGACCTGGAAAGCGTAGGTTGTTCCAGGGGTGAGACCGTGGACCGTCATGGACCGGGAGTTGGTGAATAACCCGGCGCTCTGCCAGGCGTCGGGTGAGCCGCCGACGCCGATCGCCGCGTACCGCAGCTCGTAACATTTGGCACGGGCGACGGGATTGACTTTGACCACGAGTTGAGTCGTGTTGCCGAAGTCGATGCCGGCGATCCCCGGCTTCTCCAGCGGGGAAGTCGCCCGACCGAACGTCGCGACCGTAAAGCCGGCGTTCAGAACAGCCGCGACGTCTCCACCGCAGTTGTCCTGGACGTAATGCGCCAGCTTGGCCAGAATCGCCATCAGCGCGGCTCGTTTGCTGTTCTTATGCGCCGTCGCGGCGGTACCCCCTTGAACCTGGGCCGCCGCAGCCGCACTGAGCTCATCGACAGCCGCCTGTGCCGTCTTCAGGTCCACCGGCGGACTCGCGAAAACCCCGTTGCCGGTCATCCCCTGAATAACGGCGCCTGCTGCGGCGATGAGCTGCCCGTCGGTTTGTCTCTTGTAATTTTGCAAAAGTCGAATGGGTTGGGACATCGTCTTTCTCCTATGGTTAATGGTTAATGGTTGATGGTTTGTTGAAACGAGACGATCGTCGGCACAACGCCGACAATGTTCTCTGCGACGGACACCCTTGTCGGGTCGCAAAGAAACTGGTGTCCGTGGCGAGGACAATGCTCCTGGCCACGGGGAGAGTTGTCTCGTCGCGGAGACGAGGGGCTCCGCGACGCAAAGGATTGCTTCGATGAAGGAGACGATCTTCTCGGCCCCGATGAGAACAGGGTTCGAGGCTTAGAAAACGGTCATGGCTTCGATGAGCATTGCCTGGATCGCGAGGAAGATCCTCGACGGCATCATGAGAACGCGCTTCATCAAAAGGACCACGCTCCCGGTCACAACGACAATGCGCATCGTGACGAAGGGCACGCTCAAAACCGAGCCAGTCTGCAACCTGGTGAAATGAATCGATCTGCGTGGTGTCGCCGACAATGCTCATCGTGACGACGCGCATGCTCATCGTCATGATGCGCATGCTCACGATGACCAAGCCCGTGGTCGATGAGACGAAGACGGTGGTCGAAGCGACAGAGACCGTTGTCGATGTGACGGATCGACCGGTCTCCTCGGCACTGACCCTTCTCCGATAGACGAAGACAATGCGCTGTGGGCCGCAGACGATGCTCGTCGAATTACCGGGAATCGTCTCGGCGAGGTTGAGCATCGTTTTCGTCGCGTCGAGGATGCTCTCGGTCGTTTCGGCCATCGTCTCGATCGCGTCGAGAATGCTCTCCGTCGTTTCGACTATCTTCTCGAGCGCATCGACAATGCTCTTGCTCACGCCGACACTCGTCTTGTTAATGAAGCCGCCGGCCGGCGTGACGAAGACGATGATGTGATTCGTTGCGTTCATGGGGCGCCTATAGAGCACGCGACGCGGCAAAGCGAACGGGATAGCCTTTCTGCGATGAATGAGCGGCTTGCGAATTACGGAGGGGATTAGAGGGAGCGAGAGATTCAACGTTTACGTTGAGCGATTCAACGTAAACGTTGAATCGTCGAAATCGCGCTTGACATGGATGGCCGAGTAAGATTAGTCTATAACCTTATTGAATAAGCTTAGGAGTTGTAGAATGATGAAACGGGAACTGCCGGCGCCGGAAACGATTGGACACTTTGAGCAGGTGATCCTGACCGCCATCATGACGCTAGGCGGTGAATCCTATGGCGTGCCGATTTACGACAAGGTCTGCGAGCTTGCTGAAAGACGCGTCAACATGGGTTCGCTCTATCTCACGCTCGATCGATTGGAGGAAAAAAGACTGCTCTCCTCGAGGCAATCGGATCCGGCGAAGGAACCCCGAGGACGACCCAAACGCTTCTACCGTCTGGAGACGGCGGGACTGCGCGCGCTGGAGGAGTCGGTTGAAAACGCGAAGCGTCTTTCGGAAATCTTCGATGGCAACTCTGGGAGCGTACGACGATGGCTCAAGAAACGCTCAAAATTGGTCCGCCAAGATATATAGCCGCTATTGTCGGAGCGCTGACTCCTCGCGCGTTCCGCACCGCGTTGTTGGTTCGGCTGGCGGCCAACTACAAGACCGTTCCAGGCTACATCGCCGGCGGCATCGCCGGGATACGTAAAACGACCATCGTCCAGGCGGTCGACGCCTTCAACCCGTGGCGGTTGTTCGGTGATTTGTGTTGCCTCTACATCGCATTTTGCACAGCGCCGGCGTTGCCGCTGACCCTCATCCTGGCGGTTGGGGTCACGGTGTTGGTCTGGCGCGATGCCTATACCGATCCGCCCGAGTCGTCGGGCGCCGAGGCGGTTACAGACGCGATCGTGCTCGGGATATTCATCGTGGCATCGCAGACGGTCCTGCTGCTGGCGGTGCCTTCGATGATGATGTCGGCAGGTCTCGGGATCGGTCTATCCATCGGCATGGCGATGGTCTCGGGATGGCGTTTCGCCTTTCGCATGAAGGACCCACCGCGTGGGCCAGCCCTCGATGCGTACCGATCCGTGTGGCGTACGAATGTGCTGTGGATGATCGGGTTTGCCGGCCTAAGCATAGCCAACACCTGGATCGTCGCGGCGACATGGGTAGGCCGGGATTTCCTGTATGTCATCACCCCGATCTTCTTTTTCGTTCTCGATTACCGGATGCAATCGAACGCCATCGGTGCCATGGTCCGAAAAGATGAACCATTGTCGATACGCACCGATCCCAAAGAGCAGGAACTCGGCGCCAAACAGAACAGTCTGTTGCGGGGGCAGCCGAAGACCGGGCCGGAATTGCCCGCGTCGAAATGGTTCGAACCTCTCTTCCAACTCGGTCTCGCTGTTCCCATATGTTCGGCGGTGGTGAGTGTGCTGCTTGGCCGCATTCCGCCCGAGAACGTGGACTGGATGCAGTTGGCGGCGAATACCGCCGCGCTGGTGACGTTGTCGATCCTCTGGATCGAGGTCAAGAAGATCAATGCGCAGGTCGCGCTTGCGATTCAGAAGGAGATCGACGATCTCAAGAAAGGGAGGGGGACATGAGCGACCCCATACACGATCTGGTGGGCGCGAGTCCCGCGCTGGCCAATGTGATTGCCTTCATCGGCACCGTCGCCGGTTTGAACCTTAACGTGCTGCTTGAAGGGGAAAGCGGAACGGGTAAAGAGCTGGTGGCCCGCGCTATTCACCGAAACAGCGCCCGGTCGAGCCGGCCATTCATCGCGATCAACTGTGCGGCCATACCGGAAACCACCCTGGAGAACGAATTGTTTGGCCATGAGAGGGAAGCGTTCACGGGCGCGGTGACGAGGAAGAAGGGAAAATTCGAACTTGCCGACGGGGGAACCCTGTTTCTGGATGAAATCGGCGAGATGAGCTGGACGATTCAAGCCAAGCTCCTACGCGTTGTTGAATATGGAGAAATCCAGAGAATCGGTGGCGGCGCGGAGCCAGTTCATGCCGACGTTCGATTGATTGCGGCGACCAACCGGAACATGCCTGCGGCGGTGGCCAACGGTGATTTCAGGGAAGACCTTTACTACCGTTTGGATGTTCTACCTCTCCGACTGCCTCCGTTGCGTGAACGACGTGAGGACATTCCGGTTCTGGCGCGACATTTTATATCGGCCTCCGCGAGCCGTTCCGGCCGCCGCGTCACCGGAATCTCGTCGGATGCGGCGGCGATCCTGTTGAATTACGATTGGCCCGGCAACGTCCGCCAACTCAAGAACGTCGTGCAGCGTGCGGTCGCGTTCGCTTCCGGAGAAACGATACAGCCGAAGGACCTCCCGGATGTCGTGTTCGCCCCATCTCCGGTGGAAACGCTGGACGAAGCCGTCTTTCGCGCGAAACGCCAGTTCGTTGAGAACGTCATGAAGCTCGGCAACGACAATTTCAAGAAAGCTGCAGAGATGCTCGGAAAACATCCGGCCGGTCTGTCGCGATTGCTCGACAGTCTCGGTCTTTCACACCTGAAAAAGTATCAGCGAGGCCCCTATGAAACCCTCTAATGTGTTCCAACTGAAAATCGCTCTCGGTTATGGCGTGGCGGGAAGCCCGCCAGACCCTCGGCCTGGCCGTCGTCGTCGGCCTCCTATTTTCGCTTATCCATCCGCGGGAATCCGCCGATATTGGTAACGCGGCTCACTCCTACTTTTCCAATGCTAGCGCAACTAGTTCCGCCGGCTCTGTCGGCATACCGACGGCGAAGGCGATGTACTGCTTGCCGTTCACCATATAGGTCATCGGCATGCTTCCCATCATGCCGGGAATCTTCACCTCGCCGCCCAGAACGGCGCCGTTCTTTTTGTCGTAGGCGCGCACAACGGGAGCTCCGACCCATCCCTCGCCGGCGATGAGCAACGTTTTGGTGACGAGAAGCGTGGCGTGCAAATTGAAAAAGAACGAGCACAGCACTTGTGACTACTTGGATTGATTTCTTCGAATATATCTCTTGATCGTCAGGCCTTATTGCCCCCAGAGTTTTCCGGGTAGCGTCTGGAGGACGAATCGCTGCCAAAATTCGCTTGCGCCCCAGGCAGCGTGGGCACTCCAGATGGGGCGGGGCTCCCGTTGTGCGCGCCTACGACAAAAGACCGGGACCGTTCTGGGCGAGGTGAAGATTTCCGGCATTGTGGGAAGCATGCCGATGACCTATATGGTGAACGGCAAGCAGTACATCGCCTTCACCGTCGGTACGGCGACGGAGCCGGCGGAAGTAGTTGCGCTAGCATTGGAAAAGTAGATTTTCTGCCCGCTTGCGACACCTGAGGCGTGGTCGCGTCCGGCGGATGAATCGCTGCGAATTCGCACGCGGCCCGTGCAGCGGGGCATTCGAGTACATTGAAGGCGAACACGCGGAGGAAGGTTCGAGTGGCTCTGGTATCCGAAACGGTTACGTACGGCCTCGATCTGTGTAGGAACAGGTGGTAGGCAAACAGAAACTATCGGCGCTTGGTGAGATCATGGTATCGGTCCGGAAGTTTACGAAAGGGCTCTGATCGGTTATGTTGGAGCTATGAAATCGGATGATTTAGTCACGGTGGACCCGGAAATCCTCGGAGGAACGCCTGTATTTAAAGGAACACGCGTCCCGGTAAAGGCCCTCTTTGAGTATCTCGAAAACAACTACACGCTTGAACAATTCCTTGAATGCTTTCCATCAGTCACGCGAGAGATGGCTTGCCGAGTTTTGGAGCGTTCTGAGACTGCGTTGCTATCACTGTCGTAAGGATGAAAATTTTATTTGATGAGTGTGCACCCTGGCCGATGCACAAAATCTTTGTAGGCCACGAGTGCAGCGCCGCGAGTGCGTGCGGATGGGCTGGCATTAAGAATGGCGAACTTCTCCGCCTTGCCGAAGGTCTGTTTGATGTCTTTGTCACCGCCGACCAGAACATCCGCTACCAGCAGAACCTCAGCAACCGTCAGATTGCGATCCTTGAGCTCTCCACGAACGACCTACGTCGTATTCTTGCTGCATCCTCTTTGCTCCAGTCCGCAGTTACAGCGATAGAGCCAGGCGACTTCTGCCATTTGGAGATTCCATGAGGCGAAGCCTTTCAGGAAATATGTTCACCAACTCCCAGAACGACTGGCCGCCGTGGACTCCTGCTGCTCATGGCTATTTCATGCGGCCGATTGATAAACACTAGCGACTGCTCGTTACTAATCCGGCACCTTACGACGGCATCATTCTCGCTGACGCGGCCTTTCGCGCACCCTGCCGGGGTCATCCCGCCCTCCTGCTGCCCTTGCGTGACGAATCGGCCGATTTCACGGACTTGCTCGACTCATCGGGCTCGTTCGATTTGGCCCCCCCTCCCGCAGCCGGGTTCACACGAACCGTATGTTGCGGCGCCGAGGCTTGAGCGATCTCAATGCCGAAGATTTCCGACAGATCGCCGGTATCGAGAACCTTTGCGGCGGTTGGCCGCTTCTTGGCGGGGGACGGGCCTTTGCCGGCGTGGGCGATGAGATCCTGGTGGTTCACTTGGCGAAGCGTGAATAAGAGGTCGGGTTTTTCGTCCAGGCGGGCGCCGATGCCGTAGAGGACGGCGGCGACGTGTTTGCACATGGAGGCCCAGTCGGGACAGCTACACTTGAAAGTGATTTCGGAGGGGGAGGGAAAGAGGCCGGTTTTCTCCTGGCAGATGCGGGACATCACGGCTTTTGAGAATCGGCCTTGGAGCAGCTCGACTAAAGAGTCGATGGCGCCGGCGCAGTCGGCGCAGACGGCGCGCCAGCGGACCTGAGGGACGGCGGCCACTTTCACTTCGATCTTGTAAATCGAGGACCCGCTCACCAGGCCCGCAACAGCGCCGGGCTCGATGCGCAGGTCGACGACCGAGCCGTTGCGGACGTAGGTGCGGCCGCGGGGTAAGCGGTTGGAGTAGTCGCTGTAGCGTTCGAGGTTGTCGCACCAGGCTTTGCCCCAGAACGTCTTTGCAATAACGCGGCCATCGATGATGACCGGCGACACCGGCGTGCCTTTCTTTGCGAGCTTCGCAGCTTCGCGAGCGGCTTGCGCACGGCGCTTCGCGACCGGCACATGGGGTTTCCAGCGGTCATATCGATCGTAACGGTCATAACGCATGCGTCATTCTCCAGAAGCAGCGTGAACGTCCAGCGCAACCAGCTTCAGCAGCTCGTCGTTTTTCATTTCGGTCAGCAACAGCTCGACCCCGCCTTCGAGCAGGTCCTTCGAGAGCTGCCGTTTCGATTCGATGAGCACGTCGATTTTCTCCTCGACCGTTCCCCGGCACAAGAACTTATGTACGAGGACGTTCTTCGTTTGGCCGATGCGGAAGGCGCGGTCCGTCGCCTGGTTCTCGACCGCCGGGTTCCACCATCGATCGAAATGGATCACGTGCGAAGCCGCAGTGAGGTTGAGACCAAACCCGCCGGCCTTGAGGGAGATCACGAAGAACGGCACGGCTTCGTCTTCCTGAAACTGCGTGACAAGTCCCTGGCGCTTTTTCACGGTAGTTTCGCCATGCAGGATGAGTCCAGGCCGCCCGAACACGGATCCAAGAAAAGCGTGAAGAGGCCCGGTGACTTCTCGAAATTGCGTAAAGACGAGGACCTTCTCCTGACGAGCGGCGATAACTTCCGCGATCTCGCGCAGGCGCCCGAACTTGCCGCTGCCGGCTGCGCTCCACTCGCCGTCGCCGAGCCACTGCGATGGATGATTGCAAATCTGTTTGAAGCGCATCAGAAACGCGAGGACGATGCCGCGCCGCTGGATTCCGTCGCTCCGGTCGAGCTCGCCGGTAAGCTCCGTCACGGCCTCCTGGTAGAGCGCTGCTTGTTTCGGCGTCAGCGGACAGAATGCTTTCATCTCGGTCTTGTCAGGAAGGTCGGCGATGACCGTCTTGTCTGTCTTCAAGCGCCGGAGAATGTACGGGCGCACCAGGTCGCGAAGCGGCGCGTAGGGATTGTGCTGTCGGTTTGCGAGCCGTTTGGTGAAACTCGCAAATTCCTTAGCGGAGCCGAGCAGCCCGGGGTTGATGAAATCGAAGATCGACCAGAGATCCCCGAGACGGTTTTCCACCGGCGTGCCGGTGAGGGCGATCCGCCCCTGGGCATCGAGTTGTTTAGCGGCCCGCGTCTGCCGGGCGCCCGGGTTCTTGATAGCCTGCGCTTCGTCCAGCACGGCCAGACGCCACGGAATCTTCAGCAAGCCGGGGACACGTAAGAGCGATCCGTAACTCGTGATTACCAGATCGATGTCAGCAAGCTGCCTCCCGTCGAGCGACTGCAGAGCGGCGGACGGCATGGCGGATGGATGAGCGATGAGCGCCTTCAGGCTCGGAGCGAAACGTTCGATCTCCGACACCCAGTTCGCTAGCAGCGATGCCGGCGCAACGAGCAGGCTCGTCCGCCTCGGTTCCTCGCCGCGACGAAGCGTGAGCATGAGGGCGAGCACCTGCATGGTCTTGCCCAATCCCATGTCATCGGCCAGGCAGGCGCCCAGGCCCAATGTTGACAAGAGGTGGAGCCAGCGAAGACCCACCTGCTGGTACGGCCGCAGCTCGGCCTTGAGAGCATTGCCAGGATCGATGCCTGCGAGCGCATCCGGCCGGCGGAGCCCCTCGAGCTTCTCGGCCAACCACGGGCCAGCGGCTACGCGAGACCATTCGGCATCGCCGGCGGATGCTTCGCCGCCCGAGACATTCGCGCCCGCGATCATACGCATGGCCGCGGCGAAGCTTAGCCCCTGATCGGCCGCGGCGGCTTCGGCCGCCCGAAACTGGTCGAGCATTCGAGAGAGCTTGTCTCGATCCACCTCGACCCATCGCCCGCGGACCAGATGAAGGCCGTCGGCTGCGGCGAGCAGTTTCGAAATTTCGGCCTCCGTCAGCGGCTCACCGTCAAGAGTAACTTCCATTCGGAAGTCGAGCAGAGCGTCGCTGCCCAGACCGGACGGCGCCTTCGCTCCGACGGTTGCGCTGACCTGAGGCCGCGGCGGCCGGTTCGCTCGCCAGGCGCCGGGAACGCGCACCACAACTCCCGCCGCTTCCAGCCGCGGCAGATCCGTCAGAAGCTGCAAGGCTTCCGCCGGTGTCCAGCGCAGCGGGTGATAGATCTCGCCTGCCTCCACCATCGACTTGAGCCAGAGGCACTGCTCCGCCGCGCGCTGCACCGGCAGGAGCAACGATAGGAGCCGGGACTTGTTCGTCCTGCCCGCGTACTCGCTGAGAGCGCGGCCGAGCGGCACATGTTGAGCCTTGGCGTGAGCGGACAACCGCGTGGTGTAGGTTGCAAGGAATGCGAAGGGCGCTTGGTCGTCCTTACGGTTTTCGGCGAGATTGAAGTGGACACGGCCAACGAGATTCCAGGCCGGACTCTTCCACTTGAGGAAGTCCTGAACCGATACTTTCGATGCCGAGAGCTCCACGCGGAACGCCGCGTCGAGAGCCTCCCAGAGCGATTGAAGAACAGTTGCTGTCAGGTATTCCGCGCCGGTCATGGGCGGTGCAGCGGCGGCGAGCGACTCCAGTTCTTCATTCGGTATGGGTGGAACGTCCGGTAGCGCACCGAGTTCGTTAAGATCCGGCAGCGTGCAGACTCCGGTCACGTAGCGCGAGGCGAATTCCCGCCAGTAAGAGAACACGGCCGGCATTTCACTTTTCACTTCGCCCGCGCCGAGCTGCAAGAGGCCGTGGCCATGACCGCGGGCGAACGCTTCCTGTAGCCTGCTCGCGAGCTCGGGAGGCAGGACGGGCGCATCCTCAACACGATCGAGCAACAGATGCCCATGGGGTGTAAGTATTGGCGCGAGAGCGGTCATTTACTTGGAAGTCGGCTTTGTTAGCCGCCGGCACTCCGGCGCATTGCCGTAGCTACATTCTAGAGCTACGCTGGCTTCGGGACTGCACGCGTCTTCATACGGTAACGGAAGGCCATCCTTCTCCTCAATGCCGTTCGCGAGTGACGCACAACAAGAAATCGTACATGATAAAGATCGTGGAGAATCGAAGACCATGATGCTCTTTCGACTTTTGAGCTGGCCGTATCTACGAAGGCATCTGCTGCGGTGGGCCTTGACGTTGGCAGGAATCATTTTGGGTGTCGCCGTTTTTGTAGCCATGCACACGGCGAACCGATCGATCTTCAGCGCCTTCGATAAGACGGTGGATCAAATTGCCGGAGCCACCCAGTTACAGGTGTCCGCTGGAGAGTTTGGTTTTGACGAATCCGTTTTGGAACGTGTGCAGTCGGTACCTGAGGTCGGCGTCGCCGTCCCGGTCATCGAAGCTACAGTCGAAACGAACATTCCGGGCCAGGGCAGCGT
>Ga0137378_10002928_pt1 | contig 14708 bp, 13 predicted proteins | sample SagtaG_21_FD_104813 | JGI IMG/M metagenome (GOLD analysis project Ga0137378, IMG submission 104813) | Vadose zone soil microbial communities from Sagehorn Ranch, Mendocino, California, USA - Sage2_L_60_16 metaG | ecosystem: Environmental > Terrestrial > Soil > Vadose zone | place: USA... | reverse complement strand
TCGTCGATCGCGTTGTCGACGACCTCGTAGACCATGTGATGCAGGCCGGAGCCGTCATCGGTGTCGCCGATATACATGCCCGGGCGCTTGCGTACCGCATCGAGCCCTTTGAGGACCCTGATGGAATCGGCGCCGTAGTCTTCGGATGCGGCGTTGGATTCAGACACGGATTGGCGGGCCGCTTCGGCCATGCGGGGACCTTCGAATCAAGCTTCAAAAAAGACTGGGAATCGACACTGCTGTGTGACACGAAATATGGGGGTCGTACAGGCGAAAGTGAAGGGGTTTATATTATTGATTCAAAATGATTTTTTACCGCTTTTTGAAGGCTCCCGAAGGCCCTCCGTCCAGCCTTGCAAAAGCCCCGATCCGGGCCCCGCCGCCGCGCGCATTTTCGGGTTGCGGCGGGCGCCCTTTGATGGCGCCGGCGGCGCAAACGACGGGCAATCCCTGCGACGCTTTCGATGCTATTGTCGGCACGCGGGTGACGTTGTGATCCTTCGGAGCCGACCATGCGCGCAGCCACGATCTTCGCTGTCATCATCGCGGCATTGGGCCTTACCGCGCACGCCACGCCTGCTCAGGCGAGTGAATACCCCTGGTGCGCGCGCTACGATACCTGGAGCTACAATTGCGGCTTTGCGACATTCGGGCAATGCCAGGCGACGATCAGCGGCGCCGGCGGGATCTGTGAGCGCAATCCGCGCGCGGTCGCGCCCAATGAGGCGCCGCGTCCCCAACACGCCAAGCGCAAGCGTGCGCATTGAGCGCGATGGCGCGCGAAATAATAATAATAAAGTGCTGAAAAAGTTTGAGCCCCGGCAGCGCCTTGCGGCGCGCCGAGGCCCAATGCCCCCGTCCGGCAACTGATGGCGCTCTGGTAGAGCATGCGAGCCCGGCGCGGAATTCGTGTGATCACGTAGACGAAAAAAGTTCCGCGCGCGCGTCAAACGCCCGCCGGCGCGAGCGCTTCGCGCACGCGCTTGGCAAGGTCTGCCTTGCGATAAGGTTTGTTGAGCACCCCCGCGCCCGCCGGCAGGCGGCCGCGCTCGGCGAGCGCTTCCAGCGCGTAACCCGAGGTCAGCAGCACTTTCAGCTCCGGCAGCATGCGGCGCGCCGTCTCGGCCAGCTCCCAGCCGTTGATGCCGCCCGGCATCACCACGTCGGTGAACAGCAGATCCGCGCTCGCGCCGCCCGCAAGCTTGTTGAGCGCGTCGCGCCCATCCACCGCTTCGATCACCCGGTAGCCGAAGCTCTCCAGGCAGGTGACCGCGTAAGCGCGCACGAACGGGTCGTCTTCGGCCACCAACACGGTTTCCACTCCAAACTGGGCCGCCGGAATCTCCGGCACCAGACGCGGCGACTTGGTGGCAGGCATGCTGGTCGATGGCAGATAGATGCGCACCGTAGTGCCGAGTCCGGGCTCGCTGTAGATCGCCACGTGTCCGTTCGACTGCTTGACGAAGCCGTATACCATGCTCAGCCCGAGCCCCGATCCCTTGCCGACCTCCTTGGTCGTATAGAAAGGTTCGAACACGCGGTTGAGCACCTCGGCCGGCATGCCGTGGCCGTCATCCGTGATCGCGATCATCACATAGTGGCCGGGATGCACCTCCGGATGCTGCTCATGATAGCGCTCGTCGAGGTTCATGTTGGCGGTCGAGATCGAGATCGTGCCGCCGTTCGGCATGGCGTCCTTGGCATTGATCGCAAGATTGAGGATGGCATTTTCCAGTTGCCCGGCATCGGCGAACGCGGCCTCCAGATCGGGGTCCAGCGTTACCCTGATCTCGATCTCCTCGCTCAGCGTGCGCTGCATCAGCTTGCGCATGCCGGACACCAGATTGTTGCAATCGATGTCCACCGGATTGAGCGTCTGCCGCCGCCCATAGGCCAGCAGGCGCTGGGTCAGTTCCGCGCCGCGCTCGCCGGCCTGCACGATGGTGTCGGCAAGCTTCTGCAGGTCGTAGCGCGATTTCAGCTCTTCGCTGAGGAACTCGGCATTGCCGACGATGACGGTGAGCAGGTTGTTGAAGTCGTGCGCGATGCCGCCGGACAATTGCCCGACCGCTTCCATCTTCTGCGCCTGGATCAGCTGCTCCTCGGTATGCTTGCGCTCCGTGAGATCATGGATGATGCCGACGAAGACGCTCTCGCCGTCCTGCTTTGCTTCGCCGACCGAGAGGTCCATCGGGAAGATCGTGCCGTCCTTGCGCTGGCCTTTGACCTCGCGGCCGATGCCGATGATCTTGCGCTCTGCGGTGCTTTGATAGTTACCGAGGTACTGATCATGCTCGTTTCGATAGGGCGCGGGCATCAGCATTTTCACGTTCTGCCCGACGACCTCGCTGGCGCCGTAACCGAACAGCTTCTCGCAGGCCGGGTTGAACGTCTGGATGTGACCGCGCGCGTCGATCATGGTCACGCCGTCGACCGCGGTCTCGACCAGTGTGTTGATGCGCACGCCGGCCTCGCGGATCACCTGCTCGGCGCGGCGGCGTTCCGTGATGTCGCGCGTGATCTTGGCGTAGCCGAGCAGAAGCCCCTGCTCGTTGCGGATCGGATCGATGACGACATTGGCCCAGAACTGGCTGCCGTCCTTGCGCACGCGCCATGACTCGGCCTCGTAGCGCCCCTCGCGCCGCACAGCTTCCAGATTGCGTTCCGGCTCGCCGTCGAGGCGCTCCTCCTCGCTATAGAATTCGCGAAAGTGCCGGCCGAGAATTTCGGCGGCGCTAAATTGCTTGATGCGCTGCGCGCCGCTGTTCCAGCTCGTCACGCGTCCTTCGAGATCGAGCATGTAGATCGCATAGTCGGTGACGCCCTCGACCAGCAGGCGGAAGCTGCGTTCGCTGTCGCGGACCGCCTGCTCGGCGCGCGCACGCTCGGTCAGATCGTGGATGATGCCGACGAAGATCGATTGGCCTTCCTGCCTGGCCTCGCCGACCGACAGGCCCATCGGAAATGTCGTGCCATCCCGGCGCCTTCCCGTGACCTCGCGGCCGCTGCCGATGATCTTCTTGACGCCGGTGCGATGGAAATTGTCGAGGTAATGGTCGTGCTCGTCGCGGTAGGGCGCGGGCATCAGCATCTTGACGTTGCGGCCGATCACTTCTCCGGCCGAATAGCCGAACAGCTTTTCGCAGGCGGGATTGAACATCAAAACTTCGCCGACCGCGTCGATCATGATCACGCCGTCGACCGCGGTCTCAACCAGTGCTTTGAGCCGCGCGGCGGTCTCGCGCACTTCCCGCTCGGACCGCTCGCGCTCGGTCAGATCGTGAATGATCCCGACGAAAATAGGCTTGCCGTTTTCCCTGGCCTCGCCAACCGACAGGTCCATCGGGAAGGTTGAGCCATCCTTGCGCTGGCCTACGACTTCGCGACCGATCCCGATGATCTTCTTCACGCTGCTGCGGGCATAGCTGGCAAGATAGCCGTCATGCTCGGCGCTGTAGCGCTGTGGCATCAGCATCTTGACGTTCTGCCCCAACACCTCGGCGGCCACATAGCCGAACAGCCTTTCGCACGCCGGATTGAACATCAGCACGCGGCCATCGGCGTCGATCAGAATGACGCCGTCGACGGCGGTGTCGACCACGGCGCGCAACAAATGCGCCTCGCTAGAGGGATTGGGTGCCAGGCTGTCGGACATCTCTTGCCTGATCGTGCTCGGTGCCACGCCGCGTCCGCGCGACTCAGCGCCACGCCTCGCGGCCGTTCTGCCCGCACAGTAGAGCGCTTCAACTGCAAGACAAGCATGATCCTGTGCACAAGGCGCGCGTGCAGATATCGAAGGCAATCCAGCAGAAGCGCAGCGCTGTTACCGCGGTAGCGATCCGAGCAACCGGCTACCAGCCGCCGGGTATCTAAGTACAATTACTAGGTCTTTCTACCAACTAACGCGGCGTCACTTTTCGGAACAAACTTATTTCCGGCTGACGCATCAAGGAATGGGGCATGTGTATGAGCCGGTATTTCTTCTGTATCTCGGATGGCAAGCATATCGTGCGCGACCGCGAGGGCACGGAACTCGGCGGGTTTTCCGACGTGCAGCGGGAAGCGATCGAATTCGGGCTGAAGGTGCTCAAGCATCGCTTCAGCTATGGCATCGAGGATCCGTCGATCTGCAGCATCCGCGTCAGCAACGAGATCGGCCGGGTGTTGACCGCGATCCCGCTGGAAAAGATCAAGCGTCTCGCGCGCCATGCGTGAGTGACGCGCGGCCGGGGCTGACGGCGAACACCTGCGCGCGCGAGGCAACGTCCGCGAAAGGCGCGGGATCCGCGCCTGTCATCCACACTTGAGCCGCCAGCGCCGCCAGTGCGTCGAACAATGCGGCGCGGCGTCCCGGATCGAGATGCGCGATCACCTCGTCGAGCAGGAGTAGCGGCGCGTAGCCGGTCATCTCGGCGACGAGGCTCGCATGCGCCAGGATCAGCCCGATCAGCAGCGCCTTCTGCTCGCCGGTCGAGGCGCGGTCGGCCGCAATCCCCTTCGGGCCGTACAGTACATCGAGATCGGTCAGTTGCGGGCCGTCAGTGGTGCGGCCGGCTGCGGCATCGCGCGCGCGATTGTCGCGCAGCACGACGCGGTAGCGATCCTCCACTTCGGTCGCGGGCTGTTCCATCAGGGCGTTCTCGATCCAGCCGTCGAGCGCGATGCCGGCCCACGGAAAGGGCGAGGCCGGATTGCGGTTGCGCATCAGCGCGGCCGCGAGCCGCCGCACGGTCTCCGCGCGGGCTGCTGCGACGGCAATCGCCATCTCGGCGGTCTCGCGTTCGACTGCGTCGAGCCAGTGCGGATCGGGATTGGGTTGTTCAAGCAGGCGATTGCGTGAACGTAGCGAACGCTCCAGCGCATTGACGCGGCTGTTGTGCGTGCCGTCGACCGCGAGCACCAGGCGGTCGAGGAAGCGCCGCCGCTCGGCGGCGGGGCCGCCGAACAGGCCATCCATCGCCGGCGTCAGCCAGACGATACTCAGGTGCGACGAGAACGCCGACGATGACGTGACCGCTTCGCCGTCGACGCGATACTTGCGCGCGAGCGCCGCGTCCTCCGACGCCGGCGGCTCGATGCCGGTGCCGAGCGTCGCAAGGCCGAGCGCGCCTTCGACCTCGGCGGCGACCGCCCACGCGCCGTCGCCCTCGGCGAATGCCACCTCGTCGAGCGTTGCGCGCCGCAGCCCGCGGCCCGGCGCCAGAAACGAGATCGCCTCGATCAAGTTGGTCTTGCCTGCGCCGTTCGGTCCGACCAGCACGGCAAGCTGCGCGTCCACGGTCAGGCTCGCCGCGCGGTAGCTGCGGAATTTTGCGAGCGTCAGGCGGCGGATGCGAGCAGCGCTCATTGCGGCTCTACACTGCGGGCTACCGCTCCGGTTCCATAAACCTTTGAAACAATATGGAAATCGCCGCTGTCTCGCGGGCTCATTGTGGAACGAATAAGGCTGCCAGCCATTTCTCTTATGAAGGAGCCGGAAAGTTTGGAATCAAGCGGAATATTCCGCATACGGCTGGAGGCAACCGATGGCCGCAACAGCAACGTCAAATGTGCAAGAAAATCTAGCACGCCATCTGTCCGATTCGGTCGAGCGGCTGCAGAAGCAGGTCGAGAAGGTGGAATTCTGGGCGTCCGCGCTGGCGGGATTTTCGCGTCCGGTAGCCGACTACGAACCGGAGACGACCGCGGTCGCGCGCTACGTGAAACCAGGGCGGCCGGCGCGTAAGAAGTACCGGCGCCGCAGCAAGGCGACACCTAACAGGCCTGCGCTCGACAAGCCCGCCTTGACCGAAGGCTAAACGCGCATCGGCATCAGCACGTAAAGCGAGCCGGTCGCGTCTTTTTCCTGGATCAGCGTCGGCGAGCCTGGATCGGCCAGCTTGAGCACCGCGACCTCGCCTTCGATCTGTGCCGCGATGTCGAGCAGGTAGCGCGAGTTGAACCCGATATCGATCGGATCGGAATCGTATTCGACTTCGAGTTCCTCCGTGGCGCTGCCCGAATCCGGATTGGTCACGGTGAGCACCAGTTTGCCGGCCGAGAGCGCGAGTTTCACGGCGCGTCCGCGCTCGCTCGACACCGTCGAGACGCGATCGACGGCGGCTTCGAAGTCCGGCTTGTCGACAACCAGCGTCTTGTCGTTGCCCTGCGGGATGACGCGGCCGTAATCTGGAAACGTGCCGTCGATCAGCTTCGACGTCAGCACCACATCGCCGATCGAGAAACGGATCTTGGTCTGCGAGAGTTCGATCGCGACCTCGGCCGCCGGATCCTCGATCAGCCGCTGCACTTCGCCGACGGTCTTGCGCGGCACGATGATGCCCGGCATGCCCTCGGCGCCCGCGGGCGCGTCGAACTCGACCTGCGCGAGGCGATGGCCGTCGGTCGCGACCGCGCGCAGCTTCTGCGCCTCGCCGCTGCCGGCAACGTGCAGATAAATACCATTGAGGTAATAGCGCGTCTCTTCGGTTGAGATCGCGAACTGCGTCTTGTCGATCAGCCGCTTGAGGTCCTTGGCGGGAAGCGAGAACTTGTGCGTCATATCGCCGGCCGCAAGATCGGGAAAGTCGCTCTCCGGCAGGGTCTGCAGCGAGAAGCGCGAGCGTCCGGCGCGGACCGTCAGCGAGGCGCGATCGCCCGATGAATCGAGCACGATCTGCGAGCCCTCGGGCAGCTTGCGCACGATGTCGTAGATCATGTGCGCCGGAACCGTGGTCGAGCCGGCCGGCGAAACCTCGGCCGGGATGGTCTCGATCACTTCGAGGTCGAGATCGGTCGCCTTGAGGGACAGCTTGCCCTTGTCGGCACGGATCAAGAGATTGGCCAGGATCGGAATCGTGTTGCGCCGCTCCACCACGCGGTGAACGTGACCGATCGATTTGAGGAGCGCGGCGCGCTCGACGGTAACCTTCATATCCGACCCCACTCGGCGCCCGAACCACGGTCCGGGTTACTGATACGCATGATCCTGTCCGAAAACCGGCATCCGGATCACGTCCGGGGCTTGCTTTTCGGGATCGTGCGCGGCACGGCCCCGGCAGCGTCCGCGCGCCGGGGCCTGAAGTTGGCGTGTTGGAGGGGTTTCGGCAAGGGCGCAGACACCGCCATCGCCAAGTTTCCCAAGGGAATCGGCGCCAGATGTACGCCGGAGGTAGGGATGACTCGACGGGACATCCGCCTTCAGATGACCAGCTTGCCCCGGCGCTCGGCGACTGTAATCCGTGCCTCCGTCCCGGAATTGAATTCCAGGCGATCCGCCTCGATGCCGTCGCTGAAAATAACACCGTTCTCCGGCATGAGCGATCGAAGGCGTAGCCCCTCGCTTCTCGTGAGGCGTCCGCAAACCAGCTTGGTCTGGGATGTCTTGCTTGGAAAGGGTTCGCGCACCGCGAACTGCAATTCCCCGGCGTCCCATGCCCACGGCGAATAACCTGCGGTTTCCGACGGCTCGCCGAATGCCTTGGCGATCGCGAGCGAGCCGGTAACGATGCTCTTGAACCATGCGGTCGAGCCAAGGCCTGTCGAGACGATCAGCCCGCTCGATGATTGCATCTCGTGTTGCGTCGCGGTTTGGATTTCGTAGAGCGCAGACGTGTGCGAGCGCGCGCCGATGAAGAGATCGTTGACGGCGTAAAGCGCCTGCCCGTCCGTCAGGGAAGCCTTTGCCATCGTTACGCTCTTGAAGGCGCGTTTGTCCGCCGCGACATCCGGCAGCAGCGGCGCGAGGTCGGACGGCACGAACGGCAGGAGCACGCCATCGTGGCGGCCGCTGTCGGGATTGAGGCCGATCAGCGGATGGCCGTCGAGATACTTCATGATGTTGGCGACGAGCCCATCCTGCCCAAGCGCGACCACGATGTCAGCCGGACCGAAGATGAAGTTCGGGAGAAAGCTCCGATCGACGATCTGATACCGTCCCCATTGCTCGAGGATCTCGATCGTGCGGCGCTTCTCCGCCAGATACGTGTCGTGCTCTCTCCGGTAGTCGGTAAAGTCGGCGCCCAGATGCTCCACGTAGAATTTTGCCTGCGCGGCCGTGTGGTATCTGGCGATCAAGCCCTCGAGCCTGGTCTCGCGCGTAACGAGGATGACCTTCCGGTCGGAGCTAGCGGGCACGGGCCGCTCCCGTGGCCGTTGGCTTCTCGAGCAGCGTCTGCAGCAGGTCGGGCGAAATGCTCAGCTGTCCGATCCGCTCGGCCTTTTCGGCAATGCCGGTAAAGGCCTGGGCGATAAGCTGGCTCGGCTGCATGCCGGCTGCCGTCAGGGCCTGGATAACCTTGGTGTCCACACCCGCCAGGATCTTCATTAACGCCCCCACCCGATAGGCCTCCGCGTCGGCAAGGGCGCGGGTGTTCTCGGCGTTGAGCGTGACAAAGCCTTTCCGTTTGTCCTCGAGCGCAATGTCCGCGACCATTCCGGCCTCGCGGAGCTCGTTCTGCTTCGCCACCACGCTCGCGTTGGCATCCATCTGGGTCTCGCGGATCGAGCGCTTCTTGCGTTCGACGGCGATCTCCGTGTCGAGCTCGCTCTCGCGGATGGCGCGCTCCTGCTCGACCGCGAAGTTGCGGCGCGCGAAAATCGCCTCATCGGCATTCTTGAGGATCGCTTCGCGGGCCTCAGCTTCGAGCGCCTTCGCGGTGTCGGGCGAGGGTTTGACGCCACGAACGGACACGCCGAGGATTTCAAAACCGAGCGATGCGATATCCGCGCGGGTCTGCAGGCCAGTGAAGATGGCGTCGGAAATGCGATCGGAAGCCTGCAGGGCTTCCTTGAGCGTCATCGTCTTGATCGCTTGCTGAGCCAGCACGTCGGCTGCATTCAAGATGCGTTGAGAGAGCTTCTCGGGGTCATCCGACTCATAGGTCTTACCGTCCGCCTTGAGGGCGAAGTTGAGCATGGAGGCCGCCTTCTTCGGATCCCCGATACGATAGGCGACAACGCCCTGGACCGTGATGGCCTGAAAGTCGTGCGCGGAATGCTGAAAGATGAAGGACGCGTCCCGGCTGCCGATCGGCACCGCGACGAGAGATGTGGTCGGCGCATAGTAGAGCGTCGAGAGACCGGCTCCCTCCCGCGTGACGGCGCCCCCTCGGTATTTCATCAGGTAGGTCGTTGGCTGAACCTTGATGAAGCGAAATCCGAACACGACAGCGTCTCCCTTTTGTAAGTGTGTCTGAGCCACTAAGTAAGTTGTACTGTACAACTAAGAGCGCGCGTGTCAAGAGTGAAGGAATGAGCACGACCGCCGCCGCCATGCGAAACGCAAACCCAGGGCACTAAGTTGGAATCGTTAGCCTTTCCAAGGCCGCTAACGACCGTCGACGTCGTCATCTTCGCCATCCTCGATGGCGTTCTCCAGGCCGTGCTGGTCCGGCGGCCGACAGAGAAGGGCGAGCCCTTCGCGGACATGTGGGCCTTGCCGGGCGGCTTCGTCGACGTCGAGCGGGACCAGGATCTGAAAGCCTGCGCGATCCGCAAGCTTCACGAGAAGACCGGCGTTGCCAGTCCTTATCTCGAGCAGCTCGGGAGCTGGGGAAGCCACAATCGCGATCCGCGCGGCTGGTCAGCCACGCACGCCTACTTTTCCTTGATACCCGGCAAGCCGGTCGTTCTTGAGAAAGGTGCAGCGGATGTCGGATGGTTTCCAATCATAGGAAACTCGGTTGCGCCGAAGCTCGCGTTCGATCACCGCGACATTCTGAAAGCCGCGGTGCTACGCCTTCGCAACAAGGTCGAATACACATCGCTGCCGGCCTATCTGATGCCGCCGGAGTTCACTCTGCCGGACCTGCAGCGCGTCTATGAGACGATCCTTGGCCGCCCGCTTGAGAAAAGCGCATTCCGCACACGCATGCTGGCTGCCGATCTCATCGAGCCGGTCGCGAAAATGCGCAAGGGGCCGAACCGGCCGGCGCAACTCTATCGGCTAAAGAGTGCGACAGCCCCGGTGTATTTCGCCCGGACCTTCAATCCGCCGCGATAGCGCATCGCTGTCGCGACCCGTCCCTCGCCGGATAGGGCGGGACAAGGGATGCGTGCGGCGATGATGCGGAAGCGCTCGCCTATTCCTGCAGCAAGCGCTTGAGGAGTTCGACCTCCTCGGCGAGCATGTTGTCGTTGCCGACGAGGCCCTCGATCTTGCGTACCGCATGCAGCACGGTGGTGTGGTCGCGTCCGCCGAAGCGGCGGCCGATCTCGGGGAGCGAGCGCAGCGTCAGCGTCTTGGCGAGATACATCGCGATCTGGCGCGGGCGCACCACATTGGCGGTGCGGCGCGACGAGAGCAGATCGGCGCGGCTGACATTGTATTGCCGCGCGACCACCCGCTGGATGTCCTCGATCTTGACGCGCTTGGGCTCCTGCGGGCGGACGAGGTCGCGCACCGCGCGTTCCGCCATATCCATGGTCACCGGCAATCCGGTGAGCTTGTTGTGCGCGAGCAGGCGATTGAGCGCGCCGTCGAGATCGCGGCCGTTATGGGTGATCATCTTGGCAACGAAGGTCAGCACCGCCTGCGGCACGTCAAAGCCTGCATGATGCGCGCGCGCCGCCGCGACGCGGCTCTTGAGGATCTCGAAGCGCAGCTCTTCCTCGAGCGAACCCATTTCGACCACCAGCCCGCCCGCAAGGCGCGAGCGCACGCGATCGTCGAGGCTTTCCAGATCGCTCGGCGGACGGTCGGCCGCGATCACGACCTGGCGGCCGGCGTCGATCAACGCGTTGAGCGTATGGCAGAACTCGACCTGCGTGGATTTGCCTTGCAGGAATTGCAAGTCGTCGATGACGAGCACGTCGATGCCGCGCAAAGCTTCCTTGAAGGCGAGCGCGGTCTGCGCCTTGAGCGCGGCGACGAAGCCGTACATGAACTTCTCGGCGGTCAGGTACAGCACCTTGCGATCCGGGATGCCGTTGCCGGCCCAGGCGATCGCCTGCAACAGGTGCGTCTTGCCCAAGCCCACGCCCGCGTGGACGTAAAGCGGATTGAACATCACCGGCTCGCCGCGTCGCGCCAGCGCGACCTGCTTGGCGGCTGCATGCGCGAGCGTGTTCGAGCGGCCGACCACGAATGTCTCGAACGACAGCCGTGGATCGAGCGGCGAGCCGCCGAGCGCCTCATGGGCAGCCTGCGCCGGGAGTTGCGCGATGCGCGCGTCGTTGCGCTCGGCGACCGTGTTCCTGACTTCACGCGTGGTTTCGGCCGGCTCGGCCGGCTTTGCCTTGGCGGCGGTATTGCGCAGCACCGCCGAGCGGTGCAGGAGGTCGATGCGGCACACCGAAGAAAGCTCGGCCTTCCAGCAGGCAAGCAGCTTCTCGACATAATGCGATTGCACCCAGCTCTTGAGAAACTTGGTCGGCACCGAGAGCCGCACCAGATCGCCCTCGATCGAGGCAAGCTCCATCGATGCGAACCAGCTCTTGAAGACTTCTTCTCCGACGGCGGCGCGCAAGCGCTGCTTCACCCGCAGCCAGCTCTCCTGGTCCGATGCGTTCATCGAACGGCTCTCACAGGGTTCGGCTGGACGGGCGGAGCCCGCGAACGGCGACGATACGGCTCGAGACGGATTGTGCGCGAAGGCAGGTGTGGGCGACATCGCTGGTTCCAAACATCGATTGAAATCTGATGGACAGGTTGCCCGGCCAAGCGGGCGTGTTCGGCGCTGTGCGAAAGTCGAGGGCGTCAGGAATCCGGCGCACACCGCCGGCAGCCGGCGCAGAGCGCCGACTCCTGTCTATCCGGTCTATGATGAATGCGGGCGCTCCGCGCGCGCATCGCGAAAAAACGCGACGCGATCCCGACCGCGCGGAACACCGTTCCTCGTGCTGACTGCTTCATGTGGCCCCCTGCAAGCTGCCGCGACCGCCATCGCGACGTCTAGTCTCTGTGGTTGTTCCGTTCAGCCTTGCCCTGCATCACGCACGAGAACAACACGACGACACTTCGACGATTGAATCGTCGCTTGACGATCCTCACCGGCGCGCGCACTTTTTCCCAAGCGACAGCCTCGGACATCCGGCATGCTTGCCGGATCCCATCTTTCCGATGAGGCGTGTTCGAAGCGAGGAATTGGAGCCGCGAGATAAATGCGGGCGCCAGAGAAGATTAGACACAGGGCATAGACAGGCGCAAGGCATTCGAACGAGGTCTCGTGACTGAACAGAGACAGTGTGACTTCTCGGACGACAATTCGATGACGCTCTCGCGCTCTGGATTTTGGCAAGCGGTTGAATCAGCGCCGCGAATCCTTCTCACCGAATGGCGCATCGGAACACTTGCGCGGGATTTTGCAGGTATGCCAAAAGCGCCGTCGCATTGGTACTTCCGCCGCGACTCCAAGCTCCACGCCCTGCTATCTCGTTAACTGCTTGCCGCATGAGCGATTTTTCTGACCGCTCGGAGCACGTAACTTTTCTACTTGCGCTCTCGCGGACGCGGATGCAGCGGCATTTTGATCCGTAGAAACACGCGGTAATGTGTTGTGTGACCGTCACATGGCGAAAAAATAACAACGCGCGCCACCGCTGACGGTGACACGCGTGAAAACAATTTCAAGACCGGCCGCTGCCGCCGGATGGCGTGCACTCAAACGAGCGCAGCGTCCGTCCGGCTACTTGCCGAGCTTGGCGACGCCGTGGGTCAGCCGCGATACCTTGCGGTTTGCTGCATTGCGGTGGACCACACCCTTCTGGGCGGCGCGCATGATCTCCGGCTCGGCGGATTTCAAGGCTTCAACCGCAGCGGTCTTGTCACCGGAGGCGATCGCCTCCTCGACCTTGCGGATCGTGCTGCGCATGAGCGAGCGGCGCGACTTGTTGACTTCAGTGCGGCGCGCAATGACGCGTGCGGCCTTGCGAGCGGAAGAGGTATTGGCCATCGATGTCTGTCCGTGGGTTCGGGGCGCGATGAACGCAGCCGCAGTCTCGAGTTGCAAGTTCTCAAGTTGTCAAAATACAGGCGGCGGCCTCTTGCCGCCGGTTGCGCAGGCTTATAGTCGCCCTCGCCCGAGGCGTCAACGCTATGGAATCGCCGCCTATTGGGCGGGTTGGAGGGCGGTGGCGATGGCCGCCATGGGCCTGTAGTCGGCGGAATGGCTCGAAATCGAGGTCTCGATCCAGCGCTTGGCCGGAATGTGCGTCAGATCGAGGCTGTGGCCGGCGGCTTGCGCGAGTTGCTTGAGACATAGCACATGGCGGGCGATCTGTCCCAGGCGGGAGTTCCAGCTCACACCACCCTTTTCGCCCGCGCGGCGTCGTATCCGGCATTGGCGCCGGCCTTGTCGGGCGGCGTGAACGGCGCGAGCGGCGGGGCGACGCGTGCCCAGGCGGCGTCGCTATGAATGTGCGCGAGCGTCGACTTGATGCCGGGTACCAGCGGCTTGCCGTCGAACAGCTTGCGGATGGTCACGGCGGAATCCTGCGCGGCGCTATCGCCGCTCGCCCAGGCCTGCTGGCAGAGATCCGCGTTGAGGTTCGCGGTCGCCGAGATGCAGCCGGCGAAAATGCCGGTGCGCGCCTCGATCAGGCAGGCCTCGGTCGACGGAAACACCTTGAAGCCCTGCTGTACTCCCGCGGCTTCGCGCGCGTAAGGCATGTCGCCGGAGGAGTCCTTCAGGCCGACGATGCGGCCCGGATGCGCCTCGAGCAGGCGCGCGATCAGCTTGACGTGCCAGGGCAGGCCGGACTGCGAGGGGAAATGATAAAGGTAGATCGGGATCGGTTGGTCGGATGTCGCATTGACGATCGTGGCGATATAGGCGGCCAGCCCGTCGTCCGGAACGCCCTTGTAATAGAACGGCGGCAGGATCAGCGCGCCGGCAAAGCCAAGCTCGGCCGCATGCCTGGTGAGCGCGACGGCGTCGGCGGTTGCGGCCGCGCCGGTGCCGACCATCAGGCGATCGAGCGGCAGGCCGGCGGCTTTGTAGGCCGACATCACGGCCTTGCGCTGCTCAAGCGAGAACGAGGTTGCCTCGCCGGTGGTGCCGAGCACGTTGAGGCCGTCGCAGCCGGTGTCGAGCAGGAAGCGCGCAAGCTTGGTGGAGCGCGTGATGTCCGGCGCGCCGGTCTCGTCGACCGCGGTGGCAACGGCGGCGATGACGCCGGTGAGTTTGTCGGTGGGCATGATGGTTCCTCTAGGGCCGAATAGCGAGTAGGGAAGCAGCGAATAGCGAATAGCGAGTAGCGAATAGGCAAGCAGCAGAAGGCGAACTATTCGCTACTCCCTATTCGCTATTCGCCCGCTTATCCGCTCACATTATATGCCGCGAGCGCGGCCATGTTCACGAGGTCGGTGTCCTTGGCGGACAAATTCACGATCTGCACCGAATTGTCGAGCCCCACCAGCAGCGGTCCGATCACGGTGGCGCCGCCAAGCTCCTGCAGCATCTTGGTCGAGATCGCCGCCGAGTGAAACGCCGGCATGACGAGCACATTCGCGGGTCCCGACAGGCGGCAGAACGGATAGGCCGCCATCAGGTCCGGATTGAGCGCGACGTCGGCCGCCATCTCGCCGTCGTATTCGAAATCGACGCGCTGCTGATCGAGGATGCGCACCGCCTCCTGCATCTTCTCGGCGCGCTCGCCCGGCGGATGCCCGAAGGTCGAGAACGACAGCAGCGCGACGCGCGGCTCGTAACCGAGCTTGCGCGCGACCAGCGCCGCCTCGGTCGCGATCTCGGCGATGTCCTTGCCATCCGGCATTTCGGTCACGGCTG
>Ga0137378_10002925_pt1 | contig 14725 bp, 11 predicted proteins | sample SagtaG_21_FD_104813 | JGI IMG/M metagenome (GOLD analysis project Ga0137378, IMG submission 104813) | Vadose zone soil microbial communities from Sagehorn Ranch, Mendocino, California, USA - Sage2_L_60_16 metaG | ecosystem: Environmental > Terrestrial > Soil > Vadose zone | place: USA... | reverse complement strand
CCCTAATGCTCTCCGTGTCGGCCTCAGACTTCATTTCGGCACCTGGCACCGTGTGCGACCCTGGCTGTCGCAGCGCGCCATGGCTGCGATACCCAAGCCTCCGCCCGCTCCGGCACCTTCTGCTCCAACTTCGGCCGCCCCGGTCGCAACGGCGCCATCTGTCGCTGCCGCTAGTTTCTCCGGCGCTCCCGGTTCATTCCAGGCGTGCGTGATCGCACGCGAGTCCGGCGGCAATCCGACGATCGTCAACCCGACTTCTGGCGCAGGTGGTCTGTATCAGTTCCTTCCCTCGATCTGGGCAGCGCTCGGCTTCCCTGGCCTCCCCGAAAACGCTAGCGTGGCAATGCAGAACGCGGCCTTCGAGAAGGCATACGCGGAGTCCGGCACAAGTCCGTGGCGGCCGTACGACGGCTGCTAGCTCTTAAACGTGGCGCTGCCCCGGTCCCTCCGGAGAGGGAGGACCGGGGCAGCAGTCTGTCAGTGGATGTGAACGGTGATGTGCTCGACGGCCAAGATGATGGCGATCAGGATAGCTGCGACGCCCACAGCCACCCAAACCCAGCGTGGCGCATTCACTTATCCTTGCCTCCAGTCCAGGCCTGGTCGTTGTTGAACAGCCACCAGTCGCCGGGCGTAGTCACACGCTCGGGAACCTTCGGGTGCGCCAGGCCAACGGCCGGAAGTGCATACAGCCAAGCCCAGGCCGATGAGCACACTACGTGCCCCGGGAGCAGGCCGCTAGGCTGCGCCGGCCATCGCCACAGCTGATCCAGGACCGGCTCCAGGCCACCCAGGTCGATGGCCCTGACGTCATCCTCGGCGATGCCGACCCAGTCGTACGGTGTTCCTGTCAGCTTGGCCGCGCCAGCCAGGAGGAACTTCAACTGCTTCGGCGTTTTCGGCTGCTCATGGTTGGACCGCGTACGCGGATCGTTGAGGTATGGCGTGACGTCAGCTAGGCCAAAACCTCCCGGTCGACCCTCCAGGCCGATCCAGCGACCAGCCTTGTCCTTGTGGGTGATGCCGATGACGTGGTTGGCAACTGCCGGCTTGCCTTCCAGCACATCGGCAATCCGAATAGCGTCCTGGGTGATACCTCTGCCCGTCCAGACTGCCAGGACATCCCCTGGCGCTGCCGGCATCATGGCTGGACCGGAGGCGCAGCAGGCGTCGCGGGTGCTACCGGCTGAACCGGAGGAACGACCGGCTGAAGATCTGGCCGGTTCGTGTGAGGAGCGAAGTACGACACCGTAGCGCCAAGCACGGTCGCAATCACGACCGGCAGCTGGTACAGCATGTCCTGCGGAATCTTGGCAGCCAGCGATGGCCAGAGCGCAAGCGTCAGCGCTACGGCGTAGCCGATGACTGCTACCGTTGACATCCCGGCGACCGGTTTGGCCTCTATCGGAGTGCCCTTCACCTGTATTGCCATGGACCCTTTCCTTTCTGATTCGGGTGAGGTGCCGGGCCGGAAAGGGAAGCCCATCGGCCAGCCCGGCACCTCGTCACATGTGAGTTACCGCAGAACCCACAGCTTGCTACCCGCATCGATAGGATGATGCGGATTCTCCACCGGGTCGCCCAGCACATAGTTGAGCCAGGCGAACATCTCGGCGTCCCAGTGGCCACCCAGCTTGAGGCAGGTTGCTCGTAGGATATGGGCCGGGCTCATACCCGGTGCTCCGGCAGCCGTGAGCCTCCGGCTAACCGCAGCCAGAGACTCATTGCCATCAGTAGTCCACCATCCCCAGGTGAATATCTCGCCAGATGGCCGTGGGAATTGGCCATAGTCATTGCCTAGGCCAGCGTCCAGATCGCACTGCACTCCGCCGACGGTGACGAACCCGCCCTGCATGATATCCGGCGTGAACCCGGTCGCCCAGTTCGTACCGGACCACGCTGGCGTGCCCCAGTAATAGCTAGCCTTGCCGGCATCCCTGGCACGTGACAGCGGCCAGTAACCGCCATACATGCCGACCCGGCTCCGGCCCAGGACAGCCGCACAGCCGTCCAAGTAGGCGTTGATGAGAGGCTGCTGGCCAGGCGTGAAGTCCCAGTCGGCCGCGAAGTAGATCGGGATGCCGTCGACACCGCACGCTTTGGCAAGTGTCTCGGCATTCTGAGCGTCCAGTTCTCCTCCGGCCTTCCCGCGCAGCATGTCCTGGGCAAAGTACTCGTATACCAGGACGATACCGATACCGGCCGCTCGCAGGTCGTGCGCCCGGCTCGGCGTCAGGTTCTTGCTCGGATCAAGGCTGGCGTACTGCGCGACGAAGACGTCGCCCGCCGACTTGACGGCACTGATGCTGGGCTTGGTCCAGGCATAGTCGATGCCTGGCACACCGTTGCGAGTTAGCGCTGGTGCATGCACCGTAGCGAACTTGAATGTAAAGTCCGGCTTGGTGTCGGAACCTGGAGGAATTGCCATCACGGCCTCCTCCATTGCATCGATGCTGTAGGTCATGATTTCTTCGCACCACCCTTCCCGGTACCGGGCAAGTCACCGTACAACCGAGCCAGGATGCCGAATGCGGCATCCTCCTGCTCGGCCAGGGTACCGGCGTCCAGTTCGTCGAGAGCGTCCAGATCCTTCCGGGCCTGCTCCGACCCAGAAGCTTGCCTCGTCGCCACGAATTCCCTGAGCGCCTCGTGAAGCGAATTACTAAGAGCCATTCCCTTTCTCCTGTCTCCGAAGATGTGCTTCCCTCAGCGTATCGTAGCGCGTCAGCGCCCGTATAGGTTGGAGCAGTTGATAGGCTTGAAAGTCTGGCCAACAAACGCCAGGAACTCCTTGTTCTTCTTGGCCTGAGCGGGAGTAGGACGCTTGGCCCCGAACTTGTTGACGATGCCCTCCCATATAACAATCTGATCACGCCTGGTGCTATTGGCAGTATGGCATGCTGACAACTGGGCATTGTGCAGAGTATTAAAGAACAGCACAAGCGTAATGGTGATTGCTATGTCCAGGCATATTGTTACGGCCAGCCCGATGAGGACATGGTTGATGCGCCTCTTGAATGCAAACAGCCTGTCTATTCTCTGGATCGACTCGCCGAGCATCTCAGCCAGCTGGACAGGGTCCATATCCCTATGCTCAGACGCCATCATCCCGATCCTCCCTCCTCAACGTCCTCCACAAATGAGCCTGCTTCTCAAGTGTCTCGGCAAGCTCGGCGACCAATTCCTGAGCTTTCTGCTGCTGCTTCTCTATCTCCTGGTCTATCTCATCGTCTGTTAGGCCATCAACCTTACGGCGGAGCGAGAATCTCACGATGATTTCTCCATCCTGCCGGCCAATTCCGTCAATAGCCCAAGTACATGCTTCTGTGACTGGCTGATAGCCTCCAGCACCGGCATGGTCTGCTGCTCCTGCAGGTCCATTAGCTTGTCGCGCTGATCCTCCGCTCGCTCCGCGCGCCTCTGCATCGATGCCAGCATCGCCTGAGTCTGCTGCCACAGGTCGTCTGCCTGGCTTGTGCTGACCCGACCAGAGCCAATCCTCCGGCTCGTCAAAACGGTGGCCAGGCCGGAACTCAGGGCGATAGCAACCGTGACGATTATCCCGAGCCATACCAGGTCCATTCACAACCTCGTCCCTAAACCAGGGGAACAACAGCGTACAGATCAGCTCGACTAGCTGCCAGTGCAAATCCATAGCACTGTATCGAGCCGTCAATCTGGAATTCAAGAGCAGACGTCTCCAGGTTACCGCTAACGGTCTTGATGGCATCGCTGTAGCAGGCGACGCGATGCGTGTTGGCAACCTGGTAAGCCGCCGGGAGTGCCCCGGCATTCCATATGTTAGTGCCGTCCGATGCCGAGCCGACAGTCAGATCCTTGAATGACACCTGGAGGTCGCCATTGATAGTGAGCCGATACTGAGCGTGTCCTCCGATACCCCAGCTATTGACCGGCGATGGCATGTTGCTCCAGGCAACAGGCTGGTTCCCTACCGGAGCCCAGACCGATCCTGTCCACACCATAAGTATGCCAGTATCAGTCTGATAATACAGAGTCGGCCGGACAAGCCATAGTGGCATATTCGCGGCCAAACCAGACTGCATGCTCTTCCCGGTGTCAAAGCGCTCATCGATCAGCCCGGTCAATGCCCCGGTAGACGCACTAGTCCAGTGCGAGATTGGCAGGTCCCATATCCCAGTAGTGGTCTGGGTGAGAGCAGGGATGACTGGGCTTCCCGACGGCGTGCCGGTAATTACCACGGGCTGAAGAAAGGCCGTGGCCGTTCCAGCCGTTCGGTTTAGGCGCATGACAAGCCGGTCAATCCGGTTGGACCCCGAAGCAGCAGGGATGGCCGTATTGACTGGGGCATCACACGACCATAGCTTGCCCTTGACGACACAGGCACCGGCAGCCATCACGGCATTTCTGCCTACGCTATCCAGGCTCGGTGCCAGGCTCGTTGTCGGATTCAGGATGACGCCGTCACCAGCCCCCATACCGGCAGCAAGTGTCTCCCAGTCGGCATCGGTGGTGAGCTGAAGAAGAGGCTGGGGCCGGGCATTCGTTACGGTCATGGTCCTATCCTATCTGGGCATTGAGCCGACGCTCAAGTCTCCGAACACGCTTGAGCAACTGCGCTGCGAATGACGGATCAATAGAGCCTGGATCTGAGGCATAACCAACAGTCGGAACAACCGATATTGCAGGCTGCTGATTGGCGTCGGCAATTAGGGTCACGCCCGAGACAATATCCGAATACACATCCCCAGGACGTGGCTCAACTGATACCAGGTCTCCTAGGAAGTAGTCACGTCCGAATGTCAGCAACGGTATGTCAGTGGCAGTCATGGCCAGAGACGGACTAGGCTGGCCCTGGACCAGGACATCCACTGCAGCTTGCTGTGCCTGAACAGGGTCAGTCTGGCCGGTCTGATCCGAGTAGACCTCTATCCTGCTCCAGGCCGTCTCAGGATTAGGATTGTCATTCGCGAAGAAGAACAATGGCGCCGCGCCAGACTGCGCCAGAACGGTCGTCGCCGTCGGATCGGAAAGCGAAAGCGAGATAGAGGTCAGATTGCCGATATCAGGACTGAAATAGGCCGTGCCTGTCCTGTCGGTAGGCACATAGGTGTCAAAGGAGAGCCGCTGTCCATTCCGGGTGACTCTAAGGCCCATCGGTCCGCCCGTGCCGATCAGCGTCCGGATGATATCCATAAGGTTGAGATCAACACCCTGGGCAAACTTGACGTTGTACTTGACTTGTCCACCCTGGCTGGCCGTCGGAACTATGTCCATCAGGGCCATCCGCCGGGCGGATTGTGCGGTTGGCCCGACATTATCGGAGACCAGGTTCTTAATGACATCCTCGAGAGTGCCAGTATAAGTCTTGACGCCGGTCGCAGTCTGGCCCGCCCAGCCCTTCGTAGGATCCGGGAATGCGATTCGATTGGCGATTAGAGCGAGGTAATCAGATCCGGCCAGGGTAATTAGTGGGCCAGGCGCGGATACCGGCCCAGATGTCGTCCCCGTACCTGCCTGCTGGTTGCTAGCAAATGTATACCCGGGAATCTCAACCTTGCCGCCGAAGCTGAAGAGCCCCTGCCAGTTGATCTCCACCGTACACAGGCCGTTCTGCGTAACGACACCAGTTACCGGGTCAACCGTAATGAACTTCTTCACCAGCTGCCAGAAGTCATCATCGAATGGAATCGTCATGGCCCAGGCACCAACAAAGTTGTAGAACAGCTGGGCAGTCAGAGCAGTGAAGTTGATCGGCGCCAGCACATTCAAATTCTCATCCATCAGCGTCGCCGTCACCGGATCAGTCGACCCACCCGGCGGACTGAAGATGAATGGAACGGCAGGATTGATAGTAAGGAAGAAGGTGGCGCTAGCAGTATGACTAGCAGAGTCTGTAACCGTGACCGTAATGGACACGGCTCCATTAGTGCCGATGGCCGGTGTACCAGAGAGAAGTCCGGCACTACTCAGCGTCATCCCGGTCGGAAGCGAACCGGCACTGAATGTGTCAGGTGAAATTCCACCCCTGGCTCCACCCGACAGATCCTGAGAATACGCCTGCTGCTCCTGGGCATCGGGAAGTGTTCCACCCGTCAACGTCAGCGGAACGTCAATAACAAGCGTGATAGCCTGCGACTTTGTCGACCCAACATTGTCGGTGACCTTGAACACCAGAGCATAGCTGCCACCCGTGCCGACTGCCGGTGTACCGGATATCAAGCCAGTAGACCCGGTCAGGCTAAGCCCAGTAGGCAGAGGAACCGAGCCAGTATCCAGAGACACGGTTCTCGGAGTAATACCGCCAGCAGTAACCATCGTCTGCGAGTAGGCTGCCCCCTCCTGGCCATTCAGGAGCGAGGTGGTGACGAAGGAAAGGGCCGTCGTAGCCGGGATGGCATAGACCGTTACAATCGCACCGGCCCACGACGTCATCGGGCCACCACCCGTGTAGGTCATCGTGGTGGCCATGGAGCTAACACCGCCTGTGGGCACTGTTCCGCGCAGGCAATTGAATGCATTAGTGACGTTACTAACGCTGCCATCGCCGGTTGCTGGAGCCGTGGCAGCCCAAGTATTGCCAGAGAATGCAGCCGTTCCGAGCGCTCCGATTATTCCTCGCATCAGGCCGCCCTGATACGTGCTCGTGACAGAACCCGTACTCAAGGCTGCCGGGCTAGCGACACCTGAGAGCGCGCCATTACTTGCCGTCTTATCTATAACTGCCGTATATCCGGCCGGTATTGTTTCCTCGTATAGCTTGCCCTTGACTACAGCGTTCGGATTGGAATACGTCCATATGGCCAGATGCGAGGCATCGCCATACAGCCCTGCCGGAGCATTCAAATAGGCCCATATCCGGACGTGAGCCTGCCCAGTCGTGGTTCCCGGCCTGCCATCGGCAACCAGAACCCAGTTGGAATCCACAGGCGTGACAATCTGGGAACAGTCATTGCTTTCGAACTCAGCGAACAGACTGGAGTTTGCCAGGGTAGCGGCACCACCTGACGGCGGGGTAACCTGGTTGTTCCATAGGCCAATTGTGCCGAGCCCAGTCAGCGCATTCCACAGGCCCTGCAGCGGGCCAATCATGTCGCTGCCAGCAGTAAGTGTGTTCTGGTTCGGAAGGCCCACGTCACCGTTGTACCACATAACGGCTGTGCGCTGAGCAGCCGGACATGCCAGCATCGAAGATTGGATATAGCCAATATACTGCGGGAACAACGACGGCGTATAAGATGCCGTGCCCAGAGCCCGGCCAATCTCGCCGTATCCGAAGGCCATTCCGTTCGTCATGCACAAGGTTCGGAGCGGCTCAACTGGCGTCAGGTTTGTCGTTCCTCCACTAGTCAGCGTCTCCCAGTTCGAACCATAGAAGTCGATGACACCCTCGTCAGGCGTAACGCCAAGGGCAATGATAGCCGACAGCCATGAAACAGCATTGCCTCCGCCAACTGCGGTTGTCAGGCTGTGGCCAGCCGCATTGTACACAACCTTGACATGGTTGCCGAGTAGATCAGTTATCGCCTTGATCAATGGCGCGTAATGCGCAAACCCTGCGGCAAAGTCACTTCCATCTGATGCAAATCCCCAGCTGGCATTCTGTGGCTCCTGGTATGGAACAACACGGATACCATTGGCTCCCTGCGGATGGTTATTGGCCCACCATTGCACGCTGGAGACAAAATTGGCATCCTCAGCCGGGCTGAATGTTGTGAAGTTCGGCTGGTAGCAGAGCCATATCTGCGCACCACCCATCACGATAGGTGTGATATCACGGCCAGCACCGTCAATGAATGCGGTCGGATACACACCAGCATGGCCATGGCCACTTCCACCCTGGCCCTGATAATAGACCTTCTGCGCGGAATAGCCAAGCCTGTACTGTGATCCAAGGACATTGTCGAAGAAGTCAGATGCCAGCTGATGCGTATTCTGGGCAGTCGTGGGCAAATTAACGTTACACGTAGCACCGACCGGGCTGCCAGCCGTGGTCGAGGAAGATCCAGTGAAGTTCTGCGACTGCTGGCGCTCAGTGAATGCCCCGGATGTCCCTAGGCCAACAGGAATGGTCTCAGGGCTGCCATAGTCAACAACATTGGTTCCGGAGATAATGCAGACCGGAGGAGTAGTGCCGACATGCGGAATGAACGCCATGTTCTCAGGTCGGCTGTTTATGAATCCTAGACTTCCAGTAGGGTCGCCATCCGTCCAGTGCGACCCATCGGAAGACAGCGCCAATCCTGAGCCAGATCCTGTATCCTTGACGCAGCAGTAGATGTACCCGGTGTCTGATATACCACAAGGACCAGGCTGGCCACTTCCAACACCAGTGGCTATCGGACCTGTCTTGATGGCACCAGAACCTACCGTCCCGGTATGCGCGCCAGTTATCTTGAACAGGCCAGAACCTGTTGTATACCAGATCTCTCCGAGCCTTGTCGGATGGGCCGCTATTGTGCCACACTGGCCATCCGAGTTCGTAACAGCCAGGACCTGAACCCAGCTTCCGGCCAGGCCATAGTTGTTAGAGCGCCATATTCCAGACGCCTGATCAAATACGTACACATACTGGCTACCCGGTATGTGAGCGAAGTTAACTAGGTTGCCCGTTCCGCCCGTGCAGAATGCGCTCGAGACAATGGACCAAGAGGTCCCATTGTGATACCACAGCCCGGTGTTGGGCGTAGCGGCCAGGAGAGTCTTGGTTCCACCCGAGTTATTCAGCGCGCAAAGTCCAACGGCAACCTTATGGCCTTCGGCAACACTCGTAGCAGAGTCAACGGCCGTCGCTAGGCCCATGGCGGTCCAGGCTGGATTCAGAGCCTTGGTCGCCTTGTAGACGTCACCGGCAATGGTCGTGTACTTCTGGTTGGTCGCAGTCGAGCTGGTGTAGATGAGGGTCTCATCTTCACTAATGGCTACGGCATATGCCTCGGCAGAGTTTATCGGGTTCACAGCATTCAGAGACGAGGCATTCTCGCTACCGACTGCCAGGTCGATGATTGTGCCGAAGTCCGAACAGGTGTAAATGCCGCCCCAGGAAGCAGCTGCAATCGCATGCGCAAGGAACTGCGGTATCACATTACTACAATGCTGCCACTGGGAAAGCGAATTCACCCAGCGGTACAGGCCCTGGGATGCCGCACAATACAAATCCCCGAAATGAGCAGGATCGGGATCCCACCTGATGTTCGGATTGACCCAGCCAGCACCACCGAGTGCCTCTCCGCTGCCGCTATTCCACCAAGTTCGTGTCCCGCCCACCGTCTGGATGACGCCAATATTCAGCTGCGAGTTCAAGTGCGTCATCTGGAGCGTGCTGCTGATCGCCCCGGTTGTCAGATTCCTGACGAACTTGACAATACAACGATGGGTATCATCACCGGCCAGCTTGACCGGCTTGGCCCCGCCAATAGCTATCCAGTGATTGCCTGAACCGTCGTTGATGACATCAACACTCGACCACCACGATGTCGGGTCCAGAGCGCCAGTGGCACCTATCTGGGTCCAGCTGTTGGTGTTCGATGTTGGCGCCACCCACAAACCGTTGAAGCCCAGGGCCACATAAACCCAGCCGTCTGCGACTACAACGTCCTCTACAGTGCTGCCAGTTGGCAGCCCGGAACATTGGATGAAGTTAGGCAGCGTCGCATGTGCATTCGCACACTTCCATAGGCCACCGAAACTGCCCGCACCCTTATCTCCGAACCCAGCATAGACCGTGGTCGTACTAGCCGGATCCTGGAAAATGGCCCGAGCATAATAGTTGGAGCCCGGGGCAACGCCAGCCATATTGCAGATTACCGGCCAGGTATTGCCATGGTCGGCCGAGCGCATGATGCCCTGCTTCATGCTGGCCGTGAACAGGTAGCTACTATCCTCGGCAAAGTATCGTCGGCCGGAACGCTGCCAGTTGTTGCTCACTCCGCTCGGCACATGGAAGGTATTACCGGCATACTGTGGCACTCGGCTGAGCATGGACCAGGTATCCATGCGGTCGGTGGACTTCATGATGCCACCGTTGTTGCCGGAGTCACCGACAGCTATCAGGACCGTATTGCCTGCGCCAGCCGGATCAAACTGCGGGGCAAATACAGAGGCTATCTGATGCCAGGCATTCTGGGAACCTTGCCCACGAAGACGGATGACGCACTGCTGTCCATACAGATGAGTCGTGCCATCACGCTGCGTCCTAGATGTACCCTGGGTGTCCGAACCCATATACAGATAGCCATCGCCAGAGAAGCACATATTCTGGAGAAGGCCACCGGCATCAAATTGTGCTGGCGCGAAAGCCATCATGCCCGCAGCCACCTCCGCGTCCACGTCAGCCGAATAGACGAATCAGGTCCAGCACCACCCATTGTCAGGAAAATCTCATTCTGTCCTCTGGCCAGGGCCCATAGGTCGCGCGGAGTTGACTGGACAATCTGGGACCAGACGCTCACATTGGCGTCTATGTCAATGGCGCTCTGCTGCCCCGGCTGTGTATTCACCTGGACATGCTGTAGGTCCGCAAGCGCTGTTGTAAAGCTGAATTGTCTCCCGGTCGTCTGGTTCTGCACCGTTGCAAGTCCAGGGCCGGTAACGAGCCATTCCGGGTAGGCCTCGGTGCCACCCTCATTGTCTATGATGTCGCTGCCGAACACGGTACTGCTACCGAACTGTATCGGAAGAATTGGAAGAATCCCAATTGGGGCGGCACCAGCAAGCCCGTAAGTCGTGACATTAGGATTCAGGTCATACCAGAATGGATCATCCGCCTGGAGGGAAAGCGTGTAAGTAGACCAGTCAACACCCTCGTCGGTCGCTATGTCCTGGCCGCCAACACAGAACACATTCCGAAAGCGCGAAGTACCATCCTGACGCTGTACAACCAGCTTGCCCGGAGCAGGGGTATTGTTCCGGACATTGTAGAAAGCATATGCAAATGAGTCGAGCAGGTTCATATATGCATTGATGTCACCTTGGCTCTGGAAGAACAGGCCAAGTCCAATGGCTCCTGCCTGCGGAGTATACAGTTGCGGAAGAGCTCCGCCCTGCAGCAATGGTATGGACGAGAAGCTGACCGGCAGCCCCGACACCCCAGTGATCCCGGTGCATATGTAGCCATTCTTGAGCGTCAGATCCGTTAGCAGCCAGGTATTGCCGTCCGGATCGATGTAACTGATCTGCGGCGGAGGAATCGAGTCAAATGGAGGATCAGTTCCAGACTGAGTAAAGATATCGGGAGGATTTAGCCCCATGATCGTCATTCTCAGCTCCTCCGTCCCATTCTCGCCAGCTTGCCCTTGCCGATCTCCATCTCCTGGAACGACTGGCGCACATGAGTCTGGATAACTTGGGCGGTCAGCCCGTCAAAGTTGGCAACGTAAGTAACACCGCCACCATCGCCACCCTTGCTGGCAGCAGAGTAAATTGCATCCCATTGCCCCGGAGTCAGCACGGGCTCAGGCTGGGTCGTCGTGTTAATCCCCCAGTCACCCGGCATCCACCAACCACCAGAGTCATACCAGTTAAAGGCACGCTCGTGTGCCCACGCTGCAGCCGGAGAACCATACCGGCCAGCAATGTAATTCTCGCCCCATATCACCTGGCCCTTATAACCACCATGGAAGTTGCCGGTTATGTCCTGCGGGATACCGGCCGCGCCACTTGACGGATTGCGGGCCGAGGCATTCCAGCCCGATTCCTGGTTCCACAGCGCCAGCAGGAATGGCCACTGGGCCATGCTCCATCCGTGTGCTGAGAATAGGGACCGAGCAAACGCCTGCGCCACCATGGCACCGGCACCAAATCCCCCACCGCCTCCGCCGAACAATCCTGCAATCTTGCCTGCCACGCCGCCGATAAACCCGGCGATGCCACCGAACCCGCCAACCAGACCGCGCAGGAGTCCTGTCATCAGCGCCCTACCGGCTGGCTCAAGCAGCCTGGCATCCAGCGACACCGGGCCTTTATGCGCCTTGATCCACGACGCGATGCCGGAGATGAACGACGTCACCTTGCCCCAGATGAACTTGAGCCCATTCCAGAATCCCTGGATGACGTCCTTACCGGCCTGTAGCAGCCAGGTTCCTGCTTTGGCGAATATGCTCTTGATCTTGCCTGGCAGGCCACCGAGGAGATTCAGCACGTCACTGATACCACGCCTGGCACGGGCGATCGTGTTGTTCCAGATGGTATCCCATGCAGATGATATATCATGCCGCACATTGTCGAATATGGAGGAAGTATTGTGCCGCCAGATATTGAACTCGACAGAAATATCGTGTGCGCCACGTCTCGTTCGCGCGCCGGTATTGTTCCAGAGAAGGTCCCAGGCCCGCGCCACGCCATGCCGGACATCATCGGCAATCTGGACAATACGGTCACCAAGGCCAGACCAAGAATTCAGCCAGGTCTGCTGCTGCCCCTTGGACGGCGGTCCGAACGACTGCCACCAGGTCTGGCTGCCATGGCCCGGCCTCTTCTGATTGACTGCATCGATAATGCCTGCGGCCAGCAATGTCCCGATGCTGAATCCAAGCAACCTAGGATGGTCGGCCAGCGCTCCGGCAAGCTTCAGCCCGACCTTAATTGTCCCTGTTTTGGACAGCAACAGCAACGCCCCAGCTGCCTCAGTCAGTGGCGCCTGCCAGCCCTTCGGCAGGCCCGCGATGAACCCCAGGAACTGGGAGATGGCCTTCAGTTCCAGCGTCCCGGTGATAGACGCCCCAGCGAATATGCCGGGCAGAATCTTACCGAGGCTGGAAAGTATGCTGCTAACGACTGGACCTTCAGTATGCAAATAATGCAGGAAACCCTGCACGTCAGCGCGAGCCTTCGCCGATTTGGACCAAGTGTCAAAGGCTTTGCCCCATGCCTTGAGATGATCCCCGAAGGCACCGAAGTTGACGCCGTTAGCAGCCAGGTCGGTGCCCAGGTGGAAGATCGCCGCTCCGATGTTCACCAAGAAGCTGCCGATGTCGCGGAGCTGGCTGGCCGAGAACTTCCCGAACGACTCTGCAAGCTGTCGCAGTTGTTCGGCCACAATCGTATTAGAGAAGTACCTCTGTAGAGACTGTCCCCAGTCCTTGAACACGGCCGCAATCGGAGTAACAAGAGGCCTCAGGAACTGCATCGCCTGCCCCGCAGCTTTCAGCCACGGGACAAGCGCTCCGGCGATTACGGGTTCAAGGCTCTTCTTGACCTGATCCCATTTGTTCGCCAGGAGGCCGACCTGCTTAGACAGCGCGATCTGAGCCGGACTCATATCTCTATAGGCAGTAGCAATAGCCTTCTGCTCTGTCGCATAAGCAGTAGATTGCTTGACGCCAGATGCAATGGCTATGTTGTATGTCTCCTGAGCCTTCTTAACCGCAGCAGCGGCAGTACCAGCCTGGGTGAGAGCCGACTTGGCTAGCAATCCAAATAGCCCGGCTCCAACTATAGCGGCACCGAAGGAAACAGCAATAGCACCTATACCCGCAGCAATACTAGCCGACAACGGAATAAGAGAGGGGGACAACGCCAATGCGGTGCCTATAGCCGACGGCTGAATAAAACTCGTCCGAGAGAATTTACTGAATCTCGACGCCATCTGGGCCCCGAAACTACGAACACTGTTCCTGTCGACTTCGACCTTGAGCTTTACCGGACGAGCCTCCTGTTCCGCGCGCATGGTGTCGATCTCGTCCCTGGCCTTTGTGGCATCAGCATCCACATTGGCCTTGAAACCCTCCTTCTCCAGATCAGCCTTGATGCGCTCGATGCTGACACGGACTGCCTCCTGGATGCCACGGCCAAGCTTGGCGCCGTACTCTCTTCCCACATTATCGGCTTCAGGGAACAGCTGCTTGCGCATCTCATTGTTGAAGTTCCGGGCATCCGGAACGACGCCCACGGCAACTTCGCCGACAAAGATTTCTGCAATATCTACTGCCCTCCCTCAGCCACGGCCGGTCATCTCCTTGTAGCGCTGCATCGCTTCTTCGTCCGACAGCTCCCGGAGGCGCGGATCAATAGCCTTGATCTCTTCAACGCTCATCTTCCTGCGTCGTTTCCCGGCCTGAACACCAGGCCTCGAAATGGGCTCCGGCCTCCGAACCTTGCTCTTGGAATGCGACTGCGCGTACATCCAGGTCAACTGCCTAACTTCGTCTATCAGCAAGGCAAGCAGATGATCAGCCGGAGACCATGGAGCCTTCGTCGGATCTCCGCGCCTTTCAGCCAGCTCGTCCTCCGGAATATCATTCCGAATTGCAGTAGCAGTCGCACTCTCCGGGGGCAGCTGCTGCACCAGCACCAGAATTCGGCGCCAGGTAAGGCCACTACCAGGCCGGAACAGATCAACGAAATTGGTACCTGGGTAATAACGAGCCAGGTCGGCCTCTATCTCCTCCGGGTACGTCTCGACGAGCCAGAGGACTTTCTTGATTTCCCCAGGCCGAGCCTAGAAGACCGCGCGCACTGCATGACGACAGCCTCCATCTCGAAGAGCCGAAGTTCGGAGTCCTGCCAGACCTTCAGCTCCTTCTCGTCAAGAATGACCTCCCGTGCCCAGGTTTCGAAGTCACCGTTCATCATCGCGCTATACGCGGTAGCGGTCCAGTCACCGGCATGCATGATGTGGACGATCTTGCCGTCGATCCTGACGGTAGTTGACTTCCCGACCGCCTCAGCACGAAGCTGATCCTGCATCTCATCAAGATCGATATCGACCTCGACATCATCCTCGTCCTGTGGCTCCTGCTCGACTGGT
>Ga0137378_10002924_pt1 | contig 14727 bp, 10 predicted proteins | sample SagtaG_21_FD_104813 | JGI IMG/M metagenome (GOLD analysis project Ga0137378, IMG submission 104813) | Vadose zone soil microbial communities from Sagehorn Ranch, Mendocino, California, USA - Sage2_L_60_16 metaG | ecosystem: Environmental > Terrestrial > Soil > Vadose zone | place: USA... | reverse complement strand
TCAACATGGCCTGGTCGGCGAGACAGACCTTCCATCCCTCGTTGCCGAAGCCATTTCTTGAAACCATATGCGCCGAGAACAACCGCCGCATTGATGCCTCTGTATCGGCGATCCCGCGCGCGGAGAAGCCGGACTTCTGATCAGGCTTGGTTCACTGCTCGTCGCGTTATGCGATTTGCTTTTGCCCACATTATGCAGGGAGACTTGCATTTGTTGTTATCTGTACATCGGCAAGGATTCCCTTCAACTCCGGCATGCAGGAACCGCAATTTGTGCCTGCGCGCAGTGCTTTGCCAATCTCTTCGACATTCGAAGCGGTGCGTGAGGCGATAGCCTCGCGGATGGCCGCGAGCCCAATGCCGAAGCAGGCGCATATGACGGGCCCTGGATCGATCAATTCAGCGGACGCATGGCCCGAGAGCAGGCGACGGCGTTGCAGAGTTTCGAGGGATTCGGCCGCGAATAGCGCCTTTGCCGCATCCCATCTGGGGGGCGTGCCGGCCGGATCGACAAAGAGGCAGAAATCCAGGTGACCATCAAGGAAAGCCGCAGCACGATATATACCGCGCAGGTCATCGGCGTATTCGGCCAGCTCCGCGTCGCCACCGAACAAGCGTCGCGCAAAATCGCGCCACGCAGCACATGATTCGTTCGTTGCCAACAGATAGCCGAATCCGCCGGCAATGGCGGTGCGCGTCCACCACGCGGCATCGGACAATACGATGGGACGGCGCGCCAGTATGAACCCGCGCGATGCAAAGGCGACCGATGCGATGGCTGCGGGCGTCGCCTTCAATTCGGGCTGGCCGGAGTGGCAATCGGTATAGGGCGCGACCGAATCGCCGATGCACGCCGATGAAGAATTCTCCGCGCTCCAATGAATTGGCGCAAACAGGGAACCCTTCCGCTGACGCTCGCTGGTCATGACTTTCAGCACGCAACTTCCATATTGAGTCGTGACCCGGGCGAATTCGCTATCGTTCACACCCGCATCCATGGCATCGCCCGGATGAATTTCGACAAAGGGCTCGGGAAAATGCAGGGCGAGGCGCGGACTTCGGCCGGATCGCGCCATGCCGTGCCATTGATCGCGGATACGGCCCGTGTTGAGCCGATAGGGAAACTCGCTCGATGTCGCGCCCTTCAACGCCGGATGGTCCGGCGCAACGAATTGAGCTTTGCGGTTGGAGGTAAAAAATCCGCCATTGGCGAAAAAGCGCTGCTCCTTGCGCGTTTCTTTTGCCCGCGCGGGCCATTGCACAGGTGCCAGGCGCTCATACTCATCATGGGAAATATTCGCGAGCCCGGAAATATCAAAACCACGCGTGCCGTGATTCTCGAATCCGGACAGCGCCGCGTGCTCGCGGAAAATGTCCATGGCCGAGCGATACGAAAATTCGCTCTCGAATCCCATGCGCCGGGCAACTTCGGAAACGATCCACCAATCAGGCTTCGCTTCGCCAGGCATCGGCAGAAATGAACGCTGGCGCGAGATGCGGCGTTCGGAGTTGGTCGTTGTGCCATCGCGCTCGCCCCAGGCGGCGGCTGGCAGAAGCACGTGAGCGCCGGTGTTCAGCGTGTCGGTGGACGCCACGTTTTCGGAAATGACAAAAAGCTCCAGCTTCTTCATGGCTTCGCGCATGGCGGCGGCGTGGGGCAGCGAGACGGCGGGATTGGTCGCCATCACCCACAATGCCTTGATTTCGCCGCGCTCGATGGCTTCGAACATCTGCACCGCTTTCAGGCCCTCGCGCGTCGCCATATGCGGCGCACGCCAGAACCGGCGTACGCGGTCGACATCTTTGGGGACGAAGGACATATGCGCCGCCAATTGATTGGCGAGCCCGCCGACTTCGCGCCCTCCCATCGCGTTGGGCTGACCGGTGAGCGAAAACGGTCCGCAGCCGGGTTTGCCGATTCGCGCGGTCGCCAAATGGCAATTGATGATGGCGTTGACCTTGTCGGTTCCTTGCGCGGATTGGTTCACGCCTTGGGAAAAACAGGTAACCACGCGTTTCGTCGCGCAAAAGAGATCGAAGAAGCGCGCGACATCGGACCTCGCAAGTCCCGTCGCGGACGCGGTCGATGCGATGTCTGGAGCGATTGTCCGCGCTCTCGAGAGAGCCGACTCGAATCCTTGCGTATGTGCCTCGATATAGGCGCGATCGAGCGTGCCGCTGTCCGAAAGATGAACCAACAAACCGCAGAACAGGGTCGTATCTTGTCCTGGCGCCATGGAAAGAAACAAATCAGCCTCTTCCGCCGTCGCCGTAAAACGTGGATCGATGACGACAATCTTGGCGCCTCGGTCGCGCTTGTTCTTCACCATGCGCTGGAACAGGATCGGGTGGCACCACGCGGCATTGGAACCGGCAAGGACGATAAGGTCGGCTTCGTCGATGTCCTCATAGGTGCCGGGCACCAAATCCGCGCCAAAAGCACGGCGATGGCCGGCGACGGCGGACGCCATGCACAGGCGCGAATTGGTGTCGACGTTGGCAGAGCCGATGAAACCCTTCATCAGCTTGTTGGCGACGTAATAATCTTCGGTGAGCAATTGGCCCGAAAGATAAAAGGCAATCGAGTCGGGCCCGTCGCGTTTCGCAATGCGCTGTAGGCACCCCGCGACCGTATCGAGGGCAGTATCCCAACTCGCGCGCGTGAATTCTCCTCGCGCGCCGCGCAGCATCGGATACAGCAACCGCCCCTCGAGGCCCAGCGTCTCGCCCAGCGCGGACCCTTTGGAACAGAGCCGTCCGAAATTCGCAGGATGATCCGGATCGCCGGAAATGGCGACGCCTTCGGCCGCAGACCGCGCGAGGATTCCACATCCCACGCCGCAATAGGGGCAGGTTGTGCGAACCTCAGCGGTAGGATGCGCGTGAATGGTCATCCGCGCCTCAATAGACATCCGTCTGATAGCGGCCACATCTCTTGAGCCCGGCCACAAAGGCAATGGCATCGTCGGTCGAACGGGCTCCGAATTGCGCCGTCACATCGACAAGCGCGCGCTCGACGTCCTTGGCCATGCGCTTGGCGTCGCCGCAGACATAGACGTGCGCGCCGTCGGCCAACCATTCCCAAAGATCGCGGCCGACCTCGCGCATCCGATCCTGGACGTAGATCTTATGATCGCTGTCGCGCGACCAGGCGAGCGCGAGCCGCGTCAGCACCTTGGCCGTCTTCATCGCGGTCAGTTCTTCCTCGTAGAAAAAATCGTAAGCGCTGCGCTGATGGCCAAAGAACAGCCAATTCCGTCCTGGCGCCCGCGTGGCCATGCGTTCTTGCAGAAAGGCGCGGAAAGGGGCGATGCCAGTTCCCGGACCGATCATGATGATCGGGACCGAGGGATCGGCGGGCAGCGCAAAGCCATGTGCTTTCTGCACATAGGCCGGTATGCGATCCCCGGGCTTCGCGCGCGACGCCAGAAACGTCGACGCTACGCCCAAGCGCTCGCGCTTGGCCACACGATAGCGCACGGCATCGACGGTGAGCGCGAGGCGCGCGGCATCGATTTTTGGCGAAGACGAAATGGAATACAGGCGCGGCTGCAACGGCTCCAGCGCCTCGATGAAGGCTTCGGGATCGGGCTTGCAGCCGGGAAATTTTTCAAGGGCCGCAAGCACGTCGAGGCTCGCCGCATCCTTGTCCGGGTCGTCGCCCGCGGCAAGCGCCTTGGCTTTCTGTCGCCGTTCACCGCCCGTGAGATACGATATGAGCTGGAACAGAGCATCGGGCGCCGGGTTGAGCGAAACGGAATGCAAGAGAGCATCGTGCAAGCTGCTTGCGCCAATCGGAAAATCGGGCGCGACGCCGAGTACCGCGATGATTTGCGCGACAAGTACCGGATCGTTGCGCACGAAGAGACCGAAGGAATCGCCCACCTCGTAACTGAGGCCCGTCCCGGTCAAATCGAATTCGAAATGCCAAGTCTCCTTCTCCGAGCCCGGTTTGTTCATCCGTTTGCGCGAAAGAAACACCGCTTCTGCCGGACGGTCCCGCGTCACACGGGGTTCCGCGGCCGCGGTATCCGGCGTCTTGCCGATTGGCGGCAGGACTATCACTGGCGGTTCCGAATCAAGCTCTTCGTAAAGCGTCTTCAGCATGCGGGAGGTTTCCTTGCCGCCCGGCACGCAGAGGTTGAGACGCGTTTCCTTCTTCGCGAACAGCACATCGGCGTAATCCGAACAATTGTAACCGCACTGGCCGCAATCCTGCTGCGCCATCGCCGCCATCATGCGTCGCCGCAATGGGCGCCCATCGGCGAGCTTCATGCGCTCTGGCAGCGCGATGGCCTGGTCGTGCCAAGGCGCTTCGCCGTCGTCCTGTTCACCCACCACAACATTCGGCAGTGGAAGTGCTGCCGCGCCGTCGAGTGCGATCAGGCCGGCGAAAAACCCGTTGAGCCAGGACCGCTGTTCGGGCGTGAACGGCGCATTCTCGGGGAGAAAAATTGCGGGCGATGGGTGGACGGGAAGAGTCATTCGGTCCTCGCCGCCTCGCACAACGCCTTCAATGCGCCGATCTCATGCCGCGCGGCGAAGGTCACAACGGATTCGGCAGGCGAAAAACGGTGGGCCAGATAGGCATCGAGAACGCTCTGGACGATTCTTGGTGCCTCGTCCGCCGTCACGTCGCGATAGAGTTCGCGCCCAAGCGTGGCATGGGGGCCAAAGCCGCCGCCCACATGAATGTGATAGCCCTCGACGGGCTCGCCCTCGTGGGGGACGGGCACTTTGCACGCGATGAGGCCGATGTCGCCGATGTAATGTTGCGCGCAGGAATGATGGCAGCCGGTGAGATGGATGTTCACCGGAACATCGAGGGAAACGCGGTCCTCGCACCAGCGCGCGATGTCTTCGGCGTGGCGTTTGGTATCGGAAGCCGAAAATCGGCAACCGCGATTACCGGTGCAGGCAATGAGTCCGGCGCGGATCGAGGTCGCTTTGGTGGTCAGCCCCAATGCATCGATCGCGCTTTCCGCGGCGGCAATCTGCGTTTCCGGCACACCCGAAATGAGCAGGTTCTGCCAGACCGTGAGACGAATATCGCCGTCGCCCATCTCTCTCGCAATACCGGCGAGTCCACGCATTTGCGCCGCGGTGAGCTTTCCAACCGGCAGCACGATTCCAATCCAGAAATGTCCCGCTTGTTTCTGCGGATGCACGCCGACATGGGCCATGCGGTCGAATTCCGGACGCGGCGCAATGGCCTGCGCGGGCACCCGTTTAAGCTTGGCGCCCAACCTCTCTTCCGTCATGGCGAGGAATTTCTCGAAGCCGAGGGTATCCAGCACATATTTCAGCCGTGCTTTGTTGCGGTTCGTGCGGTCGCCATGGTCGATGAAGACGCGTACCACCGCGTCGGCGGTTTTGGTCGCATCGGCGAGCTTCACGACGACGCCCGTGTCGCGCGCAAAATCCTTGTGGCCCGTGATGCCACCGAGGCAGAGGCGGAAATAAATGCCCGGCTCGATCCCGAAACCCGGCTTCACATCGACCGCCTGGAAACCGATGTCGTTGGTATCCTCAAGAACCGGAATGGTGCCTGCGCCGTCGAAGGCGACATTGAATTTTCTCGGCAGTCCATAGAGCGACCGGTCGTTCAAAATGTGGAAATGCCATTCGCGTGCAAAGCGGCGCGTGTCGACCAATTCGCGCGGATCGATGCCGGCGGTCGGTGTGCCGGTGACGTTGCGGATGTTGTCGGCCCCCGAACCACGCGAGCACAGGCCCAAATCCTGAATCGCCTCCAGCATCGCCACCGCATCCTTCGCGGCGATCTCGCGAATTTGCAGATTGGCCCGCGTCGTCACGTGCGAATAGCCGCCGCCGTGACGTTCGGCCAGATCGGCCAAACCATCCAATTGCCAGTGCTTGAGAATGCCGTTGGGGATGCGCAGGCGGCACATATAGGCATCTTGCGCCGGGGCTGCGTAAAACAGGCCAAAATAGCGCCAGCGGAAATTGTCGGCGGCTTTGGGAAATTCGTTCTTTGCCGCTTGTTCGTTCAGGCGCGGATAGGCGTCGAAGGGATGCTGTTCGCGCTTGATCTTCTCCTGATCGGATAGTTTTCGCCCCGCCGCCGTGAAGCGGTCCTGAGCGGCAAGATGGGACACATCCGTTCCGTCATGGGTTTGCGTCGCCGTTTGCGTGGTCGGCGGCACACGTGCCAACCGCGCGACTTGCAACCCGGACGCCAGGCCTTCGAGGTAGCGCTTCTGATCGGGCGTGAAGTCGCCGGACATCTCGCCTCTAGGCCGCTTCTGCGGTTGCGAATGCACGGCCAAAAATGAGATCGCCGCGAAACGATTCAACACATGCGCGTTTGCGGATCAGATCGAGATACCACAACCCATCCGCCGTATCGCCGTAGAGAACCGCCCCAATAAGGCGGCCGTCGCGAAGAACGAGCTTCTTGTATGTGGAGAGCCCCGGATCGGAGAAAAGAATTTCCTCCGTACCGGGGCTGCCGAGAAAATCGCCGGCAGAGAAGACATTGACGCCCGAGACCTTGAGATTGGTGGCCAGGGTGCTGCCCTGGTAGGACACATCCTCGCCCGCGAGACGGAACGCGAGCACGCGCGCCTGCTCGTAAGCGGGCTCCACCAAACCGTAGCAGCGGCCGCGATGTTCAATGCATTCGCCGATGGCGTAGATGCCCGGAACGCTCGCCTTAAGGCCGTCATCGACCAGAATTCCGCGCGCGGTTTTCAGACCGGCATCGCGGGCCAGAGCGACATTGGGTGCGATACCGACGGCAAACACCACGATGTCGGTGGGAATCTTCCGCCCGTCCGCCAGCACGAGCATCTCGACGCGGTCCTCGCCCTCGATTCGTGCCGACTCCGCCCCGGTCAGAACCGTGACGCCGAGCGCTTCCACGGCCCGTTTGAGCATGGCCGCCGCGCGCGCATCGAGCTGACGTTCCATCAAACGATCCATGAGATGGACGAGCGTCACCTCGGCGCCCGATTTGCGCAGGCCATAGGCTGCCTCCAGGCCCAGCAATCCGCCGCCGATCACAACGGCGCGGGTTCCCTTACCTGCCATCGCCTCCATTGCGGCGACATCGGCGGTGTCGCGAAAGGCAATGACACCGGTGAGCGCGGCGCCGGGCAAGGAAAGGCGTATCGGCCGCGAGCCGGTTGCAAACACGAGTTTTGAGAAGGAAAGGGATGTGCCGTCGGCGAGGCAGACTGTCCGTGCTTGCGCGTCGACGGATTGGGCCGCGCATCCGTAACGCAGCGTTATTCCACGGTCTCGCCACCATGCCGCCGTTTTCAGCGAAATGTCTTCGAGGCTGCTTTCCTTCGCCAGTACCGAGGACAGCAGCACGCGGTTATAGGCGAGACGCGGTTCCTCGCCGATCACAGCGAGGGCGTAACGTCCGAGCGCGCGCGCCGCGAGTTCCTCCGCGAAACGCGCCGCGGCCATGCCGTTACCGATGACGATCAGCGGTTCGGCCATCGCCTCACGCCGCCTCAAAAGTACGATGCCGCCGGTAGAGAAATTCCAGAACGCGCTTGCGGCAATCGAGGTAGATCGCGTTCGTCGCCAGTTCGAGCCGACGTCGAGGGCGTGGCAAATCCACGTCCAGAACCTCGCCGATGGTCGCGGCGGGGCCATTGGTCAGCATCACGATGCGGTCGGAAAGAAGCACCGCTTCATCGACGTCGTGCGTGATCATGACGACCGTGTTGCCCAGGCGCGTCGTGATATCCTGTACTGCGTCTTGGAGCTGAGCGCGGGTCAGCGCATCCAATGCCCCGAACGGTTCGTCGAGCAGCAGCACTTTTGGCTCCATGGCAAGCGCACGCGCCAAACCCACACGTTGTTTCATTCCCCCGGAGATTTCCGCCGGCCGCTTGTGCGATTCATGCGCCATATGCACGAGTTCGAGATTGCGCATGGTCCAATCATGCCGCTCGGCGCGCGATTTTCCCGCGCCGAACACTTTGTCGACAGCGAGCCGCACATTGCCGTAGACGGTGAGCCAGGGCAGCAGCGAATGGTTCTGGAACACCACCGCGCGGTCGGGGCCCGGCGTGTTGACTTCGTGGCCCTCCAGAATCACGCCGCCCGCCGTCGGGGGCACGAGGCCTGCCACGATATTGAGCAGTGTCGATTTCCCACAGCCGGAATGGCCGATGATCGAGACAAATTCGCCTTTCTCGATGGCGAGCGTAATGCCCTTCAGCACATCGCTCGTTGTCTTGCCTCGGGCAAAGGATTTGTCGATGTAATCGAGCTGGAGATAGGCGTTCACATCGGCCTCCTTAAGATCGCGCCGTTCCGCGGGTGACCAGGCTTGAGAGGGCCGCAACCATGCGATCCAGCGCAAAGCCGACAATGCCGATGTAGAACAGCGCGACCACGATGTCGGGCAACCGCGAGGAATTCCACGCGTCCCAGATGAAGAAGCCGATGCCGACGCCGCCGGTCAGCATCTCGGCGGCGACGATGGCGAGCCAAGCGAGCCCTATTCCGATCCGAAGTCCGGTAAAGATGTAGGGGGCTGCTGCGGGCAACATGATCTTGCCAAAGAATTCGAGCGGATTGAGCTGCAGCACCTGGGCCACATTGCGGTAATCGTCCGGAATGTTTCGGATACCCACGGCGGTATTGATGATGATCGGCCAGATCGCGGTGATGAAGATCACGAACACGGCCGAGGGTTGGCTGTCGCGGAATGCGGCGAGCGCGATGGGCAACCAGGCGAGCGGGGGCACGGTGCGCAGCACCTGGAAGATGGGATCCAGGCCACGCATCGCCCAGACGGACTGGCCGATGACGGCGCCGATCGCAATGCCGGCAAGGCTGGCAAGCCCATAGCCGATGCCTACGCGCTGCAACGAAAACAGCAGCCGCCAACCAAGCCCCAGATCCTGAGGTCCGTACACGAAGAACGGATTGGTGATCAGCTCGTGCGCGTCCGCCCAGATGCGGCTCGGCGGCGGCAGTGTTGCACCTGGCCCCGAACAAAGGATTTCCCAAAGGCCAAGCGCGAACGCCACCACGACCAACGGTGGAACTGTGCGCTCGGCGAGAATCCGAAATGCCGGAACAAGCCGGAATCGAAGGAAACTCGGACGCGGGACGGCAAGGCGAAGGATCTCGGCGCCGGCCTGCGGCAAGGGTTCGTCGGGTTCGGGAAAGACAGCGGGAAAGCTCATTGCGCTCACGCCTGCGCCCGTTTGATTCCGAGGCTCTTCAGATAAGCCGCAGGATTCTCAGGATCGAAGACCTTGCCGTCGAAGAATGTCTCTCGCCCGCGCGACGTCGTTGCGGGAATATCTGCCGCTGCGACGGACAAGGTCTTTGCCGCCTCACGCCACATGTCCTCGCGATTGACCTTGTTGATAAGTGTCTTGGTGTCGAGCGTGGGCTCGAATTTGCCCCAGCGGATGTCCTCGGTCAGAAACCACAGATCGTGGCTCTTATAGGGATAGGACACGCCTCCGGCCCAGTATTTCATGTAGAGCTTTGTGCCCTTGGCGACGCGGCCATTGCCGTAATCGATATCGCCTTTGATCCGGTTGATGATGTCGGCGGCGGGCACGTTGAACCATTGGCGGCGCGCCACGATTCCGGAGAGCTCGGCCTTGTTCTCCATTTTGTCGCACCACATCTGCGCTTCCATCACGGCCATAAGGAGCGCCTTGGCGGCGGCGGGATATTTGTCCACCCAGGCCGCCCGCATGCCGAACGCCTTTTCGGGATGATTGGCCCAGAGCTCGCCCGTCGTGAGCGCGGTGTAACCGATGTTCTGATGGACCAATTGTTCGTTCCACGGCTCACCGACGCAGAACGCGTCCATGTTGCCGACCTTCATGTTCGCCACCATTTGCGGCGGCGGCACCACAATGGTGGAGACATCCTTGTCCGGATCGATACCGCCGGCAGCCAGCCAATAGCGCAGCCACACGTCATGCGTGCCGCCCGGAAAAGTCATGGCGACGTTGACCGTCTGGCCGGCGGCTTTCTTCTTCTCGAATGCGGTTTTCAGGGGCGAGGCGTCGAGGCCGATCTTGAGATCCTTGTAGGCGTTTGAGATCGAGATCGCCTGACAATCGTAATTCAGTCGCGCCAGGATATAGATCGGCACCGGAACATTGTTCTGCGTGACCTTGCCGGCGGTCATCAGATAGGGCAGGGGCGAAAGAATATGTGCGCCGTCGATGCCGTTGCGCTCCGAACCGAGCGTAAGATTGTCGCGCGTGGCCCCCCAGGATGCCTGCTTCGCCACGTCCACATCGGGCATGCCGTATTTGGCGAAAATGCCTTTCTCTTTCGCGATGATCAAAGGCGCGGCATCGGTGAGCGCGATGTAACCGAGAATGGCTTTGGTGGTCTCGGGGCCCTTCGTCTCCGCAAAGGCGCCACCTGGGAAGGCTGCTCTCACCGCCTGCATCAATGCAGCGGTGCCTACCACCGCGGCGCCATTCTTGATGACGGAACGGCGGTTAAGGCCGCTCGATTGGATTTGAAGTCTGCTGCTCACGGCCATTCGCCTTTCGCTTCCACGCGTCCCCACGGGGGAACAAAAAAACCGCCTCCGAACGTCACCGTCCTGGATCAGCGGCTTTGCTGCGTGCCCGGCGCTGGGCGATACCTTCCCGCTGAACCGGCGTTGGCGCGGCGGGACATGATTTCTTATCCAAGATTCGTGCCAACGTCGGACCCGAGGAAATATTGATTTTTCAATGGGTTGATTTGGACCTTCCGCAAAATGCTGCTCATGCGAAGGGCAACCGCCCAGAAGATGTGCAGTTGCGAAAGCCGAGGCCCCCGTCGGCTCAGTACCGATATCCCGCGTAGAGCCAGAACACCGCCTTGTCCGGAAACGGGCCCGCGCCGCGATAATTCGCGTAGGCCGTGCCCACCATGAAATTGCTGTCGAGCTGCGCTTCCACCATCGCGTCCCATTCGCTGCCGTAATTGCCGCCGACATGCTCGGGGGAAAAGTCGTGATAGACGAGCGTTGCCGTGACCTTGTCCGAGAACGGCGCCGCCGCGAATCCGTAAGCGCCCTTCACATAAAGATCCTTGATGCCGTTTGGCGGCTTGGTCAGAAATGTTTCCGCCCATCCTTGAAAGGCGTGCAGAGTCGCGAGCGGCGTCTGGAACGCCATCTTGCCGTTTCCCTGCAGCACCTCATAGCCGACGAGGCCTGTGAAACCCTGATAGAAGAGCCCCGCCTCGCCGAGATAATAGGACAGGCTGATATTGAGCGGGTTCTTTGCGTAGTCTTCCTGATGGGCGTATTGGCCATTCAGCAGAGCGGTAAATCCATCGCCCAGATTGATTGATCCATCGGCGCGCGCGCCATAGGTCGCCGTGGAAAGTGTGGGCGCCTGACGGAGATCGAGCAGATAGGCGTAACCTTCAAGCTTGAGATTGGGCATCAACCCGCCATAGACGACATTGACCAAATGGCTGTGGCTGTCATAGCGGCCCACCGGACTGCTGGGTCCGAAGACGCGATTGACGCGATTGATGTAGGCGTAGGTGAACGTCGTCGCCGGCAAGGACGTATCGACCAGCGAGATCCCGTCATAAGTCTGTTCATGCTGGCGCCAGGCGACATTGCCGATGAAGCGCGCATCGGCAAAGATGATTCTCTGCCGGCCGATGGTGAACCTCAAATCCTGAAGATTATTGGCTGCGGCGGTATCGGTGAGACGCATGGCGTAGGTGAGCTGCAGCCGGTTGAGCGTCGCCATGTCGGGATCGGCAATGGTGGGATATTGCGCCGAAGACCCGCCGCCGATGGAGTCGAAATAATGCTTCGGGCCGAGATGCTGCAGGAAATCGAAATCGGCGAGCGCGGAAAAACCGAAATATTGCCCCGTCTGGTAACCCAACCGTGCACGGATCGTCAGGGCTGCGGCGTTCTTCGGTTTGTTCGCCTGATCGATGTCTTCATAGCGCAAGCGCAGATCGATGATCGGCAAGCCGGCATCGAGCGCGCCCTTCAAAGTCGTTTGCGCGCTCGCCGGCGGGACTGGAAAAGTGCCGGCAATTCCCAAAAGGACCAGAATTGCGCCAGCATAGCGGCGCATTCTCACACCCATCGCATTCATCGCATTCCCCTGGATCAAAATGAAAAAGCCGCGATCCCGGACGATTCTTTTCCGGGTTCAGCGGCTTTGCTGCCAGCCCTGCGTTGGGCGATCGTCCTCGTGCGACGTCGGCTTTGACGCCGTCAGACGAAATTCCCGTTACAAGCTTCGTGCCAATCTTTGCGTAGCGGCAGAAAGCGAGGTTTGCCGGGACTTCGGTAAAGGATGCGCGATAGCGCGCCCTACTCTCTGCTCACGCATGCGTCATATGATCAGGAAACGGTCAGAGAGCAGAGAGATAGGCTGCCGGGTCACGCTCGGAGAAGCGTGGACCGGTCGCCAAGTCCACTGGATCGTCCGTAGCCGGAAGAGCTGCTTCTCCTGTCGCTCGCTCGTACAGATCCGGCCGGTAGACCGCAGCCGCCGCGTCATATGCTTTGTTCGAGAACGAAGTCTGCCCGGCATGAACCATTTCCGCGTATAGCCATTTCGCGTGGCGCGGGTCGGGACGGTTGGTTTTTTCGCGGCCCAATTGCAGGAAATCCGGATTTGCGCGGCGCAGATCATTGGGCGCGACACGCAAATTTCCTTCGAGCGTGTCGTAAATGATGTGTTCCGGCAGCGCGAGATGGCGCGGGCTCGCGAGCAGGCGGGCAAGTTCGGTTCGATTGGTTCTGTCCTCGCACCAGCCTGCGGCTGCTCGCAATCCGCGGATAAGACGGAAAACGGTCTCGGGGTCTTGTTCCGCGCTTCTTTGAGGCAATGCCAAGATCTTTTCCGGCGCATGGCGCACGATCTCGACGCCCAAAGCCACGATCCGTCCGACATCCGAATCGACAGCAAGGCTGTTCCAGGGACTGCCGACGCAGAAGCCGTGCAGGAGGCCCGTGCGCAGGCTTTCCGCCATATAGGGCGGCGGGACCACGACCAGCTGCACATCCTGTTCCGGATCGATTCCGCCCAGGCGCAACCAGTGACGCAACAAATAATTATGCGTGGAAAATGGGAAGACCATGCCAAGTGCAAGCGGTGGGCCGCCGCGCTCGCGGCGCCGAGCGACAAGCTTGGCGAGGGCCTTGGCCGTCTCCACCGGACTCTCCGGCGGTTGGCCCGATTGCATGATCATCTCGACAAAGAGCTCGTTCGAGAGCGTGATCGCATTGCCGTTGAGATTGAGCGCGAAAGGCGCGACGAGAGGCACGCGGATGTGCCCCAGTCCCAGGCTGGTGGCGATGGCAAAAGGCGCCAGCATGTGCGCCGCGTCGAAATGACCGAGTATGAGTTTGTCGCGGATATTCGCCCAGGACACTTCGCGCACCAGCTCGATTCCCAAGCCTTCGGCTTCCGCGAATCCGCGTTCCGCCGCCGCAATCAACACCGCAGCATCGGTGAGGGGCACATAGCCGATGCGTAACCGTTTCATCGCGAGCTTCTCCTTGCGCTCATTTGAAAATGTCGGCGGCGGTGACGATAGATTGGGCGATGTCGGCGATCCGGCGCTTTTCGTTCATCGCGGTCCGGCGCAGAAGCGCGTAGGCCTCTTCCTCGGGAAGGTTCTTCGCCCGCATCAAGATGCCCTTTGCGCGATCGATCAGCTTGCGTTCGCCCAGAGCGGTTTTTGTGCGGTCGAGTTCGTCCTGCAGCCGTGAAAAGGCTTTGAAGCGCGATATCGACATATCGAGAATGTTCTTGATGCGCTCCTTCTTCAGCCCGTCGACCACATAGGCGGACACGCCGGCATCGACCGCCGCCTGGATCGAAGCAGCGTCGCTCTGGTCGACAAACATGGCGACCGGCCGCTTGACCACGCGACTCACCTGGAACATCTGCTCCAGCACGTCGCGGCTGGGACTTTCCAAATCGATCAGAATGACATCGGGATCGACCGTGGTGAGCCTGGCAAGCAGATTGGTCCGCTCCGCGATGCGCACCACATTGCACAGGCCGGCTTCGCGCAAGCCCTCTTCCAGGATTGCCGCCCGCAGCGGATTTTCGTCGACGATGGCAATCTTGAAGGACGACTCCATGCTGCCATGCTAAAGTCCATGTTGCATTGCAGCAAATGGAATTTTATCTTTTATGTCAAATGCTTAAAATATAACCTGAGTGATCAATGTCTGAGCAGAAGAGGCCGCTACCGAATAACCGTCAACCTGGATTTCCGCGCGTCTTCAATTGCTCTTCGAACGAAGACAATCCGCATCTCGCGTTCAGACGCATGCCAGATTGGGCGTTTTGGTCCCAAGATTGATGGCGAGCAGAGCAACGCGACCGCATGACTGCGCACTGCGTCGCTCATTTATATAGACCCTGCTCCGGTCGGCGAAGCACCCCGGACAGCCCGGGTTTGCGTGAATTCCCGCGCAAAAGCGCCGACGGCCAAACGCGCGCATCGGAAGTCCACTCGCGCTGAGAAAAGTTCAACTCCAGGTCAGGTCGTGATTGCGCAAGGGCAGATCCCGATAACGCTTTCCTGTGATCTGGAAGACGGCATCGGCGATGGCCGATTGTATCGAGGTGCCGCGGTCATGTGCCATGCCATCCAGCCAATGCCCGGTCTTGAAGAAGGTGATGTTGATTTGCGGCGGGTCCTCGTTGATCCGCGACAGCAGGAATGTGTCGAAGTTGTTCTCCGCAATGCGCCCCTCTGTGACGTTGCACTC
>Ga0137378_10002922_pt1 | contig 14731 bp, 16 predicted proteins | sample SagtaG_21_FD_104813 | JGI IMG/M metagenome (GOLD analysis project Ga0137378, IMG submission 104813) | Vadose zone soil microbial communities from Sagehorn Ranch, Mendocino, California, USA - Sage2_L_60_16 metaG | ecosystem: Environmental > Terrestrial > Soil > Vadose zone | place: USA... | reverse complement strand
TCGGCCGACGCCGTGGTCTGGGAGAACGGCTGCGCCAAGCCGTCGGGGGCCAACGCCGGCAACTTCGCGGCGCTGTCGCTGGCCGAGATCGCCAAGACGGCGGCCAACACCGGCGGGCCGATCGCCGGCCATTTCGAGGTCAACGCCGACGGCGCCGGCGTCAGCTTCGCCGTCCATATGTGCGACGCCGAGGTCGATCGCGAGACCGGCCGGGTCGAGGTCAAGCGCTACACCGTCGTCCAGGACGCCGGCAAGGCAGTGCACCCGACCTATGTGGAGGGCCAGTACCAGGGGGGTGCCGCGCAAGGCATCGGCTGGGCACTCAACGAGGAGTATATCTACGGCAAGGACGGGCGCCTACAGAATGCGGGATTCCTCGATTACCGGATCCCGGTGGCCTCGGACCTGCCGATGATCGACACGGTGATCGTCGAGGTGCCCAACCCCGGCCATCCCTATGGCGTACGCGGCGTCGGCGAGACCTCGATCGTGCCGCCGCTCGCGGCGATCGCCAACGCGGTTTCCGCCGCGGCGGGCGTGCGCATGACCCAGCTCCCGATGTCGCCGCCCCGCCTGCTGAAGGCGATGGACGACGCCAAGGGCAGGAGTGCGCGCCGCTGATGGTGCAGGTCATGCTCTCGGGGCCGGTCAAGGCGGCGGCCGGCGGGCGAGCCACAGTCGAGGTCGTGGCTGCGACCATGCATCAGCTGCTGTCGCGCTTGGAGAAAGATCATCCGAAACTGAAGCCGCTCATCGAGCGCGGTGTCGCCGTCGCGATCGACGGCCAGATCTATCGCGACGACTGGCTGCGGCCCATCCCGCCGGGGAGCGAGGTGGTCGTCTTGCCGAGGATGGCGGGCGGGTAGCGCGCAGATCATCGGCTTCGACCATCGTGCGTCCTTCGACTCGCTCGCTCCGCTCACGGCTCAGGATAAGGAGCTTGGGAGTGGCTGCAAACTAAGAATCCCCCTCATCCCGACCCGCCGCGCTTGAGCGGCGAGTCGAAGGGCGCACCGTCACCCCATCCCCTCCCGCGTTTTCTTCAGCAACTTCGCCATGCCGGCGATCCAGCGGTCGTAATTCTCGGTCTTCCCGCGCATGTAGGTCTCGACCTCCGGATGCGGCAGGATGAGGAAACTCTCATGCTCGAGCCCCACGCTGGCGGCATCCGCGACTTGCTCGGCTGTAAGAACGCCATCGAATGATTGCGGCCCGCGCGGGAGCGAGCGCAGCATCGCGGTGTCGACGCCCTGCGGGCACAAGATCGAGACGTGGATGCCATCCGCGCGGTGGGCGATCGCGAGGCTTTCGGCAAATCCCACGGCCGCATGCTTCGTGGTCGAATAGGCGGCGCTGCCGATCTGCGAGAGCAGCCCCGCGGCGGAGACCGTGATCAGGAAATAGCCGCCTCCGCGCGGCTTCATGCGCGGGACCAGGCCCCGCGCCGCATAAACATGCGACATCACGTTGACGGCCCAGCTTCGAGCCCAATCCTTGTTGGAGGCAATGGCGATGTCGGCGTCGAGGTCGAAGCCCGCAGCGATGCCCGCATTCGAGCAGAAAAGGCCGATGGGGCCGAAGCGGCGCTCGGTCTCGTCGATCAGCGCCATGACCTCGGCCTCGATGCCGACATCACAGCGGAAGGCGGCGCCACGGACCGCCTTGGCGACCGCCTCTGCAGCCGCGAGGTCGATGTCCGCGACCACGACGGCCTTGGCACCATCGCGGTGAAAGCGCTCGGCGAGCGCCCGGCCGATGCCGCCGGCACCGCCGGTGACCACGACGACTTGGCCGGTGGCTTTCACCGCGAGGGCTCTAGCGAGCCTCGGTCCAGCTCTCCGAGAAGGCCAGTGCGCTGGTGCTGAAGGGTCGTCCCTCCCGCTGCCGCGGCCAGGAACGGCCCGCCGCCTCGGCGCCGTTTCGCGACAGCCGCGCGCCCAAAGCCGGGATCAGGACCGTGCACACGCCGTAAGGACGGTCGGGCGTCGCGTTGGGTTGCGTGTGGATCAGCAGGGGATCGCCGATCTGATACCAGGTGAGAGAGATCTCCTCGCCCTTTCCCGACACGCGCTCGGTCCAGAAATCGCGCATGTCGCCCGATTTCGAGAAATTGGCGTCGACCACGGGAATGCCCATGTCCTTGAGCTCGGCATTGAGCATGCCCTGCACGGTCGATTGCAGCCAGCGTGCCATCGCGATGTTGTCGGAATAAATCCGCCAGCGGTTCTCCGTGAGCTCACTCTTGAGGTAGAGCACGTGGCCGGGCCCCGCCGGGCAGAAGATGATGCGCCAGAAGCTCGCATCGGTCTTGTTGGGGTCGCCGTCGCGCTCGCTCAGGCGGATGAACGGGTTCTCGCCCGTGAGGATCACGCGGTTCGGATCCGCGACGCTCATGGCATGCCTCCCTTGTTCGTGGCTGACGAGAGCCGACCCTAAGCCAACCGGCCCTCGAACCGCAAATAGACGGCGGCTCGACTGTCGTCGGCGATGCCGGCGTCATCGGAGCCGTGAAAGGCGCCGAGCGCCACGATCTCGGCGTCTCGGCGAAACAGCCTGATCGTGAGCGCATAGCGCTGCCCGACGAAGGACGGCCGGCGAAAGATCACGCGCGCACGCGTGGCGAGATAGCTCTCCAAAGCGAGCTTCGCCTCGGCCATCGAGAGAGCGATGCCGTTCTCCATGGCGACCGTGTATTCGCGGGCATGGATGTGCTGGAAGACGTCGGAGTTGGCCATACCCCAAACGCCTGTCAGCCGCGCGGCGGCACCCTCGATTTCCACGAAACCGCCCTCGAGCTGAGCGAGGTGCTGGATAATCGGGAACGCACCCTCGAAAGGATGCGGCCTCAGAAAAGCGATCTCCTCGGGAATCTCGCTGACCCACCGGTGGCCCGGCGGATTCTGCGGCCGGGTAAACACGTGGAGGACGCGGCCCGTGCCGGCGACGGTGGGCGCGCCCAGCGGGGGCTCGAACCCCAGCGCCACCGACGCGCCGGTGGCAGGACGCCCGGTCAAGCTCGCGCGCGTCTCGAGAATGAGCCTCTCGACCGGCTGCGCCTCCGTGTCGCCTCCTCGCCGCTCATGGGAAACCGAGCGGCAGAGCCGCACTTCGTAGCTCCCATCGAATCGGTCGCCGTATCCCTGGGGCGCCGGGTAGTTCCGGAAATCCTGAAAATACTGCATGGGCGTGATGCCGCGCCGGCCCATCTCGTCATAGCGCAGGCGCGGCTGCAGATCCCGGAACACCGGCGCCAGCACGAGTTCCATAAAGGCACGGATCTTGAGGTTCCGCTTGAGATCGAGATCGCCGATCTCGACCAGCCGGTCCCGCACCTCCGACACGCAGTCGATTTGCTCGCTCATCGCCAGCCCCTGAAGCCGAACGCTCATTCATATTTCGCGATGCAAAGCCCGTCAATTCGGAGTTTCTCCCGAGCCTTGACCTCCGACGGGGCTTTATAGAATGATCGCTCACTCGATCTGTCTCGGAGAGACGCGGTGGATCCGATCACCTTTCTCGACCTGCACCAGACGGGCCTGGGTAAGGTGCTGGGCATCACCTTCCCCTTTGCAGCACCCCACCGGGTGATCGCGCGGCTCGAGATCGAGCCCGAGTACCTGGCGGCGAACGATGCCGTGAGCGGCAGCGTCGTCATGGCGCTCGCGGATTGCGCCAACACCTACGGCGCGATCCTCAATCTGCCGCCGGGGCGCGTGAGCACTACGATCGAGTCGAAGACCAATTTCCTGGCGCCGGGACGCGGTAGGACGCTCAGCGCCGAAGCGCGCCCGATCCATGTCGGCCCTAGCATCTCGATCTGGCGCGCCGTGGTGTTTCGCGAAGAGGAGCAGATCGCGGACGTGACGCAGACGCAGATGGCAGTGGACTCCCGCCGGTCGAACGAGGCCGGTGCGAGTGAGGCGCGGACCGGCCTCAGGCCCGGCGCGATCGCGCAGAATTTCTCGAAGGAAGTGGTGGACGAGCGCTGGCGGCGCATCGTCGAGGGCGCATCGAAGGTGATCGCCGCGAAGGGCTTCGCCAAGGCGACCATCCGCGAGATCGCCGCCGCGGCGGATATGCCGGTCGCGACCATGTACCAGTACCTCGAGCGCAAGGAAGACATCCTCCACAACGTCTACAAGTTCTTCATGACTGACATCGTCGCGAGCCTGAAGCGCTGGCAGGCGAGCGAGGTGCCACCGAACGAGCGGCTCGCGGGCGCGATCCGCACCATGGTGGACGTGTTCGACAAGAACCACCGCTTCATCAAGCTCATGTTCCAGGAGACTCGGGCGCTCACGCCCGAGGCGCGCCGGCAGGTCTACGAGCTCGACGCACAATACATCGCGATCTTCCGTGAGCTGCTGTCGGAAGCGGTTCGCAACGGCCAGTTCCAGATCCGGAACGTCGAGCTCGCCGCAAACTTCGTCTATTTCCTCTGTACGATCTGGCCGCTGCGCTACTGGTCGATCGGCAAATTCGGCGAGGAAGCCGTGACCAACGAGATCGTCGATTTCGTGCTGAGCGGCCTCGGCGCGCGGGACCGCGTCTGATGGACGCAGGATACCAAGGGAGTCTGCGATGAAATTCATGTTCTTCTCGGAGGCCGAGACACTGCCTGGTGCCTCGTATCAGACGCGCTATTGGGAGCTCGTCGAGCAGGTGATCCACGCGGAGAAATGGGGCTTCGACTGCTTCGGCGTCTCCGAGCAGCAATACGCGATCGGCGGCATCTCGACCTCCTGTCCGGAGGTGCTGTTCGGCTATCTGTTCCCGCTCACCAAGACGCTCCGCTTTGCGCACGCGATCACGCTCTTGCCGAAGAAGATGAACCACGCGCTGCGTATCGCCTCGCGCACCGCCGTGCAGGACATTCTATCGAATGGCCGGATAGAGCTCGGCGTCGGCCGCGGCAACACCACGCTCGCGCTCCGCGCCTTCGAGGTTGACCTCGAGAAGAATCGCGACGAGGTGAGCGAGGGAATCCAGGTCCTGAAGAAGGCGCTCACCGAGGATCCCTTCATGTTCCATGGCGAGCATTACAAGATCCCGCCGCGCTCTCTGGTGCCGAAGCCGCTGCAGAGCCCGTATCCACCGATCTATGTCGCGGCGACCAGCGTGGAATCGCATCGCTTGGCGGGCTCCCTCGGCGTCGGCGTCTACAGCTGGTCGAATTTCATGGGCTGGGATGCGCTCGCCGATTCCGTGGCGGAATTCAGGAAAGCCATCGGCGAGACGAAGGCGCGCGGCGAGCACGTCAACGAGAGCGCGGGCGCGCTCCTGCAGGCTTATTGCGCCGAGACGGACGAGATCGCCGAGGCCGAAGCCGCCGACGGCAATCTCAAATGGCTTCGCATCGCGATCGACGGCTATCCGCGCCTCGCCAAGGTGGCGAAGAGCTACGCCTACATGAACAAGATCACGGAGGTCGCCAAGAAGACCGAGGACTTCGAGTATTTCAAGGAGGGCTCGGGCGGGGCCATCTTTGGCTCGCCGGAGAGCTGCATCCGCGCCATCGAGCGCTTCCGCGCCTGCGGCATCGACCAGCTGGTGATGCGGATCGACAGCGTGTCACACCCGAAGATCATGAAATCGATCGAGATGTTCGGCCGCCATGTCATCCCGCACTTCAAGAGCCCCCGCAATTTCATGCGCCCCGCGGAGGACGTGATGGCCGATATCCGCGAGATGCGCAACCAGGCGCGCGCGATGGGGATCTATCCCGAGGGCGAGGATGGCCGGAAGGCGCCACCGGCCGCCTCCGACGCCCGATAGGCCCATGGGCAAGATCCTCGAGCTCCTCACGGTGAACGTCGCGACCCCCGATCTCGAGGGCACGCTCGCCAAATGGCGCAAGCTGGGTCTCTCGACTTTGACGCCGGCCCATATGCCGCAGCCGCCCATCGAGATCGTCGACGTGACGATGCCGCTCGGGGCCCTGGGCGCGATCTCCGTGATCGCTCCGACGGGACCCGGCTCGGCGGTCCAGCGTTTTCTCCAGAAGCGGGGCGCGGGCGCCTATTCGATCGCGGTCCGCGTCGACAGCCTCGCCGAGGTCATGCAGGAATGGGCGGCGGCCGGGATCGAATGGGTCTTGCCGGCGCCGCAGGAGCTGCCGCCCAACACGCCGGCGGGCCGCTACAGGCCGGAGAAAGTTCGGATCAACTGGGTGAAACCGTCGAGCCTCGGCGGTATCATGCTGGAGGTGTTCGAGTTCGAAGGGCGGGTCGAGCATCATTAGCTCCGGGGCCGGACGATGGAGGGCGGTTCGATGAATTTCGGCACCATCTTCGATCTGCCGCTCAAGATGTGGCCGGAGAAAGAGGCTCTGATCTACGGGCCCCATCGGATCACTTATGCCGAGCTCGAGACCCGCACCAACCGCGTCGCGAACGGTCTCCGGGCACTCGGCATCGGCGCCGGCGATCACGTGGCGGTGCTGGTCAAGAACGACCATCGGTTCGTCGAGACGATGCTGGGTGCTCTGCGCGCGGGTGCCACGGCGACGCCGACGACGACGCGCGCGCACCTCTCCACGCTCACGCACATCATGCGGGATTCCTCGGCGAGAATTCTGTTCGCTTCCTCCGATTTTGCGGAGGAAGCGAAAATACTCGCCGAGACAGTGCCAGACGTGCAGCAAGTCTTCGTGATGGATCAAGCGCCTGCGGGCACCGCGCTCTACGACGACTGGCTCATGGGACAGAGCGCCGCGCGTCATGTGGTCGAGAAGGGACCGGACGACATCGCGCTGCTCTCTTATACCTCGGGCTCGACCGGGCAGCCCAAGGGCGTGCTGCTGACCCATCACGCCATGGACTGGGCGACACGCAACCTGAGACGCGCGCTGCTCTATAGTCCGGATGAGCGCTGCCTGCTGGCGGTGCCGATGTTCCATGCGAACGGCATGCTCGCCGGTGTCTTCTCGATGCTCGAATGCGGGGGATCTCTGGTCATTCTGCACGACGTTTATCCCGCCGAGATGATCCGTGCCATCGAGCGCGAGCGCTGCACCTACACGACGGGCGTCCCCGCCATGTACAGGCTGATGCTTCGCGAGGAGGCGCTGCTGAAGGAGACCGACTGCTCGTCGCTGCGTTTCGTGATCTGCGGCTCCTCGGAGGTGCCTGAGGACCTGCTCGAGGAATTCACTCGAAAGCTCGCGCCGATGCTCGAGGCTTATGGACTCACGGAGTGTGGTTTCGTCTGCAACAACCCGCGCTGGGGCATCACCAAGCGGGGCACCACGGGCCTGCCTTATCCCGGTGTCGAGCTGCGCGTAGTCGATCCCGAGAATGTCTCGCACGACGTGGCGGTGGGCGAGCTCGGTGAGCTGCTGGTGCGCTCGCCCGCCAATCTCAAGGCTTACCACAACCTGCCGCAGGTGACGGCCGAGCGGCTCGTCGAGGACGGCTGGTTCCGCACCCGCGATATCGTGCGCGCCGACGAGCAGGGCTATGTCGAGATCGTCGGCCGTCTCGACGACCGCATCAGCTGCGCCGGCGAGAGCATCTATCCGAAGGAAGTCGAGAACGTGCTGCTCGGGCATCCCGATATCATCGACGTCGCGGTCGTGCCCATGGCCGACGAGGTCAAGGGCGAGGTGCCGGTGGCTTTCGTCGTGGAACGCACCCCAGGTGCCGCCCGCGAGCCGCATATCAAGGACTTCTTCCTCAAGAACGGCGCCGCCTACATGCATCCCCGCCGGGTCTTCGTATTGCCGGAGATGCCGCTGACATCCGCCAAGAAAATAGACCGCGGCACGCTTAGGAAACTGGCGGAAGAGCGCCGGCAGGTGGGCAGGAAACAAGCGTGACGCCGGGCGGCCATTCCGCGTCAGAGCTCTTGTATCGCCTGGTGTCCGAGCGGCGGTCGATCCGGCGCTATGAGTCGGCGTCTGTGCCGGCCGAGGTCCTCGAGCGGATCCTGACGGCGGCGCGTTGGGCACCCTCGGCGCACAATCGCCAGCCCTGGCGATTCGCGACGCTGACGGTGTTTCACGGGAAGGACCGCCTCGCGCGGGCCATGGGCGACCGACTCCGGCGAGACCGTCTGGCGGACGGTGATGCCATTGCAGCCATCGAGCAGGATGTCGCGCGCTCCTACGCGCGGATCACGGGCGCGCCCGTGGTGATCGTGGTGGCACTCGACATGTCCGATATGGACCGCTACCCCGACAACCGCCAGCGCGCCGAGCACACCATGGCCGTGCAGAGCACCGCCATGGCAACGCAGAACCTGCTGCTCGCGGCGCACGCCGAAGGGTTGGGCGCATGCTGGATGTGCGCGCCGCTCTTCTGTCCCGAGGTCGTGAGCGAAGCCTTGGCGTTGCCGAGCGGGTGGGAGCCGCAGGCCATCGTCACACTGGGCATACCCGCGGGACCCGGCAAGGCTGCCACGCGTCGACCGCTCACGGAAATCTCGTGGACGCCGAGCGACACGCCGGCGTGAGCGGCCGCGTCAGGCCCCGGCGCGCGCGTCGTTCAGTAGCGCGGTCTCGAGTCTAATGCAGTCGCCGCGATAGATGATATCGGCGACGTAGATCGCGATGCCGCGGCGGTCGACCACGACGCAGCGAGCCTCGGCCGTCGGCGCATTCAGCGGCACGCCAAGCAAGCTTGCGATGTCAGGATCGGCGCTGCCGATGATCAGGGTCTGCCGTGCCATCGCGATCTTTACCCCTTTCATGCCTGCGACGATGGGAAGCGCGGCGTGGCGGCGAAAGGCCTGCGGATCGCGCTCGTAGATGTCTTTTGCCAATTGCACGCTCACCACCGAATAGGCGCGCTCGCCTCGAAATTGCACGCTGCGCAGGAACACGTACTCGGGCGCGGCCCGGCCCTCGTCCGGCCCCAATCGAGGAGTGGGCATGGGCGCGCTCACCGGCATGAACTTGGGGACATTGTGCTTGAGTGTTTCGATCAGCGAGGGCCAGCTCGTGTCGAGCTTGAGCCAACGGGTGTCTTCGACATCGGCCGCGACGAAGGTTCCCCTGCCCTGCTGGCGGCGCACGAGGCCGTCTTTCTCCAAGAGCTCGACTGCCTGGCGCACGGTGACGCGCGCCACGCCAAACTCCTCCTGCAAATCCTCTATAGTCGAGATTTTCTGGCCCGATGCCCAATGGCCGCTCTCAATGCGTCGCCGCAGCTCAGCCGCGACTTGTATATAGAGCGGCACCGCGCTCAGCCGCAGCGTCTTGGCAAGCTCGCTCATGGTCTTTCTTAACTCCCCGCGTTCTATAATTCGTCGAACACGACGCCGCTGATGAGATTGGCTTCGAACAGTCGCGATGCATCGAGCTCGCCCGTCGGCCTGAGTGGCGCGAGATTCGCAACCAATGCTTGGAAATCAGCCTCGGCCTCGCGGCACAGCCGCTCCGCCTCCGCGACCTCGACTGCAATGAAACGGATGGGGTCACCGGGCTTGCGGCGACCAACCACGGGAATATCCGCGGAGATCACCGTGGCGATCTTCGGATAGCCGCCGGTGGTCTGGTGATCCGCGAGCAGCAGGATCGGCTGTCCCGAGCCCGGCACCTGGATCGCGCCGGTGGCGATGCCGTCCGAGACGATGTTGTACCCGTCGCGGTGCGCGAGAGTTGGTCCGTCGAGGCGCATACCCATGCGATCCGACTGCTTCGAGACCACGAACTCGTCGCGAACCAGGGACTTTAACGCCGCCTCGGTGAAGTAATCTTGCTGGGGTCCAAGCACGATCCGGATCGGCCACTCCCGGCTCGACTGAGGCGGCTCTGCCAGCCCGAGCTCGGCGCGCTCGGTGGCCTGCTCGCTCGCGAGTGGCAGGGCATCGCCCGCCCGCAATGCGCGGCCGTCCAGCCCGCCGAAGCCGCCCCGAGCATAGGTCGAAGCGCTCCCGAGGCAGCGCTCGACCGCGAAGCCGCCCTCGACTGCCAGATAGCAGCACGCGGCATCGCCGAGCCGGCTCACGCGGAATATTTGATTGCGCCGGAGCATGACGCTGCGCCAGCCGCCGAGACTCCTCGGACGATCGCCCATCAACTCGATTTCGGCGTCACCGCCGGCGATGCCGACGCGCACGGAGTCGGCGATCAGCTCCAGCGTCGGTCCGTGGAACAGGATCTCCAGCGTCGGCGCATTCTCGTCATTGCCGACAATGCGGTTAGCGAGCCGATGGCTCGCGGCGTCGAGCGTACCCGATACCGGCACGCCGAAGGCTTGATGGCCGTAGCGGCCGAGATCCTGGACCGTCGTGTGCAAGCCCGGCGCAACGACCTTGAGCGCCGCCGTCATGCCGAGAGCTCCGTCGAGGCCGGCCGATACGCGCGGCGCTCGGTCGCCGTTTGGATAGTTGCGAAGGTCACAGCGTCGATCGGCTCGAACTCGACGGCGTCGCCGGGCGCGAACAGGGCGGGTTGCGAGGCATGAACATCGAAGAGCCGGATCGGCGTCGTGCCGATGAGATGCCAGCCGCCGGGGCTCTCGAGCGGATAGATCGCGGTCAAGGTCGTGGCTATCGCGACCGAGCCCGGCGGGACCCGGACGCGCGGATCGGCACGCCGCGGCAGCACGAGAGCTTCAGCGAGGTCGCCCATATAGGGAAAGCCCGGCACGAAGCCGATCATGTAGACGTGGTATCGGGTGCCCGTATGGAGCGCTATGACTTCGTCCGGGGTAAGCTTGGTCTCTTGCGCCACGCTCTCGAGATCGGGAGCGAAGTCGCGCTCATAGCAGACCGGCACGCGCCAGAGACGCCGCTTACGGTCGGGCGCGGTCTCGCTGGTCGACACTCTCTCAATGGCTCCGACGAGCTCCTTGGCGCTCGTGCGCAGGGGATCGTAGTGGACCATAAGCGAGCGGAAGGTCGGCACCACCTCGATGACGCCCGCGATCTCGCTCGCGCGCATGCGGGCCGCGAGGCCGAGCACCTGATCGCTGACCGCGCGGTCGATCCGGTCGCCGAACTCGACGATGACAGCGCTATCGGCGCTGGGGAGAAATTTGACGGCCACCAAGGGACACCCGGTGCCGGATCGGCGCTGGAGTCGACAGCCGCCGCCAATCCGAGCACGCTAAACCATTGAACGTAACCGCTCTGAGGGACTATCGTATCATCGTCTCGAACTTGGTACCATAGCCCCTAGGACGGCAGAAGAGGACGAGGAGATCGCGATGGCCAATCAGGTCAATTTGAACGCCGACATGGGCGAGTGCTTCGGGGTGTTCAAGATCGGCAACGACGACGCGTTGCTGGACATCATCAAGTCCGCGAGCATCGCCTGCGGATTCCATGCGGGCGACCCCAACACCATGCACAACGTGGTGACGCGGGCGAAAGAGAAGGGCGTCAGCATCGGCGCCCATCCGGCGTTCAACGACCTCTGGGGCTTCGGGCGCCGGCGCATCGACATGAACCCACGCGACCTGGAATACATGGTCGCCTACCAGATCGGCGCGCTCCAGGGCATGGCCGCCTATGCCGGGACCAAGGTCACCCACCTGAAGCCACACGGCTCCCTCAACAACATGGCGGCGGAGGACCTCGAGATCGGCCTCGCGATCGGGCGCGCGATCAAAACGGTCGACCGGAACATCATCTATGTGGCGCTCGCGGGATCGCAGATGGAAGCCGCGGCCTTGAGGCTCGAGCTGCCGCTGGCGCGAGAGGGCTTCTGCGACCGGCTCTACGACGACGATGGCAACCTGACCTCGCGGAAGATCGCAGGCGCTGTGTTGCACGACGCCGAGGAGATCAAGAACCGCGTCGTGCGCATGGTGCTCGACGAGGAGATCGTCTCGCGCAACGGCAAGCACTTGCCACGCAAGATCGACAGCCTCTGCGTTCACGGTGACGAACCGACGGCGGTGATCGCCGCGCGTGGGGTGCGGAAGGGACTGGAAGCGGCGGGCGTGCGCGTGCTTCCGCTCACGGAGATGAAGCTGACCTGATCCAATGACGGACATACTCCCCGTCGTCGGCATCCTCGGCGGCACCGGCGCGGTCGGCAAAGGCCTCGCCATCCGCTGGGCCGCCGCCGGCTATCCATTGGTGATCGGCTCGCGCGATGCCGCCAGCGCCGAAGCGGTGGCGGGCTCGATCTCCGCAGGCGCGGGAGCCGCCGCGGTGCGCGGCATGGACAATCTCGCTGCCGCCCACGTCGCCGAGATCGCGGTCGTCACCGTGCCCTTTGCCAGTCACATTGGGATTCTTCGGGAGGTCCGGAACGAGCTCTCGGGCAAGATCCTGATCGACACCACGGTACCGCTGGTGCCGCCCAAGGTCGCGACCGTGCAGCTTCCGCCGGAAAGCTCGGCGGCGGTTGCGGCGCAACGCCTCCTCGGGTCCACGGTGCGCGTGGTCTCCGCGTTCCAGAACGTGGCGGCGCACAAGCTTCAAACCGGGCAGCCCGTCGATTGCGACGTGCTGGTCTGCGGCGACGACAAGGCGGCGCGCGACATGGTGATCGGCATGGCCAAGGCCATCGGGCTCAGGGGGATCGATGCCGGCGCGCTCGCGAATTCGGTCGCGGCCGAGGCTTTGACATCGATCCTCATCGGCATAAATCGGCGTTACAAGGTGGATGGCGCCGGGATCAGGATCACCGGAGATTTCGCGGCTCCCGGCTCGTGACAACGGAGCGCAGGCATGGCCGCAGCACGAGTAGCCTTGATCGCACTCCCAGGCATCCCGCTCATCCGGCCCGCTGACGATCTTGCGGCGCTTTTGATCGAGGGCATCGAGGCGACGGGACACGCACCCCGCGATCGGGACGTCCTGGTGGTCGCCCAGAAGATCGTCTCGAAGGCGGAGGGCCGCTATCGCCGGCTCGACGAGGTGACCCTGAGCCCGCGCGCACAGGATATTGCACGGCAAAGCCACAAGGACCCGCGGCTGATCGAGGTGATCCTGTCCGAATCGAGCGAGATCCTGCGCTGCAAGCGCGACGTGGTGATCACCGAGCATCGCCTGGGCTTCATCATGGCGAATGCCGGTGTCGACCAATCCAATATCGATCACGATGGCGCCGAGCGTGTGCTGCTTTTGCCGGCCGATCCCGACGGCACCTGCCGCGATCTCAAGCGGCGGCTCGACGCGCATTTCGGCGTGGCGTTCGGCGTCATAATCAACGACAGCTTCGGGCGTGCCTGGCGGAACGGCGTCGTGGGTGTGGCGCTTGGCGCCGCGGGGCTGCCCTCGCTCGCGGACATGATGGGCGAGGCCGATCTGTTCGGCCGCAAGTTGCGGGTGACCCAGGTCGCGCTTGCCGACGAGATCGCCGCCGCCGCTTCACTCGTGATGGGCCAAGCGGCGGAGCGTCAGCCGGCGGTTCTCGTGCACGGCCTGGATTGGGGTGTCCGGGTGGAGACCCCCGCGCGCGCGCTGCTCCGGCCAAAAGAGCTCGACCTCTTCCGATGAGCTCCAGGAAGGTTCTCGCGATATGCGGCGGCGTTGGCGGCGCAAAGCTCGCCTTGGGGCTCTATCGCATCCTCGCCGCGAACAGCCTCCACATTTGCATCAACACCGGCGACGATTTCGAGCATCTGGGCCTGCACGTCTCGCCGGATCTCGATACCGTGATGTACACCCTCGCCGATCTGAACAATACCGAGACCGGCTGGGGACGCCGGAACGACAGCTGGACCTTCATGCAGGCATTGGAGACGCTCGGCGGCGAGACATGGTTCCGGCTCGGGGACGGCGATCTCGCGATCCATGTCGAGCGGACGCGCCGGCTGCGCAGCAGTGAAACGCTGACTGCCGTCACCGCCGATTTCGCGAGACGGCTAGGCATCGAGGCAGAGTTGCTGCCGATGAGCGATGGTCCCGTACGCACGATGGTCGAGACGGCCGAGGGCCTCATGCCGTTCCAGCGCTACTTCGTTGCCCGCCGGTGCGAGCCTCCAGTGCGCCGAATCTTTTTTGAGGGCGCCGAGCGCGCCGTGCCCAATCCACGGATCATGGCCGCGCTGAGATCATTCGATCTCGGCGTGGTCGTGATCTGCCCGTCGAACCCGTATCTCAGCGTGGACCCGATGCTGGCGTTGCCTGTGCTTCGGCAGGCTCTCGCGGAGTGTGCGGCACCAGTGGTTGCAATCTCGCCCTTGATCGGCGGTCAGGCGGTGAAGGGGCCCACGGCGAAGATCATGGCAGAGCTTGGCATGCCGCAGACGCAGGCCTCGATTGTCCGCCACTATGACGGTCTCATCGATGGGATCATGATAGATAGTGCCGACGACGCGGAGGCGGCGAGCTTGCCGGTGGCGACGAGGACGACCCGAATTCTGATGAGCTCCCTTGGCGATCGCGAGCGCTTGGCGCGCGAGGTGCTCGAGTTCGGCGCGAGCCTCGATCGGCGCGCGAGGCCGATGGAGGCGCGGCGTGTCCCGTGATGGCATTTGGGCGGTGGTTCCCGCGAAGGACCTGGCGCAGGCAAAACAGCGGCTCGCGGGCGTGCTGACGCCTGAGGAGCGTCAGGATCTAGCGCAGGCCATGCTGGAAGACGTGCTCAGTGCGCTATCGGGCGTGCCTGCTCTCGCTGGCCTGATCGTGGTGACGCGCGAGGCGGCGTTTGCCGCCACTGCGCGGTCCTTCCATGCGCGCGTGATCGCGGACCTTCGCCACGACGGACCCAGCGCTGCCATCATGCTCGCTGCGAGAGAGCTTGCATCGCAGGGGGCAGCCGGCATGCTCGCGCTCCCCGCCGACGTCCCCTTGGCGACGACAGCGGAGATTGGCGAGGTGGTGGCCGGAG
>Ga0137378_10002921_pt1 | contig 14732 bp, 19 predicted proteins | sample SagtaG_21_FD_104813 | JGI IMG/M metagenome (GOLD analysis project Ga0137378, IMG submission 104813) | Vadose zone soil microbial communities from Sagehorn Ranch, Mendocino, California, USA - Sage2_L_60_16 metaG | ecosystem: Environmental > Terrestrial > Soil > Vadose zone | place: USA... | reverse complement strand
TCATCATCGTGGAAGACGGGAATGGGGCCGACCGGCCCTACGTAGATCACGTCGGGCTGATCTTCGGGAGGCCGCTCGTTCATAGAGAGAATGATGATGCACGAGCGACATCTCCGGCGCGCATGGCAGTTCTGCGGAATGTCCCATGAGCCAAGGGCGTACGCTCGTGAATGAACCATGAGCATCTACAACTACTTGCTGATGCGGCCCATCTGCCCCTGGTGCTTCGAGGAGTCTGATGTCCGAGCGCAGTCAGGTTCGGCCTTCGGGATCGGGGATCGGCTCGAATGGAAAGGTCGCGGCGTCCGCACGCCCCGCCTCCGTCCACCAGGTGGCGACTTCGACTCCGAAGCGTACGTGGAGTGCCCGAAGTGTGGGCGGGAGTTCTGGCTCCAAGTAACGATCAGGGCCGACGTGATCCGCTCCGCGATCGTGGACGTCGACCGCGATGACTTCCCTCTCCCCGAATGAACCCACGACTGGGCGACCTGCGTATAGCCTCCCGCCTACTGATGGCTATTCGGCAGGCCACCCGAGTGTTCGCTAATGACACCAGGTACTGTCACCCGAAGGCGGGCGCTCAAATCGTTGAGACGGTCCGACCACGAGGCGCTATCTGGTGTCTCGGCCCAGAGGTCTTTGAGCTCCGAGCTCGTGAGAACGCGGTTGACCGCCTCGGCCGCTAGGGCGACAAGTTCGTCGTCGGAACTCCCCGAAGTCGGGATCCACTCGGCAGTACTCGGTGGGAGGTCTGGAGCAGCTGACCCTCGGGAAGCAGCAACGATCTCGGCCGCACCGATCGCCCGAGACGCTGCAGGAGCCTCCAGGTAGCCATCAGGTCCGAGGGCGGTGACCTCCTCCAGAGTCTCTCGGAGCAGTCCAACACCTTCTGTCTGGAGTTCGCCCAGCAAATCGGCCGCGTCGTCATTGTCAAACGGACCCGTTCCCCACGCTCCCATGGCTCCTCCTTCGTCCCCGTTAACTCTATCCGCGGGGGAGGTGAGTCCGTGATCGCCCACGTCAGCGTGCGGTACGAACGCATGAAACGCGCGAGGCCAATGCCCGGTGCCGCGTACTCAGGCGCCGGACGGGCACGTGCCCCGAAGGACCAGGGTCCGGCTCGGCTGGTCCGATACGGCGGTTGAGCCCACCGACCAGATCTCTCCGGACGGCGCGGTCGCCACCGCACCCAGCCAGCCGGCGGCATCAGGAACGCCAGGTTCGAGGGTCCAGGTCTCTCCGTCCCACCCCTCAACGGCCGGTCGCAGATCGAGGCCCGACCGGAACGAGCCAACGGCCCACACGTCGTTGGAGGCCGGGCCCGAGCCGATCGCCACTCCGTCGAGCCCCCCGGACGCTGGCAGAGGTTCGGCGGCCACGGCCGTCCAGGAAGAGCCGTCCCAATGCAGGACGAGTGGCTCGGTCAGAACGGGGTTCGTCGCGTCGATCGCGTAGGACCCCACCGCCCAGGCATCGGTAGCCGACCGGGCGGCGACCGCTGTGAGCTCGTCCGTGGTGGGACCGGTCTGGGCGGGCACGTCGGGCGCCGACGCCACCGTCCACTCCGCACCGTCGTAGCGCTCGACCAGCGGGTTGGATCCTATGGCCGGTGCCACATTCGATCGCGTCCCGACCGCCCAGACCTCACTAAGGGCCGGAGCCGCCACTCCGCCCAGACCGGGGTAGGGGTGCCCCAGCAGCGGGTCCGGGGGTGGGTCGAGCGACGCCAGGATCGACCATGACCGGCCGTCCCAGCGCATCGCCAGGGTCCCGCCGACCTCCCCGGTCGCCCAGTTGCCCACCGCGTACACGTCCTCCGAGCCGTACGCGGCGACCGCGAGCAGGCGCGCGTAGCGCTTCCCGACGTCGGGGGCCGGCATCTCCCGCCACATCGAGCCGTCCCAGTGCAGGATTAACGGCACGTCGGCGCCGCCCGCAGCGCTCTTGGAGCCCACCGCCCAGGCATCGTCGGTGGCCACCGCGACGACGCCCGCAAGGGTACCGGTCGGGATATCGGGCGCCGCGACGACGTTCCAGGCCGTGCCGTCCCAGTGCTCGATCAGCGGCAGGTTCGGGCCACCTCCACCTTCGCCCGGGCTGAACGCATAGTGGTAGCCGACCGCCCACGCGTCGTCGTCGGCGAGGACGCTGATGGCGTGCAGCTCGTTCGCCTCCATCGCCGCACCGACGTTGGGGCTCGGCGCGATCGACCAGCCGCAGGAAGGGTTCGAGACCGGTTTCGGAGACTGGGGCCTGTGGGTCGCGGCCTGCACCCCCACGACGCCGCCGTAGGCAATCACAGCGAGCGTGAGGATCGCCCCCACCACACTCAGGGCCATCCGCCGGCGGGCACGACGGCGGGTCGGCCGAGGCAGCCGTTCGTGTGGTGCAGCGTCCCGCCGGGGTACCTCATCGGCGATCGCGCGGAGGGCTTGTCGAACGATCTCATCCATTTCGCTCGCCCTCCATCTCCGCTCGGAGCTTCTGCATGGCCTGTGAGACCAAGGACTTCACCGTGCCGGGACGACAACGCAGCAGATCCGCGGTGACCTGCTCGGACAGATCCTCGTAGTAACGCAGGACGACGGCCGCGCGCTGCCTCGGAGGGAGCCGCAGGAGGACTCGCCGGACGGCCTCTCGGGTGGCGACGTCGACCCCTTCGACGGAGCTGCTGGAGCTTGCCGGTTGGCGAAGCCCCGCTCGACCGCGGAGTGGCGGAAGTGAGAGTTCGCCAGATTCACGACCGTCCGTCGCAGGTAGGCACCCGCCGCATCGGGGTCCCTCAGGTGCACGAACCGCCCGGCCAGGCGGGCGAAGGCCTCTTGGGTGAGGTCCTCGGCCAGCGCACGATCGCCGGTCAGCAGGTACCCGAGCCGCGTGATCGCGTCGGCGTGCTGAACGTACAGCTCATCCAGCCGATCCATGCGTTGTTCCTCGACCGACCGGTCGTCGGCTCGTACGTGTGGAACGTCCACACAGTCTGGACGCCCCACCGGGCCGAATGGTTCAGCGCGGACCGCTTCCCCGCGTGGCCAAGGGAGCGGATACGACGAATCTCCGGAGCCCGGACGGGTCAGGGCGAGGCCGCCACGACTCTGGAGTCTCCAGAGTTGACCAGACGGCCGACCAAGATCAGCCCTGCGCCCAGGGCGGCGCCCGCGAGCATGGAGAGCGGTCGCAATCAGCTGATCGTCAAGGCCCCCGTCGATGGGCATGGCTTCAGGGCGGTGGTGGGAGCCTCGGGGAGCGCTGACGGAAAGGTGTCGGCCGGCTGCAACCCGTGAACGACGTCTTCCAAACGATCGCCCCCCTGCTGAGAGAAGACCTCCACGATGTAACCGGCCCATCGACCCTCGAATTGGACGACTGCGATCCATGTGTCGCCCTTCGTCTCCCGGTTCGTGCCGCTGATCCATCCCGCCTGGTGGCTGTGCCACGTGCCAACAGCTCGGTGGATCGTCCTCGTGGTGGTGGGTGCGATCCTCGAGTTCGCCGTCACGGTGAAGACGTCTGGCTTCAACATCCATACGGTGGGCGTGATCCTGCTCACGGTGGGCATCGTCGCCTTCGTCGTGAGCGCCATTATGATCGCGGTGGGGGGCATGCGGCGGACCAGCATTCACGAGGACATCCGGAACACGCCCGCCGGCCGCCAGCGCGATTACGAGGAGCGCGACCACCTCGCGTCCTAGCTAGCTGCGGGGCCGCCGCTTTCTCCGTGTCGTAGATCGGCAGGACGTCGACCGTCCCCGCGCGGCCCGTCTCAGCACGCCAACGCCCGGGAGTCTCGGTCAACCAGCGACCTCCGTGGATGCGCCAATATGTTCGAAGAGATCGTTGTCGGAAGCGTTGCCAGGCACGGCCTTGTCGAAGGCGTGCGGCCGCCCGTCAGTTCGAGAGGATGACTCCGCTTTGATTGGTGTCCTGGCCCACCGCCAGCACGGTCCCGACAGTGGAGGCCGCCATCCCAGCGAGGAAGCTGATCCCGCTCGAGATGGCCAGGATCCTCCAGCACACTTGTCCCTGGGTGCTTCTCCACGTCCCCGCGAGGCCGAAACCCTCGGGCAACCAGTGAGGCACGTGCCGACTGTTCGCCTCAACCATCATGGCCGACAAGACCAAGTCGCCTTCCTCGATCGGGAGGTCAATCGGGCCTTCTTCTTCAGGTTCGAGACCCCACGGACTCTTTACCACGGGGTGCATGATCGCGACGTGCGCACGAGTGAGGGGCTGGCTCAAGAGCAGCTGTACCGGGGGGAGGGGCCGAAGCTGCAGCGTGCCCTGCTCTTGTACGCGGGGGACCGCGACATCGCCAACGATGCAGTGGCCGAGGCGTTCGTGCAGGCCGTCGCCAGGTGGGACGGGATTCGTGACCCGCGGCGGTACGTGTGGAAGACGGCCTTTCGGCTCGCCTTAAAAGAGCTCAGAGACCGACGGCGCGTGGCCGCCCAGGTGCCCGAGCGGGGCTACCTCATGCCGGAACCTCTCGTCGATCTGGTTCGAGCGATGCAACGGCTGACGCAGATGCAACGAGCGGCCGTGCTGCTGCACCACTACGCGGGATACTCGGCGCGGGACGTCGCACGGATGCTCGATTCCACCCCAGGATCGGTGTTCGTGCATCTCGCCCAAGGCCGGAAACGACTTCGCAGGTGGATGGAGGACTCTGATGACTGACCTTCGTGACCTCCTGGGGCGAGCCGACGGTATTGAGGTCGACGACCTGTGGCCGAAGATCGCAAGCGCCCGGCCCTCGCGGTCGGTCCCGCCGGCCCGACGGCGAGTCGCGGCCGTCGCGGTGGCGATCGTGGTCGCCATGGGGGGGATCACCGCCGCGGTGTACGGGTTCTCGGGGCTGGGGCACGCTCCCTCTACGACCGAGACTTCTCCCGCCGGGCCACCTGGCCTGCCCTGGCCGCTTCCGCCTCCTCGATTCGGTGCCGCTCATGGGTGGTACGCGTACTCCGTTGCTCCTTCCGCCGCCCTCGATCCGGAGGGATGGATGGTGGCCTTTGCTGCCAACGTCCCCCTGGCGAGGGACGACCTCTATGGGCAGGTGAACGGCCAGCCCGTCTCGTGGATCCACGACGGCTACCTGGTCAACCCCGCGACGCCAACCCACACGATGCGCCAGCTGGGCCCGAGCGACGCAATGATCGTGGCCACGACGATGAACGGATTCACCGGGCCCGATGTGAACTTCCCAGCCCGGACTCTTCCGCTTCGTCTCCGAGACGCCACGGTGGAGCATTCCTGGGAGGGACAGGTCGCTCCGAACGTCCCCGAGTACCGCATCTGGGCGTACGCGCACGGTGTAGGTCTGGACGTGCGCGTCTACTTTGGGACGCAGCACCCCTCGCCCCGCGTCCGGGCCTGGGTCGACGCCGAACTGGCCAGGTTGGTGATCCCCGGGGTGGAGGCACCCGTTGCGACCCTAGCTCCACTCCTCAGTGCGAAGGGCTGGCACGTCGTCAGGACGAATCGCTCGACCGTGGACAACGGCGTGGGCAGCGTGCCATTGGCTCAGGTGTGGGCCTCGACGGAGCCGTTCGTCTTGGCCGATCTCAGGCACCTGGAAGAGCAGGGGCAACTGAAGTTCGCGGAGTGGCCGGCGATCACGATCTTGCACCACCTGCCCCCAGATGGGGTCCTCATCGTCGCTACCACGCTCACTTATCCAGCTCACTCGGTGGAGTCGGCCCCATCCGATCCGGCATTCCCGCCGACCGGGCTCCCGTTGTCCCTCGAAGGCGCGGATGTCCAGCCATGGAGGCCGTGGGTGAACGCCACCGTGCGCCGGTACGAGATCGACGCTCGCGTCGGGAACGTGTACGTAGTTGCTAGCGTGTTCTTTGCCACGTCGGTTCCATCGCACGCCCTCCTCCAGAAGGCCCAGCAGGAGTTGGACACGCTCGAACTCCCGAGAACCTGAGCGCCTCGGCGCCGTCGCAGGACCCGGTGGGAGCGTGAAGGATGCCAGAACTCCGATTCGCGCCTTGGGCAGCGCGTCGGTGGCCGCACAGCTGCACGGCGCACGTCGTGAACCTCGCTGAAGCAGAGGGACGCAGCCGGGGACCTGCTACGCCCACGTCTCCGGGCGATGGGCCTTGCCGGCGATCGCCAGCAGGGAGGGGCTGGGGCGATCAGCCCGGCAGGCCGAACACGTCGAGGCTCCCCGAGTGCAGCGTGGGGGAGTTGTCGGTCACGAGCATCCCGTTCGACACCGCTGGAGACGGCTCAGCTCTCGACCCGTGATGATTTCGGTCCGCCGCCGGGGATCTGTGAAGCGACTTCGGCGCTTCGACGCAGCGATAGCTAGGCGTCTCGGACGAGCTCGTAGGTGAGGTAGGCGAGGGCGTCACCGACGGTCCGGGTGTGGATGAGGCGCACGGGTTTCTTGTCGCTGGTCTCCCCGAAGAGGCGCTCGCCGGCCCCGAGCACGACCGGGTAGACCATCAGCCGCAGCTCGTCGGCGAGGTCGTGCTCCATCAGCGTGCGCACGAGCTGACGGCTGGCGACGACGACGATTTCCCCGTCTAGCTCCTGCTTCAGCTTCGAGACCTCGTTCGCCACGTCGCCCTTCAGGACCGTGGAGTTGTGCCAGTCGCGATCTACGAGAGTGGAGGACACGACGTACTTGGGCAGGCTGTTCAACCTGTCCGCCAACTCGCCACTCCGGGATGGCCACCGCTCGGCGAAGAACTCGTAGCTCCGCCGACCCAACAGCAGAGCCTCGGCGCCCAGCGCCTCATGGAGCGCGACCTTGGCCCACTCTTCGCGGTCCATGTCCCCAACCTGGACGAACCAGCCGCCGTGCCTGAAGCCCTCCTCACCGGTCGGGTCCTGGACGACTCCGTCGAGCGAGACGTTCTCGCTGATCACGATCTTTCCCATTTCGCTCCTCCCTTCGTTGTCGTTGTCAGCTACCACGGATGTAGACACCGCGACGTGAGGAGATCGGGCGCCCAGCAACCGCCCAGTTCGCCCCTCGGCCGGTGTCTATACGAGGATGGAAATGCGACAAGGCGCGGGAAGAAGGAGACGTAACGGTGGTGACCGCCGACTTGATCTCAAGGGCGCAGGCCGGGGACGGCGACGCGTTCCGGCAGCTGACCGAGCCGCACCGCCGCGAGCTCCAAGTGCATTGCTACCGGATGCTTGGATCCTTTCAGGATGCCGAGGACGCCGTCCAAGACACCCTGCTGGCGGCCTGGCAGAGCTTCGGAGGGTTCGAGGGACGCGCCTCGCTCCGCACTTGGCTCTACCGGATCGCCACCACCCGGTGCCTCAACGCGCGTCGGTCGGCCAGCCGACGCCCGGCCAAGGAGTGGGACGTGCCCAAGGTTACGATTCCGGTCGTTCACCGCGCCGGCAGGACGCGGCTGGAGCGCCTCTGGACCGGGAACAAGGCGCTGCTCATCCAGCAGTACCTCCACCTGTTCGTGATCGTGGCCAAGCATGGCACCTACGTCGACGGCTTCGCCGGACCTCAGTATCCGACGATGCCCACGCGGTATCCTTGTAACCGTGGTTGCAGATGGATCGCGTTCGGCTCAACGGGCCCATTGGGTTCTGCTCACCTACCGGCTGCCGCGTGAGCCTTCCACCCCGCGGATCGCCGTGTGGCGGCGGCTCAAGCGGCTGGGCGTGGCCAAACTCCTGGACGGCCTCGTCGCCCTTCCCCATGACGCGCGCAGCAAGGAGCAGCTCGAATGGGTCGCCGACGACATCGCGGCGGCAGGCGGCGAAACGACCATGTGGATCGGCCAGCTCGCATCGCTGGCGGATGAGCGGGCGATCGTGCGCGAGCTCTCCGAAACGGTGGCCGCTGAGTACCGCCGCGTCCTCAGCGACGCTGATGCAGCGCGCGAGGTTGACGAGGCAGCTCGCCGGCGCATGCTCGGCCGGCTCAGGCGAGAGCTGCGCCGGATCCGTCCGCGCGACTACTTCCCACCGCCGGAGGCGGAGCGCGCCCGGGCAGCGGTCGAGGCCCTCGCCAAGCTGTCTGAGGTCCGCGCGTGATCTGGGCGACGCGGACGGGCGTCCACATCGACCGCGCGGCGTGCGCGTGGCTCATCCGTCGCTTCATCGACCAGGACGCAGTCTTCGTCTTCGTCGACGACCCTTCCGACGTTCCGGCAGGCGCAACGGCCTTCGACATGCGCGGCGCCGATCTCTCCCACCACAGGGAGGACTGCACGTTCGAGACGATGCTCAAGCGCTACGACCTGGCCGACCCAGTGCTGTGGGACATCGCACGCATCGTGCATGAGGCAGATCTCGCCGACGAGCGGTACGACGCGCCGGAGGCTCCCGGGCTCGACGTCCTGCTTCGCGGCCTGTCGATGGTCCGCGGAGATGACGAGGTGCTGGCCATCTCGGGTCCTCTCTTCGACGGGCTCTACGAGTACCGCAGCCGGGCCACGCTGCTGGGACGGGAGCCGTCGTGAGAGGAGGGAGGCAGCGATGATCGTCTGCTGGCGAACGGTGGAGGCGCCATCGGATCAGCGCGAGCGGTTTCTCACCTGGATCGACGAGAACCGGCCGGTGCGCGAGGATCACGGCATCCTCTTCGAGCTGGTGCTCGAACGGTCCGCGCGACAGAACCCCGCGAAGACCCTGCAGTCGGGCGAGTCGCAGCCGAATCGTGAGGGGGAGCTGGTCGTGGTCACAGGCTGGCCGTCGCACGACGCCTTCGATGCCTGGATCGACACGCCGGACCGCGACCGGCTGACCGACTCCGACGTCCACACGTCGGTGCAGTACCGGCCCATCACGCGCTACGACGTGGTGGGCGGCTACCTGAACCGCGACGGCCTCTCGGCCGCCGCCGACGCCCCGAAGGAGGAGCCATGAAGTGGGTCACACGAGGGAACGCCAACGTCGACCGGATCGCCTGCCCGTGGCTCATCAAGCGGTTCATCGACCCTGAGGCCGAGTTCCTGTTCGTCCCGCGCGAGCAGGTGCTGGAGGTCGCAGAGCGCGAAGGGGCGCACTCCTACGACGCACAGGGCGCCGAGTACACCCACCGGGACGGCAAGTGCTCCTTCGACGTGCTGGTCGAGGAGTTCAAGCTCAGCGACGACGCCGGGCTGGTGCGCCTGGCCGAGATCGTCCACGCGGCCGACGTCTCCGAGGACATCGACTCCTCCCCCGAGGGACGTGGGCTCTCCGCTATCGCCCACGGGTTCGCGCTGCTGCACGGAACCGACGACCACAAGAAGATCGAGCTGGAGACGCCGATGTACGACGCGCTGTACGCCTGGTGCCAGCAGCAGGCCAAGTGAGCGAACCCACCGCCGGCGGGCACGCCGCCACACCACGCGAATCGGTTGCGTTCGCTCGGTACATTCGGTACTTCCTTGGCCTGGGCACGTGGGGGTTCGGCGGTCCCATCGCCACGGTCGGCTACATGCAGCGCGACCTTGTCGAACGGCGCGGCTGGCTGGAGCGCCAGGACTTCCTGAACGGGGTCGCGCTCGGCCAGACCATGCCCGGTCCGCTCGCCGCCCAGGTCGTCATGTGGGTCGGATACCTCCAGCGCAGCGCCGTGGGCGCGCTGGCGACCTCGCTCACCTTCATCCTGCCGTCGTTCGTGCTGGTGCTGACGGTTGCGTTCCTCTACGTCCAGTACCAGGGACTTGCCGTCGTGCAGGCGATCTTCTACGGCGTCGCTCCCGCGGTCATGGCGATCATTGCCTTCGCGGCGGTGAAACTGGCCCGGCTGACCAACGGCCGCGACCCGCGGCTGTGGGTGATCTCGGTCGTCATCCTGACCGTGACCGCCCTCACCGGGGCGGAGATCGCGCTGCTGTTCATCGCCGCCGGCTTGGTCATGGTCGCATGGGACGCGCCGCCACGGTTCGTCAAGCAAGAAACCCCGGAGTGAAGTACCGCAGATCGAGCCGGGTCCCGTCCCGTCAAGTGGTGGACTTTGATCCGTCCGTTCTTCCTGATCGGATCCTGGACCTAGAGCCCTACCCGCTCTCCGAAAACGCCTCTACCGGCCTGTGAGAGGCTCGCTTTCCGGGCCATGTCGTCCATCCTCACCTACGCGATCGCTGCCAGCAGCTCCCTGGGCTCACCTCCCTCCGGCTCGTTGATCCGGGCCATGGACTCGAAGGTGAAGTAACGGCGGTCGGTCACCGCCCACTCGTCGTCCTGCTCCGCCAGGAGCATCCCGGCCAGTCGGATCAGCGAGGCCCGGTCGGGGAAGATCCCCATCACGGCGGTGCGGCGCGCGACTGCGATCCCTCGTGGAGTCCGACGCGGTAGAAACGTCGCGCTCGGCGATGCCCAGGTTCGTCGCAGTGAGGTCCTTCTCCTTCGCGGCGACTGCTGGACCGGTCTCTGCCGGCTACCTACTGGCGGCGCCGGAGGTACTCCATTGCCCTGCGGTCGAGCGACCACCTATCATGCCGATGGTCCAGACGGTCCAACAAGGTCGCTCGCGCTGGGGGATGCCGGTGATTCGCTGCGGGAAGGGAACCCTCTCGACCCTGGCCATCGCGGGCCTTGTCGTGAGCGCATCCGCGACGGGCGCGGAAGCGCACCCGCGGCGAGTGGCATCCGCAGCGACCCCAACGGCACCTTCGCTGTCGCCGAACCCCGGTTCCTACAACGTCTTGCAGAGCGTGAGCGCTGTTTCCGCGACCGACGCCTGGGCGGTCGGGTGGTACCTGGATAACGGCGTCTACAAGACGTTGATCCTGCATTGGACCGGGACCGTATGGACGCAGATCGCGAGCCCCAGTCCAAGCTCGACACACAACATCCTCAACGGCGTGAGCGCTGACTCAACAACCGATGCGTGGGCGGTCGGCTGGGACGAGAACAATGGTGTCGTCGAGGCGCTCACCCTGCACTGGAACGGGACCGCCTGGTCTCAGGTAGCCATCCCGAACCCAGGGCCGTACGGTGACGCCCTCTATAGCGTGAGCGCGTCCTCGGCGACCGATGCGTGGGCCGTCGGGTACCACAAGAATGCGTTTCCCGACAAGACGTTGATCTTCCATTGGAACGGCACGGCGTGGTCGAAGAGCCCGAGCCCGAGCCCGAGCTCGACCTCCAACTACCTCGGCGGTGTGAGCGCGGCCTCGGCGACCGACGCGTGGGCGGTCGGGTGGTACCTGGATAACGGCATCTACAAGACGCTCGTCCTTCGCTGGGACGGCTTAGCGTGGTCGAGGGTCGCGGCGCCGAACCACAGCTCGAACAGCGCCTTCCTCATAGGCGTGAGCGCTGATCTGTCGACCGACGCCTGGGCCGTTGGGTACACCTTGAACAGTAGCCCCCACAGCCTGATCCTTCGCTGGGACGGCACGACATGGTCGAGGATGCGGGGGCGGGGTACCTGGTCTACCGGTGGTTCCCTGTACGGCGTGAGCGCGGACTCACCGACCGACGCGTGGGCGGTTGGTGAATATTCTGCCACCCACGCTTCCAGGAGCCTCATCGTGCACTGGAACGGGACCGCCTGGTCGAAGGTGAGGTCCCCGAGCCCTGGGTCGGATGGCAACTTCCTGAGCGCGGTGAGTGCCAACTCGCCTACCGACGCCCTTGCGGTCGGGGGGTACGCCGACAACGGATCCCACGACACGCTCGCCCTCCACTGGGACGGCACGACGTGGTTACAGACCTGAGATACGTCCTGGCGAGGAGAAGCGGCTTCCACCGGAGCGAGCCATTGTGCGGCTATGCATCCGGCCTGTGCTTGGATTGAGGGAATCCAGGGCGTCCGGGATCGGCCGAGCTGAGAAGGACGGATGGTGATGGCGAGACGATGGGTTGCGCTCGTCGCTACGGGGGCATGCCTCGTGGCCGCGTTCTTCGACGCACTTCCTGCGCAGGCGGCGTTCCCCGGACAGAACGGCCTGATCGCCTACGGGTTCTTCCACGGCAGTTCGCTCTCGGTGGATACGGTCGAGCCATCGGGGAGGCACAAGCTTCAACTCACCACCACGGCGAAGGACTATGCGCCTCGCTGGTCGGCGGACGGGACCCGCATCGTGTTCGAGCAGTTGGTCAAGACCGGCGGCGCTTCTCGCGACACTATCTGGGTGATGAACAGCGACGGGTCCGGTCAGACCAAGCTGACCCAAGGACCCTACGACACGGGTCCAGCGTGGTCCCCGGACGGCACGCGCATCGTGTTCTCCCGCGGCATCCAAGGCGCCTGGACGCTCTGGACGATGAACGCCGACGGCACGGATCAGGTCCAGATCACCTTCGGAGCGGTCGACGACACATGGGCGGACTGGTCACCCGACGGGACCCGGATCGCCTTCACCCGCTTCTCCGACATCGCCACCGCCGCCCCGGATGGGAGTAATCAGGTGCTGCTGACGCCCAGACGGTCGACCGGCGTCCTGCCGAGGTGGTCACCAGACGGTACGAGACTCTGCTACACGAGCTCGGACCGCGGGAACGAGGATGTCTGGGTGATGAACGCCGACGGCTCCCGCAAGGTCGACCTCACGTCCACCGATCCGTCACAGGACTTCAGCTGCGCATGGTCCCCGGATGGAACGAAAATCGTCTTCGTAACCGATCGCACCGGCAACCAGGACCTGTGGACCATGAACTCGGACGGCACGGGTCAGAATCCGCTCACCGCGACGAATGGGGACGAAGGCGGGCCGGATTGGCAGGCTGTTCCGTAGTCCTATCTCCACCGCTGACGCAAGCCGACGCAAACGACCCCCGAACCACGACCGACGACACGCGAACGGACGCCGCCCCTCGGCGTCCTCGACGAGCCGCCGTAGCGGGCGGCGGGCGACGAGCAGGCGGAAGGAGGCCGCTCCGTCGAGCGAGTGTGCGGCGGCGGCGAGCGAGGCACCGTTGCCGAGCTCCCAGTCCTCTGCGTACAGGGCGTGGAGCCGGTGATCACCCAATCGGCCGATCACCGCGCCGACAGGCCCGGCGTGATAGCCCGTCACCACGACGAGGCGGTCGAGGCCCGAGGCGAGGAGCGTCCGCACCGCCCGTTCCACGAGGGCCATCCCTCCCACCCGTACGAGCGCCTTCGACCCTCCTCCCGTCACCTCGCGGAGGCGCTCGGACCACCCGGCCGCCAGCACGATCGCGACGCTCGGACGGCGCGATACGTCGCTGTGGGTCCCGGTGGTCATCGCGAAGCACCAGATCCGGCGCGGGTTCGTCTACACGTAGTTCACAGTGCCGGTGAAGCTCGCTCCCTCCAGGATCAAGGTGAAACTATCACCCTGGTCGGCCGTCCAGTGGTCGAAGGACCCGTACGCGCTGCCGAACATGAAGACGACCCGGTGTCCGCTCCACGACTGCACCACCAACCCAATGCAATTCCCGGCAGGCGGTATGCCTTGGCCAGCCGCCCACGCGTTGGTATCGTCGGTGAAGCTGAATTGGTCGCCGTAGTCGTCACCGTTGCCCGGATAGATTCCACAGGAGTTGACCGTGTTGTCGTACCCAAGAGGAGGCGAACCCCCGAACCCGTGTCCCGTGAACGTCACCGTGGGAGACGCGCTGTCGCCGGTGAAGGTAACCGCCCTGATCACCGGCACCTTGGCCGTGCCAGTCGCCGGGCACGTCGCCACGAGATCGACTCCAAAGCCGAGGGCTATTCCATACCCGCCGTTCTTGGTTTGCACACCCGCCCTGTTCGGGTCGGAGTACCAGGTCGAAACGTAGCCCTGGTCCTGCGGAGGGCCCCCCGGCGTCGTATTGATCCAGCTGGCGGTGAATGCGCAGGCCGATGCGCCCGGGACGGCGGCGGCATTGAAGAACCCGTTGCTCGACGGGATCAGCGCGATCGGGGACTCGGTGCAAGTGACGATGACGCTGAACGCTCGATCGACGGGCTTCGTCCAGCTGTGGTTCACAGCCACCTGGAGGGTGGAAGGATCGCTGCCGAACGCGAGGTGCGCCTGATCCGCGTTCGCTGTCCGCCCCGGAGCGTTCTCCACGGTCCCCACGGGAGCGCAGGCTCGGATGTTGGTCCCGAATCCCAGGAGATACAGGCCCGTGCCGAGGTGCGAGCTGGTGATACCGTCAGAGCCACCGGCCAAGGTTCCGTCCGCACGGACGATGGCGTAGCGCTCACGGTGGCAGTCAACGTGCAGGTGGAACGAGTTGTCCTCGAGCACCGGAGCGTGCGGGTATCCCCCAGGATATGGAATATCGCCGGGGTACGTGACATCGACGGCGATCGTGTGAGGGTCGCCGGGCACGGCGTTGGCCGTGATCGCGGCGACGAACGTGAACGCCTCATGATCCCCCGTGTAGCCGAGGTTCGCCACGGGGGCACAGCTAACAACCGACCTCGTGAAATGGACGTCATACAAGCCGGAGTCCGCCGTATGCGTGATGGTGGTGCCGGGGGTCCCTCGGGCCAACTGGCCGCCCGCGCTGACGACGGCAAAGAGATCCTGGCCGCCCACTCCAGGCTGCGTCGGCTCAGCCTGGGCGATTGATCCCTGCGCGCAAAATCCCGCAACCAGGGCTCCCATGGAAAGGGCGAGAACCAGAGTCCGATCGGCGCGCAATGGGCCCTCTCCTTCCTGCGGCTCACGACCCGCTGACCTGGACGAAGCAGATCCGCGAAGCATAGACAGCCATCCCTAACACGTCAATGGGGCGATTTGACTCGCCAAAGTTGCCCGCGAAATCAAACGGGTGCGGCTCCCCTGGAGGGACCTCATGCCGCTTGGGGGATCACGTTGCCCGCGCAGCGAGACCCCGGCGTCGACGGT
>Ga0137378_10002919_pt1 | contig 14734 bp, 9 predicted proteins | sample SagtaG_21_FD_104813 | JGI IMG/M metagenome (GOLD analysis project Ga0137378, IMG submission 104813) | Vadose zone soil microbial communities from Sagehorn Ranch, Mendocino, California, USA - Sage2_L_60_16 metaG | ecosystem: Environmental > Terrestrial > Soil > Vadose zone | place: USA... | reverse complement strand
GCGCACGCCAACTATTCCTTGACCGCGCAGGCGGACCGTATCGCCGCGGTGCTCGACTCGCTGGGGGTGCGCCGGGCGCTCGTGATCGCGCACTCGATCGGCGGGTCGGAGGCGTTTCGCCTGGCGTATCGCCGGCCCGATCTCGTCCGGGGACTCGTTTCCCTCGAGGGCGGGCCCACCGAGGCGGCCGTCACCCCCGCGTTCAAGCGAGCGCTGAGGTTCGCGCCGTGGATCAAGCTGTTCGGTGGCGTCGGGCTGATCCGCAGGAAGATCAAGAGCCTCCTGCTCGCGTCCTCGGGCGATTCAGCCTGGGTCTCGGACGACGTCGTGAACGGGTACACGGCCGGCGCGGCGGGCGACCTGGACGCCACCCTGAAGGCGTACGTGGCGATGGCGAACGCGCGCGAGCCCGAGAAGCTCTGGCCGCACCTCTCCGAGATCCGCTGTCCCGTACGACTCATGGTGGGTGGGGTGGCTCACGACGGGGACGTGGCGGCGACCGAGGTGAAGCTGTTGCAGCGGACGCTGCGCTCGTTCACGCTCGACTCCGTGCCCGGCGCGGGCCACTTTCTCCAGGAAGAGCAGCCGCTGGTGGTGGTCGCCGCGGTAGCCCAGGTGCGGGCCGCGCTCGATCCGAGACCGTGACGTCGGCCGCGGCCGGCGGGTCACCCACTCGGAAAACTGGCTTGCCCTAGCGGCGCAGCACCAACTTCACCTTTCGCGTGCGGGAGTTCGATGCGGATCGCGCTCGTGGCCGAGGACTACTATCCCCAGCTCGGGGGCGTTCCCGAGCACGTCCACAACCTCGCCCTGCAGCTGAACGGCTGGGGGCACACGGCCACCGTCGTAACCTCCCATATGGGCGATCACCCCGACGCCGACTTCGTGCGCCGCGTGGGGACGAGCCGGGTGATTTACTCGAACGGCGGCGTGTCGCGGCTCACCACCGGGTGGCGGCTGCGGCGCCGCCTCGAGGACGTCTTCCGGGCGGGGCGCTGCGACATCGTGCACGTGCACGGCGGGCTCGCCCCGACGTTCGGCCTCGCGGCGCCGTTCGCCGCATGGCGGCTCGGCATCCCGGTCGTCGCCACGTTTCACTCGTGGTTCCGGCGCTCGGCCGGCTGCCGGGTCTTCCGGCGGCCGCTCCAGAAGATCCTCGACCGGCACGCGGCGACGATCGCCGTGAGCCAGCCGGTCGTGGACGCGATGTCGCGATATTTCGAGCTCGATTGGGAGATCATTCCCAACGGGGTGGACACGAGCTTCTTCCAGCCCAACGGCCGTCGGCCCACGGACGCCCTCACCGATCACCCCCGGCTTCTCTTCCTCGGCCGCATGGAGCCGCGTAACGGGCTCGGCACGCTGTTCGCGGCGATGCCGCGCGTCCTCGCGCGCTACCCGCGGGCGGTGCTCACCGTGGCGGGCGACGGGCCCTGGCGTCGCTACTACGAGCGGCGCGCGCGTCCCCTCGGTGCGAGCGTGCGGTTCGTGGGGCAGGTGTTCGACGACCGGCCCTCCTATTACGGCTCGGCCGACCTGTACCTGTGCCCGACTCGGATCGCGTCGTTCGGCGTGACCTTGCTCGAGGCAATGGCCTGCGGCACGCCGATGGTCCTCGCCGAGAACGTGGGCTTCCGCTACGTCGTGGATGGAGGTGCGGAAGCCGTGATCCTCCCGAAGGATGACCCGGCGGCGTGGGCCGAAACGACGATCGCGCTGCTGGCGGATCCGGAGCGACGCCGGGCGATGAGCGAGGCGGGGCTCGCCAAGGCGGCGCGGTTCGCCTGGCCGCGGATCGCGCGACAGGAGCTGGCCGTCTACGAGCGAGTGCTGGGGCGGAGCGCCGGCGTCCGTCGCGACAGTCCCTCGCCGTTGACGGTGTCTCGCGCCGCGTGGTAGTCTCCGGCCGTGAGCGTCTTCGCTGACCCCACCCCCGGCGGCGAACCGGGGGGGCCGCTGCTGCCCGCATGGGCGAAGACGCTGCAGCGCCGCGTTCGCCAGCGGGGCATCGACTTCTTCATCCTGCACGGGCCGGGGGTACGGGACCTCCATCCCCTCGGCTTCCGACGCTTCGGCACGATCGGGGACTTCCTGGCCGAGGTGATCTTCGGCGACCGGTCGGCGATCGTGACCTATGACCGCGGCGCCGGCATCGGGTTCACCGACCGCGACGTCGAGAACGAGTTCAAGACGGTCCTCAAAGCCTACGACAAGGTCGGCGGGACGAACCTCGCGCAGGTCCAGCCGCGCGATCCCGACCGCGCGCTGCAGCTGATCGAGACGTACCTGCGCTACCAGCTCGGCGAGAACCACCGCTTCGCGGCGGCAGTGATCATTGATTACGGCGAAACCGTGGCACCGGCGGGTGAGCCGGGCCAGCTCCCCGCCGAGGACCGCAGTTCGATCGTCACGCTGCGCCGCTGGGCGAGCGACCCGCTGTTCCTGCACCGCAGCGTGACGTTCTGCCTGCTGTCGGAGACGACCGCGGCGCTCTCCGCCCCGCTCGTGGGCGACGCCCGTACCTTCGAGATCGCCGTTCCCATACCGGACGAGCCGGAGCGCTATGCGTATATCGCGGCGCGCGGCAGTCGGCCGGAGACGTTCGCGAAGGTGGACGCGCGCCGGGTCGCGATCCTGACCGCGGGCCTCACGCGCCTGCACCTCGAGAGCCTGCTCGCCGAGGCGGAGGCGGCGGGAGCGGCGCTCGACCAGGAGGCGCTGACGCGTGAGAAGAAGCGCCTGATCGAGGAGGCGAGCGGCAGCCTGCTTACGTTCATGACGAGTGATGTCGACCTCGACGCGGTGGCCGGGCATGAGGGCGCGAAGGCGCTGTTCCGAGAAACCGCCCGCGCGCTCGCCCAGGGCCGGCTCGACGTCGTACCGATGGGCTATCTCGTGTGCGGTCCCGTGGGCACGGGGAAGAGCTTCATCGTCCGTTGCTTCGCGAAGGAGATCGGCATTCCGGTCGTCGAGCTCCTGAACTTCCGCTCCAAGTGGCAGGGGCAGACCGAGGCCAACCTGGAGCGGGTCCTGGGCCTGCTCGACGCGATCGGGCCGGTAGCAGTGGTGGTGGACGAGGCGGATGCCGCCCTCGGCACCCGCGAAACCCACGGCGCCGACTCGGGCGTCTCCGAGCGGGTGTTCGCCTCGCTCGCGGCGTTCATGGGAGACACGAGGCGGCGGGGAAAGGTGCTCTGGGTCTTGATGACCAGCCGGCCTGACCTCGTCCCGGTGGATCTGAAGCGTCAGGGGCGGGCGGAGGAGCACATCGCGCTGTTCCCGCCGACGACCGTCGAAGAGCGGGCGCTGGTGTTCGATGCCCTGCGCCGTCGTTTGCGCGTCGCCCTCCAGCCGGGTCTCGAGCCGGCCGGGCTGCTCGCCGAGTCTCCAGACGCGTTGTCCGCCGCCGACCTCGAGGCGATTCTCGTGCGGGCGAGCCGGCGGATGGCGGCCGCGGGGGAGTCGGCGCTCTCCGCGACGCTGTTGCGCGAGCTGATCCGGGACTGCCAGCCCCCCTCGTATCCGCTCGAGCTCGAGTACCAGCGCCTCATCGCCGCCTTCGAGTGCACCAGCCGCCGGCTCTTGCCGCCCGACCTCGCTGCGCTCGCGCCTGCGGCGATCGGTGCGCGCCTCGCAGAGCTGCGCGGGGCGCTCGGCCGCTGAGCCCGCGCGCTCGCGCGATGACCGCGGATCCTGCCCCAGCCCCGCCCCCCGCGCCTCCCCCGCACCCCCCGCCCCGAGCGCGCTCCGGGCTCCGGCTCGGGCCCCTGGTGGCGGTGATGTACTTCAACGTTTCCGGGGGGCCCTTCGGCTTGGAGGGCTTGGTCGGGGCGGTAGGGCCGGGCGTCGCCGTTCTCCTCCTCCTCGCCACACCGCTCCTCTACAGTGTGCCCGAGGCGCTGCTTGTCGGGGAGCTCGCCTCGATGCTCCCTGTCGAAGGCGGCTACTACCGGTGGGTGAGGCGCGCGTTCAACCGGTTCTGGGGCTACTGGAACGGTTGGCTGTCCTGGGTCTACTCGCTGATCGACATGGCGATCTACCCGGTGCTCTTCCTCCAGTATCTCCGGTTCTTCGCGCCCGGCCTGGGGCGATTCGACGCTTGGCTCCTCGCGCTGGCGCTGATCTGGGGCGCCACCTGGCTGAACCTGCGCGGCACGCGTGTGGTGGGAACGGCATCCGGGTGGTTCGTCGCAGCGGTGCTCGCGCCCTTCGCAGTGCTGGGCCTGGGCGCCGTCGCACGCTGGATCGCCGCTCCCGCACCGCCGCTGCCGGTGACGCCATTCCACGCAACCGGTACTTCCTTCCTGGGCGCCCTGGGCCTCGGCGTGTCGCAGAGCATCTGGAACTATAGCGGTTGGGACAACGCCTCCACGATCGGTGGGGAGATCGAGGACTCGTCGGCCGCCTATCCCCGGGCGCTCGCGCGCGCCCTGCCGCTCGTCACCGCGGTCTATCTCCTGACCGTCATCCCGGTGCTCGCGCTGACGGACTGGACCGCGTGGACCGATGGCGCCTGGCCCGCGCTCGCCGCGGCGGTGATCGGCCCGTGGCTCGGCGTCTGGATCGCACTGGCAGGGATGGTGAGCGCGTTCGCCCTGTTCAACGCGCTGCTGTTGGTCTACTCGCGCATCCCGCTCGTGCTCGCGCAGGACGGCTTGCTCCCGGCCGCCCTCGCGCGGGTCGATGCTCGCGGAACGCCCCGCAACGCGGTCCTCGTGTCCGCGCTCGCCTACTCCGTGTTCGCCTTGCTCCCTTTCGGCGGGCTGCTCGCTGGCGACGTGCTGCTCTACACGGCGGCCCTGGCACTCGAGTTCGCCGCGCTGCTCAGGCTGCGGCGCCGGGAACCCCACCTGCGAGGCGCGTTCCGGGTGCCGCTGGGGGTCCCTGGGCTGGCGGCGCTCGCCGCGTTGCCGCTGCTCCTGCTGGTTGCGGCGGTCGGACTGGAGATCCGCAGCCGCGAGATCGCCCTCCCCGGGGTGATCGTGGCGGTGCTGCTCGCGGCGGTCGGGCCGGTCGCCTACGCGGCGTTGGGCGGTGGTCGGCGGAAGGTCGGGGAGGGAGTGGCTGCGTAGCCGAGCTTCCGGCTCCTTGCGGACTCCACGAATCGCGCGCAAGCTCTAGCCCCGTGCCGTCCGGTTTGCGGTTGCACCACCAGCAACTCCAGCGCAACAGGCACGGAGGAACCGTGGTAGCGCGCACCTGGCTCATCCCGCTCATCCTGGGCATCACGGTCGGTATCGGCCGCGCGTCCGCCCAGCAGCGTTCCATCACCGGCAAAGTGACAAGCGCCGCGACGGCCGAGCCCGTGGCGGGAGCGAACGTCACCGTGCGGGGCACGCCGATCTCCGCCGTGACGAACGACGCGGGCGAGTTCTCCCTGTCGGCTCCCGCCGGACCGGTGACGCTCCAGGTTCGCGGTATCGGATTCCGGCACCGGGACGTACCGGTCCCGCCCGACCAGGTCCGCGTCGAGATCAGCCTCGAGCAGGATGTGTTCAATCTCGAGGCCGTGGTAGTCACGGGCCAGGCGACCGCCGTCGAGCAGCGGAACCTCGCGAACGCGGTGACGACGGTGAACGCCGAGCAGCTGAACCGCGCCCCGACGCCGACGCTCGAAAGCGCCCTCCAGGGAAAGATCCCGGGCGCCCTGGTGCAGATGAACTCGGGCGCGCCGGGCGGCGGCGGCCAGATCAACCTGCGCGGCGTGACGACCATTAACGCGGGCGTCGATCCACTCATCGTGGTAGACGGGGTAGTGATCGCGAATGATGCCATCGCGAGCAACATGAATGCCGTCACAGCCGCGGCTGCAGGGGGCAACGCCTCCAACCAGGACAACTCCGTCAACCGCATCGCCGATCTCAACCCAAACGATATCCAGAGCGTCGAGGTGTTGAAGGGCGCGTCGGCGGCCGCAATCTACGGCTCCCAGGCAGCGAACGGCGTGATCATCATCAACACGCGGCGTGGGCGGCCCGGCGCGCCGCGCTTCAGCGTCACGCAGCGCTTCGGCACGTTTTCCCTCGCAAACCGGATGGGGGCGCGCATCTACAGCGATACGACCGATGCGTTCAGCGTGTGGGCTCCAAAGGTCCCGCGCGACACCGCAACGCGGACGCTCATCAGGGGCATCTGCAACCTGCCGGGCGGCGCGTGCCCGTTCTTCGACAACGAGGAAGCCCTGTACGGCGAGCACCCGCTCTCGGTCGAGACCGACGCGAGCGTCACCGGCGGCAATGATCAAACGACGTATTTCCTGTCGGGCCTCGTCAAGAAAGACGGCGGGATCGCGCCGAACACCGGCTACCAAAAGCAGTCGCTTCGCGCCAACCTGGACCAGCTGCTGGGTACCCGTTTCAAGGTGAGCATGAACCTGAACGCGATCCACAGCCTCTCGAACCGTGGGATCTCGAACAACGACAACACGGGGACCAGTACTTACCTCGTCTACCCGACGACCCCAAGCTTTCTGGACCTTCGGCCGGTGAATAGCGTCTACCCGGCGAACCCGTTCGCGCCGTCGAACCCGCTCCAGACGTTCGCCGAGCTCGAGAACGCCGAGGATGTGTGGCGCATCCTCGGAACCACTACCACGCGGGTGGACGCCGTCACCACCGCGACGCAGCGGTTGCGGTTCACCCTAACAGGCGGCATGGATTTCTTCAGCCAACGAAACAACATCCTGTCCCCGGCGGATCTGCAGTTCGAGCCGCAGGACGGCCAACCCGGCACGGTGGTGCTCGGGAAGGGCTCCGATCTCCGGCTGAATCTCATCGGTAGTGCGGTGCACACGTACACGCCGGCGTCGAACGCCTTCCAGGCGACCACGTCGGCGGGGTTCCAGTACGAGAAGCGCGATCTGAACACCACGAACGTGCTCGGGCGTACCATCGCCCTTGGGCTCCAGAACGTAAGCCAGGCGGCGAGCATCACCTCCTCCCAGTCCGAGCAGCCCGTGAAGAACCTGGGGCTGTACGGCCAAGAAGAAGTCCTGGCCGCGAACCAGCGCCTGCTCCTCACCGTTGGGGTCCGCGCCGACCGCTCGAGTGTGAATGGCGATCCGGACAAGTACTTCTTCTTTCCCAAAGCCGCCGGATCCTACCGGTTCGTGCAGCCCGTGGGCAGCGTGGATGAGCTGAAGTTGCGCGCCGCGTGGGGTCAGACCGGCAACCCGCCCCTCTTCGGGGCGCGTTTCGTGCTCGACAGCACCAACGCGATCGGCGGCCGGGTCGGCCAATACCACGCGCTCCGCCTGGGGGATACGCAGATCACCCCCGAGCGAAACACCGAAATCGAGGCGGGGTTGGACGCGATCCTTGGCAACCAATTTGCCACCTTGGGCGTGACGGTCTATCAGAAGAGCGTCAGCGACCTGCTGCTGGAGCAGTCGGTCGCGCCGTCCACCGGCTACCGCACCAGCATCTTTAACGGCGGCAAGTTGCGCAACCGCGGCATCGAGGCTGCGCTCGGCGTCTCGCCCGTGCGGACGACCGAGGTCAACTGGATTCTCCGGTACACGTTCTACTTGAACCGCAGCAAGATCGAGGAGCTGCCGGTCCCGGCGTTCAACACGGGGGGGTTCGGCACGTCGCTCGGCGCGTTCCGGATCGAGCAGGGGAAGTCGGCGACGCAGATTGTCGGAACCGAAGGTGTGGTCGGTGACGCGAACCCCAACTTTCAGATGTCGTTCTCGAGCGATCTCAACTACCGACGGTTAAGCCTCGGCTTCCTATGGGACTGGAAGCACGGCGGGGATGTCATCAATCTGACCCAGCTGCTGTACGACGCGGTCGGCAACTCCGTCGACCAGGTCCCGGCCGGCAATGATCGCTTCAGCGCGTGGCTGAGCGGGAAGACCGCGGTGTACGTGCAGGATGCGTCGTACCTCAAGCTGCGCGAGGTGAACGTGGCCTACGAGCTGCCGCCCGAGGTCCCGCAGCACTTCGGGATGCGCACGGCCCGGATCTCGCTCAGCGGTCGTAACCTGCTGCGGTTCACGCCCTACAAGGGGCTCGATCCCGAGGTCTCGAACTTCGGCAACCAGGCCATCGCGCGGAACATCGACGTGGCGCCCTTCCCGCCGAGCCGCAGCTTCTTCTTTTCGATCGATCTGGGGTTCTGACCATGCGCACCCACAACACCAAGGCGATCGTCGCCCTCACCCTGGCGGGCGCCCTGATGGTCGGGGCCTGCGATTTCAACCTGGCCAACCCGAACAGTCCGCCGCCTATCGGGCCCAACGCGACCGCGGGCCAGGTTACGTCGGCGGCAGTGGGCGTGCTCGTCGCGCTACGGGTGGACGTGCCCCGGATCGTCCTCAACGGGACGATCCTCGGACGCGAAGGGTATCGACTCGACACGGCCGATCCGCGCTTCACGAGCGAGTTGCTCGAAGGGCCGCTCGACCCGAGCAATGACGCGTTCGGGGGCGGCCAATGGGCGGCCGAATTCCGGACTATCCAGAGCGGCTACGCAATTCTCAACGTCATCAGCTCGGCGCAGATCACCGATCCGGAGAAGGACGCGGTGCGCGGCTTCGTGCACACCATCCAGGCCCTCGCCTTCCTGCTGGTCCTGAATTCGCACACCGAGGATTCGATTCCGATCGACGTGAATCGAGGAGTCGGCCAGCCGCTGGCGCCATTTGTCTCCAACGACTCGGCCTACCGGCACGTGCTCTCGCTGCTCGATTCGGCCAGGACAGAGCTTCAGGCGGCGACCGACATCCCATTCGATCCTGGCCCCGGATTCGGGGGCTTCAACACGCCGGTCACGTTCCTCAGGTTCAACCGGGCCCTGGCGTCCCGGGTATGGGCGTACCGGGCGAGCCCTTCCAAGCCGGGCGCGGCGTGCGCAGCGTGCTGGGACTCCGCCCTCACGAACCTGAGCGCGTCGTTCATCTCCACCGGCGCCTCCCTGGATCTGGGCGTGTACCACGACTTCGGAACGGGCAACCAGGACACCCCCAACCCCCTGGCGCAGGATCCGGCGTCAGCCATCAATCTCGTTCATCCGTTCCTTCAGGACTCAGCGGAGACGCAGGCGAGCAGCTCCCTGCCCGACAGGAGATACCTCGCGAAGGTGACGCCCCGGGGCGCCCCCTTCTCGCTCAACTGCCTCACGTCGGGGCTCTCTTGGATTCGTTACCCCACTCCCATTTCCTCAATCCCGATCATCCGGAACGAGGAACTATTCTTGTTGCGGGCGGAGGCGAACTGGTTCGCAGCCACGGGGAGCAAGCTGCAAGCGATCAACGACCTGAATTTCGTCCGGCAGACGTCGGGCAACTTGCCCCCCACGGCCGTCACGATCGCCAGTTCCGACTCGGTGTTCGTCAACGCGTTACTGCACGAGCGGCTCTACTCGCTGTTGTACGAGGGGGCGCACCGCTGGATTGACATGCGGCGCTACGGCCGCCTCAACCAGGTCATCATCGACCGGCCCAGCGGCTGCCCGGCGAACCAGATCACGAAGCCGGACGTCGTGTTCCCGACCCTGCCGATCAACAGCTTCGAGGTGCAGGCCCGTCAATAGCCTATGCGATGCGCCCTCGGTGTGATCGCCTGCGCATTCCTCGCGCTTCTTCTGCCCTCGAGCCCGCTGGCCGCGCAGGGCGGGACCGTGCGGGGGCGCGTTACCGATAGCACCGGTGCCCCGCTGGCCCGGGTCGCCGTCAGCATCGAGGCCATCGGGGCGCACGCGACGAGCGACGAGCAGGGGAGCTACGCGATCCGCGGCGTGCCCGCAGGAACCCACTCGGTGCGCGCGCGGCTCCTGGGGTACGTGGCGCAGGTCGCGCGCGTCACCGTGAGCGAAGCAGAGCCGACGCGCCTCGATCTCGTCTTGCGGGCTCAGCCCATCGGGCTCGCGCCGGTGGACGTGGTGGTGGGTTCGCGCGCGCGACACACCGCGAGCGAGGAGTTGGCGGTCCCTGTCGACGTCTTCACGAGCGAGCAGATCCAGCAGCAGGGGACCACGGAGACGAGCCAGATCCTTCAGCAGCTCGCTCCCTCCGTGAACTTCCCGCACCAGAGCGTCACCGACGCCGGCGACATCGGCCGGCCCTTCACCCTGCGGGGCCTCTCCCCCGACCAAACGCTCGTGCTGTTGAACGGCTGGCGCCGGCACCAGACCGCCCTCGTGAACAACTTCACCTACGGCATGGGCGCCGGCTCGAGCGGCGTGGACCTGAACACGATCCCGCAGAGCGCCATCGACCGCATCGAGGTGCTGCGCGATGGGGCGTCGGCCCAGTACGGCTCCGACGCCATCGCGGGCGTCGTGAACCTCGTGATGAAGGAGGCGCCGTTCACACCCTACGTGAACGTCGATGCGGGGCGCTACGCCACGGACCAGTATCCCGACGACGGCACGACGACGGACTTGAACGGCGGCTGGGGCGTGAAGCTTGGCCGCGGCTCGCTCTCCGTGTTCGGGGAGTTCCTCGACCGCGAGCCGACCAATCGGGCGTGGGCCGATCCGGGCGACAACAGCGTGACGGGCCTTGCGGACTCCGTCAACAGCCAGGGCCAGGTGGTGATCAAGCGCAACCCGGTCCCGCAGCCAAGCAGCCACTGGGGCGACGGGCTCGAGAAGGACGCCATGACGCTCGGGAACCTCCGTTTGCCGCTGAACGATGCGCGCACGAGCGAGCTCTATGCCTTCGGTGGGTACAGCTTCCGCAAGGGGACCGGGAACGCCTACAGGCGGTACGGTAACAACGAGCGGAACTGGCCGGAGATCTACCCGGTGGGTTTCCTACCCGAGTTCGCCCCCCACGTGACGGACTATTCGGCTGCGGGCGGGTGGCGCGGCACGGCCGGTGGGTGGTCGCTGGATCTCGGCGCGAGCTTCGGCCACAACCACTTCGACTATGACCTGGCGAACACCCTCAACACCTCGCTCGGACCATGCCTCGATCCCGCGGCCCCCTGTGCGCCCGGCCCGGACGGCATCCTTGGCAACGCCGACGATCCCCGGATTCCGAACCAAACCTCTTTCTATGCCGGGCGGCTGTTGCGCGAGGAGTTCATCACGCAGGCGAACGTCACCAAGGCCCTGAACCTGGGCCTGCGCGCGCCCATGAGCGTCGCCCTCGGTGCCGCGTTCCGCCGGGAGCGATACAAGATCGAGGCGGGAGAGCTAGCGTCCTACATCGATGGCGGAGACACCACGCAGGCCGGAACGAAGGCGGTCGCCGGCTCGCAGGGCTTCCCGGGGTTCGCGCCCGCCGACATCTCGGATAACCACCGCACCAACTTCGCCGCCTACCTGGACCTGGAGACCGAGCTCTCCGCGAGAGTCCTCGCGGACGTGGCGGGCCGGTTCGAGCACTACAGCGACTTCGGTTCTCGGATGACGGGCAAGCTGGCGCTCCGCTACCAGCCGACGAAGCAGGTCACGCTCCGCGGCGCGGCGAGCACGGGGTTTCGCGCCCCGGGGATCAGCCAGGAGTATTTCAGCAAGGTGGTCACCAACGTCATTGCCGGTGTTCCGGTGCAGGTCGGCATCTTCCCCGTGAATACCCGCGCTGCCCGCGTCCTCGGCGCGAAGCCGCTACGCGACGAGACCTCGGTGAACCTGAGTGGCGGCTTCGCCTACTCGCCGACGGGCACTGTCACGTTCACGGCCGATTACTTCTACATCAAGATCGACCACCGCATCATGCTCAGCGCGACCTTCCTGCAGGACAGCACCCAAAGACTCCTCGCCGACAGCGGCATCACCGGCGTAGGGGCCGTCCAGTATTTCACGAACGGCCTGAACACCCGCACCAACGGCGTGGACGTTACGGCCAACCTGCGAGTTCCCGAGGTCGGGGGTGGCACGCTCGACTGGACGGTGGGCGTCAACTGGACGAAGAACAAGATCACCAGCGTCGATTCGCTGCCTCCGATATTCAGGGGCACGGGTGAGACCGGCCTTATCGATTCGGTGACCTGGATCGGGATCACCGAGGAGCGGCCCGATTGGCGGGGAACGTTGACGGGTCAGTACTCCGTGAGCCGATTCCACGCGCTGGCCCGGGCGTCCTATTTCGGCAAGGTCTCCTCGGCCCAGCCGGGCTACTGCGACCGGTGCCGCGACAGTTACGGGGGGAAGACGCTGGTCGACGCGGAACTGGGCTACCGCTTCAACAGCGTGGATCTCTCGGTGGGCGCCCGGAACATCTTCGACACGTATCCGGACCAGCCGAAGTCCCTTGCGCTGGTCGACCCTTCGGACCCGGGCGCGGGTACCGCCAAAGACTGGAACAACAACTATGGAGTGTTCCCCTGGGCGGCGGCATCGCCGTTCGGGTACAACGGCCGCTACATCTACACCCGAGCGTCGATTCCATTGACTCGGTAGGACCGATTAACCATCAGAAGCACGGATTGTCTGTGCGTCTACGCGTCTGTGCGTCTGTGCGTCTAGTCTTACGGGACTAGCAGCACGCCCACCATCCCGCCCAGGCCGTCCGGCACCGCCGCTATGCCGTTTGGTACGACCCAGGTGTTGCCGTCCAGCAAAACATTGAAGTGGTACACCCCGCGGCGTAGGGCGAGCTTCCCCTCCCACAAGTCCCCACCCAGCGAGCGCAGAGGGAGCCGCCGCCACTGGTTCCAGTCCCCGGCGATCGCCACCGTGCGCGCGTTGCCGAAATGGAAGCGCACGACCAGGCTATCCCCCCGCGACGCCGGGACGAGGGGGGCCCAATGAGCCCCAGATGCGCGTTGGGCCGGCGCCACGCGTCGGGTGGCGTGAAGCCGCACCCCGACGGTGACGTAGCCGGCCTGCGGTAGACCCTGGTACGGATCGCGCAGGTAACTCCCCCCGCCCAGCTCGAGCGATGCCCTCGGGAAGACGAAGAGCTGGAGGAACGCGCTGCCCGCTGCTGCGGAGGCGTAGGGGGCGCGCTGGAGGCGAGCGGCAGCCCATAGGGACGCGACGAGCGGGCCTCGCTCCACGGTCCCGCCGGCGCTCAGGTCGGTGAACCATCCATCGGGCAGCCGGGTCGGCTCGGCGCTTGCCTGCCACTCGCTCGCGCCCCGGCGGGCCACCGGTCGCCACCAGGCGCGGGCCCGCACGTGCAGCGCGGCGATCGGGGTCGTGTTGGCGATCCATCCCGCAGACGGTCCGGCCCCGACCCCGAATCCCCACCGTGACGCGGACCACGACAGCTCGCCGATCCCGTGCGCTGCAGCGGTCCATCCGCCAACCGGGCTCGTTGTGCCGGCGACAATCCCCTCCCCGGCTAAGCGCCAGCCCCCGGCGAAGGGGGGGGTCTGGGCCCACAGCCCTCCTCGCCCCTGGCTCGACCAGACGCCTTCGGGCAGGGACGCGAACGAGCCCGAAACGTCGGCCGCTAGCGTCGGGGAGGCGTACTGGAGGGTGGGAGAGAACGCCGCCGTGCTGACGGCTTTCCCACCCACCGTGTCCGTCCCGACGTTGTCCGTCACATAGCGGACGCTGCCGATGCCAATGCCGAGAGACGCGCGGGTCTGACCATACACCGGCGCGGCGATAGTGGCAGCCAGGAGTATGGCGGCCGGGCGGGTCACGCCGCGAAAGCTACCGCTTTTTTTGGGGCGGAGGGGAGCGAGCCCTTAAGACCTTCTCCCTTCGCCGGATCTCGATGCGTCCTTTTGATGCGGAGCGGATCGCCTGGGCGAGGGGCGCGCGTGCAACGCGTCCTGGACGAGACTCCCGGCGATCCCCGTGAGCCAGCCCAGCACCGAGCTCTGCGCCGCATCGAAGTATGCGGCGGTTCGCCAGGCGCGCTGGAACGTATCTGCCACGACCTCGGTGGCACTGGCCGGATCGACCAAGACGTCGTAGGCCAGTGCGTACACGGCGCTTCCGTACTGCTGACATAGCCGCTGCACTGCGCCGAGGTCGCCCTGCGCCATGCGCGCCACAAGGACCGCATCAGGCGTCGGGGAGCTGTGGGGGTCCATCGACCGCCTCCTTGGTTGTCCTTGAAAGACGGGCGATCTGGGGCTTAGGTAACGCTCTCCAGGTCCAAGTCTTCGCGGGACCGAGCGTTACCACCGGCCCGGTCGGTGACTCTTTATTTGAGGTCCGTTGCCTGTATCCGGTCCCGCACCTAGCATCATCTTGGGTCTTTCCCTGGGTGAGGTGGCTAGGTTGGGTCTGCGGGAAGAGGTGAGTGATGCCGACGCGGTGCGGGCGGTGCTGGCCGGGGACGTGGATCAGTATGCCATCCTCGTCCAGCGTTACCGCGACCGTTATGCGCGCTATGCCGCACGTATGCTGGGCTCGCGCGACGCCGCTGAGGATGCTGTTCAGGACGCGCTGATCCGGGCGTTCGATCAGTTGGCGGCCTGCCGGGAGCCGGCCAAGTTTGCGGGCTGGCTCTTCCTGATCCTGCGCAACCGATGCTTCGCCGAGCGGCGTCGCTGGCCGCGCGAGGGTCGGCCGCTCGAAGACACGGACGAGGCCATTGCGGGGCCCGGGCGGCCCGACGGAAAGCTGGAGCAGGCCGAGCGCGTCCGGGCGCTCGAGCGGGCGCTCCTGAAGCTGACTGCGGAACAGCGCGACGTGTTCGTGATGAAGCATTTCGAAGGGCTGTCGTACGACGAGATCGGGCGCACGACCGGGGCGACGGTGGCCTCGCTGAAGATGCGGATGCATCGCGCGTATGACCGGCTGCGCGAGCTGTTGAAGGAGCACGCATGAGCATGAGCAAGACATATCACCCGCTGGTGAAAGGGCTGCTGGACGGCGAGCG
>Ga0137378_10002918_pt1 | contig 14739 bp, 11 predicted proteins | sample SagtaG_21_FD_104813 | JGI IMG/M metagenome (GOLD analysis project Ga0137378, IMG submission 104813) | Vadose zone soil microbial communities from Sagehorn Ranch, Mendocino, California, USA - Sage2_L_60_16 metaG | ecosystem: Environmental > Terrestrial > Soil > Vadose zone | place: USA... | reverse complement strand
TAGCGCCAGCCACGGCTGGCGTGTTCACGCTGCACGATTTTGTGAAGCAGCCGCAGATCCATGTGTCGAACGACCGGGGCACTCTCGAAATCGTGCCCGGCAAGAAGCCATTGGTCACTTTCCCCCCGCAAAATGGTCAACCGACCCTCAATGCGTTAGGACCGCATGACTACGCCACCATCTACAACATCAACCCGACCTACAACGCCGGTATCAATGGCTACGGTATTACTATCGGCATCGTCGGGCGCAGCAACCTATTTAATGGCAGGCAAGATGTGGCAGATTTTTGTTCCGTTTTTCCTGGAAGCTGCGGCGGCTTTGGCGTTATTTTGAACGGTCCCGATCCCGGTGATCTGGGTGGTGGAGAAGAGGCGGAGGCTACGCTCGATACAACTTGGGCGGGAGCCGTCGCACCCAATGCGACGGTTGATCTCGTGGTCTCCGCTACCACCAATACGACCGACGGCATCGACCTATCCGAGCTCTACATCGTAGAAAACAACCTGGCTGATGTGATGACCGAAAGCTTCGGCGGTTGCGAATATTTCGCCACCGATGCGCAGGTCACCGGCACAAGTGCCTTAGCCGAACAGGCCGCAGCGCAGGGCATCACTTATCTGGTTTCGACCGGAGACGACGGCGCTGCGGGCTGCGATGATCCCGGTTCCCCAGCTGCGGCTTTTCCGCTGTCAGTAAACCTGCTCGCGTCAACGCCCTTCAACGTCGCCGTGGGCGGCACCATGTTCAACGAAGGCGGGCAGCAGAGCAAGTACTGGGGATCCGCTCCGCCAATGACCGAAACCGCCCTTTCGTACATACCCGAAGGCGTGTGGAACGAGAGTTGCAGTACCACCGCCTGTGGCGCTAACGCCAATCTCTCGGCGGGCAGCGGCGGAGCCAGTTCCGGAGATATAGGCAGCGGTGGAACGTTTACGGGCTTCCCCAAGCCGGCTTGGCAGTCGGGCGTAACCGGCATACCGAACGATAACGTCCGTGACCTGCCCGACGTCTCGCTGACCGCCGCGGGCCACGATCCCTACCTGCTGTGCCTGGGAGGTTCGTGTGGCCAAGGCTTCATTTATTTCGTGTGGGGCACTTCCGCTTCGGCGCCTTCCTTTGCCGGAATCATGGCCCTGGTCGACCAACAGATGGGGAACCTTAACGGGTTTCAGGCCCGTCGCCAAGGCCAGGCGAACTATGTAATGTACCGCCTGGCCGCCTCGCAAATAACAAACGCCTGGCGGTGCAACGGCTCAAACCCGACCACTTTGCCGGATATAAATAACTGCATCTTCAACGACACCACTGTGGGGAATAATGCGGTACCCGGCGAACTCAATTATGGGCTGTCAACCGCCAAATATCAGGCCCGTTTTGGTTACGATCTGGCAACTGGGCTGGGCTCGGTCAATGTAGCCAATTTGGTGAAAGAGTGGAACACGGTGACGTTCAACCCGACCACCACCACTTTGATTCTGAATAACGGAAAGCCCGTGAATGTTACGCACGGTCAGCCCGTAACTGTAAACATCTCCGTGGCGCCCAGCAGCGGAACGGGCATTTCTCCGACTGGCGATGCTTCCCTGCTCGCCGCGACCTTTCTCAGCGTTGCAGGCCAAACCAGCGTTGGCGTTTTCCCCTTAAATGGCGGGGCCGCAGTCCAGTCCACCAATCAACTCCCCGGTGGGACTTACAACGTCACGGCCCACTATGCCGGTGACGCCACGTACGCCCCCAGCGATTCCAGCCCGACCACGGTCACGGTCTTGTTGGAGAGCAGTGCAACAACGCTCAGCGGCCCGTTCACCCAGGACAGATTTGGACTCTACACTGTCCCCTTTACCACCCTGCCGTTTGGCAGCCCGGTATTCATTCGCGCCGACGTGCAGGGAAGCTCGAAGACGGGCACACCGACCGGGACGGTCACCTTCAACGCCACCGTTAAAGGCGCCCCTGCGACGATTCCGAACGCGAATACCGCCTCGTTGAATGGCCAAGGCAACACCTCCGTCGAGAGCAATCCTCTGTTAATCAACGGCCCTATTGTCCCTTTCGATGCAGGCCAGTACACAATCACGGCGTCATATAGTGGCGACAGCAGTTTTAACCCCAGCAGCACCACGCAGTCGGTGAGTCTCACGATCCAGCCCGGATTCCTCACAAGTTTGGGCGCTGTTCCGTTGGTCAACATCAGCGCTGCGGGAATGTCGGGCAGCATCCCCATCAATGTGTTTGCCTCCAGCGGTTTCACCAGCGCGATCAGCTTTACGTGTGCCGGACTGCCGGCGGAGAGCACGTGCACTTTCGGGCCACCCTCCATCACCGGCAGCGGTCAGATTGTGGTAACGGTTTCGACCACCGCTCCCCACATCACACAACTGCTTGATCAGCGCCCTTACTACTTGGCCCGTTGGCTAACCGGCGGCGGATTCGCGCTGGCAGGTATTTTCGTCCTGGGCTCTCCGCGCAGGCGTCGCCACGATCTTCCCCTGCTGCTGATCACCTTGGCGCTTCTGGCGATGATTCCGGCTTGTGGAGGAGGAGGTGGTAGCCACCACCAGCAAGACCCCGGCACCCCAGCCGGGACCTATAACGTGAGGGTCAGTGCTACCGGCGGCGCGATTCTACAGACCACTTCCTTCACGCTTTCTGTGCGGTAGATTATCGGTCGATCGCCCATGGTAATTTGACAGCGACTTGGACGGCACGTCGGAAGACTCGCATTCAAGGTCTTCCGCATTCTCCTTGGTGTACGATTTATCACGTCGTTCCATATTGCCCATTCCCATGAAACTTTCTCAGATCGCTTCAGCAGTGAATGCCCGCCTTGAAAACGGTTCGCCTGACTTCGAGATCACCGGGGTCAACGGCATTGAGCAGGCCGAGCCGGGTGAAATCACGTTCGTCTCGAATCCCAAGTATGCGGCGAGAGCACGCAACACCAAAGCCTCGGCGGTGATTGTGGCCGAAGATTTCCCGCCTATCCCCGCGGCGATGCTGCGCGCCAAGAATCCTTACCTGGCTTTCGCCCATGCCCTCGAACTGTTTTCTTCACAGCATAGCTATGCGCCCGGCGTGCACCCGACTGCGGTCATTCATTCCAGCGCGAGGATCGGATCAGGCGCTCATGTAGGGCCCTACGTCGTGATCGATGAGAACGTGAAGATCGGGAGAAAAGCCGTCTTGCTCGCCCATGTCGTGATTTATCGCAAGGCAAAGATTGGGGATAACTTCTTTGCTCATGCCCACGCTGTGGTGCGGGAAAACTGCCGACTGGGGAATAATGTGCTGCTGCAAAACGGAGTTGTGGTCGGCTCGGACGGTTTCGGATTCGCCAAGGACGAACACAGGCGCTGGCACAAGATCCCTCAACCCGCGCCGGTGGTGGTCGAAGACGACGTGGAGGTGCAGGCCAACTCCTGCATTGACCGTGCCAGCGTGGGCGAAACCCGGATTGGCCGCGGCACAAAGATCGACAATTTGGTGCAGGTCGGCCATGGCTCGCGCGTTGGCCAAGACGCCCTTCTGTGTTCGCAGGTCGGCCTGGCAGGCTCAACCGAAATTGGCGATCGCGTGATTCTTACTGGCCAGGTTGGAGTGGTCGGACATTGCAAAGTCGGCGACGATGCCATCGTTACCCCGCAAAGCGGCGTTTCCGGCAGCGTGGACGCAGGCGCGATTGTGAGTGGCGCTCCCGCAGTGGATCACAAAGCCTGGCTGAAGTATTCGGCGATTTTGCCCAAGCTGCCGGAGATTGCGCGGGCGGTAAGAAAAAGAACAACGCTTCAAAAGGACTAAGAAAAGCGCGACGGTTCAGAACAGCCGGAACGAAACCTCTACGCTAATCTGCACTGCAACAGGCTGGGCATTCAAACGTAGCAGGATGGCATCGCCACTCTGCAACATTCGGGTTTGAGGACAACTTTGACCACTGGAAGCATTCCGCTCGTCGTCCAAACCCCAACAGGCGAAATCCCGACAAGTTGTCCGTTGGAGTCGAAGTGAAGCTTCTCCGATGCCTAGGGTGTCTTCAAAGAGAGGACATAGTCTTCATAGGTCTTCCTAAGCTGCTTTTCTAACCTCCGCTCGGCTGCACGGGCTACAGTGCAACACAGAGTTAGCGAAATCAGACATGCAGGCCATGTTTTCTTACACTTCATTCACGTCTCCTGGTATTGCTTTGGCAGGCCGCTATCTATCGCCGCGCGCACTTTTTCCATCAGACACTCCCTGCTGCCGAAGTCTTTGGGTGCAATCGGTTCATGGAAGATCACCTTCACCGTCCCCGGCCTGATCGCAAATCTCTTTTTTGGCATGGCGTAATGCGTGCCCGCGATCGTGACCGGGACAACGGGAACACCGCACTCCATCGCCAAGTAGAAAGGTCCTTTCTTGAAGGGCAGTAGCTTGCCGTCGAATGAGCGTTTGCCCTCTACGTAGATCGTCATGTTGAGGCCTTGCCCTATTACCTGCTTGGCAGCTTTGACAGCCTCGATGCCGGCGTCGCGATTGCCGCGATCGACGGGCACAAGCGACCCCATTCGCATCGCCCGGCCCAGAATCGGATAGGTGAACAATTCTTTCTTCACCATGACCGATGTGCGCCGCGGAATGAGAGGAATCAAAATCGGCGGATCGAGATTCGAAACGTGATTCGACATGAATATATAAGTTCCCGCAGCATCCAACTGGTCGAGACCGACGGTTTCCACGCGTACGCCGGTCAGACGCACCCCGTTCCACGCCCCCCACATGAACATGCTGTAGAGCAGGCTGATGTCGCCGCTGATGAAGGTCCAGGGAAAGCCAATGAGTGCCGCCACCGGGGCTGCCATGCCCCAGAAAGTCAGCATCGCAATGGTGCGGATCACGGGCGCGCAGCTCCGGCCGTCTGCGCTTCGCCTTTCAGCCATGCGGCGCGACGCGCACGCTGTTCGGTGGTGAGATTGTCGACATCCTTGAGCTGAAACGTTATTTCCTGACGGCTGCCGGCTTTCCAGCTCAATATCCGTTCGCCGTCCCGGCGGCTTACTTTGAGCTGGATGGTGTCGCCTGGATTCAACCGAGCCAGTGGCTGGCGAGAATCCTGACCGGCAGGTTTTCCCTGGATTTCAAGAATCGTATCTCCGACTTCGAGGCCCGCACGCTCAGCCTCGGAGCCAGCCGCCACGGCCTCTACTTTCATGGGTCCGTCGAAATTGCGCGAAGCGGAGAAGCCGGCGTTTGCGGCCGTGGTTGTACCCTCTACCAGGCGCAATCCCACACCGCGGAAGACATCATTCCAGGGAATCTCTTCCGTTCCAGCGACGTAGTTCGCGAAGAAATCTCTCAGATCGGCGTGACTCACAGCTTCGGCAGCTTCCCGCACGCCGTCAGAGTCGGCAAAGAACCGTCCCTTCTTCGCATAGTTCTGATTCATCCACTCGAAGACTTCGCGCAGCGAAGCGTGTCCCTGGCTCACTTCCCGCACCTTGAGGTCGAGCATCACACCGAGCAATTCTCCTTTGTTGTAATAAGAAATGCTGCGCTGCGGACGCCGGTAGTAGGTGTCGCCTTCGAGCCATGAATCCAGGCTGGACTCTTCCGCCGACTGCGTCAGATGCGCCGGACGCCGCTGCAATTCGGCAATCTGCCCCGCCAGTTCCGCAAGATAATGTGACTCATCGATCAATCCGGCGCGTAGCAGGATCGTCCCCTCTGCGCTGCTGGTCACGCCCTCGCTGAACCACAGTGCCCGTGTGTAATTCTCTTTCGTGTAATCCACTGGTTCGAGCGTTTGCGGCCGGATGCGCTTTACGTTCCACAGATGGAAAAATTCATGCGCGGTGACTCCCTCCAGCGGGATTGAACCCTCTTTGAGCGACTCGGCACTGACGTCCAAAGCGGTCGAAAAGGCGTGTTCCATGCCGCCTCCCGCTGGCCCGTGCGGGAAGTGGTAAACGAACATGTAGTTGTCGAAAGGTCGATCGTTCATCCAACTGGTGGCCGCGGCTGTGATTTTATGCAGCCTGCCGACGATCTTTGTCATGTCGTAGTCGGCGGTATCGGCATCCACGATCACGCGATAATGTCCGCCGCCTTCGTCAAAATCGCATTCCTGAAAGTTGCCTATTTCTACGGGAGAATCGACCAGTCGATCATAATTTTCCGCATGGAAACGACCGTCCTGGGAGGACGCGAGCGGAGTGCCAACGTGCCATCCATCGGGCACGTGATCGAATCGCACGGTCATGGGCGCATTTCGCCCATCCGCGGGATACATCAGAATTTCCGCGAGATTGAGAAACGCGTGATGCGGATTGAGTTGGGCTCCGAACGGGCCTGCCGAGTCGACGAAAATCTCATACTCCACCGTTGCTCCATTCTGCGCTGCAGTAACTTCCCAGCGGCTCTTGTCGAGCTTCCGTATGGACAAGGGACGCCCCGCGCGGTTCTTCGCGCGTACCCAATTCACATATTGGGAGAAGTCACGCACCTGATACAACGCGTTCCAGACTGGAAGCTGGAGCTGGTGTTCTGCCCGGCCCGCCGGAAGGAAAATCTCGACTTCGACCAGGTGCTGCTCCGGGTCCGCCAGCGAGATGTCATAGGAAACTGTGTCCAGAGCGCTTGACGTGTTCTTGCCGCCCGGCGAGACCGCCGATGGCTGTGCCTGGGACAACACCACGCACACCAGAGCGCCGGCCACAACCTTGAAGGCGAAATTCCTGGGCTGACATTTCATGCCTTCGCCGCCGCGTTCGCCGAGTCCTCCCCCGAGCTCTGATGGCTGTCCTCCCCCGCCAGAGAACGAAGTCGCGCCGGCAACTTCTCGTATATGCCCCCGAAGCCACCGTTTGAGAGGATCGCCACAACATCCCCGCTTCGCATCTCGGGGGCCAGGGTCTGCACGATCGCGTCCGCATCAGCCAGCAGCTGGACTTGCCGACCGTGTTGCCCCAGATCAGCGGCCAGCGCGGGCAAGTCGAGCCGCTCGTTTTCTGGCAGGGCATCAGAGCGGAAGACTTCTGCCACAACGATTTCATCGGCTAACGCCAGGCTGCGAGCAAGATCCTGCTGCAAAACGCGCCGCCGCAAGGTGTTCGAGCGTGGTTCAAGAATCACCCAGAGCCGCGATGCGGGATAGCGTGATCGCAGAGCTTTCAGCGTTCCAGCAATCGCCGTGGGATGATGGGCGAAGTCGTCAATGATGGTGATGCCGTTCACCTGCGCTTTCACTTCCAGCCGCCGCTTCACGCTCTTAAAAGTCTTGAGCGCGGCCGAGATTTCATCTTTCGATAGTCCGCAACCGGCGGCTAGCGCGGCAGCAGCCGTCGCGTTCCACACGTTGTACTCGCCCGCAAGAGCGAACTCGAAGTCAGCCCAAAGGCGGCCCTCGTGCAGAACCGACCATGCGGTGCGTCCAGGCTTCAGTTGCAAGTTTGCGATTCGCCACGCCGAGGTTTCCTTCGAGCCATAGTGCTCCACTGAGCAGAAGGCTTTACTGATCGATCGATCGATGCTGGCTGCCGCAGGCTCCGCATCTGGGCTCAGCGAACTCGAAGCTCCGTCAAAGGCCACGATGCGTCCTCGCCGAGGGACAAGATTCACCAGTCGCTTAAATGCAATCTCCACTGCGTCCAGATCCTTGTAGATATCGGCGTGGTCGAATTCCACAGAGGTCAGGATGACGGCGGCAGGAAAGTAGTGAAGGAACTTCGGTCCCTTGTCGAAGAATGCTGAATCGTATTCGTCACCCTCGATGATGAAGTGCTTCCCCTGCCCAAGCTGAAAGCTCGAACCGAAATTCTCGGCAATGCCGCCAATCAGAAACGACGGCTGCAGTCCCGCGGTGTGAAAAATCCAGGCCAGCATCGAAGTAGTCGTGGTTTTGCCATGCGTGCCCGCCACCACCAGTACTTCCTTGCCACGCAGAAACTCATCGTGCAGCAATTGAGGCAGCGAGCAGAATGGAATGCTCTGATCGAGAACCCGCTCCAACTCCAGGTTTCCACGTGACACGGCGTTTCCCACAACCACCAAATCGGGGCGCGACGCCCCGCTCGGATCTGCATTTTGCGGATCAACGTTGCGGGCATCGAACGGCTGCGCCACCGGGATTCCAAGCTCTCCAAGAAAATCCGACATCGGCGGATAAGCTGCCGCGTCCGAACCGGTCACGCGAAAGCCGCGCTGCTTCAGCATGCCCGCGAGCGATGCCATGGCCGTTCCGCAGATACCAATCAAATGAATGTGTTTTTTATCGTTCATGCCTTCCGTCCGAGACCCGCGTCGATATTATCGAGCATTTGTCCGCGACACTCCGCGAGGCCTCAGCGATCTCTGCCTTTCGGGCTTTATTTCACGGATACGGCGGCCTCAGTAATCCTCAGACTCGCGGCGTTTTTCGCTACTTCGAACCTCGCGCTTACGCCGATCGGCAGCGTAATATTCCGCCGCGTAACATGCCCCGACCGCATGCCGTACGCCACGGGGACGCCCAGGTCGCCAACGATCCTCATCACCACTTCCTCAAGCCTGTAACCTTGTTGCGAGTTCTGCGTACAGTCCAGCATCTCGCCAAATACGATTCCGCGGACTCCTTCAAACTTTCCCCCCAACTTCAACTGCATCAGCATGCGGTCGACCTGATACGGTTTTGCGGCCTGGTCCTCCACGAAAAGAATCGTGCCCTGAGTACGGATCTCATACGGCGTCCCCAACGAGGCTGCAAGCATGGAAAGACAGCCTCCGTAGAGTATTCCCTCGGCAGTGCCAGAGGCGAGACCCGTCGCCCCGGACTCCCCTCCCAGCCCCCACTCTGACAGCCCCGACAGCGCTGCCTCCCACGAAGCCAAATCCACCCCGTCGTCATGCGCCCAATCTCTGGCCACCATCGGGCCGTGAAAAGTAGTGAACCCCGCAGCGTCAGCGAAGTATGTGAGCAGGGTGGTCGGGTCACTGTAGCCGACAAAAATCTTAGGATGAGCTTTGATTTTTTCCAGGTCTAGCATTGGCAGCAGATAGTTTGCGCCATACCCTCCCCGCGCGCAGAGAATCGCCTTCACATCGTCTCGCGCAAACATTTCCTCTAATTCGCGAGCCCGCCGCTGTACCGAGCCTGCAAAGTACAAGTCGTGCTCGAGAATGGAATCGAAATAGAACGGCCGATAGCCTTGCTGCCGCAGCACCTCACAACCTTTATCCAACAGTTCGCGCTTGATGTTGCTCGCGGGCGCCACGATGCCAACGGTGTCGCCGGGTTGAAGAGCGGGCGGCTTGGTGCGCGGGGTGAATGAGGAATGCATGAAAGGAAGCTATTCGCTACAGATTCCGCAGATCAACACGGATAAAACCGGGAATTAACTTTCCGAGACCTGCGCTCACCTGCGAACCGCGGCGAATCTCGAACCCTATAAGAAAAACTCTCCCCGGCAGACCATTCGCGCCGCGCCCTGCAGAAACACTCGCTGGCTTTCGGTACGCACCATTTGTGCCCCGCCGGGTGCGTGCACTCGCACCGGCGATTCGGCCTTCCCCGATACGATGGCGGCCATCGCTGTCGCGCACGATCCCGTGCCCGAAGACCTCGTCTCCCCCACGCCGCGCTCGAAAAATCGCGCCTGCAGGTCGTGCACTCCTTCCGCGACGACGACCTCAACGTTCACTCCTTGCTTGAACTCGGCCCTGCGTTGAATCGCCGCCGCTTCGAACTGCCAGTTCTCGCCAAACTCGGTCACGAACATCACGAAGTGAGGATTGCCCAACGACACCGGTACACCGCGGACTTCCTGCGCACCGAGCTTAATCGTGATCTCCCTCTCCACACGGGCCTCGCCCATTTCCATCTCAAACTCATATTCCTCATCGCGGCGGGCGGTCAACCTGCTGGTTTTCACCCCCGCTCCGGTGCGGATCGTAATCTTCTCTTTTCCCTGCTGTTCGCAAATGTAAGCCGCCACACAACGCGTGCCGTTGCCAGAAATTTCCGCCTCCGAGCCATCCGCATTCAGCAGCCGGATCTCGACGTCGGCAGAGGCGTCCGCGAACATCCATTCCACTCCATCGGCTCCGACACCCTCATGCCGGTCGCAGATACGTCTGGTAAACCCAGCCATATCGGGCGGAGCCAGCGCTCCATCAATCAGTAGAAAATCATTGCCGCACGCACTGGCCTTCACAAACGGAATCGTGGCTATACCAGACCGCCCAGTCACTCTCGCTCCACCGGTCCCAACGATACGACGCTGCCAAACACGGGCGACTGCTTCAGCAAGCCCAACAGTTCTAGCTGCTCCCGGTGCCTACCCTCGGCGTCGAATTGCAGGCGCACATGCCCTGGCGTGCTCGCCGTGACCACATTTTGCATCATGCGATGTTCAGGCTCCAGGATGCGGTTGATCTCATTGCTGATTTCATCCACCGTGCTGCCTGTGACTTCGTAGGTCACCAGCAGCAGTTTCAGGTTGAAGTCCACTTCCAGGCGGCCCAGCGCGAACAATACCAGCAGGATCATTCCCGTCGAGAACATCGCAGTCAGGTAAAGGCCCCCACCCGCCGCCATGCCTACCGAGGCCACTACGAATAATGTAGCGGCGGTAGTCACTCCAGTCACAAGTCCACGAGCGTGCAGAATTGAACCCGCTCCGATGAATCCGATGCCCGGAATGATCTGCGCCGCAATGCGCGTATAGTCTGACGCGGAACCCGCCAGCGCCGTGGAAAGAATGGTATAAAGCGCGGCGCCGAAACAGATGAACATGTTCGTGCGGAGACCGGCACGTCGATGCTTCAATTCCCGATCCAGGCCGATGAGTCCGCCGAGGACCGCTGCCAGCAGCAAGCGCGCGGTAGACGACGAGACGATGCCACTCGCCATTTCTCCGCGCATCAAATCGAAGATGTAATGCCAATTCATCGGTCAATCACACTATAAAAGAGCACGGCAAGTGGCTGGATTTTATCACCGCAACCAACCGCTTTCGCTGCCGCTCGGGCTGATCGCGTTAACCGGCGTGATTACCGTGGGGCTAGCGCGCCCGGTAGATGACGGCCCGGGGTTGTCCTGTGGTCTCTATCTCGACCAACTCCGGAAGTTGACGCCCCTGCCGCCCTTTCGATACCGGATCGCCATCGAAGGCGACCACGTAATCGGCGAATGCACCGGGATCAGCCAGCGCCCGCTCCCACAAACCTTCGCTATCGACTGGTTGCTTCCAGACGCGGTGATTGCCTTCATTGATCACACTCCGGAGCGGGATCCCGGCCTGCTCGACTGCACCCCCATGCTCGCCCAGATACATCAGAATCGTGGAATTCGGCGGCAGCGACTTTAGCCAAACCGCGACTCGTTTCTCGAGTGCCTGCCTGCCGCGAGAATTGATTGCCGCTTCGCGGTAACAAACCGGTTGCGCCTGCCAGATTCCGATGTAGCTGGCCGTCACCAGTGCGAGCGTCGCAAATGACATCGACAGCATCATCCATCTTAAGGATTTTGCTCCAAACGATTGCGAGGGTTTCACGACCTCTACCATGAATAAAAATCCCAGTGCGCCAAACACCACCATCGCCGGTAATAATTGCAATCCGTAACGCACGTTGTAATGCGAAAACGGCCACCAGGGGGGGACGAAAATAGGCACGCCGCCGTATGCCAAAGACAGCGCGTAAAACGGGATGGGGAGGGCCAGCAACAGTGTCGGCCACCATCGTTTCCGGTCCGCCCCCACGGCCAGCAGGCCTAGTCCCGCAAGGGCCAGCCACAACCGTTCGAGCCACATCTGTTCAGCAAGGTTTAGTTCCGCAGCCTTCAAAAAGTACGCCGCCCCTGCGTACACGCTGCCGGCGGCTGGATTTATGGTTGCGCTCTTTTTCGCAATCGCTTGCGCCGAGTATGGTCCGTTCGCAAATTCCAGAGGATTGCGGTAGACTGCCGCGTTGTAAGCTAGCCACAACAGCGGCCCAGCGGCGGCGAGAATCACAAACTTTGCCACCGTTCGCCGCAACGGCTGGTCCTGGAAATTACGTGCGGCGATCGCTATGGCCGCTGCCGCCATCACGCCCGCGAGCAACCATCCGTCGTAACGCGTCAGGCAGGCGGCAACTACACAGAGCCCACATTTCGTGAGCGCTTTTCTGTCCCGGCGAACAAATTCGCTGAAGTAAACCACCGCCCAGATAAACAGTGCCAGATACAGCACCTCGGTCATGGCGGTGCTTTGCATGTAAATCAGGTTTGGATTTGCGCCATAAACAATCGCAGCACCCCATGCCGTGATTCTTCCGGCTCCATCCAATTCTCGATCGCGACTCAGCACTCCGCGCACCAGCCGAAAAATACCGGTCACGCTAAACACGTAGGCCGCCATCGATGGAATCGATCCGCCTGCGCCTACACGCCACATTTCATCGGACAGCAAGAATGGGAGCATCAGCAAATGCAGCAGTGGCAGCCATACTGTCCCCAACTGCAAAAGTCCTGGAGTCTTTGAGTCGAAGACCCGGCGAGCGATGTTGATATGCGCTACGGCATCGCCGTACAGCAGCACCTCGCCTCGGCGGTAATAAAACAGAAAGGTAAATATGGAGACGCAAGCCGCGAGCCAAGTCAGCAGCCTAACCTCGTGGTCCCAGAACGGGCTGGCGTCGGACCTCATTCGAGTTGCTTCATTCCAGGTGAGTGAGTTCGCGAAAGATTTGAAAACGCGCGTCAATTTCTTCGCGAGTGAGAGATTCGAGCCTCTCCGTGCCAAACCGTTCCACGGCGAACGATCCCATGACGCCGCCGTAGAACAGCGCCCGCTTGAGCACTTCCCGGCTCACCTCTCCTTGCGACGCAATGTAGCCCATAAACCCGCCGGCAAATGAATCGCCCGCGCCGGTGGGATCGACGACTTCCTCGATGGGAAGTGCTGGCGCGCGAAAAGGATGATGCCCAATCCCAAAGGCGCCTTCGCGAAAGAAAATGGTCGCGCCGTACTCGCCATGTTTGATCACCAGCGCCTGCGGACCCATGGCTAGCACCTTCTGCGCCGCCCGCGGCAGGTTGCTCTCCGCCGCCAGCATTTTAGCTTCGGTGTCATTGATCAGCAGTACGTCTACCAACTTGAGTGTCTGTAGCAACTCTTCCCGTGCGCCTCTGATCCAGAAATTCATGGTGTCGCAGCCAGTCAGGCACACGCGGTTCAGCTTCCGCCGCACGTCAGCCTGCAACGTCGGTTGGATGTTTGCCAGAAACAGAAACTGCGTATCCTCGTATTCCTTTGGAATACGAGGCTGAAAGCTCTGGAAAACATTCAGCTCGGTAAAATCCGTCTTGGCCTCGTTCAGGTTGTCAAGATATTGCCCGCCCCAGCGAAACGTCTTCCCTTTCGCGCGTTCAATGCCGCGAGTATCAATGCCGTGCTTCTTGAAGACATTCTCTTGCGCCGGAGTGAAGTCCTCACCCACCACAGCCACGACACGCACCTTGGTGAAGTAGCTGGCGGCCAGCGAGAAGTAAGTCGCAGCCCCGCCCAGAATATTTTCCACGCTGCCGGAGGGCGACGTGATGCTATCGAATGCCACAGAACCAACTACGGCGACGCTCATCCGGAACTAGCCTTATTCCTTCCTGGAAAATTTCTTGTCTTCCCGCCACCGCAACAATCCCGATCGTAGCGGGCCGGACAATAAACTGTTCTTCGCTCCCTCTGCGGCAGCTCTCAGCGAAGTCTGCGCAGCAATCCTTATCGTCTTCCAAAATCGTTAATTACTTCGCCGTCCCAGATACTTACCAAGAATCAGCGCCATCTTTTTCTTTGTCGCGGCAGGAATCATTTTCGGGTCAGTCAATATCGCATGCGCCAACGCGGACCCGCACTTGCAGCCGCGCGCCTTCGGCATCGCCGCCACCGTCTCCCGCACAACTCGTGCAGCATTCTCGGCATTCTTGATCAAAACAGCAACGATCTGGTCTACCGTGACCGAATCATGCTGCGGATGCCAGCAGTCGTAATCCGTCACCATCGCGATAGTGACGTAGCAAAGCTCCGCCTCACGCGCCAGCTTAGCTTCCTGCAGATTAGTCATGCCGATCACGTCCATGCCCAAGCCGCGGTAAACATTCGACTCAGCCTTGGTCGAGAACTGCGGGCCCTCCATGCACAGATAAGTTCCACCACGCTTGCCGGCCACGCCACTCTTCCTGCAGGCAACTTCAACCACGCTCGCCATCTCGGCACAGACCGGATCGGCGAATGCGATGTGTGCGACCACTCCGCTGCCGAAAAAGGTATCCACGCGATGCCGTGTCCGGTCGAAGAACTGGTCTGGAATGACGAACTCAAGCGGCTTATGTTGTTCTTTCAGCGAACCGACAGCAGAAATGGAAACGACGCGCTCGACCCCGAGCTGCTTGAGGCCATGAATGTTGGCTCGGAAATTCAATTCGCTGGGCAGGATGCGGTGCCCGCGCCCGTGTCGCGCCAGAAAGGCTACCTTGCGACCCTCAAGCGTACCGAGCACATAGGCGTCCGAGGGCGCGCCGAACGGCGTCTTCAACTTGACTTCGTTCACCTTGCTCAGCCCCGGCATCGAATACAGCCCACTGCCGCCGACGATTCCGATTTCCGCCTGTGGCAAACGACCTCCGACATTCTCGCGCCCATCAGAAATCTCAGAGCGCGAAAGTCAAACTCGTGATTATACAGGAGCGAATTTGCGGCAGAGCGCAGCCTGCTCGCTGACCAATTACAATTCCCGTATGAAACTCGCGCC
>Ga0137378_10002907_pt1 | contig 14758 bp, 14 predicted proteins | sample SagtaG_21_FD_104813 | JGI IMG/M metagenome (GOLD analysis project Ga0137378, IMG submission 104813) | Vadose zone soil microbial communities from Sagehorn Ranch, Mendocino, California, USA - Sage2_L_60_16 metaG | ecosystem: Environmental > Terrestrial > Soil > Vadose zone | place: USA... | reverse complement strand
TCACGTCTTCCCGGACGGCCGCGCCCTGGTGTCCTCGCGGGACCCACAGGAGACGGCGCGACGGATCGCCCGGTTCCACCGGGGCGACGCCGAGGCGTTCCTCGACGTGCACGCCACCTACCGGCGGGTGCTGGAGGAAGGGTTCATCCCGGCGATGTTCTCGCCGCCCCGGCCACCGTCGAAGGATCTGGAGCCGCTGGAGGCCATGGGCCCGGCGGGCCTCGGCCTGATCCGCAACTTCCTGACCACGCCCAACCACCTGGCCGAAGAGCTGTTCGAGTCGCCCGAGGTCCGGACCTGGATCGGGTTCTGGGTCGCCCAGCTCGCCGGCACCGGGGACGTGTTCGGCCTCGGCGCGAACTACCCGATCATGCTGGCGGGCTCCATGGATCCGTACGGGTGGGCCATCTGCGAAGGGGGCTCGAACCAGCTCGCCCAAGCCATGGCGAAGCACCTGCGGGCGAACGGCGGGGAGATCCGGGTCAACGCGCCCGTGGCCAGCATCCGCGTGTCCGGCGGCGCGGCGAAGGACGTGGTGCTGGAGGGCGGCGAGGTCATCCCCGTCGACGGCATCCTGGTGTCGAACCTCGACCCCCGGCACACGTTCCTGGAACTGGTCGGCGAGGCGGACCTGCCCGACGACCTGACGAAGGCGTGCGAACGGTGGCGCTACGACGTGATGTCGATGTTCTGCGTGTACCTGGCGCTCGACGCGCCCGTGCGATGGAAGGCCGCGGAGCTCGAACCGGCTGTGCAGCGGTGCTTCGCCGTGTCGGTGTGCGAATCGCTGGACGTGCTGGACGACAACGCGTCCGACTGCCGGTTGGGGATCCCGCCGCGCGAGCCGGGGCTGTTCACCGTGCACCCGTCGCTGTTCGAGCCCTCGCTCGCACCGGCGGGGAAGGAGTCCTGCTTCTGCGAGCAGATCGCACCGTACGAGCTTCGGGATGGGGGCCCCGCCGCGTGGGAGGACCTCAAGGCGTCGTACGCGGAGACGGTGCTCGACCGGTGGCGGCCGTACCTGGAGAGCGGCCTGGAGCCCGAGGCGGTCGTCGGCCGGTACGTCTCGAGCCCGATCGACATCGAACGGATCATGCCCAGCATGCGGCACGGTGACTGGAACCACGGCGAGATGAGCCAGGACCAGCTCGGGGTGTTCCGGCCGTTCCACGAGTGGCCGCCGTACCGGACGGCCTTCGAGAACGTGTACCTGTGCGGGGCGTCGACCCATCCAGGTGGCTCGATCGGCGGCGCATGCGGCTACAACGCGGCCGGCGCCATCGCCGAGGACCTCGGCATCCGGCGATGGTGGGAGCCGGGCACGGACTGAGGTTCTCGACGGTTCGCTCAGGAGCCGGAGGGCATCGCTCCGATCTGCATCAACAGTGCCGGCGCGTCGAACAGGCCCCAGTGCTCGACCATGAGCCCGTCCTCGAACCGGACGATGTCGATGCTGTCCGCCGCGACTTCCTTGCCCGTCGCCGCGGTACCCATGAACTCGCCCTGATGCGTGCCCCGCAGCGTCGAGTGAAAGGCCACCTCGTCGCCTTCGGCCACCACCGCGTGGATCTCGTGGTGCAGGTCCGGGAACGCGGTCGAGAGCATCTGGAACGCCTGCTTGACGCCTTCCCGGCCCGGTGCCTGGCCGGGGAAGGGGTTGTGCTCGACGGGGTCCTCGGCGATCAGCTCGTCGATCACGTCCAGGTTCCCGGCCTCCGTCTCGCTGATCAGCCGGAGCACCTTCGCCTTGTTCTCATCGGACATGGCCTCCTCCTTCCCGATGGTCGTATCACGGTAACAGTGGTGGCCGGTTCGGTCGATCGCGGACGGTAGTCTCTAGCACCGACCCATCCGCCCTGCGACGGAGCATGAGGACGACGACCCACCGAACGGATCGGATCGCTGCTGCCATGATCGCCGCGACGGCGCTGGCGCTGTCTGCCTGCACCGACGCGTCGCCGAAGCTGCCGCCCGGTTCGGGAACCCCGCCCGCGTCGGTCGTCGCCGCGCACGACCGCCTCCTGGCGGAGGCCCGGGCCAAGATCAAGCACGTCGTGGTGATCATGCAGGAGAATCGTTCGTTCGATTCGTACTTCGGCACGTTCCCGGGCGCCGACGGCATCCCGATGAAGAACGGTGCGCCGACCGTATGCGTGCCGAACCCGATGCGCGCTGCGTGCGTGAAGCCGTTCCACGACCCGAACGACGCGAACCTCGGGGGCGCCCACGACGTGTACGCCGCCCGGTCCCAGATGGACAACGGGAAGATGGACGGCTTCGTCGTCAACCTGCTGAACCGGCTGGGGTGCACGCCCGGCAAGGCGCCGCCCCAGCGGCAGTGCTCGTACGCGCCCGATCGTCCCGACGTGATGGGCTGGCACGACGCCCGCGAGATCCCGAACTACTGGACGTACGCGAAGGACTTCGTCCTGCAGGATCACATGTTCGAGCCGAACCTCGGCTCGAGCGTCCCGGCGCACGTGGCCATGGTCAGCGGATGGTCGGCGCGGTGCCCCAACCCGAACGACGTGAACTCGTGCGTGCCCGACATCATCAAGCCCGACAAGACCGACGAGGCCTACCCCAGGACCCCGAGCTACGCGTGGACCGACATCACGTATCTCCTCCACAAGGCCGCGCTCGACTGGGCGTACTACTACGTGCCCGGTGCGCCGCCCGACTGCGACGACGGCGCCCCCACGTGCACGCCGAACTCCCAGCTGCCCCGGGCGTCGCTCGGCGCTCCGGGGACGCCGGAGATCTGGAACCCGCTGCCGGACTTCGTGGACGTCCACCAGGACGGCGAGCTGGGGAACGTGAAGACCACCCCGAGCTTCTTCGCCGCGGCGAGGTCCGGCCACCTCCCGGCCGTGTCGTGGGTGGTACCGGACTGGCGGCGGAGCGATCACCCCTCGGCGACGCTCACGGACGGCCAGGCGTGGGTCACCAGCCTGATCGACACGATCATGCGCGGACCGGACTGGAACAGCACGGCGATCTTCCTGGCATGGGACGACTGGGGGGGGTTCTACGACCACGTGACGCCGCCGGTCGCGGACGGCGTCGGCTACGGGATCAGGGTCCCCGCCATCCTGATCAGCCCGTACGCGAAGCGGGGCGTGCTCGACCACCAGGTGCTGTCCTTCGACGCGTACCTGAAGTTCATCGAGGACGTGTTCCTGGGCGGCCAGCGACTCGACCCGAGGACCGACGGCCGTCCCGACCCCAGGCCGAACGTCCGGGAGAGCCTTCCGGTCCTGGGCGACCTGCTGAACGAGTTCGACTTCTCACAGGCGCCGAGGAGGCCGGTGATCCTGCCGCTTCACCCGAAGCCCGGCCCGGCATCGATCCCCGGGACCTGACGCCGCTCACTCCGGGGGCACCACCGCGATGGCCATGATCTCGACGATCGCCGCGGGGTCGAACAGGCTCTTCACCTCGAACCACGCCATCGCCGGGAAGTGCTTCCCGAAATGCTTCCGGTAGGCCCGGCCGATCTCTGGCAGCGAGCCGAGGTAGGCCTCGGCGTCGCTGGTGAAGACCTGCATCCAGGTGATGTGCTCGGGGTTCCCGCCGGCGGACTCCAGGGCGGCCACGACGTTCGCGGCGGCGCCGTCGAACTGCTCGACGATGCCGGGTCCGGGGAGCGAACCGTCCACCCGGTGCGCGGTCTGCCCGCCCAGGAACACCAGCCGCCCGGGCGCGGCCACCGTGGCGTGCGAGAAGCCACCGGGGCGCCCCAGCGTTGGCGGGTTCACGTTGAGGTGAGGTCCGCGCGCCCCGGCCGGCTTCGCCTCTGCGTTCACCGGCCGGTCCAGTTCGGCTTCCGGCCCTCGGTGAACGCTCGGAAGAACTCGGCGTGGTCCTGGGTCTTCATCAGCAGGGCCTGGGTCTGGGCTTCCAGCTCGATCGCGCTGCCCAGGTCCATGTCGAGCTCCCGGGTCAGCAGGACCTTCGTGTTGGCGAACGCGAGCGTCGGACCGTCCGCGAAATGCTCGGCCATGTTCGCCGCGGCGCCCCGCAGCTCGTCGTCCTCCACCACCCGGTTCACCAGGCCGATGGCGAGCGCCGCGTCGGCGTCGATCTGGTCGCCCAGCAGCAGGAGCTCGGAGGCCCGCCCCAGGCCGACCACGCGCGGAAGCAGGTACGCCGAGCCCATGTCGGCGCCGGCCAGGCCGACGCGCGTGAACAGGAACGCGAACGACGCCGAGCGGGCCATGATCCGCAGGTCGCGGGCGAGCGCGATCACCGCGCCGGCGCCCGCGGCCACGCCGTTCACCGCGGCGATGATCGGCATGGGGAGCTCGCGCATCCGCTGCACCACCGCGCCGGTCATCCGCGTGAAGTCCAGCAACTGCCGTGGGTCCATGGTGAGCAGTTCGCCGATGATCTCGTGGACGTCGCCGCCCGAGCAGAACCCGCGGCCCGTGCCGGTGATGACCAGCACGCTCACGTCCTCGCGGTGGGGGAGCTCGCCGAGCAGGTCCCGGAGGTCCGCGTACACGTCGAACGTCAGCGCGTTCAGCTTCTCCGGCCGCGTGAACGTGACGGTCGCCACGTCGTCCAAGACGGAGAGGTCGAAGTGCTTCCATTCGTGGGTGAACCCTGGGGACGCCCGGAACGGCGGGGTCATCGGGCCGTCATTCGAACGCCTCGATGCCGGTCAGCGCCTTCCCCAGGACCAGCGTGTGGATCTCGCTGGTGCCCTCGTACGTCAGCACCGACTCCAGGTTGTTCGCGTGGCGGATCACCGGGTACTCGAGCGTGATGCCGTTCGCCCCCAGGATCGTTCGAGCCTCGCGGGCGATCCGCAGGGCCTCGCGGACGTTGTTGAGCTTGCCCAGGCTGATCTGCTCTCCCCGGACCCGTCCCTCGTCCTTCATCCGCCCCAGATGCAGCGCCAGCAGCACGCCCTTGCTGAGCTCGACCAGCATGTTCGCCAGCTTCTCCTGCGTGAGCTGGAAGGCGCCGATCGGCTTGCCGAACTGCTCGCGGGTCTTCGCATAGGCGAGCGCGGACTCGAAGCAGGCCCTCGCGGCGCCCATCGAACCCCACACGATGCCGTACCGCGCCTCGTCCAGACAGGACAGCGGGCCGCGCAGGCCCCGGACCTCCGGGAGGACGGCGTCGGCCGGCAGCCGGCACTCGTCGAAGACCAGCTCGGAGGTCACCGACGCTCGGAGCGAGAGCTTCCGGTGGATGTCCTTCGCGACGAACCCCGGCGTGTCGCGAGGAACGATGAATCCCTGGATGCCCTGGTCGGTCTGCGCCCACACCACGGCGACGTCGGCGATGCCGCCGTTCGTGATCCACATCTTCGTCCCGGACAGGACCCAGTCCGACCCGACCCGCCGGGCCCCCGTCCGCATCGCGGACGGGTTCGAACCCGCGTCCGGCTCGGTGAGACCGAAGCACCCGACGGCCTCGCCGCTCGCCATGCGGGGCAGCCACTCGAGCTTCTGCTCCTCGCTGCCGTACTTCCAGATGGGGAACATCGAGAGCGACCCCTGGACCGAGACGAAGGACCGGAACCCGCTGTCGCCGGCCTCCAGCTCCATGCACGCCAGGCCGTACGAGACGGCGCTCATCCCCGCGCAGCCGTACCCCGAGAGGTGCATCCCCAACAGGCCGAGCGAACCCAGCTCGGTGGCCACCTCCACGGGGAACTCGCCGCGGTCGAACCACCCCTCGATCCCGGGCAGGACGCGGTCCCTGACGAACGACCGGACGGTGTCGCGGACCATGCGCTCTTCGTCGGAGAGCAGCGCGTCCACGTCCAGGAAGTCGTCGGGGCGGAGGGCCGCTCGCCCCGGCCGGGTCTCGGTGGCCATCGCGGTCAACTCTATACGCGACCCCGGCGAGGGGTAAGCTCGGCGCTGTGACGAAGGCGGGCCGGGGCGCCGAGCGGGGCGCGAACGGGGGCTCCGACACTCATACGGACGTTCGCTCGCCCCGTTTCGGGCAGGAGGGCGGCGAGCTGTCCTACGGCTCGTACCTGCGGGTCCCCGAGCTGCTCCGCCTCCAGACGCTGCTCTCCGACCCCCCGGCCCACGACGAGCTGCTGTTCATCGTGGTCCACCAGGCGTACGAACTGTGGTTCCGCCAAGTGCTGTTCGAGCTCGAGACGGTCCGGGACCGCCTGTTCGCCGGGGACGTGCACCCCGCCCGGCACTACCTGGCGCGGATCCACGCCATCGAGCGCCTGCTCGTCGCGCAGATCGACGTGATCGAGACCATGTCCCCGCAGGACTTCCTGGCGTTCCGGTCCAACCTGGCCCCGGCCAGTGGCTTCCAGTCGGTCCAGTTCCGTGAGGTCGAGGCGGTCTCGGGGATCAAGGAGCGTGGCCTCGCGGCGCGCCTCGGAGGGATGCCCGACGAGATGGCTCGGCTCGAGCGGAGGTTCGCCGAGCCGACGGTGTGGGATGCGTTCTGCTCGTTGATGGAGCGAGGCGGCTTCCCCATGCCGGCCGACGACGACGGTGTCCGTCGCCGGAGCCTGCTGGCGGTGGCGTGGGCGGAGGACCGGTCCCTGTGGGATGTGGCGGAGGACCTGCTGACCCACGACGAGCTGTTCGCGCTGTGGCGGAGCCGACACGTGCTGATGGTCGAACGCCAGATCGGCTCGAAGACCGGGACGGGGGGTTCGGCGGGCGCGCCGTACCTTCGGAGCACGCTGTCCAAGCGCTTCTACCCGGACCTGTGGGACCTCCGCAGCCACCTGTGAAGGAGGGGGAGATGGGCTCGGCGGCGTTCGAACGCTTCGCGGGGTGGTCGGCGATCGTCGCCGGCGTCGGCGGGCTCGGCTATTCCGCGGCGTTCGTCACGTACCTCAGGAACGGCTCGACGGGGGCGGCGGAGACCGCGTCGCTGTTGCTGCTCCTCGGCGGGCTGCTCACGATCGTGGTCATGCTTGGGGCGTACGAGCGCGTCCGCGGGACCGACGCGTCGTTCGCGTCGCTCGCGCTGGTGTTCGGGGTGGTCTCGGGGGCCGGGACGGCGATCCACGGCGCGTTCGACCTCGCGAACTTCATCAACCCGCCGGCGACGCCGGCGGGGGATCTGCCGAACGCTGTCGATCCGCGCGGCCTGCTCACCTTCGGCATGTCGGCGATCGCCATCCTCATCGTGTCGTGGTTGGCGATCCGGGGCGGGAGGCTGCCCACGCGCCTCGGGCAGCTCGGCATCCTCGGGGCGGCCCTGCTGGTCGTGGTGTACCTGGGCCGGTTGATCGTGCTGAACCCGAAGAGCCCAGGGCTGCTCACGGCCGCCGTGTTGTCCGGGTTCCTGCTCGTCCCCGCGTGGTACGTCTGGCTGGGCGTCGAGCTGAAGCGCCCGCCGCCCGCGTGACGATCAGCCGGCCAGCCTGATCCCGACGGCGTCTGCCGCCTCGCGCACAGACGGGGAGTGAAGCGTCAGCGGCTCCGGATCGCCGTCCACGCGGAGCGAGGGGACGGCCCGCTCGGCGAACAGGGTGACGTTCGACCACGAGGCTTCGATGGTGGACCACCACGCGAATCCCGGCACGCCTTCCTCGAACAGGTCGATGGCGAGGCGCTGGGTGACGGTCCGATCCCCGGTGGCCACCCGGGAGGGTCTGAGTCTCCGCCGGGCCAGTTCGCGCGGCTCGTCGAGATCGATCGATCCGTCGAGCCCTCCGTCGTCGATGCGAACGAGGGCGAGCCGCGACCCGTCCGGCCGCCGGAGATGGTCGTCGCGAAGGACGCGGCCGCGGAACGCCTGGATCCGTTCGGCCGCCGCCGACCCGGGGACGGTTGAGGCGTACAGCGCGCCGTACCGGTCGGGGCCGTCGTGGCGGCCGAGGCCCTGGAGGAGCCTGGGGACGAACAGCGCGCCACCCGGTTCGGTCGGCGCCGCCCCCGGCAGCAGGGGGAACACCCGGTACAGCACGTCAGGCGTACGCGCCGGTCTCTTCGGCCTCCAGCGCACCGAGGACCTCCACGATGCGCCCCTCGGCCAAGAGGTCGATCGGACGACGGTGTCGGAGGTGCGCGTTGATCCCCTGGAGCCAGTCCAGGGCGGTCTCGCGGTGGAACACCTCCAGGAGGCGGGTCATCACGAACTCCACGTTCGAGAGCTTCCGCCGGTTCTCCGCGTCCGGCTGCTCGCCGGTGCGGAGCCAGCGGCTGACCCTGGACGGGCTGACGCCCAGGAGGCGAGCCACCCGGGCCTGGCTCCCCAGGTCCTGGGTGACCGCCCGCAGCTTCTCCTTCGCGGTGACCGGCACGAGACCAGTCTACCGCAACGATGTTCGTTGCGGTGCGCCTCACGGTCCGGCCGGACGGATCAGCCCGCCGGGAGGCGGTGCGTCTTGAAGTCCTCCCGCAGGACCTTCTTGTCGAACTTCCCGACGCTGGTCTTGGGGATGGCTTCCAGGAAGGCCACGTCGTCGGGGAGCCACCATTTCGGGAACTGCTCGGCGAGGAACGCGATCAGGTCCTCCTTCGTCGTCTCCGCGCCGGGTTTCACCACGACGCATGCGAGGGGGCGTTCGGCCCACTTCTCGTGGGGCACCCCGATCACGGCGGCCTCCAGCACGGCCGGGTGGCCCATCAGTGCGGACTCCAGCTCGACCGACGAGATCCACTCCCCCCCGGACTTCACCAGGTCCTTCGTCCGGTCCACCAGCTGCAGGTAGCCGTGCTCGTCGGCGACGGCCACGTCGCCGGTCCGGAGCCATCCGTCCACGAAGGAGTCCGAGGAGCGCTCGTCGTTGTAGTACGTGGCGGCCACCCAGTTCCCCTTGACCTGCAGTTCGCCCATGGACTTGCCGTCCCACGGGATCTCCTGCCCGTCGTCGTCGAGCAGCCGGAACCGGACCCCCGCCACGATCCGGCCCTGCTTCCCGCGGACGCGGAGCCGTTCGCGCTCGGGGAGGTCCTCCAGTGCCGGCAGCAGCCGCGACATCGAACCGAGCGGTCCGGTCTCCGTCATGCCCCACGCTTGGACCACGTTCACGCCGTAGTTCTTCTCGAAGGCGTCGATCAGCGAGACCGGGACCGCCGAGCCGCCGCAGATGAGCGTGTGCAGCGACGAGAAGTCCCGCGGATTCGCATCCAGGTGCTGCAGCACCCCGATCCACACGGTGGGCACGCCGGCGGCGATCGTCACCCTCTCCGTCTCCACCAGGTCCGCGAGCGAAGCAGGGTCCGCGCTGAACTGCCCGGCGTAGACCTGCGTGGCGCCGGCGAGCGTCGCGCCGAACGGCGTGCCCCAGGCGTTCGCGTGGAACATCGGGACGACCGGCAGGATGACCTCGCGCGACGTGAGTCCGAAGTTCTCCGGCATGTTGAGGGCGTACGAGTGCAGCACCATCGACCGGTGCGAGTACACGACACCTTTCGGGTGGCCCGTGGTGCCGGACGTGTAGCACATCGCGCACGCCTCGTTCTCGTCGAGGTCCGGCCAGCCGAAGTCTGCGGAGGCTTCGGCCAGGAGCGATTCGTGGTCGAGGGCCCGTTCGGCCCACTCCCCCAGCGGCGCGCGGTCGCCGTCGCCCATCACGATGATCCGCTCGACGGTGCTCAGGTGAGGGAGGACCTTGGCGAACGCCGGCAGCAGCGAGTCGTCCACCACGATCACCCGGTCCTCGGCGTGGTTCGCGATCCAGGCGACCTGTTCGGGATGCAGGCGGATGTTCAGCGTATGGAGCACGGAGCCCATGCACGGGACGGCGAAATACACCTCGAGGTGTCGCCATGTGTTCCACGCGAACGACCCGACGCGGTCGCCCGGCTCCACGCCGATGCCCCTGAGGGCGGAAGCGAGCCTGCCCACCCGGTCGCCGAGCTCCTCGTACGTCTCCCGGTGCACGCCGGTCGGCGTCTTCGTCGCGATCCGCTGGTTGGGGTACAACTTGGTGGCGCGATCCAGGAACCTGGTGAGGATCAACGGGTCCTGTTGCATCAGTCCGCGCATCGGAGCCTCCTCGCCTGGGCCCGGATGGCCGCCGAGCCCACCCGCTTCGTCAGCCGGATTGTAGGGACGCAGCCGGGGGAGCGCGCAAGGGTCCCGGCGCCCGGCGATGTCGATACCGCTCCTCGTCGTTCGTCGTTAGGCTGATGGCGGCGGACGACCGCCCGCGAGAGAGGAGAGAGCGCGTGCGGTACATGCTCCTGATCTACGACGACGAACAGCAGTGGGCCGCCATGGGCCCGGAGGAGAACGAAAAGGTCATGCAGGCCTACTACGCCTACCACGGCGAGGTGAACGAGGCCGGCGTGTTCCGGAGCGGTGAGCCCCTCCAGGCCAGCAGCGCGGCGACGACCGTTCGGGTCCGGGACGGGCAGACGCTCACCACCGACGGCCCCTTCGCCGAGACGAAGGAGCAGCTCGGCGGGTTCTACGTGCTGGACTGCGAGAACCTCGACGAGGCCATCAGGTGGGCGGCCAAGATCCCTTCGTCGGCGTTGGGCGCCATCGAGGTCCGGCCCATCATGGAGATGGGCCCGCCGGCCGAGTAGGGTCGAGTAGGCGAGAGGAGCCGCGGCCCGAACCTTGGGGGTCCCGAACGCGCGCGAGGTGGTCGATCGCCTGTTCCGGCGCGAGCAGGGGCGAGCGGTCGCGACGCTCATCCGGGTCCTGGGCGACTTCGACCTGGCGGAGGAAGCCGTTCAGGAGGCGTTCGCGGTCGCGCTCGAACGGTGGCCCGCGGCGGGCGTGCCCGACAACCCGGGCGCGTGGATCACCACCACCGCCCGGAACCGGGCCATCGACCGTCTTCGCCGCGAGCAGAACCTGCGGCGGAAGTCCGAGACGTTCCGGCGCCTGGCCGAGCTGGAGGCCGCGACGAACGAGGACCCCCACGGGCCGGAGGACCCAGGCATGGAGGCGATCCCCGACGACCGGCTCCGGCTGATCTTCACCTGCTGCCACCCCGCGCTGGCGATGGAGGCCCGGGTGGCGCTGACGCTCCGGACCCTGTGTGGCCTCACCACCAGGGAGATCGCCCGGGCGTTCCTCTCGTCCGAGCCCACCGTGGCCCAACGCCTGGTCCGAGCCAAGCGCAAGATCCGCGAAGCCGGCATCCCGTACCGCGTCCCTCCGGACGAACTGCTCCCCGATCGACTCTCCGGGGTCCTCGCCGTCCTCTACCTGGTCTTCAACGAGGGGTACGTCGCCACGCAAGCCCCCTCGCTGGTCCGGGCGGACCTGTGCGACGAGGCCATCCGGCTGTCGCGCGTGGTGGTCGCCCTGATGCCCGACGAACCGGAGGCGCTCGGCCTGCTGGCGCTCATGCTCCTGCAGCATTCTCGGCGCGAAGCCCGCGTGGGGCTGGACGGCGAGCTGGTGCTGCTGGAGGCACAGGACCGTGGCCGGTGGGATCGGATCGCGATCGGGGAAGGGCTGAGCCTGCTGCGGCGTGCCCGCCGGCCGGGCCGGACCGGCCCGTACCAGGTGCAGGCCGCCATCGCCGCCGTCCACGCGGAGGCCGGCCGACCGGAGGACACGGATTGGCCGCGGATCGCGGCGCGGTACGCCGAGCTTGCCCGCCTGGCGCCGTCGCCCGTCGTCGAGCTGAACCGCGCCGTCGCCGTGGCCATGGCCGACGGGCCGGCGGTGGCCCTCCCCATCGTGGAACGCCTGGCGAGCTCCGGCGAGCTGGACGGCTACCTCTGGCTGCATTCGACCCGGGCGGACCTCCTCCGCCGCCTGGGGCGGTTCGCCGACGCCGCGGGCGCCTACGAGCGGGCGTTGGGCCTGGCGGCGAACCCCGTGGAGCGTTCGTTCCTCGAACGCCGCTTGGCCGAGGTCCGGACGCGTTCCCGCTCCCACGGCTAAAGGCGGTTCCGTTCCGCCCCGAAGGTGCCAGGTAGTTGGTTCAGGGTCCGCTGGGGTCTACCCTCCGGACAGCGGCCATCGGGGGGAGGGTGCCATGTCCATGTCCGAGCAGCGCGCGGGTGCCGGCAGCCGGGACATCGCGATCTGGTTGATCCTGGTGGGAGGCGCGCTGGCGGTGCTCGGCTCGTTCCTCCCGTGGGCGAAGGTGGTCTTCGGCCCGAACAGCCAGACGGCCAAGGGCTTCGACGGGTGGGAAGGCAAGGTGACGGCGATCGCCGGCGCCGCGCTGATCATCTGCGCGATCGCGATCAAGCAGGCACGGAACCGCCGCCTGGCACCGTGGACCATGCTCCTGGGGCTCGCGGCGGCGGGAATCAGTCTGTATGACATCCTCACGCTGAAGACCCAGGCGATCACCTCGGGTGCTTCGGACATCTCGAAGTCCACCGGCGTGCCGGTCGATCAGGTGAAGGCCACGCTCCACCTCCTGCTGGTCTCGGGGACGCTGAAGGTCAGCCTCGAGTTCGGGATCCTCATCGTGTTGGTCGGCGGGATCCTCGGCATCCTCGGCGGCCTCATGCTCACGCTGGCGAAGGAGCCCCAGGTCGCGACGCCCGTGGGGAGCACGCCGCGCGCACCCGACGGAGGGTTCGCCGAGAGCTGGGTGATGACGCCGGCCTCGACCCCCGCGCCGGCCCCGCCGCCGGCGCCGTCGGGCATGACCGATCCGGCGCCGGTGCCCGCCCCGGCACCAATGCCGAGCGAGGCGCAACAGCCGCCGCCGAAACCAGAGCCTCCGGCCTCACCCGAGCCCGCGGCGCCCGCCGGTCCCTAGCGCGGGACGCAGGTTGCCGGGCGCTCCCTTCGACTACCCCGGGATGGGGATCGGGGGGAGGTGGGCGAATCCGTCCTGGAGGGCGTCCTCCTCGAACTCGACCTCGGGCAGCTTCCCGTGCAGGTAGTCGTCGTAGGCCTGCATGTCGAAGTGCCCGTGCCCGGAGAGGTTGAACAGGATGACCCGCTCCTCGCCGGCCTCGCGGGCCGCGACGGCCTCCTCGATCGTCGCCCTGATGGCGTGCGTCGGCTCCGGGCCGGCGATGAACCCCTGCGCCTTGGCGAACTGGATGCCCGCTTCGAACACCTGGTTCTGCGAGTAGGCCCGAGCTTCCATGTGGCCCTCGCGGACCAGGATCGAGAGCGAAGGCGCGTCGCCGTGGTACCGGAGGCCGCCCGCGTGCACCGGCGCCGGGACGAACGTGTGCCCCAGCGTGTACATCGGGACCAGGGGGGTCAGCTCGGCCGTGTCGCCGAAGTCGTACGCGAACTTCCCCCGGGTCAGCGTGGGGCACGCCGCCGGCTCCGTGGCGATGAACCTGGTCTCCGTCTTCCCGGCCAGCCGATCGGCCATGAACGGGTACGAGAGTCCGGCGTAGTTCGAACCCCCGCCCACGCACCCGATGACCACATCCGGGTACTCCCCGGCCATCTCCATCTGCTTCTGGGCCTCCAGGCCGATCACGGTCTGGTGCATCAGGACATGGTTGAACACCGAGCCCAGCGAGTAGTTCGTGTCTTCGTTCGTGGCGGCGACCTCGAGGGCCTCGCTGATCGCGATGCCGAGTGAGCCCGTGGAGTCGGGGTGCTCGGACAGGATCTTCGTCCCTGCCTGGGTGAAGTTCGTCGGCGATGGGTGGACCTCGGCGCCGAACACCTCCATGAACACCCGGCGGTACGGCTTCTGCTCGTAGGAGGCCTTGACCATGAACACCAGGCAGTCGAGGCCGAAGACCGAACAGGCCCACGAGAGCGCCGACCCCCACTGGCCGGCGCCGGTCTCGGTGGCCAGGCGGCGGATCCCCGCTTCCTTGTTGTAGTACGCCTGCGCGATCGCGGTGTTGGGCTTGTGCGACCCGGCCGGCGACGTGCCCTCGTACTTGAAGTAGATGTGGGCGGGCGTCTGCAGGGCCAGCTCGAGGCGGCGGGCTCGGTAGAGGGGCGTGGGCCGCCACAGCCGGTACACGTCCATGACCGGCCCGGGGATGCTGTGCCACCGTTCGGTCGACACCTCCTGCATGATCAGCGACATCGGGAACAGCGGCGCCAGCGCGTCGGGCCCGATCGGCTCGCCGGTGGCCGGATGGACCGGCGGCAGCGGTGCCGCCGGCAGGTCGGGCAGGATGTTGTACCAGGCGTCCGGCACGTCCTCGGGCGTCAGGTTGAACTGCGTCGGTTCGGCCATCGCCGCCTCATCTGCTCGCGAGCCGGGTTCGGGCGCACATCGTATCCGAGGCGAACCGGCCGCGGGAAGCGCGCGTACGGACCCGGAACGACAGACGGATCGTTCCCGTGATATGGTCCGCCGCTCGCCCGTTCACGTTCTGCACCGAGAGGAGGCACGGTGGCTTCGATCCGCACGAAACGCCTGGCTCGCCGAGGAGGGGTCCTGGCGGCCGCGATGGGTGCGCTGCTCTCGCTGGGGGGTGCGGCGTTCGCCGCCGTTCCATTGACGACGGTCAGCACGGACCCGTACGTCAACACCTCGAGCTTCCACCAGACGCAGCTCGAACCCGACACGTTCTCGAACGGCTCCACGGTCGTGGCGGCGTTCCAGTCCGGCCGGTTCAACAACGGCGGAGCGTCGAACATCTGCTGGGCCACGTCGACGAACCGCGGCAGGGCGTGGACGCACGGCTGTCTGCCCGGCACCACGGTCTACGCGACGCCGGCGGGGACGTACGCCCGCATCAGCGACCCGTCGGTGGCCTACGACGCCAAGGACAACGTGTGGATGATCTCCGGGCTGGCCATCAACTCGAGCGTGACGGGGAAGGCCGTGCTGATCAGCCGCTCGCTCGACGGCGGCTTGACGTGGGAGAACCCGGTCACGGTCGAAGTGGCCGGTGGCTCGTCGTTCTTCGACAAGGAATGGGTGGCCTGCGACGGCACGGCCACGAGCGCC
>Ga0137378_10002901_pt1 | contig 14765 bp, 11 predicted proteins | sample SagtaG_21_FD_104813 | JGI IMG/M metagenome (GOLD analysis project Ga0137378, IMG submission 104813) | Vadose zone soil microbial communities from Sagehorn Ranch, Mendocino, California, USA - Sage2_L_60_16 metaG | ecosystem: Environmental > Terrestrial > Soil > Vadose zone | place: USA... | reverse complement strand
TTTCATGCGCTTACGAATTGCAATTCTAGCAACTCCTTTGTTTTGACATTCATGCAAAATGCCGGGGGTGGGGGTACAACCATGGCATATCTAAAGAAAAACTTTAAGTCGCTCGGTATCTCTCTAGGAATGCACGACTTGCCCGTGTCCACGGCGGACGGACGGAATGAGACCTCTTTGGACGTAGCACAGCTCCAATTCATCGCGCATAAACCCCGCCACAGGCGCTCGGTCCAACCACACCGGATCGTAAGAAGGGTGCCAAGAACGACATTGTAGCCGCAAGGCTAGCCGTGGAAGACCAGTTGGATCATCGTGAGTTATGGAGCGGGCGATGGGAATCGAACCTATCGCCAATTCACTAAGTCCCGTTGAATCAGTTGGCCTTACACTCCTCGAAGACCTTATTTGGGCATAAAAAAGAGGGATTTTGCGCCCAAGTTGCGCCCAAATTTACCCATCGCCCAAAATTTTGGGCGATGGGACGAAGCCCCCAAAAATTGGGCCCACGCGGGCGAAATTGGGCACGGCGAGAGTTCGCTCTGTGACTTTGGCGCGAGTTTGATCGGAACATCAAGCGCGATCCGTGCGGCTTCCGAAAGCACGCGCTCGCACTTTGCGGATTCACATGTTCGCCTTCAGTGCTTTCCAGGCTTTCCCTTCACCGTTCAGGCTCTTGGAGTCTTCATCGGCGAACCACAGCAGTGAGATTTGAATACCAAGAAGAAAATCAATATACGTTTTCGCCGGGCGGGATATCGTAAGCAGTGCGAGGTCGGTACGCGCGCTGCGAGGCAAGAGCCTGCGATAATCTAGAAGCTGGCCGATAGCGATTCTGATTGATCCCTTGTCCGCGTTCGGTTTCACCTCGACCAACAAGTCGCGCCCTTGACCATTGTAGCCCTGGACCAGCAGGTCGTAGCGACAGTCTTGGTTGGTTCCCTGCGTAACATTATACTTTGTGAGAAGTTTCCTAACGGCATTCGTCATTTTATTGTGCCGATTCCGGTAGACAATTGTGGTGCTTTGCTGCACAGCATGACGTTCTGCCTCGTCAAAACTGGGCAACAACTTTCCGGTCAGTTGGTGCCCTCCCGTCTCCGCCTCGTGTTTTTGCTTGTTGTCAAACCGCACTCGCATTCGGCCCCTGCTTTCGATGTACTCGTACAGGGGAAGTAGGCGATCCATATCTTTGAGAACCGCCTCGTGCGTCAGTTTGTTGACCGGTCTTCTCTTCCCCAAAAAGATAAATACATCCCGCGCCACCAGCTCCGGCGGGATTGGTCCAACGGGAAACTCAACTCGCTCGTGCTTGTGCCAAGACCACATCTTCATATTGTGGTACAAGCCTGAGTTGATTCTAAGGAAAGCGTTGAAAAGCTGAGCCTTGTCCTTCAGCGGTTCGATGTTCGGAAAGGAGCGGCTTGCCCTGAAGGAGAACGCGACTCCAAACCGAAGTTCTTTGCCCTCGGTGCCATCAAAGCCGATGTTGAATTGCAATTCCGCGCGTCCGCCGTGGTGGAACGCCCACTTCTTAAAGATCGTCTGCTCACTGAAAATATTCTGACCGGCTCTGCGTTTGCCATGCAGCTTAGCTCGTATCTCTTGTAACGAGCCGATTCGATGCGAGCGAGCGGCCTCGTTGAGTTCCCGTGCGAATTTTCGCAAGTCGAATTTGCTCACGGTCGGTGCTGCCCACTGAACAGGTTTGCGATAACCAGGACCTGGTTTCCAATGACGCTGATGGGCCGCTAGCCCGCGTTTCAGCTACGGGCGTTCGGGAAATAGGCCCGGCATCCAGCGAGACGCGAGCGTGGCCGGAAAAACAAGGCGCAATGGCGCTCGCGGACCGTCCGAAGCCAGCACCACACGGTCCGCCAGCGCGGACACGACGCGCCGAGCGTGCCGCTCAACAACGCCAAGGACGCCGGCCACGTCGCCACGAGGTAGCTCGCCTCGGTAAAGCAGGGCTTCGAGCACGCGACCGGAGCGAGGCGGCAGGCGCTTCAGCTTGATTTCTTCTTCTGCCCAAAGTAGGATGCGCGCGCGCAGGCGGTCCGGCTGCATCAAGCTCTCCATGAAGCTCACCTGATCGATGGAGGTCTTCAGAAAAAATTCCGCAAATGCCGCAAGCGCCTCCTCGCTCAGATTCCCGCGACCATCAAGATCGTTATGCCTAGGCGCGTCGCACGCGGCAAGATGCTTCTTATAATCCTCGACATTTCGCGCCAAACCGCGCGCCACGGACCAAACAGCACCAGTATCGAGCGTTTCCAGCAGTGCCGCATGGGACATCAAGCGCGCCACGCGGCCGTTGCCGTCCAGGAATGGGTGAATCCACACGAGACGGTGATGCGCCGGAGCGGCGGCCAGAATGGATTCCGTTTTACCCAGACGACCGTAAGCACCCTCGAAGCGTTTGAGGAATCGCGGCACAGCGCCAGGACTGATGGCGACGTGGCCGCCGACTTTCACGTCCCGTTTGCGTAGCTCTCCGGGGACAACTCGGATTCGTTCCTTGCCTTCAGGGTCTTCCACCCAAAGCAATGTCTCCGGTAGCTCCGCGCAAAATCGGCGATGGATTTCGCAAATGCCTTCCGTTGTGACGGCGCGTCCTTTTAGACCGCCTTCATCAATCCATTTTTGGACAGCAACGTGCGCCTTCGCTTCGAGCTGCAAGTCGCGTTTGCGTGCGTCCTTGCTGTAGTCGTTCTTCAGGGCCCGTTCGATGTCAATGGGGTGCGTGTAGTGTCCCTCGATTAGATTGCTGTAGTAGCAATTCATCGAGCGAACCAGATCAGCCAGAGACTTCAGAAGACTCTCTGGCAAGCTGCGCCGAAATCCAGCGGCCTTTTGCGCCAGTTCGACTGCAAGATCGGTCAGGGAGCCACGAAACCGGGACGTTTCCCCGATGAGCAAAGGCTCCATTTCGGCAGGGGATTCACCACGGTCCTTTGCCAAGTCCGCTGAAATGTCCGCTTTTGTGCGCAGCGTTGTTCCCATACTAACCGCTCTTTATATCAGATACTTATACTCTCCACAAGCCGAACGTGTCCGGATAGAAGTCCGCACAATATGCGTACGCAGGGCACCGAGATGGACAGGCGTCGCTAGACTTGGAGATCGGTTGTCACCGCCAGATTCCCATCGAAGCTTAAGCGATTGCCCCCGGGCTGAACTCCCTGTGCTCCGCCACGCACCTCACTTGTGTGAAGATGTTTTTGGCCTTTTTCCAGCTTAATAGGATCAATCACCTACGCGAGCCCCAATCCGCAAAGAAAATTGGCATGGCGCCCGACAGGTTAATCTGGTTCGGAGTTTAGTCAGGAGGGAATCAACAAGGCTTCCTGTTCTAGCCCGGCATTGTAGCGGTCAATCAGTGCGACGACAGGGCGAATCGCGACCAATTCTGACCTGCGCAGTCGCGCAAGCATGGCTTGGCTGTTCGCCCTTTTGAGCAATTCTGGGTTTGAGAATCGAGCGAATCGCAATTCTAAGTCGCTCGGCAAATAGAGCGTGGCGCGTTTTCCGAGACGTGCATGCAGCCGCTGAAATTCAGACAGGCCCGAGGGGTCATAGTCTGGCAAATGCAGCAGACTGAACTTGGAATTCGTTGTGCGAGCCAGCCAATCCAATGCGCGGCTGGAAATCCGTCCGTGCCCGTAAATCGCCGCGTCCACGCTTAGATTGAGGTACTCGGCAGCCACAAACACCGCTGGGTTTTCTGTCAGCGCACACGTGCCGACCAATGTGTAGGGACAACTCGGCGTGAATAGAAAGGAAAAAATGCCGTGTTCGAAAGTAAGTGCGGCGGCGTCAAAGGGTTTGCCATTTTTCAACAGGGCTTCGTTCTTCCAGATACGGAGAGAAATAATTTCGCCTTCGCTGTTTGCCAGCGCTTTTGTGTCGCGGAAACGGCCCACGCCGGCAACGCGGCTTCCTGCGTCACTCGGCAAGGCTGCGTCGGGAAAGCGCTGCTTGGAAAAGTCTCTCAACGTATCGCGGTCATTCACAACAAGTCGGCGTCCCACGCCGCATCGCTGCCAACACACAACTCCGCTGTCGAGCAATGGCCCAAGTAGTTTCAGAAAGCCCCGACCGCATTGACTCTGTGACAAAAATCCAATTTCAGCTAAGTCTCGCAGCTTGATTTGTGCCAGTGTTTGAAGCTTCATCGGCTTTCGACGGCAGAAGCCCGCTTAACGGTCACCCGATGTTTGTTGCGCAGGACAATCAGACCGTTTTGTGGCTGTAGGAAGTAAAGGGCGTCCACCTCGCTGACGGCTTCGGGCGCGGCGGTGATCGCGATGAAGCCCAGTTGCCGTGCGGTGCGGAGTATGGCGTGCCTGTTTGCCGGATCGAGCGTTTGAATTTCGTCTAGGAAGAACGGCACGGCGCAGTCATCGCGCCGCAACTGATCTTTCAACAATAGCAGATTGAACAGCACTTTCAGGGTGATAGTCGTGCCGTGCGATTCGATTTGCCGGAAATCATGGTAAGTGTGCCGCTGGTCGTCCGCACCTACCACCTCGAAACTAAGTGTGAACAGGTTCGTGAAACGAATTACAGGATTGTCCTGAATCTTTCGACGGAAGTTGGCAATGGCGGACTCTTGCTGTGGGTCGGCATCAAATAATCCGCCCGGCTCGAACACCGCAAGACGTTTGATCCAGCCCACCAAGTCATTTTGCTCGACGACTTCAAGCTTCACGGCTTTGAGGTTTGAGATTTGAACCTTAGTGAACGCTCGATTGATTTTCGTAGCGGCACTGCGAATGTCATCAAGGTTTCTCAGAAGATGGTCAAACGTCGCTCTCAGCCTATGGATGTGAGCGTTCCAGTCGCGCGCTAGAGCTTCTTCTTTCTCGGCCAGTGCCTCCAATTCCGCCTGCAAAGCGGCGATCGTGTCGTATTCGTCGCCACCGCTAAACACATCGCCGAAGCATAGCTCGGTCTGCTTGAAAAGACTCGCGACTTCATCGGTCAGCTTGGCTTGTCTGTCCTGCTGCCTCAGAAACAGAGCGGTGGCCGCATCAAAATCATTGGGGATGCCTTCGGCTATACGCGTCTTAGCCGAGAACTCAGGAAAGATACATTGCTGGAACTTGCCCATGACGTTGCTGAAAGCGTCCTCATGTTTTCTAATCTCGGCTTCCGCGTCGGATTTAGTTTTCTCGGCGATTTTGAGTTGTGAAGCAAGCTTGTCAATGCGTTCACTCGCGGCAGTGATATTGGCTTCGACCTTCCTCAATTCGGCGCGGAGGCGTACTTCGCCTGCTTTGGCTTTCTGGAATTCCTCGAATCGAAACAGCCGTTTTTCGCACGCCTCGCTTTCCGCGAGCTTAGCTCTAAGTTGAGACCCAAGTTTCTCGCGCTGTTCAATAGCGGCGAGGATTTTTCCCCATCTTTTGAGGTCGCCCTGGTATTCAACCAGTTGATCGCGAGCAGTGTCCGGGTTCTCCAGTCCCGCCAGCGGCTCTCCGGCTTTGGGCAAAGGAAGAGAAACGATGGCGTCCCGGTAGACTCCGTTTTGCACACGCGAAAGCAAGTTACGTAACCTCTCAACTAATTCATCCTGCCCCGAAGTCGTGACGCCATCTGGTCCCACCGGTATCTCCATCAGATCGCGATTGAGTAATCGGAAAATGGTGTTTAGTTCTCCGTCTGTAAAATGCCTGCGCAGGGCGGTGACTGCAAGGTGGTCAAAATGAGCAATAGCTTCCTCCTTCTGTTTCACGCGGTCGGCTAGACTTTCGAAGTTGCGTTTGGCCCTCTCGCGCGATTCACCTTCCGCGCTCGCAAGCTGCAGTTCGAGCTCCCGAACCTCGTGCTTGAGGTTACTAAGCGCGGTACGTTCCAGTTCCGATGGAAACCCTTTGAATTCACTGTCTTGATCTTCGATGCTCTTGAGTGGCGCAAGCAATCCGCCTTTTTGCTCCGAGAATGTCGTCACGTCCCTGCGCCGTTCAGCCGCTTCAGTTTCGAGTTCCTGAATCCTCGCTTCCTGCTCGGTCTTCGTTTCCAGAAGCTTCGCCAGCTTTTCTTTATTGTCTTTCTGGAAGGTCTGGCACTTAGCTCGCAAATCGGTCCAGCGCCACATCAATTCGCCACGAACGGTTTCGCGCTCGGCGAATTTGCCAACGAGATGCTCCACCAATTCCTGATTCTTCTTGAATTTCAGTAACTGTTCGCGCCGGCTGCGGATGAGGTCGTAATCGTCACCGAACAATTCGCGCGCGTCGAATGCAGTGCGGTCGGGCGGGATGTCGGCAAGCATTAGTAGACGGTCGCGCATCTCGTCCTGTGAGATGGCGCTCAAGGCAAGCAAGTTCTTTAATGTCTCACGAAAGTTATGATATTTATCAGAGTCACGCAACGCCACTACACCAAGGCCCCGCCCGTCGCCGTTGACAGCGGGCAACAACAATTCCCTGTGCTCTTGCGCACTCTTGATGGCGCGAAACTGCTTTAACGCAAGCCTGGCGTTCACCTCACGCACCTCGCGAACTTGATTCTTTTCGTCAAGAAAATCTGAGCGATCAAAGGGGCCGATGTGGAAGAATCGTTCTGGCTCACCACCGCTGGTTTTGCTTTGTCCCCGCCAGCCAATAACGCATTTGCCAGTCCCCGCAAGACACTCGAATAGGATATAGCTGTATTGATTCAGGAAGTAGAACTCACGTGTCTGCTCCGCCGTGTAGGAACCGAAATCCATGTGGCGGCGGTCGTCCAAGTAGAGAAATTGAAGCGTATTGATCAGCGCGGTTTTTCCGGTATTATTCGGGCCAACAATTTGCAATGCACTAGTCAGTTCGATCTCGGCGTATTCGTAACAACCGGAGCGGATGAGGATGAGTCGCTGTGGGCCAGTAGGCATCGGAACCTATCATTCACGATTTACGAGATCTTCGGCACTTGCGCTTGCCGAACCCGATCCGTCATCCGCTGAAGTGTGGGCGGCCTGCGTCAGTTCGACACACTTGCCAAAGACGCGGTAGAACGGACGGAGAAACCGGAATTCGTCATTGGACAACCACTTGACCCAACCGATTCGCTGCATGTGATTCAGCACGTTTTCTAGGTCACTCATGTCATGCACTTCTACCTGTCTTAGTAACGCCGTGTAGCGGTCGAGCGTGAAATGCGGTAGCGCCGTCACGAGGAAGTTTTGGCCGAAGATGAATTCCTCAATAGGGCGGCCGTGGTTGGCCGCATGGTCAACTATGATGTATGAAAAGACTGCGATACGTGGCAGCGTATCCGGCACGGTCTCTGGGTCATCCGCATTGAAATAGAAAAACTCGCGTTCGTGGCGGACCAGCGTAATACCCAGCGCGGCGAAGTAGGCGGCGTATTCGTCAAACCGCTCGCACAAACAGGAGAACTCAGGCTCATCGTCCGGGCCGAGATGGTAGCCGCGCCTCAGGCGTTCGAAGATGCTCTCCAAATGCGGAAGCGCATTCATGCGGAAGTCAAGGTCACAGGCGACCCCGTAATTTCACCGCCTTCGAGCTCGTAAGTGCGAGGCTCTCGCTCAGTGAAGGTGGCGTTGAAGTCGCTGTGAAACACCAAAACGCTCAAAGCGGCGAGCACATCTGAAATGTTTCGCCCTGAACAATTCTCCGCGAGCCACGCCAACAAATCTTGCACAGGCAAATTCTCAGTTACGCGGTTTGGTAATGACTCCAACCAGATGAGGCGAAGCAGCGCTTCGGGAGCTTCATCTTCTGCCCTAAATTTCAGCACGGGCGGCGGTTCGGGCGGATGTTCGATGACGCGCCGCAAAGTCACCAAAATCGCCGTGTCGCTCGGCACGTTTTGAAAGCGCCACACGGCGACTCCGATGAGGTGCTCGTTGCCCCATCTCGACAGGCCGTTCGCCTGTAACTGTTCTAGCGCCCTGGCCGCACCTTCTGCGATAAAGCTCGAACGGCGCAGCGATTCGTAAAGCGGCTGAATTTCCTTCCGGCATTGCGTGAAGATGCGGAGCGCATGTGTGCCCACCAGCCGCAGGAAGCGCAGGTTGCGTGCCAACGCTGGTTGGTCGTTGAACAATGCCTCTTCGCGGGCGCGATGGAGCAGTCGTTCGGTTTCGTCAAAGGTAGTACGCAGCGGCCCGTCGGCGCGGACGATTTCAATCATGGGCTCAACGTAGCGCTCCATCCAATGAACGATGCGCTTGTACTTTTCCCGCACCGAAACACGGGGCCGTTGAGTTTTATAATGTGCGACCTCAACAAGAATTGCACTCTGTGTCTCGTTCAGGTCGGCATGGATTCGACGCAGTGTCTGGGTGATTTCCTCGAAAGCTAAATTGACACGCTGGACGTCCTCGTCTTCCAACGCGCGGGCGAGTTGCCCATTGGCTCTTTCGAGTGACGCAACGTAACCGCGAATTATTTCTGGCGTTGCGGGGTTTGCTTCGTTGAACAGATAGTTCAGGAGTCTGGCCACTGGTTCGGCAATGAGGAAGAGTTCACTGCCCGGTTCAGTGGAAATGAGAATCTGCAGTTCGCGCAATCGCCGCCACGCAGTTTCGGGCAACTCCTCGCCAATGCACGGATTGGCGCGAATCAACCGCATGGTTTCCGCTTCAGAAAATTCCCCGCCGCGAGCCGCCAGCGCGGTCAACAGCGCCGAGTGATTAGCACAAAAATTAAAAAAGCTCTGCGGATTGATTCTCATGCCGAATTGTCTGACCTTTATTCCCGCTTACGCGCACCCATGGGATTCTGCCTGTTTTTCGGAAATTTGAGAAGGCCCGCTCAACGGAAGCGGATGAGGGTGACGGAGTTCCATAGACAAGCCCCTAGGCCGATGCTGGCGCCAGTGGCCCATAGTGAGGGTAGCGGCAAATCTCTGTCGAGATTTGCCGCCATACGGGGAGGTGTGTTTTCCCTTTATACCATTCCGTTACAACGCCTCCTTGGGGACGGGTACTTATGGTAGCCGTTGGGGAGGGCGGTGCCCTCCCCAACGGTGTGGCGTCTCCGCCGCCGCGCGTCGATTTTTCCCGCATGCATAGGTCAAGCGGTGGTCGAACTGCGTCGAACCTTGCGTCATAGCGACGCAAATTTGGGGTCGCCAGCGAGCCTGGGGTCTCGTCGGCAGGACTCGCCTTTCCATTAGGCAACCCCGAGTATCCAGCCCTCAATTTCGGCGACCTTTCGTTCGCGGTCGGTCAGGCTCGGGCTCAAGTACTGTTCGAGACTGCCGCCTAGGTCACCCCGGCGGAGCCACTCCGCAGTGCAGTATGCGTCCTGCTGATGGGAGTCGCGGCTATCGCGCGGGATGCTGTGGCTCCACAACGCCGGATAGACCTCGACGACCGCCGATTTGCCCGGCGGCACCTTCCAGCCATCGAATGGCCAGAAATGAGCTCGATCTCCGGTTCGCAGTCGGATAAAGCGCAGCCAAGGGATTCCCGCGTGTGTCGATTTGGCGACGGAGCCAGGCACGTCAAAATGAAATACCGACTTCGCACCAGCCCGTACTTCTGTGATCCGTCTCCAGAGAGAATTACCACAGCGGGCCACACCGTTTCCGCACTCGCCCTCTCGAACGAAATCGACGTAGGTGCTGTCCTCATCTGTCGGCCAATGCCTTTGAAAGTCGTCATAGGAAGGCCGACCAGTCGTGGGGCAGGTCGTACTTTTCGAAATATCGGAGCGGGAACGAAAAGCCGTGGTCAATGCCGGCCAATGTCGGGGGTCCTTCTGAGAAGCGTTCGACAAGCCAGTGCGCAATTTCTTTGCGTGACCAGTTCTTACGGGGGCTGGGCGAGGGCGGTACCTCGCGCGGCTCTCTCACTTGATCTGCCATGTAGACGCGCAGGCCCTTGAGGCTGGACTCGCATGTCTCCGCGCCGGAGTAGTCGATTCCGATGTATCTCTCGAAAGCCGCGCTCATGTGATTCTCCGCGAGCCGCGAAGCTCAACTTTCGCTGCTGAAGGTTCGCGCACCAATGCGCCCTTGGCAAGGCGAGCAGCGCGACGCCCGGTATCGTCTCAGCATTCGGCTGCGGCCTGTTCCTCGCGTTATTCTCACCGAGCACGGACGGATCGCAGTGGCGTCGGGGCAACGAGGGCTACGAAATTTCGCTGCTTTCTTCCGCCCCGAAGAACTCTGCGGTCGTTTTCAAGAAAGTGGGCTTCAAAGAACCGCTTAGGCCTAGTTTTCGGATTCCGTCGAATTTCTCGCAAAGAACACTGAACGGAAGGAATCCACAGACTTTAGCGAGTGGTTTTTCCCGTAGACTAAACGTCGGCATCAGAAGCTCCTGCTCGACTTTATCTCTGCGATCATCGGGCGCAACGAGATACAGGTTTATGTCGGAGAACATCAATCAGTTCAATTGTGCGTGTCGTGGCCTCGTTGAACTGAGTAGGTAGTTCGTCAAGCATTCTGGGTAACGACCCCAGCGCCGAGCCACTCCATTTTCTGCTTCGGTCATTGCGGGCAACCCAGACATCGAGTCCTAATTCGGCTCCAAGCGTCAAAAGCTGATATTGGATTTCCGCGTGCCGCGTCGTAGCTGTCTCAGTAGATTCCTGCGTTTCAGGAGCCAAGGAAACTGGAGCGACTTCCGGCTCCGGCACGCTCACAAGGGTGGCCTGCTTTCCTTTGCCTTTCTTGGCTTCAACTTTATAGAGAGCAGCTTTCCGTGCAAGTTTCTTTGGGTCTACGGGCCGAGAAACTGGAGTTTGGTCTGCCTTGCGGAGAAGCGAAAGTATTAGCTCGCCGTCTTTTTGGTAGATTGCGTTGAGACTGCTTCGAACTATGCCCTTGAATTTTCCCTTATCCTTGGAAGTGGCATAAAATTTCACCTGACCTTCGAGATCCTCCATGGGAACACCGAGTTCCGGCTCAAGCGTCACCAGCGGCTTCACGGCGAACCGCACTGGAAATTCCTCTTCTTTCCAGACTTGCTTCATGTCGGAGGTAGGGTCTTGAATCTCCAGCGCCCCCACCCATCGCATCACGCCGGTCAAATAGCAAAGGAAAATGTCGCCGGGTTGGACTCGCTTGGCGATGGCTGACTGTCTTGCGCGGAACCCGGAAATCTTCGCGCCGGCGTCTCTGAACTCGCGCCACGTCGTTCCCGTAAATAGGTCAAGCCAATAATTCATTTGAATTTGCGACCGCCACGCTGGCTGCATTAGACATCATGGCATCGAATTGTGTCCAGACTTCCGCTACGGCGGCAAACCTTCTTGCTGTGGAGCGTTTCTACAGGCGGGGATCGACCGGTTCGCTTTCGAGAGCAAGCACACCAAACACGCATTCATGCACGCGGCGAAGCGGCTCTTGGCGAACAAAACGCTCCAAGGCTTCGATACCTAGAGCGAATTCGCGAAGGGCTAATGAACGCTTCGTGGAAACCGAACGACTGCGAAGTCGGTCCAAATTTTCGGGGAGCAAATATTCGGGCCCATAGATAATTCTCAGGTATTCAGGGCCACGACATTTGACGGCTGGCTGGGACAAGCCACGTCGCCCGCGCACAATGAAGTCCAGCGGCTTTACGACCATGCCTTCACCACCGCGTCCGGTTAGCTCTTCCCACCACTGAGTGGCTTCTTCAACGCTCGCTGTGTCGGTCACATCAACCTGTCGGTAGGACGTGGCGAGCAAGAGACCATCACCGGCCTTGGAAACCTCTACCGGCTTTTCCATGTGCCACACGTGATCGCGCTGAACGTGAACTTGTCCTTCCGTAGCAAGCAAGTGGAACGGTGCGAGCTTCAAATCGCTAACGGACTGAACCAACCAGCAGTAACGCCGATAAGAATCGATATAAAGCTTCGCGGCTTCGAGCCGTTGCTTATATTTCTCGATGAGAGGGAGGGCATCACCATTCTTCGACGCAAGCTGCTCCAGAGACGCGACTGTTTCAGTAAGAGACGCTTTCGCAGCCGCGCCCACAGCCGCGTATTGCTGCCGCAATAGTTCCTGAGCCTTCGCCGACCACGGCATCAATTCCGCGTCGAGACAAATCCAGTCCGTCTGGAACTGCTGCCAGAATCCTGCAGCGTCCACGGCTCCCCGTACCTTTTCGAGAAATTCCTTTTCGATCTTTCTGTCATCGAAGAATCGTCGTCCTGTTCGTGTGTAGCAAATCCCAATGCCTTCTCCGATGACACCGAAACGCCGTCGAGCGGCATCTTCATCGCGGCACACGACCACGACGGCGCGCGAACCCATGTGCTTTTCCTCGCACACCACGCGAGGGACGCCTTCGCGGCGGAAGTAGGCAAAGGCCTCCGCCGGATGTTCCAGAAGTCCGAGCTTTTCGGTTGTCTCTGTGGGCGACATCGTGGGAGGCAAATAGATCAGCCATTTCGGGTTCGCTGCAAACCGGCTCATAACTTCAAGAGCGGCCAGTGCGTTCTCTTCCCGGACCGTGACGTTGTGGTGGAGGCGAGTTGTAACAATTCGCTTGCCGATCACATCGTCGATATCGAGCAAATCGTCGTGAACCTGCTGAGACGTGAGCGATGATGCTGATTCCGCAACCGCGGCGAGCGGTTTGACCGGCTGTGCGTACATCTCACGCGCGGCCACAGAAACGAGTTCTTTCTCGGGGTAGCGAAGTGCGGTCAGGTTGCCGCCGAAAACGCAGCCCGTATCGATGTTAATCGTGCGATTCAGCCAATCGGGCTGAGGCACAGGAGTATGGCCATAGACCACCACGGCCCTGCCGCGATACTCCGCAGCCCAGTTGTAGCGAACTGGCAGGCCGAATTCGTCAGTCTCACCTGTGGTCTCGCCATAGAGCGCAAAATCTCGAACCTTTCCTGAACCACGACCTTGCATCTCTTCCTTCATGCCGGCGTGAGCGACGACGAGTTTTCCCTCATCCAAGACATAGTGACTGACCAGCTCATCGAGGAAATCCGAGACCTGAGCGCGGAATTCCGGCGATTCCTTGTCCAGTTGTTGCAGAGAATCAGCAAGCCCGTGCGTGATCTGTACGTCTTTGCCCCGGAGTTTGCGCATTAGCTTGATATCGTGGTTGCCCGGAACACAAAGGGCTGTTCCGGCTTGGACCATGCTCATCGCTAGGCGGAGCACCTCTGGAATCTTCGGGCCACGATCCACAAGGTCACCAAGAAAGACAACCTTGCGGCCCTCCGGAGGCTTCACGGAGTAGGCAAGAGAACCAGGAACGTTTGATTGCTTCTCGACCGAATACCCAAGCTGCGTAAGCAACTCAACGAGCTCATCGAAGCATCCATGCAGATCGCCGATAATGTCAAACGGGCCGTGTTCGTGCTTCAGGTTGTTCCACAGAGGCTCGCGCACGATTTCCGCCGCGTCAACCTCCTCGGGTGAATGCAAAATATGGACCCTGCGAAAACCTTCTCGTTGTAGATTGCGCAGAGATCGCCGTAATTGCTGAGACTGCTGGCGTATGACGTGTGGACCGAAATCTCGGTCCGGACGGTTACGGTTTCGCTCGTGGCAAAGCTTCTCCGGCAGATCAAACACTATGGCGACTGGAATACAGTGAAACTGCCGAGCTAGAGCAATGATTGGCTTGCGGGCTTCGGCCTGCACATTCGTGGCATCGATCACTACCAGCTTGCCAGCTGTCAACCGTTTGGAAGCGATGAAATACAGAACCTCAAAGGCATCGTTCGTGGCCGCCTGGCTGTTCTCCTCGTCGGATACGAGACCACGGCAGAAGTCTGAAGAAAGCACCTCAGTCGGTCGAAAATGCTTTTCGAGCAAAGCTCGACTTACCCGACCCCGAAGGGCCGACAAGTGCAACGACTGCGAGTTCTGGAATCGTCAGCTTCATTGGCGAGTGAAAATACCCATCTGTGTGGGGCTGCCCACGATTGGGTCTTCAGGTCCAATTGGCAAGAAGCGGGCGGAATAGCCAAATCGTGCCGCTATGGCATTAGACCAGGATTGAAACTCTGCTCGTGTCCACTCGAAGCGGTGGTCTTTGTGCCGCATTTTGCCGGCGGGCAAAGTATCGAATTTCACGTTGTACTCGACATTCGGTGTCGTCACCACCGTACTTTGCGGACGGGCAAATTCAAAGAGAACCCGCTCGAACGCGGCGAGACGCGGCGGATCTTGGTGCTCGATGACTTCCACGACAGTTGCGGCGTCGTAACCAGCGAGACGTTTGTCGCGATAGGTCAACGATCCGTGAATCAGACGAATGCGCTCCTTCTGCATCGTAGGCAAATCCTCTAGACGCAGTTTCTGCGAGGCAATCTCAAGGGCGCGATGCGACACATCCATGCCAACGATTTCCACAAAGGCCCTGTCTTTCAAGAGCTCGCGCAGAAGGTGACCCTCACCACAGCCAAGGTCGAGTACACGCTTCGCACCGCTGCTACGAAGTGCTGCAATGACAGCTCCCATGCGCTGTTCGGCCAGGCTAATCGGCTTCTCTATGGCCTCCTCTTCGCGCGTGTGAGTCTCCGCTAATTTGTCCGCGGCGGGCTCTTCGTCTCCAATGAGACGGCTCAGAGCCTCACGAGCCAATCGCTTCTGGTGTTTCAAATAGCGATTGGTAATCAACTCGCGCTCGGGATGCTCGCGAAGCCAGCCCTCTCCATGACGCAGCAGCTTTTCGACTTCCGCGTCACCAACCCAGTAGTGCTTGTCGTCGTCCAGGACTGGAATCAGGACATAGAGATGCGTCAGCAAATCACTCAATCGAATTGTTGCCTTGAGTGCGACCGAAAAGTACGGGCTCTCTCCCCACTCTGGAAATTTCTCATCGAGTGGGTGTCGAACGGCTG